>Ga0164290_1000363_pt1 | contig 158875 bp, 162 predicted proteins | sample Micstemetagenome_FD_108782 | JGI IMG/M metagenome (GOLD analysis project Ga0164290, IMG submission 108782) | Contaminated culture microbial community from soil near Moab, Utah, USA - Microcoleus steenstrupii SON62 (Illumina Assembly) | ecosystem: Environmental > Terrestrial > Soil > Soil crust...
GCCCTGGCCGACCTGCGGCTTCTCCTGGAAGGTATGCACGGCGCCATCGCGGATATCGATCTCGCCATAGCGCGAGGAGGGGTGCACGGCGGTGACAGTGGCTTCCCGGCCGCGCTCGGTATGTGTCTGGTAAAGCGCGTTGATATCCACGTTAGCCACGCCATCGCCATAGGTGGTGAAGAACTGCTTGCCGCGCACATGGCGGATGGCGCGCTTGATGCGGCCGCCGGTCTGGGTTTCGGCGCCGGTATCGGCCAGCACCACGCGCCAGTCATCCACATTCGGCTGGCTGAGCAATTCAATGTTGTTGTCGGCCAGAGACACCGCCACATCAGCATTGCGCAGGCGATAATTCAGGAAGTAGTCGCGGATCACTTCGCCCTTGTAGCCAAGGCAGAGCACGAAGTTGCGCACGCCGTAGCTCGAATAATGGCGCATGATATGCCACAGGATCGGCCGGCCGCCGATTTCCACCATGGGCTTGGGCTTGAATTCGGTTTCTTCCCGCAGGCGGGTGCCAAGGCCACCGCACAGGATCACGCATTCCATATTGTTCAAGCTAGCCATGGTTCCCCATCCCAATCCGCAGAATCGCAGTATACAGGCAATAGTAGCCGCAGGATGCCGGGGAATGGTTGCATAAACATTAAGGGCCGCCTGTTGCCAGGCGGCCCCTGAATACGCCGTTTCGGGCTGATTTTAGCCCAGCGCGGCCTGCACCGCGCGCTTGGCGATCACGCCCACCAGATGGGCGCGGTATTCGGCCGAGGCATGGATGTCGCTGTTCAGGCCCTTAGGCGAAGTTTTCACCCCCTTGAGCGCATCGGGCGAGAAGGACTTGGCCAGGGCCGCTTCCATTTCGGCATGGCGGAACACGCCCGGGCCGGCGCCGTTGATGGCAACGCGGATACCGGAGGCGGTTTCGGCCACGAAGGCGCCCACCATCACATAGCGCGAGGCGGGGTTCGGGAATTTCACATACCCGGCCCGTTTCGGCACCGGGAAGGCGATCTTCACAATGATCTCGCCATCGTCGAGCGCGGTTTCGAACAGTCCGGTGAAGAACTGGTCGGCCGCTATGGTGCGCTTGTTGGTATGCACCGTGGCGCCCAGGGCCAGCACGGCCGCCGGGTAATCAGCCGCCGGATCGTGGTTGGCCACCGAGCCGCCGAGCGTGCCCATGTTGCGCACCTGAGGGTCGCCGATGCCGGCCGCCAGATGGGCGAGCGCGGGAATAGCCTTCTTCACTTCGGCGGAGGAAGCCACGGCGGCATGCCGTGTGGCGGCGCCGATGGTAACCATGCCGCCTTCCACCTTGATGCCGCTCAGCTCGGCGATGCCGGTGAGGTCGATCAGGTCAGACGGCGAGGCCAGGCGCTGCTTCAGGGTGGGTAGCAGGGTCTGGCCGCCGCCCAGCAGTTTGCCATCGGCAGACTTGCTGAGCAGGGAGGCAGCCTCGGCCAGGCTGGTGGGGCGGTGATAGTTGAATTCATACATGCTGGTTCTCTCCCTTACTCTGCGGCCATGGCGGGCTTGGTCGCCTGAATGGTCTGCCAGACCTTCAGCGGTGTTGCCGGCATGGTGATTTTTTCGGTGCCAAGGGCATCGGTGATGGCATTCATCAATGCCGCCGGCGCCGCGATGGCGCCAGCCTCGCCGCAACCTTTCACACCCAGCGGATTATGCGGGCAGGGGGTATGCGTCATGCTCACGTTGAAGCTGGGCAGGTCATCGGCCCGAGGCATGGTGTAGTCAAGGAACGAGCCGGTCAGTAGCTGGCCGCTCTCGGTGTCGTAGACCACACCTTCGAGCAGGGCCTGGCCCACACCTTGGGCGATGCCGCCATGCACCTGGCCTTCCGCGATCATCGGGTTGATCACGTTGCCGAAGTCATCCACTGCCACCCAATGGGCGATTTTGGTGACGCCGGTATCGGGATCGATCTCCACTTCCGCGATGTGGCAACCAGACGGGAAGGTGAAGTTGGCCGGATCGTAGAACGCGGTTTCCTCGAAACCCGGTTCGAGATCGGCCGGGTAGTTATGCGGCACATAGGCGGTGAAGGCCACGGCGGCCATCGGCACCTGCTTGTCGGTACCAGCCACCGAGAATACGCCGCGCTCATAGACCACGTCGTTGACCGCCGCTTCCATGAGATGCGCGGCGATCTTCTTGCCTTTCTCGATCAGCTTGTCGGCCGCCTTGGAGATGGCTGAGCCGCCCACTGCGAGCGAGCGCGAGCCATAGGTACCCATGCCCATCGGGATCTGTGCGGTATCGCCATGCACGATCTCGATCATATCCATCGGCACGCCGAGCTTGTCGGAGACCAATTGCGCAAAGGTCGTCTCATGGCCCTGGCCGTGGCTGTGGCTGCCGGTATAGACGCAGACCGAGCCGGTGGGGTTGAAGCGGATTTTCGCTGACTCCCACAGGCCGACGCCGGCGCCGAGCGAACCGACCACCGCTGATGGCGCGATGCCGCAGGCCTCAATGTAGCAGGAGAGGCCGATGCCGCGCAGCTTGCCGTTCTTGGCCGATGCCGCCTTGCGCGCCTTGAAGCCATCATAGTCGATGGCCTTCATGGCTTCGGTCAGCGTCAGGTCATACTGGCCGCTGTCATACACGCAGGCCACCGGCGTCTGATACGGGAAGGCATCCACCGGCACGAAGTTGCGCCGCCGGATTTCCGCCGGGTCAAGCTTCATCTCGCGCGCCGCGGCTTCAACGATGCGCTCCACCACATAGGTGGCTTCCGGGCGGCCGGCGCCGCGATAGGCATCCACCGGCGCGGTGTTGGTGAACACCGCTTTCACCTCGGCATAGATCGCCGGCGTGGTGTATTGCCCGGCCAGCAGCAGGGCGTACAGATAAGTCGGCACGGCGGAAGCGAAGGTCGAGAGATAGGCGCCCATATTGGCGAGCGTATCCACCTTCAGCGCCAGGAATTTGCCATCCTTGTCCATGGCCAGTTCCGCGAGCGTGAAATGATCGCGGCCATGGGCATCGGTGAGGAAGGCTTCCGAGCGATCCGAGGTCCATTTCACCGGCCGGCGCAATTTGCGCGCCGCCCAGAAGGCTACGGTCTCTTCCGGATAATTGAAAATCTTCGAGCCGAAGCCGCCGCCCACATCGGGCGCCACCACGCGCACCTTGTGCTCGGGCAGGCCGCACACGAAGGCGCAGAGGATCAGGCGCAGCACATGCGGGTTCTGGCTGGTGACATAAACCGTGGTCATGTCGGTGCCGCGATCATATTCGGCCACGGCGCAGCGCGGTTCCATCGGGTTCGGCGAGAGGCGGTTATTCACCAGCTCCACCTTGGTGATGTGGTGCGCCTTGGCAAAGGCCGCCATCGTCGCGGCCTTGTCGCCGAAATCCCAGTCGTAGCAGAGATTACCGGGCGCATCGGCATGCACGGTGGGTGCGCCGGGCTTCAGCGCCGCGCGCAGGTCGATGGCCGGGGCCAGCACTTCGTAATCCACTTCGATGGATTCGGCGGCATCGCGCGCCTGGGCCCGCGTCTCGGCGATCACCACCGCCACCTGATCGCCCACATGGCGCACATGGTGCACGGCGATGGCATCATGGCGCGGCGCCTTATGCGGCTGGCCATCCTTGCCCTTCACGGTCCAGCCGCAGATCAGGCCGCCCACCTTGTCGGCGGCCATGTCCTTGCCGGTATAGATCGCCACCACGCCGGGCATGGCGCGGGCAGCATCGATCTTGATCGATTTGATTTTTGCAAATGCGTGTGGCGAGCGCAGGAAATGCGCGTAGGTCTGGCCGGGGCGGTTGATGTCGTCGGTGTAATTGCCTTGGCCGGTAATGAAGCGGTAGTCCTCCTTGCGGCGGACCGAAGTGCCGATAACAGCCTGATTGGTCATGGTCTCACCCCTTCATGGCAGCGGCGCCGGCTTGCACGGCTTTGACGATGTTGTGATAGCCGGTGCAGCGGCAGATATTGCCTTCCAGCTCGTGGCGGATCTGCTCTTCGGTGGGGTTGGGCACGCGCTTCACCAGGTCCACCGCGCTCATGATCATGCCGGGCGTGCAGAAGCCGCATTGCAAGGCATGATTTTCGCGGAAGGCTTCCTGCATCGGATGCAGGGTCTCGCCCTTCGCCAGGCCTTCGATGGTGGTGATCTTGGCGCCAGAGGCCTGCACCGCCAGGATGGTGCAGGATTTCACGCTGCGGCCATCCACATGCACCACGCAGGCGCCGCATTGGCTGGTATCGCAGCCGACATGGGTGCCGGTCAGATTGAGATGCTCTCGCAGGTATTGAACCAGAAGCGTGCGCGGTTCGACCTCGCGCGACACAGTCTCTCCGTTAACGGTCATAGACACGTTGGTCATTCGTTTTTTCCTCCCGTGGGGCTTACGGATACTCGAATATAGGTCGCTGGTTTCCCGAGGCGAGTGTGGGCGCATCGCCGCGCGGGCGTCAAGTTGCAATGCTGTTAAGTGCGCAAACCGCCACCCGTGATGCTGCGACGCGCACAACGAAACTAGAACTTCAACACCAGCGCGGTAATGAAGCCCACCAGCACGATCAGACCGCCGATCCAGGCCCAGGCGGGGATGCCGCCGCCACCCGGTTCGGGCATCTGGTCAGCGATTTCAGGGGCCATCAGGGGCTTGGGGGCGGCACCAGACCCCGTCGCGGCGTCTGGTGCCGCTGGTTCGGCGCTGGCTACCTTGGCATTGAAGCTGGAAAAGAACTCGTCAGCCATTTTCGATGCGGTGGCATCAATCAGCCGCGCGCCGATCTGCGCCAGCTTGCCGCCAACCTGGGCATTGACGCTGTAGCTGAGCCGCGTGCCGCCCGGCTCGTCGGTAAGGGTCACCTTGGCGCCGCCCTTGCCGAAGCCAGCAGCCACGCCGCCCTGGGCCTCGCCAGAGATGGTGTAGCCGTTCGGCGGGTCGATGTCGGACAAAGCTACCTTGCCCTTGAATTTGGCCTTCACGGGGCCGAGTTTCACGGTGACGGCAGCCTCGAACTCGGTATCAGAGGTCTTGGTCAGGCTATCGCAACCGGTGATGCATTGGCGGAGGATTTCGGGGTCGTTCAATGCCGCCCACACCTTGGCGCGCGGGGCCGGGATCAATTGGTCACCGGTCATTTCCATTGGTTTTCCCTCCACTAATCGATTCACTGGATGTTAAGAATAGCCATATACTGTGCACACAACTAGAGTCAGGCAAACTTTTGGCGCGCGGCGCCGAGGAGGCCGCCATGGTACCGGCCACGCGATCCGGCATCGATGTAAGTTTCTGGCTGCTTGAACGGGCGGCGACGGAACGCATTGCCATGTCTTTGCCCAAGCTGCGCTGGCTGCTCTATCTGGCCCAGGCGCATTACGCCATTGCCCGCGAAGGCGCCAAGCTGATGCCGACCACCTTCGTGGTGGGCGAGGATGGCCCGCTGGAACCCACGCTGGACCTAGTGTTCCAAGCCGGGCTGGAAAATCCCTGGTCACCTGCCTTGAGCGAAACCGCCGATGCCTTCCTGGAAGGTTTTTGGAAGCGCTTTGGCGCCCTGCCGTCTGTGGCGCTGCATAAGCTGATCCTGGGCGATCCGTCCTGGAAGCGGGCGCAGGAGAATGGCCCGGGCAGTGAAATCCATGTGGAACAACACCGCGCGAGTGCAAAATCTCTGCCCATGGCCACGCCGAAATCCGGTATGGGCCGCACACCTGCCGCGCGCTCGGCCGACCTGCCGCCCTTCGAGGACGAGGTGAAAGCCAAGATCGAGCAATATGCCAAGGCCGGCCCGGCAGCCGGCCGCGTGGTTCGTGGCAGCCCGCAGCCGCAAAACCCCGCCGGCCCCCAAGCTGCCTCCGGTGCCAAGCCGGCCACGCCGCGCACCGCCTCGGTGGGCGAGAGTGTGGCGCATCTGCGGGCTGCGCCGCCCGACAGCCAGGAAATCCGCTTCACCGCCGATGGCCGTTCGGTCACCCGCTGGCGCCCCAAGCGCCGAGTTGATGGCCCCACCATCTGACCCCCCGCTCACAAAAGCACCCTTCGCAAAAATTGGCTTACCCTGCCTCGCCTTAGACGCGATTCTGGATTTGGCAGCGGAAAAAAATGGTGTTAGGGTTTTTGGGTTAGTGCCGGCTATTGAAGGAATAAGACAGTGGAGCAAGGGGGCTTTGGTGTGGATGGCGGGGATCTGATTGAGATTTCCGGCAAGGTAAAGTGGTTTAATGCGGTGAAGGGCTTTGGTTTCGTCAGCCCCATCGATGACTCTGGAGACATCTTCCTGCACCTCTCCTGCCTGCGGCAGGCAGGGTATGAAACCCTCGACGAGGGCGTGACCCTTGTTCTGGAAGTCGTCCGGCGGCCCAAGGGCATGCAGGCAGTTCGCATTATTTCAGTTGATACCAGCACGGCACAGCCCTCCAGCGGCGGTGGCGGCGGCATGGGCGGCGCGCCGCCGCGCCGCCAGCCGCGCGAGGATCGCGGCTTTGGCGGTGGCGGCGGCTTTGGCGACCGAGGCGGTGGCCGAGGTGATCGTTTCGGTGGCGGCGGTGATCGCTTTGGCGGTGGCGGGGACCGTTTTGGCGGTGGCGACCGTTTCGGCGGTGGTGATCGTTTTGGCGGCGGCGGCGGTGCTGACCGTGGCGGCCAGCGTTTCCCCTCGGTCGTGGCCACGGGCGAATTCTTTGAAGCCAAGGTGAAATGGTTCAACGCGGTGAAGGGCTACGGCTTCGTCTCCAAGGGGGATGGCGGGCAGGACATCTTCGTGCATATGGAAGTTTTGCGCCGCGAGGGCATCAACGAATTGCAGCCTGGCCAGTCGGTGCGTGTGCGCGTCGGCCAGGGCCCCAAGGGGCCGCAGGTTGCGGAAATCCGTCTGAGCTGACCGTTCAGGCTGAACACGGATTAAAGGCGCCGGCTGGGCAACCGACCGGCGCTTTTTTTATTGGTGCGGTTACCTGGCCGGCGGCTTCTGGGGTGGCAAGACCACGCGGTCGAGGTCGGGATTATCCGGATAGCCGTTCAGTACCAGGATCACATCCACCGTGACGCCATCTTCCGCCAGTGGAAAATAGACCCGTTCCGAATCAATGAATTCGCGCTCGCGGAAGGGCATCGGGAAGCGGTCGTAGTATGCTTGGCCACTATCGGCGACATGGTTGACGTTGCCCAGCACGCGCTCAAGCATTTGCGGCGAATTGGCTTCCTGCAGCGTGACGCCGGTAAAGTTATGGCCGATCACATCCACATGCCGGCTACCCATCAGGCGATAGCGGAATTCGCGTTCGCCTGGCACACCATGCACATCCACCAGCACAATGAAGGGCAGCAGAGCGCGCAGGTCCAGCGGGTCGAGTTGGCGGCGCGAGGGCAGTCTGCCCGCTGGCGCGAGGTTGCGCAGATGGTCTCGCATCCAGGCGAAGCGCGGATGCAGCTTTTCGTAAGGAATAGGCTGGGGCGTGAGCTTCCGTAGCATTCGGGCATGCCTATACGCTTGTTGCTCAATAATCAGACTAGGCCACAGTTTTCGCCGGAGTCACTAAGAATCTCGTTTTTTGCAGTGCTTTATTTAGGCAAAACACCCTAGGGATTATAATTCTGTTTTCCTAAGCTGTTTAGAACAGGCCTCTGCTGCCAATCCAGACACGGAAAAGCAGCCTTGCCCGGCCGGCGGATATCCGCTGGCCGGGCGATCATTAGCGCAGCTCCACGGCGTAATCGGCCACAGGCAGGGGCTTAGGGATCAAGCCTTGCTTGGTGAGGAATTCGGCGAAGCGGGCATAGCGGCGTCCATCCAGCGCCCGCGGGCTCTGGGCGAAGCGCGGGATGGTGTCACGCCAGGCGCGGCGGTTCAGTTCGTCATCCAGCGACTTGTTGTTCTTGATGAAGAGTTGCCAGCTCTTCTCCGGGTTGTTGTGGATATAGGCGGTGGCTTCCTCCAGCGCATCAAGCAGGCGGCCCAGGCGCGGATCGTTCAGCTTGGCGGCATGGGCCACCAGGATCAGTTCGTCATACAGCGGCACGCCATGGTCTTCCGGGTAGAAGGCACGGCCCGGCTTGCCGGCAATCGCCATCTGGTTCAGTTCGAAATTGCGGAAGGCGCCGATCACGCCATCCACCTGGCCGGCAAAGATAGCCGGCGAGAGCGAGAAATTCACATTCACCAGCGTGAGGTCGGAAAGCTTCACGCCATAGCCTTCCAGCATGGCTTTGAGCAGCGCATCCTCGAAGCCGCCAACCGAATAGCCGATCTTCTTGCCCTTCAGATCGGCCAGCGACTTGATCGGCCCGCTGCCCAGCACGACGAGGCTGTTCAGCGGCGTGGCCACCACGGTGCCGATGCGCCGCAGCGGCAGGCCTTGCGCCACCTGCACATGCAATTGCGGCTGATACGAGATCGCGGCATCGGCCTTGCCCGCCGCTACCAGCTTGGGCGGATCGTTGGGATCAGCCGGGGCGATCATCTCCACCAGCAGTTCATGGCGATCAAAGAAGCCAGCTTCCTTGGCCACGATCATCGGTGCGTGGTCGGGATTGACGAACCAATCCAGCAGCAGGGTGAATTTATCGTGTGCCGCCGCTGGCTGAATGGTGAGTGCCAGGGTGGCTATAGTGGCGAGCAGGGCTTTCCGCATGATCAGGACTCCTTGGTGTTGAAAGACGAATGACTGTCGGGCTGCCACGGCAGCAGATTGCGCCCCAGGCGATCCACGGCGGCGTAAAGCGCCACGGCGGTAAGCGCGAGGGTGAACAATGCCGCGAACATCAGGTCGATCTGCACGCGCGCATTGGCCTGCAGCATCACATAGCCCAAGCCCGCCGAAGCGCCGACCCATTCACCGATCACCGCGCCGATGGGCGCGATGGCGGCGGCCACTTTCAGGCCGCTGAACAGGCTGGGCAGGGCGGCCATCAGGCGAATGTGTTGCAGCACGCGCAGGCGATGGCGCGGCGCATCGGCGGTCATCACGCGGGCGAGATCAAGCAGGCCGGGATCGGTGCGGCGCAGGCCATCATAAAGCGTGACAGCCACAGGGAAGAAGATGATGAGCAACGCCATCACCACCTTGGAAGCAAGGCCATAGCCGAACCACAGCACCAGCAAGGGCGCCAGCGCGAATACCGGCACCGCCTGGCTTGCCACAAGCAGCGGCAGCAGCCAGCGCCGCGCCCGAGCCGATAGCAGCAGGGCGAGTGCTGCAAGCCCGCCGAGTAGCGCGCCGAAGGCGAGGCCGAGCAACATCTCGGCCAGCGTCACCACCGCGTTGCGCGCCAGCAGATCGGTCGAGCGCATGAAGGCCAGCGCCACCTGGCTCGGCGCCGGCAGCAGATAGGGCGGAATCTCGAACAGCCGCACCAGGATTTCCCAGAGCAGCAGCAGGCCGGCCAGCGTGATCAGCGGCCTCATGTGGCGGCCCCCAGCATCGTGGCCTGCACATCGCGCAATTGCTCTACATGGGCGGGCGCCAGCGGATCGCGCGGTCGGGCGCCATTCATCTCCGCCACCAGATGCAATTCAGCCGGTGCGCCGGAGAGAATATAGACGCGGTCAGCGAGGCTCAGGGCTTCGGCGGGGTCGTGGGTGACGAACAGCACCGCACGGTCAGCCAGCAATTCGGCGGCGAGGCGATGCAGCTTCAGCCGATTGGCTGGATCGAGCGCGGAGAAGGGCTCGTCCATCAGTACCAGCGGGCGGTCTTCCATCAGCGTGCGGGCCAATGCCGCGCGCTGGCGCATGCCGCCGGAAAGCTGGGCGGGCCAGGCCTGGGCCTGATCGGCAAGGCCAACGCGGGCAAGCAGGGCGCGGGCACGGTTTGGATCGGCTGTTTCGCCGCGCAGGGTCTGGCCGAGGCAGAGATTGTCCTGCACGCTCAGCCAGGGCAGCAGCAGATCGGTTTGCGCCATCCAGGCCACGCGGCCGCGCAGATGGGGCGTGGCTTGCCCAGGCAGCAGGCCGGCCAGCGACTTCAACAGGGTGCTTTTGCCCACGCCGCTGGGGCCGAGCACGGCGATCCATTCGCCGGCCTTGATCTGCAGTGCAAACGGCGCCAGCACCTGCCGCACGCCATAGCACAGAGCGCCGCCGGCAATACGGGCCGCAAATCGGGAATCGGAATCAGAGAGGAATACGCCGTCGCTCACGCCGCTGAATCCCTTGCGCCGGCATTACCCGGATCAGGTTCGAGGGGTCGTCCGCTTGCGCGAACCTCTCAGCCGACCATCGGCTCCCCCTCAGGGCTAGTGATGGGGATTATAGGCGCATGCCCCCTCTAGGCAAGAGGGCGCCGCCCGCTACATTAAGGGAAATGACCGCGCCGCTTTTCCTGGGCAACGAGATCTATCGCCATTCGTCTCTGGGCGGCAAACACCCGCTTTCGATCCCGCGCGTCTCCACCGTGATGGACCTCTGCCGCAGCTTAGGCTGGCTCGATGCCGGCAATTACGCCGAGAGCCGCCAGGCCACGGCCGCAGAACTGGGCCGCTACCATGCGCCGGATTATGTCGCCGCCGTGCAGCGCGCTGAACGCGAGCTGGCCATCGAGGAGGACGCCTCGATCCGCTATAATCTGGGGCGCGGCGGCAACCCGATCTACGGCACCATGTTTCGCCGCCCGGCCACCGGCGTGGGCGGCAGCCTGATTGCCGCAGCCCGGCTGCTGGAGCAGCCGGGCGTCATCTACAGCCCCGGCGGCGGCACCCATCATGGCCGCCGCGCCCAGGCTTCCGGCTTCTGCTATTTCAACGATCCTGTGCTGGCCATCCTGCACCTGCTCGATGGCGGGCTTGGGCGCGTCGCTTATGTCGATCTGGATGTGCATCACGGCGATGGTGTGGAGGAGGCCTTCCGCGACGATCCCCGGGTGCTGTTCGGTTCGGTGCACGAGGCCGGGCGCTGGCCGCGCTCGGGCGCCGCCGAGGATCATGGCCAGGGCAACCTGTTCAATTTCCCGGTGCCGCCGGGCATGAATGATTCCGAGATGGACCTGTTGATCCACGAGGCCATCGGGCCGTTGCTGGAGGATTTCGGCCCCCAAGCCCTGGTGCTGCAATGCGGCGCCGATGCCCTGGCCGAGGACCCCCTGGGCAAGCAGAATTTGAGCAATGCCGCTCTGCGGGCTGCCGTGGTGGCGCTGAAAGGCCTCAGCCCCCGGCTGTTGGTGCTGGGCGGCGGCGGCTATAATCCCTGGTCGGTCGCGCGCTGCTGGAGCGGCATCTGGGCTGAACTGAATGGTTTTGCGCTGCCCGAGCGGCTGCTACCGGGGGCTGAAAGCCTGCTGCGCGGCCTGACCTGGAACCGTTCGGCCGGGCGCGACCCGCCGGAAAGCTGGTTCACGACGCTGGCCGATACGCCCCGTCCGGGGGCGACAAGGCCAGAGGTGCAGGCCATGGCTATGGCGGCAAAGAAACGTGGGATATGAGGATTTTATGACGCGTAGATTATTCATCGCCTTAAGCTTAATGCTGGCCCTTCTGGCTGGCCCCCCCATGGCGGGGACAAGCGTGGCACAGCCACAGACTGGCTTGCCGGTGAGCGATCTGGTCATCCACGCCGCAAGCGGCGCGAAGAAGTTCAAGGTCGAGCTGGCCGATACCGATGCGGCGCGCAGCAAGGGCATGATGTTCCGCACCCATATGGCGCCCGATGCCGGCATGCTGTTCGATTTCATCACCGAACAGCCCGCCTCCTTCTGGATGCGTAACACCCTGATCCCGCTGGATATGCTGTTCATCAAGGCCGATGGCACGATCCTGAATATCCACCAGCGGGCGATTCCCCAGGACGAAACCTCGATCAGTTCGGCCGGCCCGGTGCGGGCGGTGCTGGAACTGAATGGCGGCACATCCGCGCGCCTCGGGCTCAAGGCCGGCGACCGGGTGGACCATGCCATTTTCGGGCGCAAGCCCTGAAGCATTCAGTCTTGATATGATATCAAATAATGCTATCATATCCCGATGCATAACCGGCATCGGAAAACCCTGGCCGCGATATTTGCCCGGCCGAACCGCGCCGATATCCGCTGGGGCGATGTGGAGGCCCTGATCGCCGCGCTGGGCGGCGAGATATCGGAAGGCGAGGGCAGCCGGGTCCGGTTGGCCTTGAACGGGGTTCGGGCGGTGTTTCTCCGGCCACATCCGCGGCCCGAGACCGACAAAGGCGCGGTGGCGAGCCTCAGGCGATTTTTGGAAGCGGCGGGAGTGACGCCATGACGCTGGAATACAAAGGCTATATCGCAGGCAACATCCAGTATGATGCCGATGACAAGGCGTTTCATGGCTCCGTGGCCGGCTTGCGCGACGTGGTGCATTTCACCGCCAGCGACGCGGAAGGCCTGGAAGCCGCCTTTCGCGGCAGCGTGGACGATTATCTGGCCTTCTGCGCTGAACGCGGCGAAAGCCCGGATCGCGGCTATAGCGGCCAGGTGGCCCTGCGCCTGACCCCGGAATTGCACCGCAAGGCGGCGATCCGCGCCGAGGCCGAGGGTGTCAGCCTCAATCAATGGCTGGCCCGGCAGATCGATGCGGCGTGAGCTTTCGACCCTAGTCCTGCGCCGGGCCCCTATGCTACAACCCGGCGCATTCACGGGGTGTAGCTCAGCCTGGTAGAGCGCCTGCTTTGGGAGCAGGAAGCCGGAGGTTCAAATCCTCTCGCCCCGACCAGTTTAGTCAGGTTCGACAATAGGCAGATTTCCGAACAGGACGGTATGCATATGAAAGCGCGCATCTACCAGCCGACCAAGACCGCCATGCAATCCGGCCGGGCCAAGACCAAGCTCTGGCTGCTGGAATACGATGCCGCCAATGCCCGCTTCGTGGAGCCCCTGATGGGCTGGACCGGCGCCACCGGCACGCTCAGCCAGCTCACGCTCAAATTCGAGAGCAAGGAGCTGGCCATCGCCTATGCTGAGAAGCACGGCATCGCCTACGAGGTTGAAGAGCCGCAGGAAAGAAAGCTGGCCCGCCGGGCCTATGCCGATAACTACGCTTTCAACCGCGTGCGCTAATTTTTAAGGGCGCGGCGGCTATATTTCTCCCGGGTGCCCTTAGCTCAGTTGGATAGAGCAGCTGCCTTCTAAGCAGCAGGTCGGTGGTTCGAATCCACCAGGGCACGCCACTCTCCCTCAATACACAATCACACCCCGGATATACTTTGTCACGATGGTATCGTCGTCCGGATAATTCGCCGGCGCCACGGGCGTGATCTGCGCCTGAATGCATTTCCAGATGCCGTTCTCACGCAAGTATGTATCGGTATAGGTGGTCATGCCGGTCACCTCGGCGCCATCGCGCACTTGCGTGCATTTGTTGGTGGAGCAGACCAGGGCCACATCGCCGAACACCGTGATGCGCTCATCGCGGTAATCCCAATAGGGGATCACATCAGGGTGGAAGCCGGTGGCCCAGGCGGCGAGATAAGGCTGCCGCGCCACGCGGCCGCCGCTGGAATTGATATAGACGAAACGCTCATGGATGATCGCGTCATGCGATGGCACATCGCAGGTGACGTAGTTATGGATGAACTTGGCATTGAGCGCACGCAGCGCGGGCAGCGGATCGAGAGACATGGATTGGTCCTTCATCTGGGTTGATGCAGGCATCCTGCCCTTTCACGCGGAAGCACCGCAATTACGTGCGAGGTAAGTGCGTAGGGCTTAAGCCGTGGCCGCCAGCTTCTTCACGGCGGCTGCCGTGGCGGCATCGGCGGGGAAGAAGCATTCGATCTTGATCTGCTGCAGCGTCACGTCGCGCGGCATGGCGAAGCTGGTGAGCGTGACGAAGAAAGACAGTTCTTGCGCGCCGCGCCGCAGATGCATCACCGCCATGGGCGCATCGGCGCGGGCGGCCTCGGCCTGCTTCATGCCTTCCGCCATGCCGGGATAGCACATCAGCTCGGCGTGCAGATTGGCGGCTTTCTGGCTCAGGCCCTGGCTGGCTTCGCGATGCAGCACCTGCATGAAGCCATAAACGAATTCCTGCCAGTTGCGCATGAAGGGCCGCAAGCCTGCGGGATGGCAGAGCACATGCATCACATTGCTGCTCAGTGCCTCGGGCATGTCGTAGGCTTGGCGCAGCGGGCCGAATACCCGGCTGGTGGCGGCGTTGCGCTGGCGGATAGTCCACCCCTCATCCAGCACCAGGGCGGGATAGGGTTCCTGCTGCGTCAGCATGAAATCCAGCGCCTGCTGGATCGGCGCCAGTTCCGGCGCCTCCAGGCCGCGTGCGCCGAAGACCGGCGCGAAGCCAGCCGCCACCAGCAAAGCATTCTGCTCGGCCAGCGGTATATCCAGCACTTGCGCCAAAAGCCGCACCATCTCGCGGCTCGGCTGCGAGCGCCCGGTTTCCAGGAAACAGAGATGGCGCGCGGAAATGCCGGCATCGGTGGCGAGCCCTAGCTGGCTCATGCGCCGCACCCCGCGCCAATGGCGCAGCATATGCTGGAAGCTCGGCTGGGCGATGCTCATGGGCGGCAGTTTAGGCTTGCCGGGTAGTGCCGACAATTACCTCTGGCGTAAGTCTGGCTGTCGGTGGTAGCCAGGCAACGCCCTGGCTATAGTTTGCGCGCCATGAACGCCATCCCGCCGAGCCTCACCCTGGTGCGCCATTTCAAGGCGCCGCCCAAGCTGGTTTATGCCGCCTGGACGCGGCCGGAGCTGATCGCGCAATGGTGGGGGCCGCATCATACCCGCTGCGAGTCCGCCGAGGCCGAACTGAAGGTCGGCGGCCGCTTCCGCACCGTGCTGGTGGAGCAGGAGGGCGGCGCGCGCCATGAGGTCTCGGGCCGCTATAGCGAGATCGTGCCTGACACGAAGCTGGTTTTCTCCTGGGCCTGGGTCAGCACGCCAGACAAGGTGTCGCGCGTCACCGTGCGCTTCCGCCCCAGCGGCGAGGGCACCGAAGTGACCGTGACCCACGATCAGTTCGTGGATGAGCAGGCGGCCATCAACCACACCCGTGGCTGGACCCATTCACTGGAGCGGCTGGAAGCCTTCATCAACGCGCAATAAAAAACGGGCCGGAGCATCGCCCCGGCCCGCTTCATTCATGCGCCTTGCTGTGGTCAGCCTTCCTTGCGTTCCAGGCCGGCCAGCAGATGATACAGAATGATGCAGCCAAAGGTGGCTGTGCCGATGCCGCCGAGCGAGAAGCCGCCGATTTTGAGCGCCAGATCGCCCGCGCCGATCACCAGGGAGACGCCCACGGTGATCAGGTTGCGGCTGGAGGAGAAGTCCACCTTATTCTCCACCCAGATACGCCCCGCCGTGGCGGTGATGAGGCCGAACACCACCACCGAGAGGCCGCCCAGCACGGGCCCGGGAATGGTGCCGATCAGCGCGCCGAATTTCGGCGAGAAGCCGAGCACCAGGGCGAAGAAGCCCGCCACCACGAAGAGCGCGGTGGAGAAGTTCTTGGTCACCGCCATCACGCCCATGTTTTCCGCATAAGTGGTCATGCCGGTGCCGCCGCCTGAGCCGGAGATCATGGTGGCGATGCCGTCGCCGAAGAAGGCGCGGCCCAAAAGCGGATCGAGGTTGCGCCCGGTCATCACGCCGATGGCTTTCACATGGCCGAGATTCTCTGCCACCAGGATCACCGCCACCGGGGCGATCAGTGCCATGGCGCTGCCGGTGAAGACCGGGGCGGTGAAGTTGGGCATGCCGAGCCAGGCGGCATTGGCCACGCCGCTGAAATCCACCGCCTTGGCCAGCCCTAAGCCATTGGCGCAGAGCACATAGAACAGATAGGCGATCAGGCCGCCGAGCAGGATCGGCAGCCGGCGCAGGCTGGCCGGTGCCGCCACGGCCACGGCGCCGACCGCCACCACGGTCAGCAGGCCGATCCACATGTCGAATTGCGAGGCGCTGATGCCCTTCACGGCGATGGGGGCGAGGTTGAGGCCGATCACGGCCACCACCGCGCCGGTCACCACCGGCGGCATCAGCTTCTCAATCCAGGCATGGCCCACTGCCATGACGATGGCGCCGATCACGGCATAGAGCGCGCCGCAGGCGATGATGCCGCCCAGCGCCACGGCGATATTGGCATTGGGCCCGCCGCCGGCATGGCCGGTGGCCGCCAGCACAACGCCGATGAAGGCGAAGGAGGAGCCGAGATAGCTGGGCAGCTTGCCGCCGGTGACCACGAAGAAGAGCAGGGTGGCAATGCCGGAGAACAGGATCGAGACATTGGGATCGAAGCCCATGATGATCGGGGCCAGGGCGGTGGCGCCAAACATCGCCACCACATGCTGCAGGCCGGCCACCACGGTCTGGCCCCAGGGCAGGCGCTCATCCGGCGCGATCACGCCGCCATTCTTTTCTTTCCAAGATGTCAGGAACATGGCAACACCGCTCGGTTTATGGTGATGGTTTTTTTGTTGCTGCCGCCGTTGGGGCCGCGCGACTCGGCCCTCGATTCCGGCAACCTGTGATGATTCTCCATGGCCCTGAGCGGGATGCAACCGAGCTTAGCGTGTATTCCGCCCACCTCTGGCGGGTGACGCTGCGTCAACTTTTCCAATTCGTTAAGCATGTTGGGCCATGCTTAAGCCAGTCCAAGCATGATTCCACCGGCAGCCCCGACTAAGTGTGGTTAACGGCGAAGATTGCGCGGGCAGAGAAAAACACTAAGATTACATAGCCTATACAGCGTTGCGGGGGTCCTGGAGAAGCCGGGGCTGGGCGCTGGCGGCCCTGGGGGTAGAAGAACTCACATGAATCCGATGGAAGTGGAAAGGATGCTGGCGCGCCACCGTGAGTGGCTCGGCAAGCGTCCGCGCGGTGTCCGGCTCAACCTGTCGCTGGCCGATCTGCAGGGGTATGATTTCTCGGGCGCCGATCTGCGCGCCGCCAAGCTTTCCGGCTCCAATCTCTCTCGCGCCATTCTCACGGATGTGAATCTGTCAGAATCTGATCTGTTCGCCGCCAATCTTGAGCGCGCCGATCTGTCGCGCGCCGATCTCTCCAAAGCCGACCTGCGCGGCGCCAGCATGCGCGGCGCCCAGATGGCCGGTGCCCGGTTGCTGGGTGTGGATTTCCGTGGCGGCGCCCTGATGCAGGCATCCGATGCCGGCGTTGGCTTCGGTGCCCCGAATTCCGAAGGCAAGAAGCCCAAGGCCAATACCTCGGGCGCCGATCTCTCGGAAGCCAATCTGCGCGGCTCGAATCTCACCGGCTCGAACATGAACGGTGTTAATCTCTCGGGCGCCAACCTGACCAAGGCCAATCTGTCCAAGGTGAATCTGCGCAAGGCCAATCTCGCTGGCGCTAACCTCACCGGCGCCTCATTGCGTGGCGCCGATCTGTCGCTGGCCCTGATCGAGGGCGCGAATTTTGAAGGCGCTGACCTCAAGGGCGCGGTGCTTGAAGATGTCGATATGGATTCGGCGAATTTCAAGGACGCCGAGATGTTCGTCGATGTGTCGAGTTTCGGCAGTTCGGTGGCGTCGATTCTGCAGGATCACGAGCGCTGGATCAAAAGCGATGGCCAGGAAGGCACGCGCGCCGATCTCGCCGGCCTGGCGATGGAGCGCATTGACCTTTCCGGCAAGGATCTCTCCGGCGCCAACATGAAGGGCGCCAAGCTAGCGGGCGCCAAGCTGCAGAACGCCACCCTGGTGATGACCGATCTTTCCGAAGCTGATCTTACCGGCGCCAACATGATCGGCGCGCTGGCCAATGGCGTGAATCTGGCCCGTGCCATCATGCACAAGACCGTGCTGCATCGTGCCACGCTGGGCCAGGTGCCCTTGCGCGGCCCCGATGGCAAGCCGATTGGTCGTTTCTGGTCAGCCAGCCTGGCGGCAGCCGATGCCACGGAAGCGGATTTCTCCGATGCGGTGCTCAAGGGCGCGAACCTGATCGATACGCGGCTGACGCGGGCGCGATTGCGTAACGCCAATCTCACCGATGCCAAGATGGTCAATACCGATTTGACCGACGCCGATACTACCGGCGCGCTGCTGCCGCCCACCGACTAGCGGCAGCGGCTACTCCATCCGCACCATCACATGCTTCCTATAGCCGGGCCGCTGCGCTAGGCGGTCATGCCACGCCAGCAGATGCGGCAGGGCAGGGCGTTGTATGGGGAAATTCAGCCAACGCTGCACATGGCAGCCCACCGGGATATCGCCCATGGTGAAGCTGGCACCGCCGCAGAAAGCATGCTGCGCCAGATGCGCATCCAGCCTGGCCCAGCAGTCGGCCAATTGCTGCGTGGCTTTCGCCATTGTCTCGGGATTGGCATTGGCTGGATCGCGGATGAAGCCCCAGAACAGCGTGCGCATGCCGTCGCCGATGGTGGTATGCACCCAGTCCATCCAGCGATCAGCTGCGCTGCGCGCGGCGGGTGAGGTGGGCCAGAGGCCGCCGGCGCCATAGCGCGCCGCCAGATACCGCACGATGGCGTTGCTCTCCCAGATCACCACCGGCGGATCACCGGCCGTTTCCGGGTCGTCTTCAATAGTGGGGATCAGGCGGTTGGGATTGAGCGCGCCATAGGCGGCGCTGTCGGTGCCGCCAAAACGGCCGCCCACCACGATATGCTCATAGGCGAGGCCGAGTTCATAGCCGCCCATAGCACCTTCTGTACATTCACTGAACTGGCACGACCCCAGATTTTCAACACGCGATCAGCCCTGCTGGTCGCGGACACGTTCCATGCGCATGCGGCCGGCATGATCCACAGCTTCCTTGAAGGCGGGCGGCGCCATGGACAGCAGCTTGTGGTTCAGGTTGCGGGTGAGCTGCCATTCCTTCTTGGGGTCGTTCTTCGACAGCAAAGCCTTGGACGAGAGATTGCCCTGGATGCGGTCCCACAGGGTTTCGGCGCAGAGCGGCAGGCGGTTTTCCCCCAGCAGCTTGTTCAGGCCCTCAAGGATCGGATCGGGCTGCGGCGCGGTGGGCACCGCCAGCTTGCCCGTGGACAATTCAGCCAGGGCAACCAAGGCCTCGGCGAGGTTGGCGCGATGGCCGAGCAGATCCTGCACCAGGGTAGAACTATCGAGGCAGGAGGCGGCCAGCTCATCGAGCAGCACGTCGTTTTCCGCATGCACGCGCTGCGCCATGATCTTCAGCGCGAAATCCAGCTTGGCAGCATAGCTGCTCATCTGGATCAGGTGCTTGGAGACCTGGAACAGCACATAGAAACGCGCGTCGCCTGGCTGGGTGTAGCGCGCTTTCATGCGCTCGACCATGGTGTCGAAGCTGCCGGTTTCGAGACCTGGCAGGTTCTTTTCCGCCAGCGCATTGCGCGTATGGGTGATCAGCTTGTCGAACAAAGCCTCGAGTTTCTTGCTGCGTTCGGCCTGGCTGGGCAGGCCTGGCTGAGTCTGGGAGCCGGCCAGGGAATAGATACCGGCGCGCATGAAATTGCTTTGGTCGGCCAGTTTGCGCTGATGCTGCGGCGAATGCAGCAATTCCACGGCGGTGGCGTTCTGCTTATCCAGGAATTCACGGAACACGGCGCCAAAGCCGCTGGAGGAGGCGCGCGTGGTGAAGTCATAGATCGTCTCGCAGACCGGGAAGACGCCACGATAGGGGCGGGTCTGCATGGTCTTGGGCCGGGCGGTGGCCTGCTTGCTGAAAATCTCGGTTTGAGAGTTGGAGCCTTCGCGGGTGCGCACCACCTTCACGGCGGTGAAGTCACCCACGCCGAGCAGGGCATTAGCTTGCGCGATGGCGTTTTTCTCAAGCTGTTCGGCGGCCATCTTGCCGGCACCGGGATCGCCTTCCAGGCGCTTGTCCATGCGCCAGCGGCCATCGATCATCACATAGATTTCGTAATCGAAGCTGCGGTTGCCAAACATCGAACCGAACATGCATTCCCCCGTCACCATCAATCAGAATCTGTATCGCGCGCAGCGCGGGCTTTGTCAAGTCTTTATGAAATCAGGATTGGGGATGAGCTGGATTAGTGCCCTTGCCCGGTTCGCCGTCGGCGAGGCGCCGCTGCACCACTTGTAATTGTTTTGCGAAACGCTCAAAGGCCTGGGCCACAGAGAGCGCGAATTGCCTTTGCTGCGGATCGGGCATTTCCAGCGCTGCCTGGGCAAAGCGGCGGGCATGCTCGCGGGCGATCTGCGCCACATCGCCATAGGCATCGCCACGCACTTGCTCGAAGGTTGAGAGGATGGAATGGCGGGTGATGCTCTCTTCCACGGTCTTGAACGAGGCTTCCTTCACCATGCCGTCTTTCAGCAGGTCGAAAACCAGGAAGGTCTCTTCGGAAATCTTGCTCAGGATGCGGTCAACGCGTTCCCTGTCCCGCGGCGAGGGCCCGGTATCAGTGGTCGGCTTGCTGCCGACAATGCGTTTGGCGACATTCCGCCACATGGTCTTGATCCTAACCCCAACTGGGCCCACGCGCACGCAAAACTCGCCCCGGTGGTGCGATGCGGCACGGCTCATGCTCGGCGCCATGCTGCGCCCAGGCTGGTTTACATAGCCTTAATGCGGAAAATGGCCATGATCTTCTGCTTCAGCTGGGCCGGCGAGAAGGGCTTGATGATATAGGCATCCACCCGGTTGGCCTGGGCAGTGCGCACGAAATCCTCGTTGGTATTGCCGGTCAGCATCAGGAAGGGCATGTTTTCCCAGGTCTGGCGCACATGCTTCAGCAGGTCCAGGCCGGTCACGTTTGGCATGTTCCAGTCTGAGATGATCAAGTCGAAACGGGCGGTCTCATGGCTGAGCTGCTCGAGGGCCGCCTTGCCGTCCTTCACCGCCACCAGATTGGTCACGCCAAGCTGCTTCAGCACCGAGGTCGCCAGCCGCAGGGCGAAGGCATCCTCCTCCACCAGCAGCACGCGCAGGCGCTCGAATCCTGGTACTTTGGTGTCTTCCAGCATCACCCTTGGTTCCACATCCTGATCATGCCAATTCCTGGCGCTTGTTCCTCAACCATTCCATCCCGTCTTGCAAGTCGCTTCGCAGCGCCACCAGGGCTGCCGCAGCCTGCTCGGTCTCACCGCCACGGCCGAATTCCTCCAGCGCCCCGGCGGTACGGTGCAGCCGGGCTAGCCCCATGCTGCCGGCCGAGCTTTTCAGGCTATGGGCGCCAAGGCCAATGGCGTTCCAATCCTGACTTGCCTCATGTGTTGCAAAATCCTTTGTAAGTTGTTCTGCAGCTTCGAAAAAAGCGTCTATCAGTTCTACCACAATCTCATTGCCCAGGTCGCGGCCAAGTTGGTCCAGCGTCTCCTGGTCGAATGGCACGGTATCGGCCACGACCTTGCGCAACACCGGCGGTGGCTCGGGCGCGCCGGCGCCCTCCAGTTTCAATACGCGACGAATTGCCTCATCCAGCGCGGCCGGGTGGATCGGCTTGCCCACATAGTCATTCATCCCGGCATTCAAACAGCTCTTGATGCCATCCGGGCTGAGCGAGGCTGTGGCAGCGATAATCGGCACGGCGGCGCGTGGGCCAGGGCTGGCGCGGATCGCGCGCGTGGCGGCACGGCCATCCTGCTCTGGCATATGCACATCCATCAGCACCAGATCGTAATCCTCGCCCAGGGTTTTATCCACGGCTTCCAGGCCATTCACGGCAAAGTCAACCTGATGGCCGCCCTCGGCCAGCAGGCCGCCGATCACCTTGCGGTTCACCGGATTATCCTCGGCTACCAGGATGCGCAGGGCGGGCAGGGCAGGGCGACTGGCGGCGATCTCCTCGGCCGAGCGCGGCGCTTCGCCGGCGGCAAGGTCGATTTCGAACCAGAAGGTGCTGCCGGCACCGATCACGCTCTCCACGCCGATCTGACCGCCCATCGCTTCCACCAGCTTGCGGCTGATGGCTAGGCCTAAGCCGGTGCCGCCGAAACGCCGGGTGATGGAGGAGTCGGCCTGCGCGAAACTGCCGAACAGCTTGTTGAGGTTTTTGGGTGCGATGCCGATGCCGGTATCGCGGATCTCGAAGCGCAGGCGGTCGCCCTCGCCGCCTTCAGCCACACCAACGCGGGTGACGGCCACCCAGACCTGGCCGGATTCGGTGAACTTGATCGCATTGCCCATCAGGTTGAGCACTACCTGGCGCAGCCGGCCAGGGTCGCCCCTGTGATAGCGCGCCATATCCACGGGAATATCGAAGCCAAGACGCAGGCCCTTCTCGTCTGCACGCGAGCGCATCAGCTTCACCGCGCCGCGAATCTGCGCCGCCAGTTCAAAGTCGATATGCTCGAGATCGATCTTGCCGGCTTCCAGCTTGGAAAAATCCAGGATGTCGTTGAGGATCGTCAGTAGGGCTTCGCCGGATTGCAGCACGGTGCTGGCCAAATCCACCTGTTCGCGGTCCAGATCGGTACGCAGCAGCAGCCGAGTGAGCCCCAGAACGCCATTCATCGGCGTGCGGATTTCATGGCTCATCATGGCCAGGAATTCAGATTTCGCCTTGGTGGCGGCTTCAGCTTTCTCGCGGGCTTCCACCACTTCGATCATCGCGCTTTTAAACACGCCGAGCGAACGCGCCATGCGGCCCACCTCGTCACGGCGCTCTAGATGGGGCGGCTCCATGTCGCGGTCGCCGCCAGCCAGGCGGAACATCGCCTGAGTCATGGCATTCAATGGCGAAACGATGTCGCGGATCAGCAGGAAGGCCACACCGAAGATCACCACCACCAAGGCCGCGATCACCATCAGGGTACGCTGTTTGGCGCGCTCCACGGCGGCTTCCGCATCCATGCGGAACACGAAGCCATCGCCGGCCGCCGTCTGGGTCAGGATTTCCAGCTTTTCCATGATGGCCGTGGCGCTGGCCTCGCGGTGCATCACGGCGGCATCCAGGGCGGTGCGATTTCCGCGGATGCGCAGGGCGGCTTTCGCTGACTCCAGCCATTCGGTATCGAGCTTGCGGATATCGGCGGCAAGACCACGGATGGTGGGCGAGATGCCGCGCTCCTCGGCAATCTGCAGGTCGCCCAGGAAGTCGGTGTTGCGGCTTTCCAGCTGCTCGATCTGTTCGGCGATCTTGGCCGCGTCGCGGGAGTCAAATTCCCGGTTGGCCAGTTCCATCACGGCAAAGCTGGTCTGGGCCGAGCGGGCATAGTTGATGGTCATTAGCGGCTGGTCGTACATCCGCACCACCAGGTCGCCGACGCTCCACAGGGCCAGCAGGGCAGCAATACCAAGGCCAGCCGCAGCCAGCACGGATACGGCAAAGGCCGCCGCCAATTTGCCCCGGACAGTCATCCAGCGGGTCGGCGGGTCTGGGGCGGCATGAAAGTGGGCGTCGAGGCCACGGCCAAAGGGTCTCCAGATGAATAGTTTATCCCGAATTTATTAATCCGATAATGGGGTTGCGCGCTACAGAAATGGTTAAACCGCTTCGCAATTCCGTGTGAGGCTGGTATACAGGGGCGCCTTCAACAGGGAGGCGAATTAATCAAGCCGGGCCGGAAAGGCCCGCATTGCCCGATGGCGACCCTTGAGCGTTGCCGCAGGTAATGTTATTGCGCGGCCGCCGGACGATTCCGTATCGTGACGGCAGGTTAGGGAAGGGGACACCGGTGACCGCTTTACTTGCTCTCAGCCGCCTGATCGACGGACTCAATGAACTGATCGGGAAACTGGTTTATTGGCTGATTCTGGCCGCTGTGGTAATCAGCGCCGGCAATGCCAGCGTGCGCTACATCTTCCATAACAGCTCCAATGGCTGGCTTGAGGTGCAGTGGTATCTGTTCTCAGCCGTCTTCCTGCTGGCGGCGGGTTACACGTTGCTGCGCAACGAACATATCCGCATCGACGTGGTGGTGGGCCGCATGTCGGAGCGGACGCTGACCTGGATCGATATTTTCGGCACCGTGGTGTTCCTGCTGCCGATGTCTCTGGTCATCATGTATCTGGCTTGGCCGATGTTCATGGATTCCTGGACCCGGAATGAGATGTCCAGCGATGCCGGCGGTCTGATCCGCTGGCCGGTGAAGCTGCTGGTGCCGATTGGCTTCTTGCTGCTGTCGCTGCAGGGCCTGTCTGAATTGATCAAGCGTGTGGCTTTCCTGATGGGGTTGATCCCCAATCCGGCGCCGAAGAAGGTGGATGCCGAGCTGGAGCTGATCGAAGAGCTCAAGCAAGAGCATGGCGCCGCGAAGCAGCTTTAAGCGGATCGAAGGACCCATACGATGATTGAATTCCTCACCGCCAATCTGGCGCCGATCATGTTTGCGGCGCTCGTTGTTTTCCTGCTCATGGGCTATCCGGTTGCCTTCGCGCTGGCCGCCAATGGTTTCCTGTTCGGCTATATTGGTATCGAACTGGGCCTGCTTACGCCGGCATTGTTCCAGGCTCTGCCCGAGCGCGTGTTCGGCATCATGCGCAACGACACGCTGCTGGCTATCCCGTTCTTCACTTTCATGGGCCTGATCCTGGAACGCTCCGGCATGGCCGAGGATCTGCTTGATACTATCGGTCAGCTTTTTGGCCCGCTGCGTGGTGGCTTGGCTTATGCAGTGATCTTTGTTGGCGCGCTGTTGGCGGCCACCACTGGCGTGGTGGCGGCTTCGGTGATTTCCATGGGCCTGATCTCGCTGCCCATCATGCTGCGCTACGGTTATGACCGCCGGCTCGCCTCTGGTGTCATCGCGGCATCGGGTACGCTGGCGCAGATCATCCCGCCCAGCCTGGTGCTGATCATCATGGCCGATCAGCTCGGCCGCTCGGTGGGCGAGATGTATGCCGGTGCGATGATCCCCGGTCTGGTGCTGGCCAGCATGTATGCCGGCTATATTTTCCTGGTCACCATGATCAAGCCCGAGGCCGCCCCGGCGCTGCCGCTGGAAGCCCGCACGCTGCGCGGCATGAAGCTGTTTTATCGTGTGCTGGTTTCGCTGGTGCCGCCGCTGGTGCTGATCTTCCTGGTGCTGGGCACCATCTTCCTTGGCGTGGCCACGCCCACCGAAGGCGGTGCCATGGGCGCTGCCGGTGCCATCATCCTGGCCTTGATCAAGCGCAAGATGACCTGGAGTCTGACTCGCCAGGCGATGGATTCCACAGCGAAACTGTCGGCGTTTGTGATTTTCATCCTGATTGGCTCCACGGTGTTCGGCCTTACTTTCCGCGCCGTGGATGGCGATCTCTGGGTCGAGCATCTGCTCATCGGCCTGCCTGGTGGCGAGATCGGCTTCCTGATCGTCGTCAATATCATGGTGTTCCTGCTGGCCTTCTTCCTCGATTTCTTCGAGCTGGCCTTCATCGTGGTGCCGCTGCTTGGGCCGGTGGCCGAGAAATTGGGCATTGACCTGATCTGGTTTGGTGTGCTGCTGGGCGTGAACATGCAGACCTCGTTCATGCATCCGCCCTTTGGCTTCGCGCTGTTCTATCTGCGCAGCGTGGCGCCGATATCCGATTATATCGATAAGGTGACCGGCAAGCTGACGCCCAAGGTCACCACCGGTCAGATCTACTGGGGTGCGGTGCCATTCGTGTGCATTCAGATCATCATGGTGGGCTTGGTGATTGCTTTCCCCCAGATGGTGCTGAGTAACCTTGATCGTGGCGCCAAGATCGATCCCTCGCAGGTGGAGATCATCATCCCGAGCAGCGACCCGGCCGATGCCGAGGAAGGCGAGGAGGGTGGCCCGGAAGACATCAACAGCCAGTATGGCGGCGCCGAAGAGAAGTCTTCCGAAGAAGGCGAAGAGGAAGCGGCTGAAGAGGAGGAATAGGCGGATCGCGCCGCTTCAATCCTTTGGCACGGCTTCCATTGGTGAACAAAAAACGGCCGGTTCCTGCGAACCGGCCGTTTCTATTTGCGCCTCAGTGAAGACTAGGTCTTCTTCTTCGGGGCCGCCTTCTTGGTGGTGGAGTTGATCATCAGGTTGTCGAAGGTGTTTTCAGCAACCCGCCACCACTGAACCTGCTCATCGCGGAACTTCACCCAGCTATCGAACACCTTCTTGAATTTCGGGTTCTTGGCCGTGGTTTCCTCATAGAGTTCGTTGGCAGCATTGAAGCACGCCTCAACCACCGGGCGTGGGAAGGGACGGAGCAGGGTGCCACCGCCCACCAGCTTCTTCAGCGCTGCGGGGTTCAGGGCATCATACTTCGCCATCATGCCGATATTGGCTTCGGCGCAAGCGGCCTCCAGGATCGCCTTGTATTCCGGCGTCAGGCTGTTCCAGGCATTCAGGTTGACCATCACCGAGAGCTGCGGTCCACCTTCCCACCAACCCGGATAGTAGTAGTACTTGGCCACCTTGTTGAAGCCGAGCTTCTCGTCGTCATAGGGGCCGACCCACTCGGCGGCATCAATGGTGCCCTTTTCCAGCGACGGATAGATGTCGCCACCAGCGATCTGCTGCGGCACCACGCCCAGCTTGGTCAGCACCTGGCCGGCGAAGCCGCCGATGCGGAATTTCAGGCCCTTGAGGTCTTCAATGGTCTTGATTTCCTTGCGGAACCAACCGCCCATCTGGGTGCCGGTATTGCCCGCCGGGATGGCATGGCAATTATAATCCTTGAAGAACTCGTTCATCAGCTGGCGGCCGCCGCCGTAATACATCCAGGCATTCTGCTGGCGGGTATTCAGGCCGAACGGCAGCGCGGTGTCGAAGGCGAAAGTCGGATCCTTGCCGATATAATAGTAGTTGGCAGTATGGCCGCATTCCACGGTGCCATTCTGCACGGCATCGAGCACCTGCAGGCCGGGCACGATTTCACCAGCGGCAAAGGCACGGATCGAGAATTTGCCACCTGTGGCTTCCGCCACGCGCTTGGTCACCACTTCGGCACCGCCATAGATGGTGTCGAGGCTCTTGGGGAAGCTAGAGGCGAGGCGCCACTTCACTTCCGGCATAGCCTGGGCCAGCGCCGGAGCCGGGAAGGCAGTAGCGGCGGTACCCACTACGCCGGCACCAGCCAGCGCAGCTCCCTTAAGGAACTTGCGACGTTGCATTGATTGTCTCTCCCTAGTTAAGACCAGTAATCCAGTCCGTGTTACGAGCCGGGCTCTCCGGCCCATTGTCACGCCTCTGCTCCGCCGCCCCCATAACTCTGTGGTCGGAACAGATTCGATGCACGCAGCTTACGCATGGGGCGCCACAACCGGCAATCATAATTCGCATTACATTGTCGGAAATGAAACGGGCCCTGTTCTTGCGAACAGGGCCCGTCATTATGGCGCCCTAGGTAATCAGCCCACGGCGTATTATAACGTCGTTACTGCTTCTTCGCCGCCGGCCGCTTCGGGGTCGAGACGTGGGTCATGATGTTGTCGAAGGTGCCCTCGGCAACGCGGAACCACAGCAGCTGTTCTTCGCGATACTTCTTCCAGGGCTCATAGACCTTCTTGAACTTATCGTTCTTGGCCGCGATCTCGTCATACACCTCGTTGGCGGCGGCATAGCAGGCTTCCATGACGGGGCGCGGGAAGGGGCGGAGCAAGGTGCCCGAGCCGACCAGCTTCTTCAGCGCGATCGGGTTCTGGGAATCATACTTCGCGAGCATCCAGAGGGTGGCTTCCGAGCAGGCCGTTTCGATGGCGGCCTGGTAATGCTTGGGCAGGCTTTCCCATTGCTGTTTGTTGATCTGCAGCGAAACCTGCGGCCCGCCTTCCCACCAACCCGGATAATAGTAGTACTTGGCCACCTTGTTGAAGCCGAGCTTCTCGTCGTCATAGGGGCCGACCCACTCGGCGGCATCAATGGTGCCTTTTTCCAAAGCCGGGTAAATGTCGCCGCCGGCGATCTGCTGCGGCACCACGCCCAGCTTGCTCAGAATCTGGCCGGCGATGCCGGCGATGCGGAATTTCAGGCCCTTGAGGTCTTCAACAGTCTTGATTTCCTTGCGGAACCAGCCACCCATCTGGGTGCCGGTGTTGCCCGCCGGGAATTGCACGATGTTGTAGTCCTTGTAGAAGTCGCGCATCAGCTCCAGGCCGCCACCATTGCGCATCCAGGAATTCTGCTGGCGCACGTTGAGGCCGAAGGGCATGCAGGCATCGAAGGCGAAGGTCGGGTCCTTGCCGACATAGTAGTAGCTGACCGTATGGCCGGCTGCGACGGTGCCGTTCTGCACGGCATCGAGCACCTGCAGGCCGGGCACGATTTCGCCAGCGGCGAAGGTGCGCATCTGGAACTTGTTGTCGGTCAGATCAGCCACGCGCTTGGCCACCACTTCGGCGCCGCCATAGATGGTGTCGAGGCTTTTGGGGAAGCTGGACGCGATACGCCACTTGATTTCGGGCATGCTCTGGGCGAGCGCCGGAGCAGGGAAGCTGGAAGCGACACCGATGCTGCCGGCGCCGGCGAAAGCGGCGCCTTTCAGGAACTTACGACGTTGCATTGATTGATTCTCCCTAGGGATGGAAAGCCGCGTCAGGCCGACCTATTGGGGGAGGATCGGGATGAAACGGCAGGCGGATCGAATAGATCCTCCTTAGACGGAGATTTTAAAGAAAGGCCGCATGCGGTGCAATCCTGCCGCTTGCTTAAAAACACCAGTGAATGAAAGGGTTTAGGCTGTCTTAGGCAGTAACTGCCAGCCCTCTGGCGTGAGGGCTTCAAGCGGCTGGAAACGGCTCTTATAGGCCATTTTGTGGCTCTGGGCGATCCAGTAGCCAAGATACACATAGGTGTGGCCTTGCTCGCGCGCCTGATCGATATGCCAGAGGATGATCAGCGTGCCAGGGCTGAGGCGGTCGAAATCAGGATCGAAGAAACTGTAGACCAGCGATAGGCCATCGGTCATCGCATCGGTGAGGCAGACACCCAGCAGGCGGCCATCGGGGAAGCGGAACTCAGTGATTGCCGTGCGCACCGGGCTGTCCTCAACCATGGCGCGGTAGTCGGCGAATTCCATGTCGGCCATGCCGCCGCCTTCATGGCGGGCCGTCACATAGCGCCGGAAGACCATGAAATGCTCGCGCGTGGCATAGGCCGGCAGGCGCCGGGCGGTGATGCCTTCGCGGCGGCGCCAGATGCGGCGCTGGCCATCCGAAGGCTCGAAATTCGCCACCGGCACGCGCACCGGCACACAGGCATTGCACTGCTCGCAGGCCGGGCGATAGGCCAGATCCTGGCTACGGCGGAAGCCCGCCTGGCTGAGCGCGTTGTGCAGCCCATCGGGGTCGTCGCCGGCCAGCAGCGTCACCACCTTGCGCTCCAGCTTGCCCGCCAAGTAAGGGCAGGGAGTGGGCGGTGTGGCAAAGAAATGCCGCAGGGGTATTTGCAGGCGGTGTTTCATTCAGGATTGGCTTCGGCTTTGCTTCCCGGCTCTGAGTCGTCAATGATGTTAGCGTAATTGCGCTGGCAGACCAGAGCAGAATCTTAGCGCGCGGCCTGGAGCCTGACCACGAATGTGCCGCAGAGGATGTCATGCAGGCAGCGGCCGCGGTTGTGGAACAGCGGCAGCAGCAGGATCAGACCGAAGGTGAGGCTGAGCGAGACATAAAATACCACCGTATGCAGCAAGGCCTGCAGATAGCCCGGTTTGCCGCCATGCCAGACGCGCACGGCGATGCCCATCAGCCGCATGCCTGGCGTGGCGGAATGTTGCCCGCCAATGGTGAGGGTGTGATAGGCCAAGGGCCAAAGCGTCAGCAGGGTGGCCAGCGGTAGCGATAACAGGCCAAAGCTGACCAGCCCGAGCAGCAGCGCGCCGACAGCCAGCAGCACACTGAAGAAGGTGATCAGCGCCAAGTCGACCAGATAGGCCATGGCGCGTCGCGGCACCACGCCTTCAAACACCGCCGGGTCATCCTGCGGCGGCACCTGGAAATAGCGTGGTACTGGCAGATCGGGCGGCTCGCCCATCAGCGTGCCGGCTGGATGCGGACGCCGCCTGCGGCCGGCCCATTCAGGCCAGGCGGCGGCGGTGGCGGTGGCGGCGGCAGCACGCTGCGCGAGGTGGGCGCCGGGCCCTGACGCGGCGTATTGTTCGGCGCGCCGCCAGCATCAGCCGTATTGGTCTTCTTCACGTCGCTGAGCACCAGGATGGCGATGCGGCGGTTGCGTGGATCCAGCGGGTTATCCTTGATCATCGGATCCTGGTCGGCATTGCCGGTGACCTGGCGGATACGCTCGGACGGCACACCGGCATCGATCAAGGCGCGCCGGCTGGCATTGGCGCGATCCGTGGAGAGTTCCCAGTTGGAATAGTTGCCCTGGCCCCGGAATGGCTGGGCATCCGTATGGCCGCTGATCGCCAGCTTGTTCGGCAGCTTGGATACGGCCTGGGCCACCTGCTGCATCAAGCGCCGGGTCTTGTCGCTCATGCCGGCGCTGCCCGAGGGGAACATGGAGGATTGCTCCTGGTCCACAAGCTGGATACGGAAACCTTCCGGCGTGGTGTCGAACACGATCTGCTTGGCGATCTCAGCCAGCTGTGGATTCTCCGAGATGGCTTGGCGGATCGCCTCTTCCGCGGCCTGGAAATTCTCCCGCTCCACTTCGGCCATGCGTTCGGCGGCGGCCTGGGCATCGATCTGGCCCTGGCGTTCGTAGAGGCCGGTGCCCTGGCTGCCATCGGTGCGCTCGGGGCTGAGGTCGCCGCGCTGGCCCGGCGAGGGCGGCGGCTGGCGCGCATCCTGATATTTCTGATCGTACTGCGGTTGGTCGGGCTGATCGGTTTTTTCCGAGGAGGGGCCAACGATCACGGTGGGGAGGCCAAAGGAGCTGATCTTGCCGCCATCCTCGATGATGGTGCGGCCGCCCATGACGCCGCCTGCACCGGAGAAACTGCGGCTTACCGAAGCCGGCGAGAAATAGTCAGCCACGCCCTTCTTCTGCTCGTCGGTGGTGACATTGAGCAGCCAGAGCAGCAGGAAGAAGGCCATCATGGCGGTCACGAAGTCGGCATACGCCACCTTCCAGGCGCCGCCGTGATGGCCATGCGCGCCCTTCTTGATCTTCTTGACGATGATAGGGCGTTCGCCGTCGGCGGCCGCCATGGCAGCATCCTCCGGAGGTTAAACCGCCTGCACCTTGCTGGTGGCTTCTTCCACTTCGTAGAAATTCGGCCGCACATTCGACATCAGCGACTTGCGCGCGAACTCCACCGACACGGCGGGCGCATAGCCCTGCAGATGCGCCAGCAGACCGGCCTTGAGGCAAAGCAGGTATTTGCCGTCATGCTCCTGCGTCGCCTTCAATGCCGCAGCGATCGGCGAAAAGATGCCATATGACATCAAAATGCCGAGGAAGGTGCCGACGAGCGCACCACCGATCAGCTTGCCCAACACTTCCGGCGGTTCGGAGATCGAACCCATGGTCTTGATAACGCCGAGCACGGCGGCAACGATGCCAAGCGCCGGGAAGCTTTCACCAAAGGCGGACACGCCGGCGTGAGCCAGATGATCTTCCTGGTGATGGACTTCCAGTTCCATATCCATCAGCGCTTCCATCTCATGCGGATTCTCGCTGCCCAAAGTCATCAGGCGCAGATAGTCGCAGAGGAAGTCCATCGCGTGATGGTCGCTGGTGAACTTGGGGAACTGATTGAAGAGTTTGCTTTCTTCAGGCTTCTCGATATGCGCTTCCAGCGCCAGCATGCCCTTGCTCTTGGCCAGCTTGAACACTGAGTAGAGCAGCGAGAGCAATTCGAGATAGTCGTCCTTACTGTAGCGGGGACCCTTGAAGGCCTGTTTGAAGCCGGCCAGCGAACCCTTCAGCACCGGCTTGGGGTTGCCGACGATGAAGGCGCCCACGCCGGCGCCGCCGATGATCACCAGCTCGAATGGCTGGTAGAGCACCGCGAGCTTGCCGCCCATGGCCATGTAGCCGCCCAGCGTGCAAGCCAGGCCGACAACTGTGCCGATGACAATCAGCATGACGCACTCCTTATCCAGCCCGGGAGACAATCCCCGGAGTCGGGATTCAATCCTTCCTAGTTTTATCGTACGGGGTCGGTAAATAGAATATTGAATCGACGGCTATTTTTATAGCCTGCCGGATCACAAATCGATCCTCTCGGGGATGTTACTGGCTGCTGGGGGTGCCGGCGGGCAGGGGGCGCAGCACCAGGGTGCCCAGGGCGCCAGGCTCGATATCGGCCGGGCGCATTGACATCGGCAAATACATCACCGTTGCCCAGGTTTGGGCGAAAGACCGGTAATAGGGCGACAGCGGATGGCCCGATTGCCCGGTGGAATGGACGAACAGCGACCGATTCAGGTCGGCCAGATCATAGATTGCGCGCAGCGAGGCGGCATGGCTGTTGGCAAAGGGTTCCGCTTCGTCATTGAGGCTGTTGCGGCCAACATTCACGGTGAAGGCATCGCCTGGGGTGGGCACGCTGGCCTCGAACAGCCGCCGCAGGGGCGTATTGGAGAGCGGCCGATGAGTGGCTTTGGCGAAATGGGCGTCGCCCCAGCGCCAGCGGGCCGGGTCCTGGCCGAAGCGGGCCTTCAGGTCGGTCAGCGCCAGATCCAGGGCCTCGGCGATCAACCGGGGGCAATCGGCTGGGGTGCCGGCCTGCTTGTCAGCGCACCAATAGGATTGTCCATCGGTATTGGACAGGATGTTGCGCATCAAGGTGGGGCGGTGCCGCCACAGGCGTTTGAAATCCTCGCCAAGCTCGTCGGCCAGCACCAGGCGGATCAACTCGCGATACCAGGCCTGGAACACCAGCGGCTCCACGCGGTTGGCGCCCATGGCGCCGTCCCAGCCGCTCAGCAGGCCGTGCATGCTGGCCAGATCGGTATTCAGTGGCCGTGATTTCAGCGGCGCGCTCAGCATCAGCGGCAGGATTTCCGCCGCCATCAGCGACACGGTGTCACCCTGAATCTGCTTGAAGCTTTCCACCGAATGGACTTGGCGCTCGCGCAGCAATTGCTCGATGCGCTGGGCGCGATACGGCTCGGCCCATTCGCTGGTGATGAAATGTGGATAACTGTCGGGCACGATCTTGTGGTTCGCGGTCACCACCTGGCCGCTGGCGGGATTGTAGCTGCGCGGCAACTGATCGAAGGGGATGAAGCCATCCCAATCATAGCGCGCATCCCAGCCCGGTGCTGGGGCGTGGCCCTTCAGGTCATTCTCCGGCTTGCGCTTCGGCACCAGGCCGGGCGCGAGGAAACCGATATTGCCAGCATTATCGGCATAAACCACATTCTGCTGCGGCGTCACGAAGCCACGGAAATTTTCGATGAAGCTGTTCCAGTCGGTGCTGCCCTCCAGGCCCACCAGGCTATCGGCGCTGCGGTCATCATCGCGCAGGGCGGTCCAGGCGAAGCTCAAGGCAAAGCCCGGTTCGATCAGTTCGCGCGCCACGCCATGCACATCCGAGATCACCGGGCCATGGCGCGTCTCGCGCACGGTAAGCAGCACATCGTCGCCGCCCTTAACCTTCACGGTTTCATTGCGCGTGACGAAAGGCAGCGGGCCTTGCGGCGCGATATAGCGATTGGGATCGGTGGGATCGATCTTTTCGATATAGAGGTCTTGCGTATCCGGCCCGGTATTGGTGAAACCCCAGGCGATGCGGCCATTATGGCCCAGAATCACGCCGGGAATGCCGGGCAGGGTGGCGCCGATCACTTCGCCGCTGCGGCTAGACAGATGCGCGAAATACCAGATCGCCGGCGTGGTGAGGCCAAGATGCGGATCATTGGCCAGCAGCGGCGCACCCGTCACCGTATGCTTGCCGTTCAGCACCCAGTTGTTGGAGCCGATGCCATCCACCCGGGGCTCGGGTAGCAACGCTGCCAAGCCCTGCACATCCAACGCGGTGGCGACCTGACGATAGAGCGATGTGTAATCCGCGAGCGCCACGGGCGCGTCGCCGGGATAGGGCGGGAAGAATTCCTCGATCTGCTTCTTGTCGAGTCGCCGGCTGAGGCCGAGGCGGGCAAGCTCGGTGCCCCAGTTGCCGCTCAGATCCCAGGCCATCATTTTCAGCCAGCCGAGGGAGTCGGTTGGCGTCCAGGGCTCGGGCTCCACACTCATCATCAGGAATTCGGGCGGCAGCAGGCCCTCATGCTGCGTGAGGAATGAGTTCACGCCGGCGGCATAGGCATCCAGCGCGGCGCGCGTTTCCGGCTTCAGCCCGGGATAGGCGCGCTCGGCGGCGCGGCGCACACCAAGCGTGCGGATGAATTTGTCGGTATCAAGGGCGCGCGGCCCGAAGACTTCCGCCAGACGGCCAGAGGCGATGCGGCGATTGATTTCCATCTGCCACAGCCGGTCCTGGGCATGGGCGAAGCCGAGGCCGAAGATGGCGTCATTGCGGGTTTCGGCCTGCAGATGGGGAATGGCTTGGCGATCACGGGTGATGCGCACCGGCTGTTGCAGCGGCGTGTCGCGCAGCTCTATCAATCCGCTGGTTTGCGGCAGGGAAGCCCGAGCGACAAAATAAAGAGCAATGCCGGCTGAACCGATCAGCACCACGAACAGGACGAGCAGGCGGAAAACCCAGCGCATGAAAATCCTGAAATGAAAACCGCCAAGGCGGTTCGGCCAACTTGGCCCCCTACGGCGCGTGGATAGCAGATTCTCGCTTCCCGCAGCGTTAAAAAAGCACAAAAAACCCTCCGGCGCGAGCCGTGGGCAAAAAAGCCGAAGCGTTGGCAGAAATTAGGCGACAGCCACCTGGCGCGAACTGAAGCCGCTGGTCAGGCCGCTCAGCGCCGCACCGAACGCCGCAATCGCGGGGTTGCTCGGTACGCCACTGCCGCCGCCTGTCGTCGGCTTCTGACCCGGCAACGGCGCAGCCTCGCCACCACCCTGGCCAGCACCGATGATGCGGGCTTCGCCGGTGGGCTCGTTGGCCGGCTTGCCGAAGCTCGGCAAGGCACGGTCATCGCCGCCTTTGGGCGCACGGGGCAGGTCGAAATTGTCCGGCAGGTTCTGCGCATATTCCTTCACCGCACGCGGCGAGGGATATTGCTGCTGCACTTCACCAGTCTCGGAATCCCGGAATTGCAGGATCGCGAGGCGCGTGGAGCTATCCAGGCGGATGAAGGGGCTGAGATAGTTCGCCACGAATTGCGGGGGGCCATCATCAGCGTTTCCGCGGACAACAGTTTCCCGTTGAGCAAACACCGCAGTGCTTGCGCTATCGAGGGTTACGCTATCTGTTACGCGGGCCTCACGCGCTACCGCGCCGCTACTGCCCGCGCCGGCTGCTTGGCCGATGCTATTGAGCGGCATAATGGGTTTCTCCCATTGAGGTACGGTTTCCTAGCACCTAATATACGATCCGTAACAAGCGAATGCAAGCGGCAATTGCGCTAGTCTGGCGGGCGCTCCTAATAAGACGATTGCATCCATGCCGACAGCTATGCCACAGTCCGGTCCGCCGAATATATCCTATATAAATCACACTGTTAGAGGAAACGATGGCAAAGGTCGCATTTATCGGTCTGGGGGTTATGGGCTATCCTATGGCAGGCCACCTGGTCAAAGCCGGGCATAGCGTAACTGTCTGGAATCGCTCGGGCGAGAAGGCGGATAAGTGGGTGGCCCAGCATGGTGGCAACCGGGCGGCAACGCCCCGCGAGGCTGCTGCGGGGGCTGAATTCGTCATGGCTTGTGTCGGCAATGATGACGACCTCCGGTCGGTGGTCTATGGCGCCGATGGCATCCTCGCCGGCCTGGGCAAGGGTTGTGTCTTCGTTGACCACACCACGGCCTCGGCCGATGTGGCGCGCGAGATCGGCGAGAAGGCCAAGGCCGCTGGCCAGGGCTTTATCGATGCACCGGTCTCCGGCGGCCAGGCCGGCGCCGAGAATGGCCAGCTCACCATCATGTGCGGTGGCGATCAGCCGACCTATGACAAAGTGAAGCCGGTGATCCAGGCCTATGCCAAGATGCAGAACCTGATGGGCGCCACCGGCAGCGGCCAGCTCACCAAGATGATGAACCAGATCTGCATCGCCGGCTTGGTGCAGGGCCTATCTGAAGCACTCGCCTTCGGCCGCGCCTCGGGCCTCGATCTGACCAAGGCTGTTGAAGTGATCTCGAAGGGTGCCGCGGGCTCCTGGCAGATGGACAACCGCCACAAGACCATGATCGAGGGCAAGTTCGATTACGGCTTCGCCGTGGATTGGATGCGCAAGGATCTCGGCATCTGTCTGGCGGAAGCGCGGCGCAATGGGTCCAGCCTGCCGGTGGCGGCAATGGTGGATCAATTCTATGCCGAAGTGCAGCAGATGGGCGGCAAGCGCTGGGACACGTCCAGCCTGATCGCGCGGCTTGAAGCCAAGAAAACCAAGAGCTGACTTTCGGCGCCTGACGAAAGAGGGCTGTTGCTCAGCCTTCTTTCAGGGCGCGTGCCACATCGCGGGCGAAATAGGTCAGCACGCCGTCGCAGCCCGCCCGCTTGAAGCTGAGCAGGCTTTCGCTGGCCACGCGGGCGCGCTCCAGCCAGCCGCGCTCGGCGGCACCAGCCAGCATGGCGTATTCGCCCGAGACCTGATAGGCGAAGGTGGGCAGGCCGAAAGCCTGCTTCACGCGCCAGCAGATATCCAGATACGGCATGCCAGGCTTCACCATCACCATGTCGGCGCCTTCAGCGATATCCAGCGCCACTTCGCGCAGGGCTTCGTCGCCATTGCCGGGATTCATCTGGTAGGTGCGCTTGTCGCCACGGCCCAGATTGGCCGCCGAGCCCACCGCATCGCGGAACGGGCCATAGAAGGCGGAGGCATATTTCGCCGCATAGGCCATGATCTGCACGCGCTGGAACCCTTCCGCGTCCAGCGCTGAGCGGATCGCCGCCACGCGGCCATCCATCATGTCTGACGGCGCGATGATGTCGCAGCCGGCGCGGGCCTGCACCAAGGCCTGCTGCACCAACAGCGCCAGGGTCGGGTCGTTGACGATCTCGTCGCCGACAATCAGGCCGTCATGGCCATGGGTGGTATAGGGGTCGAGCGCCACATCGCAGACCACCCCGAGATTCTTGGTCGCCGCCTTGATCGCACGCACGCTGCGGCAGACCAGGTTGTCGGCATTGGTGGCCTCGCGGCCATCCTCGGTCTTGAGGCTTGGATCGGTGGCCGGGAACAGCGCGATGCAGGGAATGCCCAGGGCCTCGGCCTCGCGGGCAGCGGCTACGGCGGCGTCGATGGTCAGGCGCTCCACGCCGGGCATGGAGGGGATCGGCGCGTTGCCTGGGCCTTCATGCACGAAAAGCGGCCAGATCAGGTCATCAATGCTGAGCCGGTTTTCCGCCACCAGACGGCGGGTCCAATCGGCGCGGCGCAGGCGGCGCGGACGGGCAACAGGAAAGGCGGGCAGGCTGGGCGGCAGGCGGTCGGTGCTCATTCACACGGCTTTATCATACCGTTCCTGAAATGCAATCCACACCCAGGGCGAGGTGCCGAAGAAGCGGGCCAGCCGCATGGCGGTGCCCAATTTGATCTTGCGCTTGCCGCTCAGCACCGCCTTGAACAATCTCGGCTGCAGCCGGGCCTCGGCGCGGAAACGCTCCGGCGTGTAGCCACGGGTGGCAATGGCCTTGCGCAGCAGGGCGGCGGGATGCGGGGCAATGGGGTAAAGCGGCAGCATGGTGGGCTCCCTGAATAATTGGGAGGAATCTTCCGCCTAATCTGGTTAACAGCCGGTGAAGCTGATCAGCCTGAAAGCGCGCCCAGGCGCTCGGCCAGCTCATGATCCTCTCGCACCGGCAGGGTGAACCAGAAGCGCGAGCCTTCGCCGGGCTTGCTGCTCACGCCGATCTCGCCGCCCATCAGGGTTACGAGATTACGGCAGATGGTGAGCCCCAGCCCCGTGCCGCCATAGCGCCGGGTGATCGAGGCATCGGCCTGGGTGAAGGGCTGGAACAGCTTGGCCTGGACTTCCGGTTCGATGCCGATGCCGGTATCGCTGATCTCGCAGCGGAGCAGGATATGGTCATCGTCCTGGCGCCGGAAGCTCAGCGCCATCGTGATCGTGCCATCCTTGGTGAACTTATTGGCATTGCCGATCAGGTTATTGATGATCTGCCGCAGCCGCAGCGGATCGCCGATCAGGTGTTCAGGCACTTCATCGGGAATGATCAGGTCCAGCCGGTTGCCTGCCGCCTCGGCGCGCGGTCGGTGCAGGGTGATCAGGGCCTCCAGGGTCGGTCGCAGGTCGAAGTCGGTGAGGTCGATGCGCAGCTTGCCGGCTTCCAGCTTGGAGACATCGAGAATATCGTCGATCAGCGCCAGCAGGTCGCGGGCCGATTGCTCGGCGATCTCGGTATAGCGCTCCAGCCGCTGCTCCAGCCCGCCATCGCGCAATAGCGTCAGCATCCCCAGCACGCCGTTCATTGGCGTGCGGATTTCATGGCTCATCATCGCCAGGAAGCTAGATTTGGCGCGGTTCGCCGCCTCGGCGGCATCGCGTGCCACTTCCAGATCGCGCGCCACCTGGGTCAGGCTGTCGGCCTGTGCCTCCAGGATGCGCTGCTGCTGCTCCATCTCCATCACCTGGCGGCGGATATCCTCGATATCCTCGATCGAGCCGACAATGCGCAGCGGCTTGCCATTGGCATCGCGCATTGCCGCACCGCGTGCCTGCGTCCAGACATAAAGTCCATCATCACGCCGCAGCCGGAAATCCATTTCGCAGGGCGTGTTATGCTTCAGATGATCTTCAACCCGCTGGCGGATCATTGGATGATCCTCAGGATGAATGCGATCCATGAAACTGTTATTGGGGAAAACACGGATGTCCGGTTCCGTGGGGCCGGCACCACCGGCTATGAAGCCGGCGATCACCACAGTCTCCTTGGTACGGATATCCCAATCCCAGATGCCGATGCGTGAACCGCGCATCGCCGCCTCGAAGCGTTCATTGGTTTCTTGCAACCGCGCGCGCGCTTGCGCCATGTCGCGGCGTTGCAGATTGGCATGAACGGCCAGCGCCACCAATCCAGCGATCATGCCGGTGGCGAGCAGGCAGAAGATCAAGGTCAGGGTCGCCACCTGCGGCAGCCGGCCGGAAGCTTCGCTGCCCACCGCATGGGGGCTGATCTGCAGGCGCCATTCGGCACCAAGCATGGGGATCGGATAATCCCGGCTCCGCACTTGATCCACAACGCCATGCCCATACATCAGGGTGTCGTTGCGGTATATCCGCACGCCATAGTCAAAGCCGCTGGCCGTGGCGCTCACGGCATCAAACATGCGCGTCAGCTGCAGGCTGGCGGCGAGCAGGAAAGCTTGCCCATCCTGCGCCTTCTGTGGCGCCAGCAGCAGCACGCCCAGGCTGCCATCAGTGAACCGCGCATCCATCGAAAGCGCGGCCTGATCGGGGTTGAAATCCGGTTGCTGCAGGCGCTCGGCCCAGCTGCGCAGCAAAGCCGGCGGAACCAGCAGGTTATCGTTGCTGCCTGATGGCTCGGACCACACGGCCTCGAGTTCGGCTTGGCTGCCGCGTCTGACCAGGCGAAATAGCTGGATGTCATGCAGGTAACGATCAGCCAGCAACACCAGGCGCGCTTCGCGCCGCGCGGCAGCATTGTCCATTTCCGGCTGGCTTTCGCGCCGGTCCACCAGGCGTTCGATGGTGGCCAGGCGCTGCTCGGAGCGGCGTATCATTTCTTGGCTGAACCAACTGGCATGACGGTCCATATCAAGTTGCAGCCGGGTTTCCTCGGCGCGCGCGGTGGCCTGCCAGAGGGCAAAAGACAGCGCCGTGCCCAAAACCAGGATGGCGATCAGTGTGGCAAGCAGAAAAGGCGGCGCAGGTGGGCCGCGATGCGCGTTAAAGCGCGCGCCACAGCCCAGGCCGAGCAGCACGAATACCGGCATGGCAGCGCTCAGCGCGGCGGCATGCTTGGTCCAGGCCCTGGTTTGCGGCAGCAGATCCAGGCCGCTGATGGCCAGCATCGCGGCCCAGGCCAGTAGCATGGTGGCTGTGGCCCAGAGCAGCAGTCGGCCAAAGGTGCCAACCCGCAAGATCGGAATGCCCAAGCCGATGGCGGCGAACAAAAACCCGATGGCGGCAATCGGGCCCATATGGCCGACATGATCAATATGATTGCCATAGCTGGTGGCGAAGGTGGTGGCGCGTTCCAGGCCCGGCCGCAGCAGATTGTCGATCAGGCACAGGCTGGCGAGCAGCCCCAAGCCAAGGATCGCGAAACGACTGGAACCGTGGCGGGCCACGCCGCCGAACAGGCCGATGCCGCCGATGGCGGCGCCAAGCGCCACTTCCAGGTGCAAGGGCGGAGCGCCGGGCAGCCAGGGAATGACCCAGCGATCTGCGGTCATGGCGGATAGAAGAAAGGCTGCGGCCAGCCCCAGCAGGCCCAGGCCAGCCAGGCGCGCTGCCAGATCGCTCCGCCTTGTGGAGGTTGCCGTGGGGTTCTTGATCGCCATGACGAGGTTTTACCTCTATCGACCGGGCCGCGCCAGCGCACTTTGCCGTTACATAATATGTGCTTTATGTCTGTGTTCTATTTCGTTCTATGGCTTGCTGGCGGTCGCGGCGGGGGCTATTCCTGTTGCCGCATGGCATGGCCGGCAGCTTTGAGAATATGCCCAGCTATTGTGCAAAAAATCGAATACCAAGCGGGGCCGCGACCTGCCATATCTGCGGCACCGCCAATTAGACGGCAAAGCCCGGCATGGGCCAAGACTGACCAGAGGGATGGAAATGACCAAGGACCTGTATCACTTCATTGGCGGCAAGAAGGTTTCCGGCACGTCTGGCCGCTTCCTGGATGTCTACAACCCGACTTCGGGCGAAGTGGCCGCGCGCGCGCCGCTTGCCACCAAGGAAGAGGTTGAGGCCGTCATCGCCAATAGCCAGGCTGCTTTCGAGGGCTGGTCGCGCACCTCGCCGCTGGTCCGCGCCCGCGTCATGTTCAAGTTCAAGGAACTCTGCGAGAAGCATGCCGACGAGATTGCGCTGCTGATCTCGAATGAACACGGCAAGGTATTCTCCGATGCCAAGGGCTCGCTGCAACGCGGCCTGGAAGTGGTGGAATTCGCCTGCGGCATCCCGCATCTGCTGAAGGGTGATTATTCCGACAGCGTCGCCACCGGCATCGACGTTTATTCCATGCGTCAGGCGCTGGGTGTGGTGGCTGGCATCACACCGTTCAACTTCCCGGCCATGGTGCCGATGTGGATGTTCGCTGTGGCCGTCGCTTGCGGCAACACCTTCGTGCTCAAGCCCAGCGAGAAGGATCCGTCCTGCCCGCTGCGCCTGGCCGAACTGATGCTGGAAGCCGGCGCGCCTCCGGGCGTGCTGAACTGCGTGATCGGCGACAAGGTGGCGGTTGATACGCTGCTCACCGATCCGCGCGTGCAGGCGATCAGCTTTGTCGGCTCCACGCCGATTGCCCAATATGTCTATGCCACCGCTGCGGCGCATGGGAAGCGCGTGCAGGCCATGGGCGGCGCCAAGAACCACATGATCGTTATGCCCGATGCCGACATGGATCAGGCTGTGGACGCGCTGATCGGCGCCGGCTACGGCTCGGCCGGCGAGCGCTGCATGGCGGTTTCGGTGGCGGTGCCGGTGGGCAAGGCCACGGCCGATGCGCTGGTGGCCAAGCTGGCGCCGCGTGTGCGCGCCCTCAAGATCGGCCCCAGCACCGACAAGGATTCCGAGATGGGTCCGCTGGTGACGGCAGAGCATCTGGCCAAGGTGAAGGGCTATGTTGATCTTGGCGTCAAGGAAGGTGCCAACCTGGTGGTGGATGGCCGCAGCCTGAAGCTGCAGGGCTATGAGAAGGGCCACTTCATGGGCGGTTGCCTGTTCGACAACGTGACGCCGGACATGCGCATCTACAAGGAAGAGATTTTCGGCCCCGTGCTCAGCGTGGTGCGTACCAACAGCTTCGAGGAAGCCGCCAAGCTGCCGACCGAGCATGAATTCGGCAATGGCGTGGCGATCTTCACCCGTGATGGCGATGCCGCCCGCGATTTCGCCGCCAAGGTGCAGGTTGGCATGGTGGGCATCAACGTGCCGATCCCGGTGCCGCTGGCCTTCCACACCTTTGGTGGCTGGAAGCGCTCGGCGTTTGGCGACACCAATCAGCATGGCCCGGAAGGCGTGAAGTTCTACACCAAGATCAAGACCGTGACCGCGCGCTGGCCCACCGGCATCCGCTCGGGCGCCGAGTTCAACATCCCGACCATGAAGTGACGCCATGTCCTTCGGTCTGACCGAGGACCAGCGCGCCATCCAGGAGATGGCGCGCCGCTTCGCTGCGGAAAAACTGCTTCCCGGCGCGGCGCAATGGGATGCCGAGAAGATCTTCCCCGAGGCCGAGCTGCGCGAAGCGGCGGCCCTGGGCTTCGGCGGCATCTATGTGCGCGAGGATGTGGGCGGCTCCGGCCTGGGCCGGCTCGATTCCGCCCTGATCTTCGAGGAACTGGCTGCCGGCTGTACCTCCACGGCGGCCTATATCTCGATCCACAATATGGCGGCATGGATGATCGACTGCTTCGGCAGCGACGCGCAGCGCCAGCGCTTTCTGCCCAAGCTCACCAGCATGGAGCATTTCGCCTCCTATTGCCTCACCGAGCCCAATGCCGGTTCGGATGCGGCGGCGCTCCAGACCCGCGCGGTGGATGACGGCGACCATTATGTGCTGAACGGCACCAAGGCCTTCATCTCTGGCGGCGGACGTTCCGATATCTATGTCTGCATGGTGCGCACCGGCGAGCCGGGCGCGCGCGGCGTCAGCTGCATCGTGGTGGAGAATGGTACGCCGGGCTTAAGCTTCGGTGCGCAGGAAAAGAAGCTGGGCTGGAATTCGCAGCCCACCGCCATGGTGATCTTCGAGGATTGCCGCGTGCCGAAGATCAATCGTATCGGCGCCGAAGGCGAGGGCTTCCGCATCGCCATGGCCGGCCTGGATGGTGGGCGGCTGAATATCGGCGCCTGTTCCATTGGTGCCGCCAAGGCCTGCCTCACGCTGGCGCGCGAGCATGTGGTCACGCGCAAGCAGTTTGGTAATGCCATCGCCAGCTTCCAGGCCACGCAGTTCAAGCTGGCCGATATGGCCACCGATCTGGCCGCCGCGCGGCTGATGATCCGCAATGCCGCCGCCATGCTCGATGCCAAGCATGCAGAAGCGACGATGTATTGCGCCATGGCCAAGCGCTTCGCTACCGATGCCGGCTTTGCCATCTGCAATGAAGCGCTACAGCTTCATGGCGGCTATGGCTATCTCAAGGATTATCCCATGGAGCGCTATCTGCGCGATACGCGGGTGCACCAGATCCTTGAAGGCACCAACGAGATCATGCGTGTGATCGTGTCGCGTTCGCTGCTATCGGGCGGCTTCCTGGATTGAGAGAGTAGTAATGATGACTACAGAGATGATGAGTGGCGAGATTCTGTTTTCCGTCAAAAATGGCCTGGGCATCATTCAGCTCAACCGCCCGGCGGCGCTGAATGCGCTGAACCATGCCATGTGCGTGCCGCTGGAGCAGCATCTGCGCGCCTGGGCCAAGGATACAGCCGTGAAGGCCGTGCTGATCAAGGGCACCGGCGAGAAGGCTTTCTGCGCCGGCGGTGATATCCGCCGTCTGGCCGATACCGGGCCGGAAGGGCGCGACTACCGGCGCAATTTCTGGGGCGATGAATACCGCGCCAATACCGTGATCGCGGAATATCCCAAGCCCTTCATCGCGCTGATCGATGGCATCTTCATGGGAGGCGGCGTGGGCCTTTCGGTGCATGGCAGCCATCGCGTCATCAGCGAGCAGGCCTTGTTCGCCATGCCGGAAACCGGCATCGGTCTGTTTCCCGATGTAGGCGGTACTTACTTTTTGCCGCGCCTGCCGGGTGAACTCGGCATGTATCTGGGGCTCACCGGCGCGCGGCTGAAATCGGCGGACATTCTCGGCACTGGCATTGCCACCGATTGCGTGAACCGTGCCGACCATGCCGCCCTGGAAGCGGCACTTATCGAGGCATCGTTGCCCGATGCAGCCGCCGTCAGCGCCGTTATCGTGCGTTTCGCCGCTGATCTTGGGCCGGCGCCGATCAAGGCGCAGTTGCCTGCCATCGACCGCCTGTTCGCCGGCAACAGCGTTGCCGCCATCATGCAGGCTTTGGAAGCAGATGCGCCCTGGGGCCAGGAACAGGCCAAGATCATCCGCACCAAGTCACCGACTTCCGTGAAGCTGACCTTCGCGCAATTGCGCCGGGGCCGTAAGCTTAGTTTCCGCGACTGCATGATTCTGGAATGGCGCATGTGCAACCATGTGGCCGGCGGGCATGATTTCTATGAAGGCGTGCGCGCCGTGATCATCGACAAGGACCATGCGCCGCGTTGGCAGCCTGCCACCCTGGAAGCCGTTGATGATGCGTATATCGAGGGCTATTTCGCGCCGCTGCCTGATGGCGATCTGCGGTTCGACTAAAAAATAAAAACTAGGGAGAGAAACATGAAAAGCATCGGTTTTGTCGGCGTTGGCAATATGGGCGGCCCGATGGCGCGCAACCTGCTGAAGGCGGGTTTTGCCGTGAAGGCTTTCGATCTCAGCGCCGAGGCTGTGGCCCGCGTGGTGGAAGCCGGCGGCACCAAGGCCGCCACGGCGCAGGAAGCCGCCAGCGATGTGGATGCCGTGATCACCATGCTGCCGGCCGGCAAGCATGTGCGCGATGTCTATACCGGCGCCAAGGGCATTCTGAGCGTGGCGCGGCCCAACACACTGTTCATCGACAGTTCCACCATCGACGTGAAGACGGCGCGCGAGGTGATCGCTGCGGCCGAAGCCAAGGGCATGCGCATGCTGGACGCGCCGGTTTCCGGCGGCGTGGCGGGCGCGGAGAATGCCGGGCTCACCTTCATGGTTGGCGGCACTGCGGATGCCTTCGCGGCGGCCAAGCCGGTGCTGGAAGCCATGGGCAAGAAGATCGTGCATGCCGGCGGCGCCGGCAACGGCCAGGTGGCCAAGGTGTGCAACAACATGGTGCTGGGCATCACCATGGTGGCGATCTCGGAAGCCTTCGTGATGGGCGAGAAGCTCGGCCTCACGCCGCAGGCGATGTTCGATATCGTATCGAGTTCCTCGGGTTCCTGCTGGGCATTGATCAACCATTGCCCGGTGCCTGGCCCGGTGCCCAGCTCGGCCGCCAACCGCGATTATCGCCCGGGCTTTGCCGCCGATCTGATGCTGAAGGATCTGAAATTGTCGCAGGAAGCGGCGCGGGCCGCCGGTGTCTCCACACCCTTGGGCGCCGAGGCCACGGCGTTGTTCTCCGAGTTCGTGAATGCCGGCAATGGCCCGCTGGATTATTCCGCCATTCTCAAGCTGGTGCGCGGCGAGGCCGCCTGATGCTCACGCTGGAGCGCCGCGAGCGCGTGGCCTTGCTGCGTTTCGATCGCGGCGATGGCCGCAACGCGCTCTCGGTGCAGGCCATGCGTGACCTGCGCGAGGCCTTCGAGGCACTGGCCAATGCGCCGGAACCGCCCAATGCCCTGGTGCTGACCGGCGCGGCCACTGTGTTTTCCGTGGGCTTTGACCTCAAGGATCCGGCGGTAGCCAATCTCGCCACTGCCAGCATCCCGGAACGCATGCAGGGGCCGCTGGCTGGTGCGGCCATGTGCAAGGCGCTGGCCGGCCTGGAATGCTACACGATTGTGGCCGTGGAAGGCTGGTGCCTGGGCGGTGGCCTGGCTTTGGCCAGCGGCGCTGATCTGATCGTGGCGGGAGAGGGGGCCAAGCTGGGCTTGCCCGAGGTGGATCGCGGCATGAATTTGAGCTGGACCGCCTTGCCGCGCCTGATCGGCCGTTGCGGTCCGGCGGCGGCCAAGCGCCTCGCCATCCTGGGTGAGATAGCAGACGCACGCACGCTGAAGGATATGGGCGTGGTGGATGAGGTCGTGCCAGTAGGTAGTGCCCTGGATCGTGCCTTGACGTTGGCAACGATTGCGGCAGCCAAGCCGCCGCTCGCTGTGCGCATGATCAAGCGCGGTGCCAATGCATACATGGAGGGGTTGATCCAGACCGCCTCGGCTCTGGATGCGGAGCAATTTGCCCTGATGACCCTGAGCGAGGATTTCGCCGAGAGTCTGGCGGCATTCCACGCCAAACGGCCGCCCCGCTTCACAGGCCGCTGACCCCGGTGCCCCGGTTTTCCGGAAAATGTTCGTAAAATCAGGTAGCCTGTTGATCAGCCTAATTAATTTCCGGTTGCGGGGGGCGAGGTGGCCGGCGTATCATATTCGCTGACAAACGAATCAATAGGCGTGCCGGCGCGGCCAATGCTGCGCCGCGGTATTACCTACGTTGGTCTTATTGGGGGATGGCGCGTGACAGCGTCGCGTATGGAAAACAGGCAGCGTCCAAAAGTTGGGTATGGCGAGCTATTGGCTGCCATTGCCGATCATGAGAAATACCGCCAGCGTCTGGCTGGCGGTCGGCGCACGATTTTTCAGTTCCGCGATCTTTCCAACCTGACCATGGCTGGCGCCGATCTGGCCGGCGCTGATTTCACCGGCTGCAAGTTGCAGGGTGCCAATCTGGCCGAGACCAATCTGAGCCAGGCCGTGCTCTATGCCTGCGACCTGCGTGGCGCCAACCTGCAGGGCGCACGGCTGGACCGCGCCGACCTGCGCGGTGCGTCGCTGCGTGGCGCTGATCTTACCGGCGCGCGGCTGCTGGATGCCGATATGCGCGACGGAGTGATCGCCGAGCGCGACAAATACGGCAACGTCCATATCAAGAAGCCGGATCACGATCCGGTTGATCTGGGTGGCGCCAAGTTGGCGGCGGCTGATCTCACGGGCGCCGATCTTTCCGGCGTTGCCGCTGGCCGCACCGATTTCACCGATGCCATCATGGTCAATTGCGTGCTCACCCGCGCTAATCTCGCGGCGGCCCGCCTGGAAGGCGCCAATCTTTCCGGCGCTGATCTGTCGGGCGCCAACCTGAAGGATGCCACCTTGCGTGGCGCCGTGATGGTGGGCGCCAAGATGGAAAATACCCTGATGTCTGGCGCCAATGTGCATGGCGTGCTGGACGACAAACCGCGCGGCCGGCCGCTTGCCGATCTTGGCGTGCCGATCTCGGAAGCCTTGAAGCTCTATGCGCAATGGCTCGCCACCGGCGGCACCGGCGGCAAGCTGTTTGATTTCAGCGATCTCGATCTGCGCAGCATTGGGCCACGGCCCGGTATCGTCCTCACCGGTGCCAACCTGAAAGGCTCTATCCTGCAGGGCCTGAACCTGCAGCGCGCCATGCTGCAGGGCGCCAAACTGATGGATGCCGATCTGCGCGATGCCAATCTGATGGGCGCCGATCTGCGCGGCGCCAATCTGGCCGGGGCGCAATTGGTGCGCGCCGATCTGCGCGATGCCAATCTGGGGCCGCTGATGATGCCCGGCAACCGGCAGTTCCCGGCCAACATGACGCGCGCGATTTTGCGCGGCGCCGACATGCGCGGCGCGCAGATGATGTCAGCGGTGATGGACGAGGCTGATCTGGCCCGCGCCATGCTTGATGGCGCCGATCTCACTGATTGCCGCCTGCCCGAGAGCAACGGTATCAAGCGCAAGGCGTGAGCCTTTTCCCGACACTGTAGGCTTACGAACAATCGCGTGATTTTCCCGCGCGAAAAGCCACTCCGCTGGCTATTTTGCACTGCGGTACAGTATGCTATTCGAACCGTCATAATCTAACGGATGTAAGGCCCGGCTCTCCGGCGGGCCCCAGAGGGGAAGTCTAGATGCAAGACATTATCCGGCAACTTGAGGAGAAGCGCGCCGAGGCGCGCGACGGTGGCGGCGAGAAGCGCATTGCAGCGCAGCATGCCAAGGGCAAGCTCACCGCGCGGGAGCGCATTGATCTGCTGCTCGACCCCGGCTCCTTCGAGGAGTGGGATATGTTCATGGAGCATGATTGCACCGATTTCGGCATGGCCGAGCAGAAGGTGGCGGGCGACGGCGTGGTCACCGGCTCGGGCACCATCAATGGCCGCTTGGTCTTCCTGTTCAGCCAGGATTTCACCGTGTTCGGCGGCTCGCTTTCGGCCAGCCATGCCAAGAAGATCTGCAAGATCATGGATCAGGCGCTCAAAATCGGCGCCCCGGTGATCGGCCTGAACGATAGTGGCGGCGCCCGCATCCAGGAAGGCGTGGATAGCCTTGCTGGCTATGCCGAGGTGTTCCAGCGCAATGTGCTGGCTTCCGGCGTGGTGCCGCAGATTTCCGTGATCATGGGGCCCTGCGCAGGCGGCGCGGTGTATAGCCCGGCGATGACCGACTTCATCTTCATGGTGAAGGATTCCTCCTACATGTTCGTCACCGGCCCCGACGTGGTGAAAACGGTGACGCAGGAAGTGGTGACCCAGGAGCAGCTGGGCGGCGCCGTGACCCACACCACCAAATCCTCGGTGGCCGACAACGCCTATGAGAATGATGTGGAGGCGCTCAGCCAAGTGCGCCGCCTGATGAGCTTCCTGCCGCTGTCCAATCGCGAGAAGCCGCCGCAGCGCGAGAATTTCGATCCCATTGATCGCCAGGAAGCCTCGCTCGATACCCTGGTGCCGCCCAACCCGAACAAGCCCTATGATATGAAGGAGCTGATCGAGAAGGTGGTGGACGAGGGCGACTTCTTCGAGATCCAGCCGAACTTCGCCAAGAATATCCTTACCGGTTTCGCCCGCATCGGCGGCCAGCCGGTGGGGAGCGTCGCCAACCAGCCGATGGTGCTGGCCGGCTGTCTGGATATCGACTCAAGCCGCAAGGCGGCGCGCTTCGTGCGCTTCTGCGATTGCTACGAAATCCCCATTGTCACCTTCGTGGATGTGCCCGGCTTCCTGCCCGGCACGGCGCAGGAATATGGCGGCATCATCAAGCATGGCGCCAAGCTGCTATTCGCCTATGCCGAGGCCACGGTGCCGAAAGTCACGGTCATCACCCGCAAAGCCTATGGCGGCGCCTATGACGTTATGAGTTCCAAGCATCTGCGCGGCGACGTGAACTACGCCTGGCCCTCGGCGGAAATCGCCGTGATGGGCCCGAAAGGCGCGGTGGAAATCATCTGCCGCTCCGAGATGGGTGATGCCGCCAAGATCGCGGCGCGCACCGAGGAATACCGGCAGAAATTCGCCAACCCCTTCGTGGCCGGCCATCGCGGTTTCATCGACGACGTGATCATGCCGCATAATACGCGCTACCGGATCGCCCGCTCACTCGCCACCTTGCGCGACAAAGAGCTGCAGAATCCGTGGAAAAAACACGATAACATTCCGCTGTAAGCGAGCGCAAAATCATGGCCAAGAAGACCCAGACCAAAGCTGCTGCGCCCGCCAAGGCCGGTAAGCTGTTCGACAAGATCCTGATCGCCAATCGCGGCGAGATCGCCTGCCGTGTGATCAAGAGCTGTGCCAAGCTCGGCATCAAGAGCGTGGCGGTGTATTCCGACGCCGATGATGGCGCGCTGCATATGCGCATGGCTGATGAAGCCGTGCATATCGGCGCCGCGCCGGCGGCGGAAAGTTATCTGGTGATCGACAAGATCGTCGCCGCCTGCAAGCAGACTGGCGCCCAGGCCGTGCATCCGGGCTATGGCTTCCTTTCCGAGAACCGCAAATTCGCCGAAGCCCTGAAGCAGGCCGGCATTGCGTTCATCGGCCCCAATCCCAATGCGATCTTCGCCATGGGCGACAAGATCGAGTCCAAGAAGCTGGCCAAGAAGGCCGGCGTCTCCACCGTGCCGGGCTATCTCGGCGCCATCAAGGATGGCAAGGAAGCCACCAAGATCGCCCGCGAGATCGGCTATCCGGTGATGATCAAGGCCTCGGCGGGCGGCGGCGGCAAGGGCATGCGCATCGCGCGCTCCGACAGCGAAGTGGAGCAGGGCTTCTCCTCGGCCACCAACGAGGCGAAGAATTCCTTCGGCGATGACCGCGTGTTCATCGAGAAATACATCGAAGATCCGCGCCATATCGAAATCCAGGTGCTGGGCGACAAGCATGGCAATGTGATCTTCCTGGGCGAGCGCGAATGTTCGATCCAGCGCCGGCACCAGAAAGTAGTGGAGGAGGCGCCGAGCCCGTTCCTGGATGCCAAGACGCGCAAGGCCATGGGCGAGCAGGCGGTGGCTCTGGCCAAGACCGTGGCCTATGACAGCGCGGGCACGGTGGAATTCATCGTTGGCCCGGACCGCAAATTCTATTTCCTTGAGATGAATACCCGCTTGCAGGTGGAGCATCCCGTCACCGAGATGATCACCGGCGTTGATCTGGTAGAGCAGATGATCCGCGTCGCGGCGGGTGAGAAGCTCACCATCGCGCAGAAGGATGTGACGCTGAAAGGTTGGGCTATTGAAGCCCGTATCTATGCCGAAGATCCCTATCGCGGCTTCCTGCCTTCCACCGGCCGCCTGGTGCGCTGGCGCACGGCGGCGGAGTCCGCTGTGATCCGCAACGATACCGGCGTGGTCGAGGGCAGCGAGATCAGCATGTTCTACGACCCGATGATCTCCAAGCTCTGCGGCTATGGCAAAACCCGCGAGGAAGCGACCGCTGCGCTCGCTGCCGCGCTGGACGAAACCTGGATCGCCGGCATCGGCCATAATGTGAATTTCCTCAATGCCGTGCTGGGCCATCCGCGTTTCCAGTCGGGCAAGCTCTCCACCAACTTCATCGCCGAGGAATGGCCGCAGGGCTTTGCCGGGGCCACGCTGCCGCCAGCGCGCCGTGAAGCGCTCACTGCCGTGGCGGTTTTGCTGCATCTGCGCACCGAGCGCCGCGCCGGCCATATCACCGGCAAGCTTGGCCTGCCCGAGAAGCCTGCTGGCGCTGAGTGGGTCGTGTTCGAGGGCAAGAGCGAGCAGGCCGCCAGCGTGGTCGAGGTCGAAGGCGGCTTTGATGTGAAGCTTGGCTCCAAGAAGGCGATCAAGCTGCGCTCCGACTGGCATCCAGGCGATGCCTTCTTCCGGGGCACTGTGGATGGTACGCTGATCGTGGCCCGCATCGGCCTGCGCAATGAGGGCTTCCGCATCACCCATGCCGGTGCCGAGCTTGACCTGATCGTGCGCAGCCCCCGCGCCGCTGACCTGGCCCGCCTGATGCCGGTGAAGGTGCCGCCGGATATGTCGAAATACCTGCTTTGCCCGATGCCGGGCTTGGTGGTGTCGGTCAACGTGGCCGAGGGCGAGCCGGTGAAGGCCGGTCAGGCCCTGGCCGTGGTTGAAGCCATGAAGATGGAAAACGTGCTGCGCGCCGAGCGTGACGTCACGGTGAAGAAGATCAACGCCAAGAAGGGCGACAGCCTGGCGGTTGATCAGGTAATTCTCGAATTCGCTTGAATCCTAGGGAGCTAAATGATGACCACCACCACGCTTAACACCACCCTGCTCAATCATGTGGCCCCAGGCCTCAAGGCTTGGCGCATCGCGCTGGCGATGCTTGCCGGTTCGGCCTTGCTCGCCATTTCTGCCAAGGTGCAGGTGCCGTTCTGGCCAGTGCCGATGACCATGCAGACGCTGGCCATCCTGGTGATCGGCATGTCCTATGGCAGCCGCCTGGGTGTGGCCACTGTGCTGCTCTATCTCGCGGAAGGCTTCGCCGGCCTGCCGGTCTTCGCCGGTGCCGCCGCTGGTCCGGCCTATTTCATGGGGCCGACGGCCGGCTACCTGATCGGCTTCGTGGCGTCTGTCTGGCTGGTGGGTTGGCTGGCCGAGCGCGGCTGGGACCGTTCGCTGCTGCGCTGCGCGGTGGCGATGGCCGTGGGCCATGGCGTGGTCTTCGTCTTCGGCGTTGGCTATCTCAGCACGTTGCTCGGCCTGCAGAAGGCGCTCGCCGTCGGGCTCTATCCTTTCTGGGCCGCCACCTTGCTCAAGACCCTGCTCGGCGTTGCCGCCATGCAGCTGGCTTGGCATCTGGCGTTGAAGCGCCGCAGCCAGGGCTGAGCCATAATCGTAAAAGCCGCAGGCGCCTAATCGCCTGCGGCTTTTTCATGTCTGCTAGCCCGATTGCAGATACTGGATCGCGGCGTCGCGCTCAAACAGGTAGAGCAGGTGGCGCAAAGCCTCGCCGCGTTCTGATTTAAGCGTCGGGTCGCGCTCCAGAATCAACTTCGCGTCATCGCGTGCAGTGGCAAGTAACTCTCCATGGGCGGCAAGGTCAGCCAGCTTGAAATCCGGCAGACCGCTTTGCTTGGTGCCGAGCATTTCGCCGGCGCCGCGCAGGCGCAAATCTTCTTCGGCGATGCGGAATCCATCGTCGGTCTCGCGGATGATCTTCAGCCGAGCGCGTGAGGTCTCGCCCAGCTTGCCATAATAGATCAGCAGGCAGGAGCCGGGCTTGCCGCCGCGTCCCACCCGGCCGCGCAGCTGGTGCAGCTGCGCCAGGCCGAAGCGCTCGGCATGCTCGATCACGATCAGCGTGGCTTCGGGCACATCCACGCCGACTTCGATCACCGTGGTGGCCACCAGCAGTTTGGTTCGCCCGGCAACAAAAGCCTCCATCGCCGCGTCCTTTTCGGCGGCCGGCATCTGGCCATGCACTAGGCCGATCACCGGGCCAAGACGCGGCTCCAGGATTTCGCGCAAAGATGCATAACGCTCGGCAGCGGCTTGCAGATCGCTCACCTCGCTTTCCTCCACCAGCGGACAGACCCAATAGACCCGCTCGCCGGTCTCAACCTTGCGGCCCACCGCCTCGATCACTTCGCTTAAGCGTTCGGAGGCCACAGTGCGAGTATCCACCGGCTTGCGGCCGGGCGGCTTCTCGGTGGGTTTCGATACATCCATGTCGCCATAGGCGGTGAGCGACAGCGTGCGTGGGATCGGGGTGGCGGTCATCACCAGCATGTCCACGCCTTCGCCCTTGCTGGTGAGGCCGAGCCGCTGGCCAACGCCGAAGCGGTGCTGCTCGTCGATCACAGCGAGGCCAAGATTGTGGAAGGCCACATCGCCCTGAAACAGCGCATGGGTGCCGATCACGATATCGATGCCGCCATTGCCCAGGGCTTCCAGCAAAGCGGTGCGGCTGCGGCCCTTGTCGCGGCCCGTCAGTAGCGCGAGCTTCAAGCCCAGCGTGACGGCATAGGGCGCCAGCGTCTCGGCATGCTGGCGTGCCAGGATTTCCGTGGGCGCCATCAAGGCCGCCTGCGTGCCTGCCTCCACCGCCACCAGCATGGCGTAGAGCGCCACCATGGTCTTGCCGCTGCCCACATCGCCCTGCAGCAGCCGCAGCATGCGGCGGTCGGATGCCATGTCGCCGGCGATCTCGGCATTGGCCTGGCGCTGGGCATTGGTCAGCGGCCAGGGCAGGGCCTTGTCCAGCTTGTCGCGCAGGCGGCCATCGCCTACCAGCGGCCTTCCGGCCAGGCGGCGCAGGCGGCGGCGCACCAGCAGCAGGGCCAGCTGATTGGCGAGCAATTCGTCATAGGCCAAGCGCTGGCGCTCCGGCGTGGCCGGTTCCAGGTCCTTGGGCGTTGCCGGGTGATGCAGGCGCAGCAGCGCTTCATGCCAGCCGATCCAGCCCTGGCGCTGTTGGTAAGCAGGGTCGAGCCATTCCGGCAGGATGGGCGCACGGCTCACTGCCTCATCCACCAGCTTGGTCATCACCCGGCCAGCCAATCCCGCCGTGAGCGGATAGACTGGTTCGACGGCAGCCATGGCCTCGATCTCGGCTGGCGTGCCGATGCGATCAGGATGCGTGATCTGCGCCTTGCCTTCAAACAGCTCGAATAGCCCGCTGATCACCCGCATCTCGCCAGGGGGCAGGGCGCGCAGCAAATAGTCTTCACGCCCATTGAAGAATACCAGGGTCAGCGGGCCGCTCGCGTCGCTCACCACCACCTTGTAGGGCAGGCGCGGCGTGCGTGGCGGGAAATGCTTCTCCACGGTGATTTCCAGGGTGCAGATGCGGCCGGGCTCAGCGGTGGCGATGGTGGGCCGGTAGCGCCGATCGATCAGGCCGCTGGGCCGGTGCCACCACAAATCCAGCAGCCGGCCGCCGGCCAGCTTCTCGATCAGGGCCGCCAGTTTCGGCCCGCAGCCTTTCAGGCGGGTGATCGGCGTGAAAGCAGGGTTGAGCAGCTCCGGCCGCATTTTGTTCCTGGAAATGCTTGTCGATACACAGCTGGGCGTACTATATCCTTTCACGCTTTCCCAGAGCTAGGCGTCATGTCTGAAACCATTGAAATCCGTCGCAAGCGGCTGTTCCATCGCAGCCTCTATACCGGCATGAAGGAGACCGACGTATTGCTCGGCACCTTCGCGCAGGCACATCTGCGCGATTTTGACGACGCCATGCTGGATCAGTATGAGGCCCTGCTCGGCACCAATGCCGATCCGCAGATTTATGCCTGGGCGATCGGTCAGGAACCGGTGCCGCCGGAACATGACACGCCGGTGATGCGCCTGCTGCAGGCCTATAAGCTGCCGCTCTGATCATGTCCGTAATATTGCCTGATATGCTGGGCCGGCCGGGCCGCTGGACCTTGGGCGGCGTGCCCGAGGGCCAGGATGCGCGTCTGCTGGCGGCCTTGGCGGCCAAGCATCGTCAGGGCCTGATCATGATCTGCCGTGATGATGCCCGCATGGCGGCCCTGGAACAGGCCCTGCGTTTCTTCGCGCCGGAGTTGCCGGTGATCGGCCTGCCGGCCTGGGATTGCCAGCCCTATGACCGCGTCTCGCCCAATGCCGAGATCGCAGCACGGCGCATGGATGCACTGAGTCGTTTAGCTGGTGCGAAACCAGACGGCGGCTGGCTGCTGGTCACCACGCTGAACGCGGCCCTGCAACGCCTGCCCCAGGCGGCCTATCTGGAAACGTCGGCGCTGGCCGCCACCAAGGGCGCCAAGCTGCCACCGGAAAGCCTGATCGCTTACTTAAGCCGCAATGGCTATGTGCGGGTTTCCACGGTGATGGAGCCGGGCGAATTTGCCGTGCGCGGCGGCCTGGTTGATTTGTTTCCGCCTGGGGCCGAGGCGCCGTTCCGGCTGGATTTCTTTGGCGACAGCGTGGAAAGCATCCGTCGCTTCGATCCGGCCAGCCAGCGCAGCATTGGTGATGCCGATGGCCTGACTCTGGCGCCGATGAGCGAAGTGCCGCTGGATGAAGACTCCATCGCGCGTTTCCGTGGTCGTTACCGCGAGCTTTTTGGCACGGTCACCAGCGACGATCCGCTCTATGCCGCCGTATCCGAAGGCCGCCGCCATATCGGCATGGAGCATTGGCTGCCACTATTCTTCGAGCAGCTTTCCACGCTGTTTGATTACATGCCGCAGGCGCCAGTGCTGCTGGATGCTTTGCTGGATGATGCCGCCGATGAACGCTTCCGCACCATCGCCGATCATTATGATTCCCGCCGCGCCGCGATGAAATCCGGCTTGGCGGAATCCGGCTCGCCCTATAAGCCCCTGCCGCCGGATCGGCTGTATTTCACCGCCGGCGAATGGCAGCAGAGCCTCGCTAAGCATGCGGTGGGGGCCTTTAATCCGTTTGAGAGCGCGGGCGGGAAGGGCGCCATTGTGCTCGATCTTGGCGCCCGGCCGGGCCGCGATTTCGCACCGGAACGCAGCCAGGCGGCGCAAGCTGCCGAGAACAAGCTGCCCAGCGTTGGCGTGTATGAGGCGCTTGGCGGCCATCTGGCGAAGCAGATCGCGGCCGGCAAGCGCGTGCTGTTCGCCGCCTATAGCCTCGGCGCGCGTGACCGCCTGAGCCTGGTGCTGAAGGATCATGGCATCCAGCCGCTGGAGCCGGTGGAACTGGCGGCTGATCTGGAAAAGCTGCCGCGTGCCACGGCGGGCATCGCGGTATTGCCGCTGGAGCATGGCTTCGAGGCGACCGATCTCTGCGTCATCGCCGAGCAGGATATTCTGGGCGACCGCTTGGTGCGCGCCAAGCGGCGCCAGCGCCGGGCGGAGAATTTCATCGCCGAGGCCAGCGGCTTAAGCCCTGGCGATTATGTGGTGCATGTGGATCACGGCATCGGTTGCTACCAGGGCCTGATGACCCTGGATATCGGCGGCGCGCCGCATGATTGCCTGCTGCTGCATTATGATGGCGGCGACCGGCTGTATCTGCCGGTGGAGAATATCGAGATGCTGTCGCGCTTCGGTTCGCCCGAAGCCGGGGTGACGCTGGATAAACTTGGCGGCGTTGCCTGGCAGAACCGCAAGGCGCGGATGAAAAAGCGCCTCAAGGACATGGCCGAGGCGCTGATGAAGGTGGCCGCGCAACGAGCCTTGCGCACCGCCGAGCGGATCAATCCGCCGGAAGGCCTGTATGAGGAATTCTGCGCCCGCTTCCCGTTTGAGGAAACCGAGGACCAGGCCCGCGCCATCAGCGACACATTGGATGATCTCGGCGCCGGCCGGCCAATGGACCGCCTGATCTGCGGCGATGTTGGTTTCGGTAAGACCGAAGTGGCCTTGCGCGCCGCCTTCGCCGCCGCCATGGCCGGCCAGCAGGTGGCGCTTGTCTGCCCCACAACCTTGCTCTGCCGCCAGCATTACCGCACCTTCATGCAGCGTTTCCGTGGTCTGCCGATACGGATCGAGCAGCTTTCGCGCCTGGTGAATGCCAAGGCTGCCAAGGAAGCCAAGAAGGGCCTGGTGGATGGCGATGTGGATATCATCGTTGGCACCCATGCTTTGCTCTCCAAGAGCATCGATTTCAAGCGGCTGGGCCTGCTGATCATCGACGAAGAGCAGCATTTCGGCGTCAAGCACAAGGAGCGCCTGAAGCAGCTGCGCTCGGAAGTGCATGTGTTGACCATGAGCGCCACGCCGATCCCACGCACGTTGCAATTGGCACTGTCCGGTGTGCGCGAACTCAGCCTGATCGCCACGCCGCCGGTGGACCGCTTGGCGGTGCGCACCTATGTGGCGCCGTTTGATCCGGTGGTGATCCGCGAGGCCTTGCTGCGCGAGCATTTCCGCGGCGGGCAGAGCTTCTTTGTCTGTCCGCGCATTGAAGACCTGGAATTCGGCATGAATTTCCTCAAAAGCCATGTGCCGGAACTGAAGCCAGTGATGGCCCATGGCCAGATGGCGCCCACCGAATTGGAAGACGTGATGAACGCCTTCTATGACGGACAATACAATGTGCTCGTCGCCACCAATATCGTGGAAAGCGGCCTGGATATCCCCACGGCCAATACGCTGGTGGTCTATCGCGCCGATCTGTTTGGCCTGGCGCAGATGTATCAGCTGCGCGGCCGCGTTGGCCGCTCCAAGCTGCGCGCCTATTCCTATTTCACCTATCAGCCGGGCAAGCTGCTGAATAGCAATGCCGAGCAGCGCCTGCGCGTGCTGCAGAGCCTGGATGAGCTGGGCGCCGGGTTCACGCTGGCGAGCCACGATCTTGACTTGCGCGGTGCCGGCAACCTGCTCGGCGAGGAGCAATCGGGCCATATCCGCGAGGTGGGCTTTGAGCTGTATCAGGAGATGCTGCAGCAGGCGATCGAGGATTCCCGCGCCGAGGCACGCGGCCAGAAGGTATCTGACGAGAAATGGGCGCCGCAGATCCAGATCGGCACCGCCGTGCTGATCCCGGAAGCCTATGTGCCGGATTTGAACCTGCGGCTGCAGCTTTATCGCCGCGTGGCCGATCTGGAGGGCCGCGAGGAGATCGATGCTTTCGCGGCCGAAATGATCGACCGTTTCGGGCCGTTGCCGGCGGAGGTGCAGCATCTGCTGGATATCGTGGCGATCAAGAAAGTCTGCCGCGATGCAGGCATTGCCAAGATCGAGGCCGGTCCGAAGGGCGCCACGCTATCGTTCCGCGACAACATATTCGTCGATCCGCCGGGCATGGTGCTGTTCATCCAGCAACTGCGTGGTAAGGCCAAGCTGCGCCCGGATCACAAGCTGGTTTTGCTGCAGGATTGGCCCGAGCCGGAGCAGCGTCTGGCCGGCGTACTGTCGATTTCCAGCGGCCTGGCCGAGATCGCGCTGAAGGCGCGGAAGCCAAAGAAAGCTTAACTATCCTGGCCCACGCGCCAGCGTGGCGCATTTTCCGGCAGCACTTGGCCGCATAGAGCCTGGATCACCTGGCCATTGGCATCGGCAATCGGCATCAATATCGCTTCATGGGGCAGGCGCTCATCGCGCAGCGCAATGGGATAGAACATGCGCATGGCCTTGCGTTCATCGCGTACCCGGCTCAAGGCCGCGAATATCGCCTTATAGCGGCTTGGATCAGGATGCGCTTCCAGCGGCTTGCCGGTCAACTCCACGCCGATGCGGTCAGCGATATCTTGGCCGAGCAGGCGATAGACAAAATACGGCGGTGCCGGATTGATATCGAACACGGTGACGAAGCCAATCAGGAAGCGCAGCTTCAGTGGATCGATCAATTCGCGCCCGGGCAGGCGGCCATCGTGATGCGCATCATGCCATAATTGCCAGAGCTGGCGCAGTTTTTCCTGCTCGATCACCCCGGCATGCTCGATAGGGATAATCTGCGCGCCCTGGCTCATGGCGTCAGGTATCGCCCTCGCTGGCGGCAGCCTTGTCGATCACTTGCAGCAGGGCATCGGGTAATTGCGCGCCGACGATGCCGAAGCGGCGCTCCACGATGAAGAAGGGCACGCCGGTGACGCCCATCTCGCGCGCCATCTGATCCTCGGCCTGCACCGTATCAGCATCGATGCCCTGATCCAGCATTTCCTTCACCCGCGCCGCATCCATGCCCACCAGGCCGGCCACATCGGCCAGCACATGATGGTCGCCAATATCGCGGCCCTGCAGGAAATAGGCCTGGAACAGCCGCTCTTTAAGATCGTATTGCACGCCGGTTTCCAAAGCCCAGCGCCGCACGCTATGGGCGGAAAGCGTGTTCGGCGTGCGCTTGATGCCATCGAAGTTGAAGGCGATGCCCTCATTGGCACCTTCCGCCGCCACGCGGGCATAGATGCCTTTGGCGCGTTCCGGCCCGCCGAATTTGGCTTCCAGATAGCTTTTGCGGTCAGCACCTTCCCGCGGCATGTCGGGGTTGAGCTGGAAGGGCCGCCAGCCGATCTCGAACTCGATTTCGGGCCGCTGCGCCATCGCCTTTTCCAGGCGGCGCTTGCCGATGAAACACCAGGGGCAGATGACGTCAGAAACGATTTCGATGCGCATGAATCAACCTTAGCATGGAGCGGTGTTTTCGGCCAGACGGGGCTTGACCGGGGCGGGCGGAACCGGGACCATCCCGGCCTGATCCTTATCAGAAGCCAGATTCTTACCAGGAGAGTGGCGATGAGTAACCTAGCGGGCAAAGTGGCGCTGATCACAGGTGCGTCAAGCGGTCTCGGCGAGCGGTTTGCTGAAATCCTCTCGGCCGAGGGCGCGGCGGTGGCCTTGGCCGCCCGGCGCACTGACCGTCTGGCCGCCCTGGCCGGCCGCATCGAGAAAGCCGGCGGCACGGCGATCACGGTGAAGCTGGATGTGACCGACATTCCGGGCATCCAGGTCGCCGTGAGCGAAGTGGAAGCCAAGCTGGGCAAGATCGACATTCTGCTGAACAATTCCGGTGTCAGCGCCCAGGGCAAGCTGCTGGATGTGACGCCCGAGGATTACGACTTCACCATGAACACCAACACCAAGGGCGCCTTCTTCGTGGCCCAGGCGGTGGCGCGCGGCATGGTGGCGCGCAAGATCGAGGGCCGCATTGTCAATATCGCCTCGCTGGCCGGGCTGCGGGTGCTGAGCCAGCTCAGCGTCTATTGCATGTCGAAGGCGGCGGTGGTGCATATGACCCGCGCCATGGCCATGGAATGGGCGCGCTATGGCATCAACACCAATGCCATCTGCCCCGGCTATATCGAAACCGAGATCAACCGCGACCATTGGCAGACCGAGGGTGGCAAGAAGCTGGTGGCCATGCTGCCGCGCCGCCGGGTGGGCGAGGTGCAGGACCTGGATGGCCTGATCCGGCTGCTCACCTCACCCGATTCACGCTTCATCAATGGCGCCATCATCACGGCGGATGACGGCATGTCGGCTTTCTGACCATGCAGCGGGGGAATGCGTGATGGGCATGGACGGCATGGCAGCGAAGCCACGCATCCTGGTGCTGTTCGCGCATCCCTATAACCATGCCTCGCGCATCAACAGCGCCATGGCGGCGGCGGCGCGCCTTTTGCCACATGTGACGCTGCATGATCTCTACGAGACCTATCCGGATTTCCATATCGACGTGAAGCGCGAGCAGCAGGCGTTGCTCGAGCATGATGTGATCGTGCTGCAGCATCCGTTCTACTGGTATAGCTGCCCGGCTCTGATGAAGGAGTGGATCGATAGCGTGCTGGAATATGGCTGGGCCTATGGCAGCGGCGGCGTGGCCCTGCATGGCAAGGATATGGTGCAGGCGATTTCCACCGGCGGGCCGGATTTCGCCTATCGCACCGATGGCTATAACCAGGTGACCATGGATGAATTGCTGCGCCCCTTCGAGCGTAGCGCGATACTCTGCGGCATGAATTACCGCGATCCCTTCCTGATCCAGGGCGTGCGCACCAAAAGCGATGCGGAAGTGGCGGCCCATGCAGCCGCCTATGCCGCCTGGCTGAATGCTTTCCCGCATCCCAAGGATTGCGTCGCCTGCGAACAGCCGGCCGTGCCGGAAACGGATCGCTGAGATGGACCAGCATGGTTTCCTGTTCTCTGCCCTGATCTATCTCGCCGCCGCCGTGATCGCGGTGCCGATTGCCAAGCGGCTCGGCATGGGCTCGGTGATCGGCTACCTGGTGGCTGGTGTGGTGATCGGGCCCTGGGGCCTGAAGCTGATCGACGATGTGGCTGACATCCTGCATTTCTCCGAATTCGGCGTGGTTTTGCTGCTGTTCCTGATCGGCCTGGAACTGGAGCCGCGCCGGTTATGGCAGATGCGCGGGCCGATCTTCGGCCTGGGTGGCGCCCAGCTTGCCGGCTGTGCGCTGGCGCTCGGCCTGCTCGGCTGGAGCTTTGGCTGGCCATGGCAGACAGCCTTGATCGCCGGCCTTGGCCTTGGGCTGTCCTCCACCGCCATCGCCCTGCAGCCGCTCACCGAACGCAACCTGCTCGGCACGCCAGGCGGGCGCGCCGCTTTCTCCATTCTGCTGTTCCAGGATATCGCCGTGATCCCGGCCCTGGCGGCCTTGCCTTTGCTGGCCCTGGCACCGGCCGCTGCGGCCACCAGCGGGCCGCAGGGCTTGCAGGCGGCGGGTCTCGCCATCGCGGTGATCACGGCGGTGGTGTTGGGCGGGCGCTATCTCACCAGGCCGCTCTTCCGCTTCATCGCCAGCACCGGCTTGCGTGAGATTTTTACCGCCGCCGCCCTGCTGATCGTGGTGGGGATCGCCGCGCTCATGCAGTTTGCCGGCCTCTCCATGGCCTTGGGGACCTTCATCGCCGGCGTGCTGCTGGCGGAAAGCGAATACCGCCACGAGCTTGAAAGCGATATCGAACCGTTCAAGGGCCTGCTGCTTGGCCTGTTCTTCATCTCAGTGGGCATGTCGGTGGATTTCGGCCTGCTGCTCTCCCGCCCTTGGGAAGTGCTGGCCGTGGTGCTTGGCCTGCTGTTCCTGAAAGGCGCGATCCTGTTTGGGCTGGCTTTGTGGAGTAAGGTGCCGCGCGGGCAATTGAGCCTGTTCACCTTCCTGCTCGCGCCGGGTGGCGAATTCGCCTTCGTGCTGTTTGGCGCCGCCAGCGGCCTTGGCGCCATGGCAACCGATGTGGCGGCTTTACTCACGGTTTCGGTGGCGCTCTCCATGCTGTTTGGGCCTTTGCTGCTGGTGCTGCATGACAAGGTGATCGAGCCGCGCCTGGTGGTAGTGGATAGCCGCCCCACGGATACGATGGAAGACGAAGGCAATCCGGTGATCGTGGCGGGTTTTGGCCGTGTGGGCCAGATCGCTAGCCGTTTGCTGTTTGCCAACCGCATCGGCGCCACGGTGCTGGATCATGACCCGGAAACCATCGATGCCCTGCGCCGCTTTGGTTACAAGGTGTTCTACGGCGATGCCACGCGGCTGGATTTGCTCGAGGCCGCTGGTGCCGCCAAGGCGCGTGTGCTGATCGTGGCCATCGACAACCAGGAAGCCTCGCTCGCCCTGGTCGATCTGGCGCAGCGCCATTTCCCGAACTTGAAGATCATCGCCCGCGCCCGCGATGTGCAGCATGTCATTGGCCTGATGGATCGCAAGGTGGGCGTCATCGAGCGCGAAACCTTCCTCTCGGCTCTGCGACTGGGTGAGGAGGCCTTGAAGGCCTTAGGCTTCGGTGCTTATTCAGCGCGCAAGCGGGCATTGACCTTCAAGAGCCATAACGAAGCCCTGCTCAGCAACATCCATGCCCATTGGCTGGACGGTTTTGAAAAACGCGTTTCCTTGCAGCAGCAGGCGCGCGAACAATTACGCCAGAATCTGGAAGCCGACGAAGTGGCGGCGAAGGAAAACCGCGAGCTGGGCTGGGATTAGGCCGTAGTCACGCTGGCGCCGCTTCTGCCAGCTTCTTGCGCTGCACCTTGCCATTGGCGGTGCGCGGCAATGTGGTGATGAAGCGCCATTCGCGCGGGCATTTATAGGCCGCCAGCCGGTCGCGCGCGAAAGCATCCAGATCTTCCAGGGCGGAGCGGGCGGCTTCACGCAACACGATAAAGGCCGCGATCACTGAGACATCGGCGCGCACGCGCAATTCTGTGACGGCGATTTCCTGCACCGCCGGATGATCGGCCAAAGCGGCTTCCACTTCGGCCGGCGAGACGCGATAGCCCATGGCGTTCATCACGTCGTCATTGCGGCCGTGATGCCAGAGATAGCCATCGTCATCCAGCGCCGCCAGATCGCCGCCGATGAACCAGTCGCCGCGATAGACCAGGGCTTCCTCATCGGGACGCTGCCAATAGCCGAGCATCAATGAAGGCTCTGAGCGATGCACCGCCAGCAGGCCGATCTCGCCATTGGGCAGCGGTTCAGTGCCACCATCAACCGGCAGGATGGCAACACGGCGGCCGGGCTGCGGCTTGCCCGGACTGCCGGGTTTGATCTGCATGCCGGGGCCGGTGGAGATGTAGGTGGAAATCTCGCTCATGCCCAGGGCTTCATAGAGCGGGATGCCCATGGTCTCCTGCCATTCGGCGAGCAGTGCGGTGGGCAGCGCTTCACCAGCGGTGGCGCCATGGCGCAGGCTGGAGAGATCGTACTGCTTCACATCGCCGTATTTCAGGATCTGGCGATACAGCGTCGGCACGGCGGCAAAGATTGTGGCGCGGTGGCGCTCGATCAGCCTGGGCCACACGGCGATATCACGCGGGCCGTTATACAGCACCGTGGTGGCACCCACCGCCCAGCGGTCCACAAGGCCAACGCCCAGCGTGTAGGTCCAGTTGAAGGCGCCAGCATGCAGCAATGTGTCGCTTTCGCCCAAACCCAGCCAGCCCTGATGCATCGGCCGGCGGCCCCAGGCGGCACGCTGGGCATGCAGCACGCCCTTGGGCTTGCCGGTGGTGCCTGAGGTATAGACCAGATAGGCCGGATCATCGGCCGCCGTATCGGCGTAATCGGCCAGTGGCGCGGTCTGCTTCAGGCGCGCAAGCGTTGCCGGATCGAGCAGCAGAACGCCGGCGGGCAGCACTAGGTCTTTCGCCAATTCGGCGGAAGCCGCCACGGCGGCAGCGCCGGAATTGCTCAGCAGGTATTCAGCTTCAGTGGCCGTTAATTGCGCACTGGAGGGCAGGGCCACATGGCCGGCGGCGATGGTGGCGAAATAGGTCAGCGCGTAATCGGCGTCGTTCGCCATGCGGATCATGATGCGCGAGCGCGGCGGCAGGCCCAGGCTTTGCAGGCCGGCAGCAAGGCGGCGCACGGCGAGATCGGCTTCGGCGAAGCTCATGCGGGTTTCGCCCTGCTCGCCCACCAGGATCATGGCGGTCTTGCTGCCGCGCAGGCGGGCATTATCCGTCAGGCAATAGCGGGCGATATTGAAGCGGGCGGAGACGGGCTGGCTCATGCTTTGACCGGATTGGGTTTGGCGTCAGGCACCCGAAGGTAATAGGCCAGCGCGGAGGCGAGCAACAGCGCCTGCACGCCAAATACGATGCGATAGGCGGTTTCGCTCGGCTGTTCGCCAAGCGGCGTGAGCCAGGCCATCAGATAGCCGGTGAAGATCTGCTGGAAGGCGGCGCCGCCCATGGTGCCGATATTCAGCGTGGTGATACCGCGCCCTTGCAATGCCGGCGGAAACACGCTGCCGGCATGGGCGAAGATCATCACCGCCGTGCCATTCATCAGCGCCATCAGGGTGAACAGCACGCCGACGGCAAGCACGCTCAAGCCCGGCACGAAGATGATGACGCAGAAGATCGCCAGCTGCGCACCGATACCGAAGGCCAGAATCCATTTCCGGGTGTTGAACACGCGATCCAGCGGCCCCCAGATGAAATAGCCGGCGGCCGCGCCCACGGCCATGAAGATCAGCACCTTGCCGCGCGCCGAGGTATCCAGCCCATGCACATCGTATAGATAAGGCCCGCTCCACAGGCCGAGCAGGGTGATGAAGGTGGCATAGGCGTTGAAGATGATGGCGAAGAGATAGCGGAAGCTGGGATTGCGGATCACCTGACGGATGCCATCGAAGGTTTCGGCCAGTGTCTCGCGCGGCGCTGGTTTGGCGGCCGCGCTTTCCGGCTGATCCTTCAGGGTGAACCAGGCGATCAGGATCAGCACCACGGTGAGCGCGGCAGTGACATAGAAGGCGGCGCGCCAGCCATAGGCCTGCGAGAACCAGGCCAGCGGCGCGGTGGAGGCGATGACACCGAGATTGCCCACCGCGATCAGGATGCCGGAATAGGTGGCGAAGCGATCCGCCGGAAACCAGCGGCTGAACAGCACCATCGGGCCAGTGAGCAGCGCGGCGCAGCCGAAGCCCAACACCACGCGCGCCATGGTGAGTTCCAGCAAGCCTTGGCCAACCGCGAACCACAGCGCACCCAGGAAGGCGATCACCATGGTGACCAGGATGGTGCGCCGCGGGCCCCAGCGGTCGATGGCGATGCCGCAGGGCAACTGGCTGACGGAAAAGGTGATGAAGAAGGCGCCGGTCAGGATGCCGAGATCATCCGGCGTCAGATGCAATTCGCGCATCAAATCCGGCCCGATCACCGCATTGGCCGAGCGATAGAACTGGCTGATGATATAGCTCAGGCAGCAGCAGACCAGAATGCGGTACGCGGTCGTCACGAAAAATCCTTTCGGTGCGGCTCAGGGGAGGTGAGCCGCACCGCCAAGGTTAAAGAAAAAGGCCGCTTAGTCGAGTTTTACGTTGGCGGTCTTGACCACTTCAGCCCAGCGCTTGATCTCAGAGGAAACGAAGGGGCCGAACTGGGCCATGGTCATGGTCGGGATGTCGGAGCCGTTCTTGGCCCAGATGTCCTTGATCTCCGGCGCCTCGAAGGCCTTGCGGATTTCGGCATACATCTTGCCGGTGATATCGGCCGGCGTGCCCTTCGGCGCCCAGATGGCGTACCAGGTGGAAACCTCATAGCCGGGCAGGCCGGCTTCCGCCGTGGTGGGCACGTTGGGGAAGGCGGCGTTGCGCTTGGGCGCCGCCATGGCCAGCGGGATGATGCGGCCGCCGGTGATCTGGCCAGCCGAGGTGCCCAGGCCGTCGAAGATCATATGCACTTCGCCGGCGATCAGGCCCTGCATGGAGGGACCGGCGCCGCGATAGGGCACATGGGTGATTTCAGTCTTGGTCGCGATCTTGAACAGCTCGGCGGCCAGGTGATGCGTGGTGCCGTTGCCGGCCGAACCATAATCCATCTTGCCCGGATTGGCCTTCAGATACTTGATCAGATCAGCCAGCGTGCGCGCTTCCACCTTGGACGGATTGACCACGATCACCTGCGGCGGTTGCGCCAGCACGGTGATGGGCACAAAATCCTTTTCGATATCGTAGTCCAGCTTCGGATACAGCGAGGGTGCGATGGTGTGATGCGCGGCGCCGATGAAATAGGTGTAGCCATCCGGCGCGGCGCGCGCCGCCACGCTGGCGCCGATGGTGCCGCCGGCGCCGCCACGATTGTCGATCACCACCTGCTGGCCCAGATTCTTGCTCAGCACCGCGGCAAGCGGGCGGGCGAAGGCATCGGTGCCGCCGCCGGCCGGGAAGGGCACCACAAAGGTGATCGGCTTGTTCGGCCAGGCCTGTGCCGTGGCCGTGCCCGGCAGGGCCAGGGCGGCCAAAGCCGGCAGGGCGAAAGCGAGGGCGGCGGCGTGGCGTCGAGTGATGGCCCGAATCATGGTGTTCCTCCGATTATGTTTTATGTCCAACCACTTTAGAGCAAGGCCGGGCATGGTCAAGAAGGGCCTGAGCCGCCTTGCAGATAGCGCTGCGGTGCAACACCCAGCGAGCGGCGAAACATCGCGGTGAAGGCCGAGGCGCTGTCATAGCCCAAAGCCGCCGCCACCTGAGCCACCGGCGCACCGCCCGCCAGGCGTGCCACCGCATCGGCCAGCCGGGCGCGTTCACGCCAGCGCCGGAAACTCAGGCTGGTTTCCTGCTGGAACAGGCGCGCCAGGGTGCGCGGGCTGGCGCCGGAATGCGCCGCCCAATCCTCCAGGCCCAGTCGGCAGCCGGGATCGTCCAGCAGCGCATTGCACAGCCTTGCCAGGCGCGGATCAGTTGGCATCGGCAGGCCCAGCGGCACGGCGGGCAGGTGGCGCAGCTCGCTTAATATCAATTGCATGATCAGGCCGGCGCGACCCGCCGTGTCATATTCCACCGGCTCGGCGATGGCTTCCAGGATCAATTCGCGCAGCAAGGGCGATACATCCACCACGCGGCAATCGGTGGGCAGGGCCGGATCGGCATCCGGCGCCACATACAGCGTGCGCATCGCCACCGCGCTGGCCATGCGCACCTCATGGCGCATGCCGGCCGGCAGCCACACGGCGCGCAAGGGCGGCACCACGAAAGCCCCTTGCGGGGTGATCACCCGCATCACGCCGCTCACCGCGTAGAGCAGCTGGGCACGCGGATGGTCATGGGGCGCGATATGGTGGCCTGCGGCAAAGGGCTTGGCCATGGCCGCCACCGGGCGCGGCACATGCTGGTAATCCTGCGGGTTTGTGCTGCGTGGCGCCATGGCGGAATCTCGATAGTATTTGGCCGAACAGATTGAACCGGACAGGATAGCCTGTCCAGCAGAAGAATCGCCTGGGCCATGGCCTGGGGTCTGTTGCACAAGCCCGTGGCCCGAGGCCCGGCATGAGGAGTGAAGCGATGAACCTGTCCCGCCGCGTGGTGACTTTTGTCAATATCGGCCATGCCTTCGATCACATGCTGATGCTGATCTTCCCCACCGCCGTGCTCACCATGGAGCAGGCTTTCGGGCTGCCCTATGGCGAATTGCTGGCGCTGTCCATCGGCGGCTTCATCGCGTTTGGCCTGTTCTCGATCCCGGCTGGCTGGCTCGGGGATCGCTGGAGCCGGCATCACATGATGAAAATCTTCTTCTTCGGCATTGGCATCACCACGATGCTCACCGGCCTTGCCACGCAGCCCTGGCATCTGGCCGTGGGGCTCACCTTCATCGGCCTGTTCGCCGCCATCTACCATCCCGTGGGTGGCGCCCTGCTGGTGGCGAATGTGGAAAAAATGGGCCGCGATCTCGGCATCAATGGCGTATGGGGCAATATGGGCGTGGCTTTGGCGGCGCTGCTCACCGGCGCGCTGGCGCAATGGTTCGGCTGGCGCGTGGCCTTCCTGCTGCCGGGTGCCGCTGCCCTGGCGGCCGGCATCGGCTTCCTGATCTTCGTGCCCAATCTGCCCAGCAGCGGCAAGGCGGCGGCCAAGAAGCAAGCCCAGGTGCCGCGCGATGTGATGATCCGCGCTTTCGCCGTTTTGCTGGTGGTCACAGTTGCCGGCGGTGTTAATTTCAACGCCGGTTCGGTGTCGCTGCCCAAGCTGTTCGAGGAACAGCTTAATTTCGGCAGTCTTTCCACCTTCGGCGTGGGTGTGACGGCCGCCGTGGTGTTTTCTTTCGGCGCCGTGGCGCAGCTCATCATCGGCAACATCATCGACCGGCTGCCGCTGCGCCGCGTCTTTGTGCCCATCGCCGCCTTGCAGGCACCGTGCTTCTTCTTCGCCGGCTGGGCGGTGGGCTGGCCGTTGCTTGGCTTTGCCGCCGGCGTGATGTTCGCGCTTTTCGGTCAGGTGACGGTGAATGACGCGATGATCGCGCGCTACACCTCGGATGCTTGGCGCGCCCGGGCCTTTGCCGTGCGCTATGTGATGTCATTCAGCGCCAGTGCGTTGGCCGTGCCGCTGATCGCCTATTTCCACACCCGCACCGGCAATTTTGAGATGGTCTATACCGTGCTGGCCATTCTGGGCGCGGTGATCTTCGTCGGCGCACTGGCTTTTCCGGATCGTCCGGAGGAGATCGCCCCGACGCCAGCGCAAGCCGCCGCCGAGTAGCGCTTACTCGGCCGGATGCGGCGCCGGCTCGGCAGCGAGGCTCGCCAGCTTGCTGCGGTCGCGGGCCAGTAATGTATAGGCGGTCGGCACCACGAACAGCGTGAGGAATGTGCCGAGCAGCAGGCCGCCAACGATCATCAGGCCGATCTGGTTGCGGCTTTCAGCGCCGGCACCGAGCGCCATGGCCAGGGGCAGGGCGCCCAGCACCATGGCCGCCGTGGTCATCAGGATCGGACGCAGGCGCAGCGTTGAGGCTTCAATCACCGCATCCAGGCGGCTGCGACCCTGATCCTGCAGCTGGTTGGCGAATTCCACGATCAGGATGCCATTCTTGGTGATCAGGCCCACCAGCGTGATGAGGCCAACCTGACTATAGATATTCCATGTGCCGCCACCATATTTCAGCGCCAGCAGCGCGCCGGTCATGGAAAGCGGCACGGTGAGCATGATGATGAAGGGGTCAATGAAGCTTTCAAACTGCGCCGCCAGCACCAGGTAGATGAAAGCCAGGGCCAGCAACAAAGTGAAAATGAAGTCGCTGGATGCCTGCTTGAATTCCCGCGACTGGCCGTTGTAGTCGATCAATACATTGCTCGGCAGCACCTTGCGCGCGGCTTCCTCAAGCTGCGCCAGAGCTTCGCCCTCGGAAAAGCCCGGTGCCACATTGGCGGTGATGTCGGCGGCACGAAGCTGCGCCATGCGAGTCAGTTCGCGGGCGGTGAGGGATTCGCGCACGGTGACCAGATTAGAGAGCTGGACCATCTGGCCCGTGGCGCCGCGCACATAGATCTTTGAGAGATCATCAGGATTGGTGCGGTCGATATCTGCCACCTGCACGATCACATCATATTGCTTGCCGTTCTGCTTGAAGCGCGTCACCTGACGGCCACCCAGCATGGTTTCCAAGGTGCGGCCGATGGTATCGATCTCCACGCCCATATCGGCGGCCTTGTCGCGGTTCACCGAAACTTTCACCTCCGGTTTATTCAGCTTCAGGCGCGTATCCACATTGGCCAGTGCGGGATATTTCTCCGCCTCGGCCAGCACTAGGCCCACCAGGCGGTTCAACTCGTCGTAATCCACGCTGGCTTGCAGCACGATCCACACGGCCGGTGAACGCAGATTTTGTCCTAATGAGCGCGGGTTGTCGGCGAAGGCCTGCACGCCGGCCAATTCGCGGAATTTCGGATTGGTCTGAGCCACGATCTCCTGCTGCTTACGCTCACGCTTGTCCCAATGCGTCAGGCGGGTGAAGGATACGCCCTGCGACACGATGGGATTGCCCGAGACCACGAAGCGGGCTTCAGCCTCCGGAATACCTTCAACTATGCCCTCGATCTGCTGCGCGTATTTTTCCATATAGTTGATCGTAGCGCCCTCGGGGCCGTTGAAGCTGCCCACGATGGTGCCGCGATCCTCCACTGGCGAAAGCTCCGGCTTCAGGCCTTTGAACAGGAAGAAACTCGCGCTGGCGAAAACCACGCCGACGATAAGGACCAGCAGGCGCAGCTTCAGCGTCCGCTGCAGCATGCTGCGATAGCCACTGGTGAGGCCGTTCAGCGCCGCTTCCACCAGATTATACATCCAGCCATGCTTCACCTCATGCTTCAGCAGGCGGCCGCACATCATCGGGCTGAGTGTCAGTGCCACGAAGCCGGAAACCAGCACGGCGCCGGCCAAGGCCCAGGCGAACTCGGTGAACAGGCGGCCGGTGGTGCCGCCCATGAAACCGATCGGGGCATACACGGCGGCGAGCGTCAGGGTCATCGCCACCACAGCGAAGCCGATCTCCTTGGCGCCCTTGAAGGCGGCGGCCATGGGCTCCATGCCGTCCTCGATATGGCGATAGATATTCTCCAGCACCACGATGGCATCATCCACCACCAGGCCGATGGCCAGCACCATGGCCAGCAGGGTGAGGGTGTTCACCGTGAAGCCGAACACATACATGATGGCGAAGGCGCCGAGCAGGGAGGCCGGGATGGTGACCACCGGAATCAGCGTGGCGCGGAGGTTGCGCAGGAAGAGGAACACCACCGCCACCACCAGCAACACGGCTTCGCCGATGGTGCGGTACACTGATTCGATCGAGGCTTCGATGAAGACCGAGGTATCGTAGGCCACTTCAGCCCGCATGCCCTCAGGCAGATTGTTGAGGATATCGGGCAGGGCTTCACGCACGCCGCGCGAAATATCCAGCGGATTGGCCACAGCCTGTTTCACGATACCAAGCGATACCGCCGGCTTGCCGTTAAAGCGCACGCTGACGCGCTCATCCAAGGGGCCGATCTCGGCGCGGCCCACATCCTTGATCCGTACCGGATAGCCGTTCACTTCCCGCACGATGATGGCGTTGAACTGTTCCGCCGTGCGCAGGTCGGTTTCCGATAGCACGGTGAATTCCATATTCTGGCTCTCGATGCGGCCGGCCGGTACTTCCACATTCTGCCGGCGCAGCGCGCTCTCCACGTCCTGTGGGGTCAGGTTATAGGCAGCGAGCCGCGCGGCATCCACCCAGATGCGCATGGAATAGAGGCGCTGGCCGAAGATGCGGGCTTCGGACACCCCCGAGATCGACTGCAGCCGGTCCTTCACATAGCGGTCGGCATAGTCGGTCAGTTCCAGCGAGGAATGGCGGTCGGAAGAAAATGCGATGAAAAGCACCGGCTGGGCATCGGCCTCCACCTTGGACACGATGGGCTCATCGATCTCGGTGGGCAGCTTGCCGCGCACGCGGCTGACACGGTCGCGCACGTCATTGGCGGTGGATTCCGCGTCGCGCGACAGCTTGAATCGCACCACCACCAGGCTGCGCTCTGGCCGCGTGATCGAGCGCACGAAGTCGATGCCCTCGATGCCGGCGATGGATTCCTCCAGCACACGCGTTACCTGGCTCTCGATCACTTCAGCACTGGCGCCACGGTAGATGGTTTCCACCAGCACCACTGGCGGATCGATATTGGGATATTCACGCACCGTCAGGCGGGTGAAGCAGACCAGGCCGATCAACACCACCACCAGGCTGAGAACCGTGGCGAAAACCGGGCGCCGGATGCAGAGATCGGAAATACCCATGGCTTAGCTGCCCTTCACGTTGGCTTGGCGCACAAATTGGCCATCGCGCAGCTTGGAGCCGCCTTCAGTAACAATCATGTCTTCGGGTTTCAGGCCTTCCAGCACCTCCACCTCGCCGCCACGACGCAAGCCTAAGCTCAGCTTGGTCTGCGTTGCCTTGCCTTCCACCACACGGAACACGAAGACATCGCGCCCCGCCGGCACCAAAGCGGTTTCCGGCACCAGCACGGCATTCATGCGGTCTTCCACCACCAGGGTGACCCGCGCGAACATGCCGGGTTTAAGCTGCTTGTCAGGATTGGGCAGCAGCGCACGCAGGATGGCGGCGCGGCCATTGGGATCGAAGGCCGGATCAATGGCATAGACCTTGCCGTCGAAAGCGGCACCGGGCAGCGCATCCAGCCGCAGGCGGATCGCCTGGTTCATCTTGATCAATTGCGCGTTCACTTCCGGGATTCGGAAATCCACCTTCAGCTGATCCAGGCTTTCGATATTCACCATCGCCTGGCCGGGATTGACGTAATCGCCCACGCTGATCTGGCGCAGGCCGAGCACGCCATCGAAGGGCGCGAGAATGGTGCTTTTGTCCAGGGTCGCCTGGGCCAGGGCTAAAGCGGCTTCGTCAGTGGCCAGCTTGGCGGTGGCTTCATCGCGCGCCCGCTGGGTGCCGGCGCCCTTGCCATAGAGTTCCTCGGCGCGGCCATAATTGGCGCGGCTCAAAGCGATATTCGCGCGGGCCTGATTCACCTGGGCGCGGGCGATGGCGGCATCCAGCCGCACCAGCGGCGTGCCGCGTTTCACCGGCTGGCCTTCATCAAACAGGATTTCGGTGATGCGGCCGGCGATCTCGGGCCGCAGGATCACGTATTCATTGGAGCGCAGGCTGCCCACCGCCTCAATCTGCTGGCGCGCATTGCCGATCTTGGGCGGCGCGATCGCCACCGGAATGGGATTCTTCGCGCTGCCTTGCTGGGCCGGTGCCGCGGCGGTCGCGGGGGCAGGCACCACAATCGAGAGTTTCTCGCGCAGCTGCGGGCCAAAGAAAATCCAACCAGCGCCACCGGCCACGGCTATAGCCAGTACGCCAATACCCAAAGCCTTTTTCATTGCAAACCTTTGTCCCTGCGCTGCACGGCCAATCCTGGCGGCGCGCCTTGCTGTACAACCTCTATAACTATACTGTATGGTTCAGAAATTGCGAGCGCAAATAAAACCAAAGGCAGCCTGCTGAAACAACGCATTGTACCACGGAAAACACCTAGAAACGCAGCCATAGTGGCGGAATCAACTCTGCGTGATTCCGGCAATGGCCGCCGTCGTGGCCGCCCGGTGGATCAGGCCAAGCTGGCCGATATTCTCTCCGTGGCCACCCGGGTTTTCCTGGAGCGCGGCTACAGCGCCGCCAGCATGGATTTGATCGCCCGCCGCGCCGGGGTTTCCAAGATCACCATCTACGCGCATTTTTCCAATAAGGCTGCCTTGTTCGCCGCCATCATCGACAGCCTGGCCGGGCGGCTGACCAAGGCCATCAACGGCTGGGCTTCGAGGGCCTGGCGCCGGAGCAAGCCCTGGTCCAGGTGGGCCGCGCCTATCTCTCGCTGGCGCTGGCGCCGCAATCGTTGGCGCTGCATCGGTTGGTCGTGGCGGAATCCGCGCGTGTGTCGGGCCTGGGCCGGCTGATCCACCAGAGCGGCCCCAAGCCCATCGTCGCCACGCTCGCCGCCTATCTGCGGCAGCGCAAAGAATTGCGCATCAGCGATCCGGCGCTGGCCGCCGAGCAATTCTTAGGCATGGTGCTGGGCCATAACCAGCTTGGCCTGCTGCTGGCGGCGAAGCCGGCGGCCAAGACCCGCGCGGCCATCGACGGCATTGTCGATCATGCCGTGGCGCTGTTCCTCGGCGGCTGCCAGCGTTAAGTGCGGCTCTTGCCTACGGGGAAGGGCAGGTCGGGATCTTCTTCGGCGCGGCTGCGCGCGGATGGCACCATCTGTGGCCTTCCGGCGCCGAGCGCCTGGCTCAGCACCTGCGACGATACTTCGGCGGCGATGCGCGCGGCGATTTCGCCGGAAACCTGCGCCGCCACCTTGGCCGCCACCTGGGCAGCGATCTGGGCTGGCGAGGGCGCGCCGCTCGAAAGCCCGAGCGGGTTGGCCAGACTGGCCAGCACTGGAGCCGCCAAAGCGGTATCGCCATTGCTGCTGGCGCCGCTGCCGGGGCGTTCTTCCATGCGGCGGATGAATTCCTGGATGATGCGGCGGTAGAGGTCGTCCTTCAGCACGGCGTCCTCTTCGCCCTGATTGATCGAGGGATTATCATTCACCTCGATCACCACCACGCCTTTCGGCGTCTGCTTCAGGTCCACGCCATAAAGGCCATCGCCGATCAGGTTGGCGGCTTTCAGCGCCATCTGCACGATGTCGTCGGGCGCATTCTCCACCGGCAGGGTACGGAAGCCGCCTTCGGTGAAGCGGCCGCCTTCGCCATGCTTCACCACCTGCCAATGGCCGCGTGACATGAAATACTGGCAGGCATAGATCGGCTGGCCGCGCAGGATGCCGATGCGCCAATCGAATTCGGTGTAGAGGTATTCCTGCGCCAGGATCACATCCGATTCCCGCAGCAGCCTGCCGGCGCCTTCCAGCAATTGCGCCCGGTTATCGGCCTTGATGATGCCGCGCGAGAAACTGCCATCGGGAATTTTCAGGATGATCGGGTAGGGGATTTCCTGTTCCACGGCTTCCACGCCGCTCTTATCCAGCACCACGGTCTTGGGCGTGGGGATCTTATTCGCTTTCAGCAGCTCGGCCAGATAAACCTTGTTGGTGCAGCGCAGGATCGATGTGGGATCATCGATCACCGCCATGCCTTCCTTCTCCGCCTTCTTGGCGAAGCGATAGGTATGGTGATCCAAAGCCGTGGTCTCGCGGATGAACAGCGCGTCGTATTCCGCCAGCTCGGAGTAATCCTTCTTCTCGATCAGCTCCACATCCACGCCCATCTGCTCCGCGATGCGGCTGAATTTCTGCAAGGTACGGCGGTCGGAGGGCGGCAATATCTCGGCCGGGTTATGCAGCACCGCCAGGCTGTATTTCGCCACGCTCTTGGCCTTGGGTGCGCGCCAGCCGGCGCGGGTATAGGCATCCAGCGCGCGTTCGAAGAATTCCTCATGCTCGGGCTTCAGATCGCCCAGCGACATCGGCCGGATCGAGGCGATATGCCAGCCATCTTCCGGCGAGATATTCAGTTTCAGCAGCGGACAGCGGAATTCATCGAACACGCGCCGCGCCAGATCGGGGAAGCGCAAATCGTCGGTGCGGCCAAAGCAGATCTGGATCGAAAAGGGCGCCGAGGGCACCATCACCAGCTTCTTGATCTGCTGCACCAGCAATTCATCCAGTTCCGGCAGCGCGTGCGTATAGATGCTGCGCTCGCGCAGTTCCAGGATGGTCTTGACGCTGGGGATCACCTTCTGGTTCCGCGCCTCGGCCAGCAGCGAGCAGTAATAACCATAGCCGAGGTAGGAATAATCCTTCGACAGGTTGATGATCTTGGCGCGCTTGTCCTGCACCAGTTCCGGGCGCGTGATGAACTCGCGGTTGTTCAGCACCAGGCAGCCGGGATTGCGGTAGCGGAAATGGGTTTTACGCTCAACGATGATGACGTGCATGAAGCTTCAGTCTCGATCAGGGCCGGGGAAACGCTTCGTCAGGCGCAAGGCATCGGCGCCATCCTCGTAATACTGCTTAAGCCGGGCGGTTTCTACATAGCCCGATTCGCGATAGAGCGCGAGCGCGGCTTTGTTGCGTACCGAGACTTCCAGCCGCATCTCGGCGGCGCCCAATTTTCGGGCAGTAGCTTCCAGGGCCGTGAGCATCCGGCGGCCGAGGCCTTGGCCGCGCGCCTTGGGGTGGCTGGCGATGGAATAGAGCCGCGCCGCCCGGCTATCGGCCCGGGTGAAGATCAGCCCGGCGGCCAGCAGGGCGCCGCCGAGGGCGGCTTCGATCACGCAGAGGTGAGCGCGCGGCGAGGCCAGCGCGCGGGCATAGGATCGCCGCGAAAAACGGTCGGTAGCGAAGCAGGTATTCTCCAGGGCCACCAGGGCATCCAGGTCATCGGGCCGCGCCGCCCGCAATCTGTGCTTGCCCGCCAACCCCAACTCGCCTAACGCTGCTCTCTTGGACGACTGCACCGGACCCGCCATGCCTTTCACGCTCAACCGCAACGCTAGCCTCGCTCTATGGCGAAACCAGGGCAAGCTTGCGGCTGTGGTAATTTTCTGTGTGCTGCCAAGCCTCGCCGCCGCCCAGCCCCGGGCCGCCGTACCGGCCGAGCCGCCCAAGGCAGTGGAGCCCAATGTGGATGAGAAGCCCTGCCGCTCGCGCGATGCCTATTGCCAGGGCTATGTCACCGGCATCCTGGATTCCTTGCGCATCGCAGGCAATGTCTGCCTGCCGGACGCCGTGGGCGCGCCGCGCGTGGAATTCATCGTGCGTGACTGGCTGTCGCTGCATCCCACCCTGGTCTCGCAGGCGGGCGCCGAGGTGATCGCCAATGCGCTCAAGAAATCGTTTCCATGCAAATGACCGATCCCGAAGCGGAACCGAAAGCGGCAGCCGAGGCCAACGACATGGCCGCCTTCGGCCTGCTGTTGGCCTGGAACCGGCCGGAACTGCCGGTGCTGTTCCGCATCCTGATCGGCCTGAATCTGGTGGCCTTCCTCGGTATCCTGGCCCTGGGCGGCGGGCTGTTCGAGATCAATTCCGCCGTGCATCTGGCCTGGGGCGCCAATTACGGCCCGGCCATTGCCGGCCAGCAATATTGGCGGCTGCTCACCTCGGCCTTCCTGCATTTCGGCTTGCTGCATCTGGCCTTCAACATGATGGCGCTCTACAGCCTGGGCGGCCTGACCGAGCGGCTCTATGGCCGCCGGGCTTTCCTGCTGCTCTATCTCGGCGCCGCCCTCATTGGCAGCCTGGCCAGTGTGCTGTTCAGCCCCGACCGCACGGTGAGCGCGGGTGCCTCGGGCGCCATCTTCGGCCTGGGCGGTGCGCTGGCCGCCTTCTGGCTGCGCAATGGCGATCATGTGCCGCTCAGCGTGCTGAAGGGGCAATGGATCAATCTGGCCTTCTTTATCGGTTTCTCGATCTATATGGCGCTCACCGCTACCGGCATCGACAACGCGGCCCATGGTGGCGGTTTCCTGGGCGGCGCCGCTCTGGGTTTCCTGCTTGGCACGCCGCTGGATCGCCCGGGCACCGCCTCATGGCCGCGCCTTGGCTCAGGTGTAGCCGCATTACTGCTCGCGGTGGCGCTGATCCTGCCAGCGCTGCCCGAGCCGGCCTACCGCTATCCGGCTGAGCAGCCGGTGGTGGAAACCATCGATGCCGCCCTGCGCGAGGACCAGCGCCTGGATCAACGCGCCAAGCAGCTGAGCACGGAGCGCAGCAGCCGCCCGCCGCAGGAATATCGGCGCCTGATCGAAACCGAGCTGCTGGAACCCTGGCGCGCCGTGTCGCGCGGCCTGGATGGCCTGGAGGCACGCCCCGAGAGCCGGCTGGCCGAGCGGCTGCAGGCCATGCAGCATTATGCCGGCCTGCGCGTGACGCTCTATGAGGCCTATACGCTCGCCCTGCGCGGCGACCGGGCCAAGCAGCGCGAGATCGAAGCCCTGGTGGCGCAGCTCAAACAGGCCACCAGAGCCCTGGAGCGGAGCTTCGAGAAAAGGTGATCATTCAGTCGAGGCAGTAGCCTGGGCCGTCGTATTTTTGTTTGTCACCCTCGGACTTGATCCGAGGGTCCCATTAAAAATGGGATTCCCGCTTGCGCGGGAATGACGGTCTTCGTTGTCAGCCCCTCGCCACCACCTCGGCGATGGCCTTGCCGACATCCTGGGTGCTGGCCTGGCCGCCCATATCGGGCGTGCGCGGGCCGGCTTCCAGCACGGTCTCGATGGCTTTCATCACCGCAGCGGCCGCGTCCTTATGGCCGAGATGCTCCAGCATCATGGCGCCAGACCAGACCTGGGCGATCGGGTTGGCGATGCCCTTGCCGGCGATATCGGGCGCCGAGCCATGCACAGGCTCGAACAGCGAGGGGAATTTGCCTTCCGGGTTGAGGTTGGCCGATGGCGCGATGCCGATGGTGCCGGTGCAGGCCGGGCCGAGATCGGACAGAATGTCGCCGAACAGGTTGGAGCCCACCACCACATCGAACCAATCCGGGTGCAGCACGAAATGCGCCGTCAGGATGTCGATATGGAACTTGTCCACTTTCACGCCGGGATAAGCCTTGGCCATTTCCGCCACGCGCTCATCCCAATAGGGCATGGTGATGGAAATGCCGTTCGACTTGGTGGCCGAGGTGAGATGCTTCTTGGGCCGGCTCTGGGCGAGGTCGAAGGCGAATTTCAGGATGCGGTCCGTCCCGATGCGGGTGAGGAAGGTTTCCTGAACCACGAATTCGCGCTCGGTGCCGCCGAACATGCGGCCGCCCACGGAAGAATATTCGCCCTCGGTATTCTCGCGCACCACATAGAAATCAATATCGCCCGGCTTGCGCCCGGCCAAAGGCGAGGGGATGCCGGGCATCAGCCGCACGGGCCGCAGATTGACATACTGGTCGAATTCGCGGCGCCACTTGATCAGCGAGCCCCAGAGCGAGATATGGTCTGGCACCTTCTCGGGCCAGCCCACAGCGCCGAAGAAGATGGCGTCATGGCCGCCGATCTGCTCTTTCCAGTTTTCCGGCATCATCATGCCGTGCTTCAGATAGTAATCGCAGCTCCAGTCGAAGCTGTCGAAGGAGAAGCCGATATTGAACTTGCGCGCTGCGGCGTCGAGCACGCGCAGGCCTTCTGGCACCACTTCCTTGCCAATACCATCACCCGGAATCACTGCAATACGATGGGCCAAGGTTTCTCTCCCTCACTTGATTATTGTTATAGTCCGATCAGCGCGTCGCGGTATTGCGCGGTGCGGTTGGCGCAGTCAAAGCGCATCAGGTCTTCGCCCACCAGCACCGGGCCGGTGTAATCGCCGCGCACCTCGGCCAGCAGCTTGGCGCGATCAAACACCACCGGCACGAAATGGTTGAGGATCAGGCATTTCGCTTCGGCCTCCAGCGCCACCTTGCCCACTTCGGTGGAGAGCGTGTGATAGCTTGCCACGCTGGCAATGGTTTCCGGGTTGCGCACGCCGGGCAGGGCCAGCATCTCGCGATGGATGAAGCATTCATGCACCAACGCATCGCAGCCCCGAGCATCAGCACCACGGGCTGCAATGATCAACTCCGGGCAATAAGCCGTGTCGCCGCTGAAGGCGACGCGATGCGTGCCATCATCGAACACATAACCAAAAGCCGCCGTCACCGGCTGATGCCGCACGGCCACGGCGGTGATGGTCAGCGCGCCCTCTTGAATGATCACGCCGGGCTCGATCTCGGTCACGTCGATCTGCAGCGCCGCGATGCTGGGCCGCTTCTCATGGGCGATACGCGCATCCAACTCGGGCTTCCATAGCGCCATCAGGCCAGCCACATAAGCCTTGGTGCCGCGCGGGCCATAGACGCGCTGCGGCTTGTCGCGCCCCTGATGCCAGGAGGAGATGATGAGCTGATAAAGATCGACCAGATGATCGGAATGCAGATGCGTCAGCAGCACAGCCTCAATGCGCTTGCCCGCCGAACCGGCGCCGAGCAGGCGTTGGGTGACGCCCGAGCCGCAATCGACCAGGTAATGCTTATCCTGCCAGTCGAGCAGGTTGGCTGGGCCATAGCGCTCGGTGGAGACTTGCGGGCAGCCGGTGCCGAGTAAAGTGACTTTCATCGCCGCAACCGGATGAAGGGCACTGGCTCGCCGGCTTTCAGTGCTGGCGCTAGGGCGGCGCGCAGCACCAGGCCATCGGCCTCGCTGAGCAGCCGGAGCATGGAACTGTCCTGCTTGAAGGCGGCATCCACCACGAGGCGGCCCTGGTTGTCGGTACGCAGGCGGGCGCGCAGGTAATCCTCACGCTTGTCATTGGCGGCGAGGTCGGTGGCGCTGGGCAGCATTTCCGGCTGCACGCGCCAATCCAGGCCGAGCATGGCCTGGATTGCCGGGCGCACAAAAAGCTGGCCGCAGACCATGGCCGAAACCGGATTACCCGGCAGGCCGATCAAGGCAATGCGGCCCTTGGCGCGCAAATCTGCCTGGCCAAACATCAAGGGCTTGCCCGGCCGCATGGCAATGCGCCAGAAATCGATTCCGGCGCCACTCACCCCCAGCACTTTATGGATCAGGTCATGCTCGCCCACGGATGCGCCGCCGAGTGTGATCAGCAAATCGCAGCCGGCGGCAGCTTCCGCCTTGGCGCGCAGATCGGCTTCAGTATCCAGCGCGATGCCGAGATCAATGGCCTCGCCACCGGCCTCGGTCACCAATGCGCAGAGGCCGAAATTATTCGACGATACGATCTGGTTCGGGCCGATGGGATCGCCGGGCCGCGCCAGTTCATCGCCGGTGGCAAGAATCGCGATGCGCGGCTTGCGTTTCACCGGCAGCCAGGGCCGGTTCATGGCCGCCGCCAGCGCGATATCGGCGGGCCCGAGCAAACGTCCGGCGGGCAGCAGCGCATCGCCTTCGGCAAAATCCAAACCGGCGCGGCGGATCCACTGCCCGGGCTTGGGCGCTTCGCGCACCGTCAGCAGGCCATCGGCGCTCAGATCGGCATCTTCCTGGATCACGATGGCATCGGCGCCCTTAGGCAGGGGCGCACCGGTGAAGATGCGCACGGCCTCACCCAAACCCACTTCGCCGTCAAAGCGGCTGCCAGCGGCAACGCTGCCGATGGGCTGCAAGGTGGTGGGAATATTGCCGAGATCGCTTTGGCGTGCGGCCCAGCCATCCATGGCGCTCACGGCAAAGGGCGGCTGGGTGCGCCGCGCCGTCAGCGCTTCGGCCAGCACGCGGCCCAAACCTGCAGCCAAAGCCACGGTCTCGCTCGGCATGGCCGGCATGGCCTGCACGATGCGGGCACGGGCATCGTTGACTGGAATCATTTCGCCTCGAAGGTGCCGGACTTGCCGCCGGATTTATGCCGCAGCCGCAGATCAGTGATGATCATGGCGCGGTCCACCGCCTTCACCATGTCATAGAGCGTCAGCGCCGCCACGGATGCGGCGGTCAGCGCTTCCATCTCCACGCCGGTCTTGCCCTTGAGTTTGCAGGTGGCGGTCACTTCGATGAAATGCTGCTTGGGCTTCGGCGTCAGTTCCACCGTCACCTTGGTCAGCGCCAGCGGATGGCAGAGCGGGATCAGCTCATGGGTGCGCTTGGCGGCCATGATGCCGGCGATGCGCGCCGTGGCCAGCACATCGCCTTTCGGCGCTTTGCCGGAAACGATCAGCTTCATGGTGGCGGGCAGCATATGGATGCGCGCCTGGGCCACGGCCACGCGCTCGGTATCGGCTTTATCCGACACATCCACCATATGGGCATGGCCCTTGGCGTCGAGATGCGAAAGCTTTTTCTTCGGCATTTTCTTTTGGACAGCCATCACGCGGCCTGCTCGCCAGTAAGCAGCCGGCGCGTGGCAGCCGCCACATCGGCTTGCCGCATCAAGCTTTCGCCCACCAGGAAGCAATGCGCGCCGATCCGCGCCATGCGGTCCAGATCGTTCTTGTCATAGAGCCCGCTTTCGCTCACCAGGGTATAGCCCGCCGGCACCAGGGCGCTGAGTGCTTCGGAAACCGCCAGGTCCACGTCCAAAGTCTTGAGATTGCGGTTGTTGATACCGAGCAGCCGCGATTTCAGCTTCAGCGCGCGCTCGGTTTCAGCTGCGTCATGCACCTCGATCAGCACATCCAGGCCGAATTCAATCGCGGCGGCTTCCAGTTCGGCGGCCTGGGCATCGCTCAAGGCAGCCATGATCAGCAGGATGCAATCGGCGCCCAGCGCACGGGCTTCCGCCACCTGATAGATATCAAGCATGAAATCCTTGCGCAGGATCGGCAGCGGCACCACGGCGCGGGCTTGGCGCAGATATTCGTCGCGGCCCTGGAAATACGGCTCGTCGGTCAGCACGCTGAGGCAGGTGGCGCCGCCGGCCTGATAGGCGCGGGCCAAGGCGGCTGGATCAAAATCAGCGCGGATCAGGCCCTTGGAGGGCGAGGCCTTCTTGATCTCGGCGATCAGGCCATAGCTATGGGCCGCCAGCCTGGCCTTCAGCGCCGCATGGAAGCCACGCGGCTCCGGCATGTGATGCGTGGCCGCTTCCACCTTGGCATAGGGCGTGCTCGCCTTGCAGCGGGCGATGTAGTCCAGCTTGTCGGCGCAGATTTTCGCCAGTACGTCACTCATTGCACGATGCTCATTCTTGGGGCTCCACGATGGTCTCGTGGGTGATTTCCACCAGCTTGTGCAACACCGCGCGGGCCTTGCCGCTATCGATGCTTTCCGCCGCCATTTTTGCGCCGTCTTTCAAATTGCTCACCTTACCGGCGATCAGCAGCGCAGCGGCCGAGTTCAGCAGCACGATATCGCGGAACGCACCTTGACCGCCATTCAGCACGGCACGCAACGCTACCGCATTGGTGGTGGGGTCATCGCCCTTCAGCAGATCGAACGGCACGCGGCCCAAACCGGCATCCTCTGGCACCACTTCAAAGTCCGTGACCTTGCCGTTATTGAGTTCGGAAACGTAAGTCGGGCCGGTCAGCGTCATTTCATCCAGGCCGTCGGAGCCATGCATCACCCAGACGCGCTCCGAGCCCAGCTTGCCCATCACCTCGGCCAGTGGTCGCACCCATTGCTTGGCAAACACGCCAAGCAATTGCCGCTTCACGAAAGCCGGGTTGGACAGCGGCCCAAGCAGATTGAAGATCGTGCGGGTGCCAAGCTCCACGCGGGTGGGGCCAACATGGCGCATGGCGCCGTGATGCCGGGGCGCCATCATGAAGCCGCAGCCAGCCTCGGCAATGGCCTTCCCGATCAGCCGCATGTCGCAATCAATATTCACGCCCAGGGCGGTGAGCACATCGGCGGCACCGGTCTTGGACGACAGCGCGCGGTTGCCATGCTGGGCCACCGGCACGCCGGCGCCAGCCACCACCAGAGCCGAACAGGTGGAGACATTCCAGGTGCCCTTGGCATCGCCGCCGGTGCCCACGATATCGATGGCGCCGGCCGGGGCCTGCACGCTGGTCACCTTGGCGCGGAGCGTCAGCGCACCGCCGGTGATCTCATCCACTGTCTCGCCGCGCACGCGCAGAGCCATCAGGAAGCCGCCCATCTGCGACGGCGTGGCATTGCCAGACATCATCACATCGAAAGCCACGCGAGCATCCTCGACATTCAAGGAGGCACCGCCGGCCACAATGTTCAGCAGCCGCTTGAATTCCGCCACATCGGGCGGGGCAGGGGGCTGGGCAGGGCTGGGGGCTGGCGCGCTCATGCCGCTTTGCCCTTGGCCTGGGCCACGGCTTCCTCATTCACGCTGAGGCCGCAGCCGCGCAGGAAATTGGCCAGCATCGCCAGGCCATGTTCAGACGCGATGCTCTCGGGATGGAATTGCACGCCATGGATCGGCAGGGCGGCATGGGCCAGGCCCATCATCACGCCATCCTCGGCATGGGCATTGGCGCGCAGCGAATTGGGCAGGCTTTCCGGCGCCACAGTCAGCGAGTGATAGCTGGTGGCCAGCAGATCCTGCGGCAGGCCGGCGAAGACGCCGGTATTATCATGCCGGATGCGGCTCAGCTTGCCATGCAAAGGCTTGGGCGCGCGCACCACCTGGCCGCCAAAGGCCTGGCCGATGGCCTGATGGCCCAGGCAGACGCCGAAGATCGGTGTGGTCTCTGCCGCCGCCTTGATCAGCGGCAGGCAGATGCCGGCGCGGTCAGGGTCGCAGGGGCCGGGCGAGAGCACGATGCCGCGGGGCTTGAGGGCCATCACATCGCTGACGGATTTCTCATCATTGCGCAGCACCTCGACGCGCTGGCCGAGCATGCCGAAGTAATGCACCAGATTCCAGGTGAAGCTGTCGTAATTATCGATGAGCACTAACATGCGGGCCTCGGATTTGCGCCCGGCAACCTAGCACAAACCGGGGGCGGCGCCACAGGCTTGCGCCCGGCCCTGGAAACCGGACCAATGCCCTGAATAACAATGAAGAATAGGCCCTGGCCGGGCCGCGCCGGGGGCCTGGCCGCCAAGGCGGGACGGGGCGGCCAGGCGGCCCAGTTTGGCTGCCGATTCAGGGCTTTAGTTATCCATATGGATATGGAAAGGGCAGGAATGATAATCTTATCATGTCTTTATTCTTATCGAATCTGTGCCTAAACTGCCCCCAAGCAAAAAACCAACCATAGGGAGTGAAACATGGGTATCGGTCGTCGTCGTTTCTTGACTCTGGCGGGTGCGGCAACAGCCGTTGTGGCTTCGCCCATGGTGATCCGCAACGCGCGGGCGCAGACGCCGCAGGTGACGCTCAAATTGCATCACTTCCTGCCTGCCGTGTCCAACGTGCATACCAAGCTGTGGACGCCCTGGGCCAAGAAGGTGGAAGCCGAGTCCGGCGGCCGCATCAAGATCGACATCTTCCCCTCCATGCAGCTGGGCGGCGCGCCGCCGCAGCTTTTCGATCAGGCCCGCGATGGCGTGGCCGATCTGGTCTGGACCCTGCCGGGCAACACGCCGGGCCGTTTCCCGGGCGTGGAAGTGTTTGAGCTGCCCTTCCTCGGTGCCAAGCGCGGCGTGGCCAATGCCCAGGCGACGCAGGAATTCTACCAGACCTATCTGCGCGACGAATTCAAGGACGTGCATCCGATCGTGGTCTGGTCGCATGACGGCGGTTTGATCCATTCCAACAAGCCGGTCAAGACCATGGAGGACATGAAGGGCCTCAAGCTGCGCTCGCCGACGCGCTTTGCCGGCGAGGCGCTGAAGGCCCTGGGCGCCACCGGTATCCCAATGCCGATTCCGCAGGTGCCGGAAGCCCTGGCGCAGCGTGTGCTGGATGGCTGCGTGGTGCCGTGGGAAGTGGTGCCGGCGATCAAGGTGCATGAGCTGGTGAAGAACCATATCGATATCCCCGGCTCGCCCACGCTCTACACCGCCACCTTCGTGCTGGCGATGAACAAGGCGAAATACGCCGCGCTGCCGGCCGATCTGAAGAAAGTGATCGACGATAATTCCGGCATGCCGCTGGCGCTCACCGCGGGCCGGATGTGGGATACCGAAGGCGCGGCGGTGGAGGACATGGTGCGCAAGCGCGGCAATTCCATCACCGCGATCAGCGCCGATGAAGCTGCGCGCTGGCGCAGGACCACGCAGCCGGTGATCGACGATTGGATCAAGGCGATGAAGGACAAGGGCGTGGATGGCGGCAAGATGATCGAGAATGCCCGCGCCCTGGTGGCCAAATACGACAAGGCCTGACCCATCGCTTTAGGCGGCGGCAGCCACGGGTTTGTTTATGCAAAAACCCGTGGCTGCCGGGCTTAAAGCGTGGCATGACGGTATGGGGGGAAGCGGCCGGAGCCTTTCCGATATAAGCCGCGGTGATTGAGCATGAATGACAATAAGGCAGCAGGCAGCCCCGCCGATCACGCGGCTTTGCCCAGTGTGACGCGCCCGCTCGCCATTCTCGGCGGCATGATGGTGTTGGCCTCGGCGCTGACCGTGGTGGTGAGCGTGCTGGTGCGCTGGAGCGGCATCGGCGCCATCGGTGGCGATTTCGAAATCGTGCAGATGGCCACCGCCCTCTCGGTTTTCGCCTTCCTGCCTTATTGCCAGGCGCGGCGCGGCAATATCGTGGTGGATACCTTCACCAGCTGGCTGCCCAGGCGGGCGCGGAACAGCCTGGATGCGCTGTGGGACGTGGTTTATGCCATCATGGCCGGGATCATCTCCTGGCAATTGATGCGCGGCGCGGCTGATACCATCCAGAACAACACCGTCTCCATGGTGCTCGGCCTGCCCACCGGCTGGGCCATCGCCGCCAGTTCGGTGCTGGCCGGCATTCTTTGTCTTGTCACGCTGATCACGGCCTGGCGCCTGCTGCGGAGTCCATCATGAGCGGCTTGATGCTGGGCTCCCTGAGCTTTGTTGCCATGCTGGCGCTGATCGCCCTGCGCATGCCGGTGGGGCTGGCGATGCTGGTGGTGGGCAGCGCCGGCTATGCCCATATGACCAGCGGCACGATCTTCCTGAGCTACCTGAAGACCACGCCCTATCATCTGTTTTCCAACTACACGCTCTCGGTGATCGCGCTGTTCATCCTGATGGGCGCCTTTGCCGAACGCGGCGGGCAATCGCGCAACCTGTTCTTCGCCGCCGCCGCCCTGGTGGGCCGCGTGCGCGGCGGGCTGGCCATGGCGGTGATCTGGGCCGCCACCATCTTCGCCGCCATCTGCGGCTCCTCGGTGGCCACCACCGCCACTTTCGGCCGCGCCGTGCTGCCCGAGCTGAAGCGCTACCGCTATGGCAACGCGCTGGCCACCGGCACCATCGCCATCAGCGGCGTGATCGGCATTCTGATCCCGCCCTCCATCATCCTGGTGGTCTACGCCATCTCCACCGAGCAGAATATCGTGAAGCTGTTTTCGGCGGCGCTGATCCCCGGCCTGATGGCTTCGGTATTCTACTGCATCGCCATCGCCATCACCGTGCGCTTCGATCCCAAGGCCGGCCCGGTGCAGGAAGTGGCGCTGAAGGGCGAGGAGCGGCTGCGCGTGCTGTTGCGCGTCTGGGGTTTCCTCGGCGTGGTTCTGCTGGTGCTGGGCGGCATCTATGCCGGTGTCTTCACGCCCACCGAGGGCGCCGCCGTGGGCACCATCGCCACCTTCGTGCTGGCCCTGGCACAGCGTGAGCTGAACTGGCCCTCGATCAAGACCTGCCTGCTGCAGACCGGCGAGACCGCGGCGATGATCTTCGCCATCCTGCTCGGCGCCGAGGTGTTCAACGGCTTTCTGGCGCTGACGCAATTGCCGGTGCAGCTCGCCGAGGCGATCAGCGCATCCGGCCTGCCGCCCTATGGCGTGCTGGTGGCCTTGCTGGTGATCTATCTGCTGCTCGGCGCGGTAATGGACGAGCTGGCGATGATCCTGCTCACCCTGCCGATCTTCTTCCCCGTGGTCACGGCCCTGGATTTCGGCCTGCCGCCCGATGAGGTGGCGATCTGGTTCGGCATGCTGGTGCTGGTGGTGGTGGGCATCGGGCTCACGGCGCCGCCAATTGGCATGAATGTGTTCGTGGTCTCGGCCATCGCCAAGGATGTGCCCATCGCCGTCACCTATCGCGGCGTGCTGCCCTTCATCGCGGCGGATATTATCCGCCTGGCCCTGCTCACGGCCTTTCCGGCACTTTCGCTCTGGCTGATGCGCCTTTTGAATTAAGGACTTAACAGCCAGCCCTTGCGCCGCCGGGCCGCTTGGCCGCATGATTGCTGCGGACAGGAACGGCACGAGGGACCGACAGGATGACGGCACCCGGGATCGGCGGCCAGATCGGCGTTGAAATCGACGCCGCCGCAGGCATGATTACGGTGGTTTATTTCGGTGCCGTGACCGACGCGCAGGTGCTGGCCTTCTATACCGGCCTGGTGCAGGAAACGCCGCAGGCCATCGAATACGACATCCTCATCGATCTGCGCCACACCACCTATATCCCCAGCAGTGAAACCATCCAGGCGCTGGGGCTATTGGTGCGCAACAATCCGCGCAAAAAGGGCCGTATCGCCGCCGTGCGCCGCGAGCGGCCGGAAGTCTATACCGCCATGCAGGGCGGCCGCATGCTGGATGAATTCGGCAGCGACCGCATGCGCTTCTTTGATGGCCTGGATGCCGCGCGTGCCTGGCTGCTGGCGGGGCGGGGCTAGCCGCGAGGCATCGGCGCGACTGATGAAGTCTTCGTGATTGGCGCAGACTGCTGCATATGGAGTTAGATTATATACCTGTTCACGCCACAATTGTGGAGAGGGCTATGTCCAGTATGTCTGGCCAGATAGCTTTCGAGATTGATGACGCGAAGCGCATTGTCACCGTGGTCTATCTGGGCCCGGTGACCGAGCAGCAGGTGCTTGATTTCTACGTCGCCGACACGCTCTCGGCGCATATCATCGAATGCTACGATTTCCTGGTCGATCAGCGCCATAGCCTCTACCGCGCGCCAGAGGGCGCGATTGAGCGTTTGGGCAAGGCTTTGCGCCAGCGTGCGGGGGTGCCGCGCCTGGATATCAGCCGCCGCCGCATCGCGCTGGTACGGCGCGATCAGCCTGAAGCTTTCGCCGCCACCCATGGCGCCCCGATGCGGGCGGAATTCGGCACCGAATTCGTGCGCTACTTCAACGATATGGACGAGGCGCGCGCCTGGCTGCGTGCAGGGCGGGAAGAGCGGGCCGGCAAGGCCGGTTGAAGCTGCGGCTAAAAGCCGGCGAGGGGTAGAGGATGTCAGCATTGCATGGGCAGATCGCTTTTGAAATCGATGCAGAGCAACGCATCGCCACCATCGTGTTCTTCGGGCCGGTCAGCGATCAGCAGGTGATCGATTTCTATGCCACCGGCGCTATCGACCAGGCCGCCATCGATGGCTTCGGTTGCCTGTTCGACCTGCGCCACACCAAATGGATTCCAGATCCCGCCACGGTGCGGCTGCTGGCCCAGCATTAACGCCAGGTGCTGGCCGCTGCCGAAGCCGGCCCGGATACACGCCGCATCGCTGTTGTGCGCCGCGACAAGCCGGAAATCTATGCCCGCGAACATGGTGCCGCCGCTCAGGCCGAGTTGGGCACCGAGCGGCTGCGCTATTTCGATGCCATCGAACAGGCCCGCTGCTGGGTCAAGACCGGCCGCGTGAAGCTGGATTGAGTGCAATCAAGCAGATAAGGCCAAAGCCGGAACCCAAGGCGTAAGAATAGCCATGTTTTGAATAGCTTAGATATATCCGCTGAATCTATCGGCGCGATGCGCGTGATAGCGTGATGCAAATTCCTGTCGTCATGCCACGCTTTAGGCGTGGCATCCACGATTGATTTTTAAAAAACGCGTGGATGCTCGGGCCAAGCCCTAGCATGACGGCCAAAACTGATAAATTGTTCCGTATGGCCCTCCATCATGCCCCCTGCTGGTGTTGAGTTATGGAGTTTTGTTTTTTTGCAGCTCGATAAGCGGCTCTGGGCCGGCTTCCTCGCCTTCCACGCGGTTGCGGCCCAGTGATTTCGCCCGATAAAGCGCGCGGGCGGCAAGCGCCAGCAGCGGATCGATGGCGGTCAGGCCCATCGGCGCGAAGGCCACGCCAATGCTCACCGTGGCCGAGGTGAGGCGGCCTGCTTCCAGGTCAATCACGGTTTCAGCGAAGGCGAGACGGATGCGTTCGGCGATTGCTTCGGCGGCGGGCCGGCTGCATTCCGGCAGCAGCACGGCGAATTCCTCGCCGCCCACACGCGCGAAGGCATCGTTGGCGCGCAGCTTGTCCTGCACCACCTTGGCGAAGGCCACCAACATCTGATCACCGGCGGCATGGCCGTATGTATCATTGATCTTCTTGAAATGGTCGATGTCGAGTATCAACACCGCCACGGGCCGCCGCTGAGCCGCCAGCCGTGGCAGCAGGGCGGCGCAGCGCTCCTGAAAGGCCCGCCGATCAAGGGCGCCGGTCAGGTGGTCGTGATCGGCGATGTATTGCAGGCGCACCAGCAATTCGTTGCGGGCGGCCATCACCGTGGCCGTGGTGATCGGAGCCAGGGCGATGAGCATGACGCCGAGGCGGATCGACAGGATCGTTTGCAGGGCGTGTATATCCGCGGCCACAGCCAGCAAGCCCGTTGATATGGCGAGCAGCGCCCAGGCGCTGACGGCCAGCGCCAGGACTGCGGTGATGAAGCGGCTATAGGTGAGCGCGCACCAGAGCAGCGCGGGCACGGGAATGGCCACGGCGCCGGGGCCGCCAATCACATGGGCGCCGATCATGGCGAGGAAAAATACCAATAAAGGCGCAAGCCGTACTGGATCGATGGTGAACGATGCCGCTCGGCGCCGCTCGGCGGTTGGCCAGCTGAAATCCGGCGCGGTCAGCACCACCGGAAGAATGGCGATGTTCACTAATTCGGCAACAAACCAAAAGGCCCAGCCTTCAAGCACGCCGCCACCAAACAGAATCGGATTGGCCACGGCGCCAACCATACCGGCAACGGCGGCGGCGGTGGCGGCGGTCAACGCCATATGCAGCACCGATAGCGGGCTTTGCAGCCGCCGGCTGCTCTCGTTCAGCCGCGTATAAATGGCAAATCCCGTGCCGATGCCCACGATGTTGGCGCTGGTCAGCAAAATGCTTTTCATGAAGCTGCTGCCGGTCAGCAGGTCGGCTGCCAGATAAGCGGTGATGGCGGCAATCCAGCTGAGCGGGCCGGCCCAATGCGGATTGCGCACCAGCAAGCCCAGCAGCAAAGCATTGGCCGGCCAAAAGGCCGCCAATTCACCAATCGAGCGTGTATGGATGCCAAACAGGGCCGCGAGGAAAACAATGGCGCCAAGCGTCGCCGCCGCCCCAAGTGGATTCATGGGGGCGCGTGCCACAAATGCAGGCTCTTTGGGCACGGAATAGGTGCCGGCACTCATTTTGATCTGCCCCCAAACTACCGAAGTCAGCACTGGCCCGCTTACTACCACTTTAGATAGATTCAGGCTATTCGCTGATCTTATAGCACTATGGCTGGCAGGCTATCATCAGATTGAGGCAGTCGGACCGCAACACACCCTGCTGCTCCCGCGATCCGGCGGAGACCGTGGCACCGCTGCACACGGCCCCCGCCGACGGCGTCAGGGAAAAAACGCCGCTTACGACTGGAACTTGATACCGATGCCACCGGCCTTCTTGCAGGCATCGGCATTGGCCTGCTCGGACCAGCCATTGCCCTTGCAGGCATTCTGGCCCTTGCAGGCGCTCGAAGCGGTCTTGCAGGCGCTGGTGCCTTTACAGGCATTGGCGCCAATGCACTTCACGGTCGCCTGAGCGGCCGACGGCACCGGCGCGACGACGCCAGCGGTGAACAGGGCGGCAGCCAACACGGCCATGCTGGTGGTGGTACGGTTCATTGGAGATCTCCTTGGGTTGATTGTCTCGCCCAATCCGTCCACAGGGGTGATCGGGTAGAGAGAGACTACAGAGCAAAGTGATGCAGGAGGCATGACACTCTCGTCAGATCACCACACGGAGTTGTGTAAATATGGCCTGAATCAGGCCGTGCTGACGTATCCGTGATTACCGCTCTGCCGCCGCCGGTTGCCGCGGCAAAGCCCCACGCCCAATTGTGATTGGCTTTCGGGCAAAAGTTCTGTTAATGTTCCTGGCGGGATTCAATTGGCTGTTAGGACCAAAATCCAGGTCGGATAAGCCGGAAATAACCAGAAAATAGGCAAAAAACATAAGGCGGAATAAGGAAAAATAACGAGGAATAAGGAGAAATAAGGAGAAATAAGCCTGATTAGGTTCCAGCTGAGCAGAGCGGGCAAAAAGCGCAGCGGCATGACGCTCAATGAGCATCAGCGAAGTGTGGCGAACACCAGCGAAGCTGAAATGAACACCAGCGAAGCGCAAACTAGCGGAAACGAAGCACCAGTGAGCAAAAACCAGCTCCCGGCGCGCCGCCGGTAATAGCAATTGCACCGCAACAATTTAGCTGTTTCCCCGAACGGCGCCGGGCGTTATATCCATCCGGCGTTTTATTCGTTTTCCAACCATAGAGGAGTGCAGGACCATGGATACGATCCGGGTCGCGGTTTTGGGTGCCAGCGGTTATACCGGCGCGGAGCTTCTCCGCCTGCTGGTGCGGCATCCGCGCGTCCGCATCGTGGCGCTCACCGCCGACCGCAAGGCGGGCGAGGGGATCGACACCGTGTTCCCGCAATTCTTCGGCTATGACCTGCCCAAGCTGGTGAGCATCAAGGATGTGGATTTCAGCGGCGTGGATGCCGTGTTCTGCGCCCTGCCGCATGGCACCACGCAAGAGGTGATCGCCGGTCTGCCCAAGCATCTGAAGGTGATCGACCTCTCAGCCGATTTCCGGCTCACCGATCTGGATACCTATGCCAAATGGTATGGCCATGAGCATCGGGCGCCGGAGCTGCAGAAGGAAGCGGTCTATGGCCTCACCGAGATGTATCGCTCGGGCGTGGCCAAGGCGCGGCTGGTGGCCAATCCGGGCTGCTATCCCACCACGGCGCAATTGCCGCTGATCCCGCTGTTGCAGGCGGATCAGATTCAGCAGGATGACATCGTGATCGACGCCAAGTCGGGTGTATCGGGTGCCGGCCGGGCGCTGAAGGAAGGCTCGCTATTCTGTGAAGCGGCCGAAGGCACCCATGCCTATGGCGTTGGCTCGCACCGGCATGGCCCGGAGATCGAGCAGATCCTGTCGGAAGCCGTGGGCCAGCCGATCATGGTGAATTTCACGCCGCATCTGATGCCGATGAACCGGGGCATGCTGGCCAGCATCTATGTGAAGCTGAAAAATGGCGCCACGGCTGAGGATTTGCGCGCCACGCTGGTCAAGCGCTATGCCGATGAGCCATTCGTGAAGGTGGTGCCGCAGGGCGTGTCGCCGCAGACGCGCCATGTGCGGGGCACGAATCTCGCGCATATCGGCGTGTTTCCGGACCGGCTGAAGGGCCGCGCCATGCTGTTCTGCGCCATCGACAACCAGATGAAGGGGGCCTCGGGCCAGGCGGTGCAGAATTTCAACGTGATGTACGGCATCCCGGAGACGGTGGGGCTGGATCAGCTCGCCATGTTCCCCTGAGGCAATCAGGTGAGCGTGCAAAAGCCGGTCATCCTGCCGTTTGGCGATCAGCTGCCGCGTATCGCGCCGGATGCCTTCATCGCGCCCAACGCCACGGTGGTAGGTGATGTGGAGATCGGCGCCGGTTCCTCGCTGTGGTTCAATGTGGTGGTGCGCGGCGATGTGCATGCCATCCGCATCGGCGCCGGCACCAATATCCAGGATGGCAGCGTGGTGCATGTCACCACCAACCGCTTCGCCACGGTGATCGGGGATAACGTGTCGGTGGGCCATATGGCCCTGCTGCATGGCTGCACCCTGGAAGACGGCGCCTTTGTTGGCATGGCCGCCACCGTGATGGATGGCTGCGTCATCGAGGGCGGCGGCATGCTGGCCGCCGGTTCGCTGCTCACGCCGGGCAAGCGCATCAAGGCTGGCGAGTTGTGGAGCGGCCGGCCGGCGGTGCTGATGCGCCCGATCCAGGAGAAGGAAGTGGCCATGATGGCGAACACGCCCAGGCATTATGCCGCCCTGGCCGCCCGCTATCGCGCCACCATTGCCGGGCTCTGAATTTAAGTCTTTCTTTACGGTCCGCCTTTTACCCTCCGTTAGATTAGCCTTAGTGTAAGTGGACCCAGGAGGGGCCCGGTGACCGCAACCCAATATGCCGAGTTTTTCGATCAGGTGCGCCAGCATGGCGAGTATCTCGCCAGTCGCCAGGGCAAGATCGCCAAAGGCAAGCAGATCACGCTGAGCGGCGCCGATCTCACCGGCATCAAGCTGGCCGGCGCCAACCTGCAGCGCGCCGTGTTCCAGGGCTGCCGCTTCTATTGCGCCGATCTGCGCGATGTGGATTTCAGCCAGGCGGTGCTAGCCGGCTGCGACTTCTCGGGCGCCGACCTCACCAACGCGCATCTGATCTGGGCCAATCTGCGCGGCGCCGATCTGTCGCGCGCCATCCTCAAGGGCACGCGCTTTGAGAATGCCGATATGCGGCCGCTCACCGATCCCCCCACCATGCCGCATGGCAAGGGCGGCACCGTGTCGCTGAACGAGAGCACGTTGCACAACACCAATCTGAGCCAGGCCAAGCTGCTCGGTGCGTCTTTCGTGGGCGCGATCCTGGATGGCGCGATCTTGGAGAATGCCGATCTCGAGGGCGCCGACTTTTCCTATGCCACGCTGAATGCCGTGCAGTTGAAGGGCGCCAAGCTGCGCGATGCCAATTTCCGCCTGGCCGATCTTTCCAGCGATATGTTCAAGCAGCTCAAGGGCACCGATGCCCGCGTGCCAGAGCCGGTGCCGCAGCATATCCTGGATGAAGCCGTGCGCCAGCATATGCGCTGGGTGGATAGCGAAGGCACCTCGGGCCGTCGCGCCGTGATGGTGGGCTGGTATATGGCGCGGGCCTATCTGGCGCAGGTGAATTTGAGCGGCGCCGATCTGCGGCAATGCAATCTCGCCAATGCCAACCTGCATGGCGCCAAGCTGATCTGCACCGACCTGCGCGATGCCAACCTGATGTATGCCAATTTCACCGATGCGGATTTGCGCGGCTGCGCCATCGAAGGCACGCGCGGGCTGCCCACAACGACAAAGATTTAACGCGGCGCTTTAGCGCCGGGCGGCTTGCTGGGTGGCGGGCTTGCCGTTCAGGCCGCGGATCGCCTTGAGGATGCGGCGCCACAGCAAGTGGCCGACGAAATTGCCGGTGCTGAACATTTCATCCACCTGGGCGGCGGCATGGCTCTCGGCGCGGCGCGCGCCATGGTCCGCGATCAGGTCGCGGGCGGCTCGCCAGATATCGGCATCAGTGGTCATGGCGGCGATCCTGCCGGGAAAAGGTAACCGAAGTGTAAGCGGACGGAGCTTTACTCCGGGCCGCCGTCATCCTTGGTCTTGTCCACCGCGATGCGCAGGCTGTCCAGCAATTCCTTTTCCAGCTTGCCGCCCACGCCGGTGATGCCGCGTGCCAGCACCACATACAATGCGTCGATATGGATGGAGATGACCTCGAATTGCTTGTCGCTGGGCAGCGGGATCTTGCCCATGAAATCATGCAGCGACTTGGCCAGATGGGTAAGCAGGGGGAAGCCGAAGGTGCCGCCCATGCCCTTCACGTCGAAGGCCAGGTCGGAGATGTTGCTCAGGATGAAAATGCGCTGGAACTCGTCATTCTCCGCATCCTTGGCCAGCTTGCGCATCTCGCGCAGCTTGCCCAGCACCTCGGTGGAGAATTCGTCTTTGCTTTCCAGGATCGTCGACTCGATCTGCGCACGCAGTTCATCCGACAGATTCAGATCGAACCCGGTCTTGAAATTCACCGCGCGTTGCCTGAGGCCTTGCGGCGCCTTGATAAAACGGGGGCGTTCTTTGCGCGTCGCCATGTCTGTCGAATCGGTAACCGTGCTGTTAAATGCCACCCCGGGTTATATCGGGGGGCAGAAGGAAAGCATAGGGCTTCCTGCCCGGTTTCCGAAAGTCCTGGCGAGATGGAAAACGCCATGTGCAGGCGCTGGTAAACCGCCCACGGAGCTTTTCGGCTTCTGCGGTTCATTCATGCTGTTTCGCGGACCTCACTCCAGTTTACTCGCTACAGTTGATGGCCAAAGCCTTTCCAGCCGCTGAAAAAGAAGGCCTCCGGCAGAGACGCCGGAGGCCTGGGCGATGCTCGGCAGGACAAGGGTGGGGATCAACCCCCGAGCACGCCGCCATCAAGCTTGGTGATGACGATGACCGCTGGGCGCGGTGGCATATCCTCCTTGAAATCGGGCCATCGCGTGGCCGGATCCTCAAAGGTGGAAACCTTGCCGTTCTTGGTGAAGGACCCGGCGCCATCGGCCGCCGGATGCTGCACCGCGACGAACAGGCTCTTATCGTCAGAGGTGAAATAGGGGCCGCAAATCTCGGCGCCCACAGGATTGCGGTAGAACATCTTCGACTTGCCGCGGTTCGGCCCTTCGGTTTCGACCGCCCAGATGCCATCCGCGCAGCCGCTCGCCTTCTGCCATGACTCGCCCTGGTCGGTGCCGACCCAGAAGCGCACCTGGTTATCGAAAGCGGCGTTGTCAGGGCAGGCGAACCAGCCATTGGCACTGGTCCCGGGGCCATATTTGCCCCCTACCTTGGCATCGGCCGGATTGCCGCCTTGTAACAGCAGGCTCCAGGCGAAGCGCACCGAGGCGTGATCGCCATCGGCCGGAAGCATCTCGACGATCTGGCCCCACTCATTGGCTGCACGGGTATTGGTGGCATCCACCTGATCCGCCTTACGCCGAGTGTTATTGGTGAAGATGGCATAGACTTTGCCGTTGCGCGGGTTGACCTCCACTTCCTCGGGCCGGTCCATTTTGGTGGCTCCGAGCAGGTCGGCGGCGCGGCGAGTCTCGATCAGCACATCGGCCTGGCTGTTGAAACCGTTGGCGGGGGTGAGTGGGCCCTGACCCTGCACCAGCGGCAGCCATTCGCCGCTGCCATCTGCGTTGTAACGCGCCACATAGAGCGTGCCGTTATCCAACAAATCCATGTTGGCGGCGCGGTTGCCTGCGTTGAAGCGGCCAGCAGTTATGAATTTATAGACATACTCGAACCGCTCGTCATCGCCGCAGTAAACCGCCACGCGACCATCCTTGTTCACCACCGGCGTGGCGCCTTCGTGCTTGACGCGGCCCAGTGCGGTGCGCTTTTTCGCTATGCTGCGTGGATTATAGGGATCGATTTCCACCACCCAGCCATAGCGGTTGGCTTCATTCGGCTCCTTGTTCACATCGAAGCGGTCGTGATACTTGCCCCAGGCATACCAGTTATCCGGCACGCCGAAGCGCCTGTGGTTGCGGGCTTCGGGGTTAGCTTCGTCGAGCCTGCCCCAGAAATAGCCATGAATGTTTTCCTCACCCGACAGCACGGTACCCCAGGGTGTGACGCCGCCGGCACAGTTATTCAGAGTTCCGATCGCTTTGCGGCCCGAGGCATCGGCACGAGTTCTCAGCCTGGCGTGGCCGGCGGCGGGGCCGGTGATCTCAAACACGGTTTCCAGTGCATCCAGACGGCGGTTATACGGGCTGCCGCTCACTATCGACCATTGCCCTTCCGGCGTCTTTTGGATTTCCACAACGCTCATGCCATGGGCGGCCATTTCGATAGCGACCAGGTCTGCCGTCATGCCGGCGAAATTCACCTCGCGACCATCCTGACGGCCAAGGCCTGGGAACATCAGTTCCTCATTGGTGTATTCATGGTTCACCGCCAACAGGCCACGGTTCGGATTACTGCTGCCCAGGGGCAGCGGCATATAAGCGATGTAATCGTTGTTGTAGCCGAACTGCCTCTGCTGCGCCGCAGCGCTCTGCCGGCGTGGATCGAAGGCCGGGGCATCGGCGGTCACCGGGTCGCCCCAGCGGATCAGCACATCCACTTTATAACCCGCTGACACATGGTGGGTGCGGTCAGCTCCATGGGCCACTTCGGCGAAGACAAAGTTGTGGCGCGCCGGAGCGGTGCCCTGCGCTACGGCTTGGTTGCCGCCGACCACCGCCAAGGCGCTGCTGGCTAACAACCCCTGCAGCACGCCGCGCCGGCCATAGCGATGGCTTGCGATATGATCGAATTGCGCATTTGCGCTCGGGTTGATGCCGGTGTCTTGGGATGCCTCGTAGGCTTGAGCGCGGGTGGTACCTGGGGGGAGCTGATGGGGCATGGCTGGGTCCGGGAATCGGGGTTGGACGGGCCAAGCTGAATAGCCTGCCTAGGCTACAGCACTGCGACGGTTGTGCTGCAACTGCGTTACACCCGATTCGCGCCCTGCCGCTTCGACTAAGGTCGCAGAAACGAGGCCATGGAAGTGTCTAAAGGGCATGGCTTGAGCGAGCCGGCCTGGATAGAATTAGCGAAAAATAATGCGCAGCCGGCTCAAGAAGATTGGTCTGGCGCGGGGAAAGAGTGGGGAGGCTATATGCGTGCCATAGCAACTTTACCGGTAGGTCTGCGTGTTGGCCTGCCCGTTCTCATCTTGTTGGCTTGCGCGGGCATTGCGCTGAATTTCATGAGCCAAAGCTTGTCAGGCAATGCCCTGCTTGGCGGCATCCTGGGCTTGTTGCTGCTGGCCTTGATAGGCATCGTTTTCATCTTTGGCCTGGGTAGCAGCGATGGCATCCTTCGTGAAGCTTTGTCGGCTTGGCCCAAGCTGGCTCCCTCTGCCCGGCCTGCGGGGTTGTTCGCGGCTTTTGAGCGGCTGGACGCGCTCTGGGGCGATGTTGTTGCCGAGCGTGACGGACTAAAAAGCCGTATTGCCGATTTGGAAGCCGAAGCGCTGGAAGCGGCGCGCAAGAATCATGAGGCGGTGGCGGCAGTGGCCGAGCTTTGCGCTGCCATTGGTGGCGGTGTGCTGGACCGCCGGGTCGAGGGCGAGAGCGACAGCCTGATCACCGACCGCTTCAACCATATGGCCGAGAATCTCGACGAAGTGGTGGGTGCGCTGAAAGGTCTCTTCGCACGCATGGGCGAGGGCGATCTCTCGGAAGGCATGAATTATCGCCAGGGCGGTGACTTTGCCGCCATCCGCGATGGTGCCGAGCAGGCGATCAATCGCCTGAGCGAAGTGGTGGGCACCATTCTGCAGGCCGCCAATGAAATTTCTGCATCCACTGTGCAGCTCAACCGCGAGGCGTCCGGCCTGGCGCAGAAGGCTGAGGCGCAATCCGCAGCCCTCAGCCAGACGGCCGGTGATACCCGCAGCCTGAATGAAGCGGCTCAGGCCAATGAAGTGGCGGCCAAGCGCGCCAACCAGCAGGCGGCCCAGGCCCGTGCGGCGGCCGAGAATGGCGTGAAAGTGGTGAACCGCTCCATCGAGGCCATGAACGAAATGGCCGACATGTCGCAGCGGATCTCTGAGATCACCTCGCTGATCAACGAGATCGCCTTCCAGACCAACCTTTTGGCGCTGAACGCCAGTGTGGAAGCTGCACGCGCCGGTGAGGCGGGCAAGGGCTTTGCCGTGGTTGCACAGGAAGTGCGCGCGCTGGCTGGCCGCTCGGCCAATGCCTCCAAGGATATCGGCGCCATCATCAAGCAGTCTAACGACAAAGTGAAATCTGGCGTTGGCCTGGTGACCGAGACCGGTACTGTGCTGCAGCAGATCGTTGGCGCCATTGACAGCATGGGGCAGCAACTGGTGGAGATTGAGGAAGCCTCCAGCGACCAGCTTGGGCGTGTCCAAGGTGTCAGCCAGACGATCCTTGGCATGGATCAGGCGACCAAGGAATACCTGGCGGTGGTACAGCGGACCACCTCGTCGATTCAGGAGATCGACAAGCAAGTAGCCAATTTGGCGACGCAAACCGCCTTTGTTACCACTGTGGCCGATCTCCCCTTCGTTTCGGCGGCACGGCGCGGCGCGCAGCAGATTGCTGTAGCGATGGAGTTGGCTCTGCAGCGCGGCGAAATCCGCATGGAAGACCTGTTCGACGAAACCTATCAGCCGATTCCGGGCAGCAACCCGCAGCAATTCATGACGCGGTTCGTGAAATTCACCGACACCTACTTGCCGAAAATCCAGGAACCGATTCTCAGTGCCAATAGCGGTATTGCTTTCTGCGCCGCGCTGGACCGCAATGGTTTTCTACCCACACATAACACCAAATACAGCCAGCCCCAGGGCAGCGATCCGGTATGGAATGCTGCCAATTCGCGCAACCGCCGCATCTTCAACGATCCGGTCGGCTTGGCTTGCGGCCGCAACACCAAACCCTATCTGCTGCAATGCTATCGCCGCGACATGGGCGGCGGACAATTGCTGCTGATGAAGGATGCTTCGGCGCCCATCAACATTCATGGCCGCCATTGGGGCGGTTTCCGCATCGGCTTCAAGGTGTAGCCCGCTTCAGGCGATCTCCACCCAGATCGGCACATGATCTGAGGCCTTCTCCTGGCCGCGTGGCTGGCGGTCGATCTCGCAGGCCTGCAGGCGGTCGGCGAGCTGCGGGCTGAGCAGGAAATGGTCGATGCGCAGGCCATGATTCTTTGGCCAGGCGCCGGCCTGATAATCCCAGAAGGTATAATCCTGCACATTGGGATGCAGCGCACGCCACGCCTCGGTGAGGCCAAGATGCAAGAGCGCGCGATAGCGCTGGCGGCTGTCGATAAAACACAGTGCATCCTCTGCCCAGCCAGCGGGGTCATACACATCGGCATTGGTGGGGCAGATGTTGTAGTCGCCAGCCAGCAGGAAGGGCGCACCCTTGGCTAGCAGGCTTACGGCATGGGCCTTCAGCCGGCACATCCAGGCCAACTTGTAGGCGTATTTCTCGCCCGGGCGCGGATTGCCATTGGGCAGATAGAGACCACCAATCGTCAGGCCCGCGATATCAGCCTCGATATAGCGTGCCTGTTCGTCGGTATCGTCGCCGGGCAAGCGGGTGCGCACAGCATTAATGGGCAACTTGGAGAGTAGGGCGACGCCATTATAGCTTTTCTGCCCATGCGGCACTGCCTTATAGCCCAGTGCCTCGATTTCCAGCACCGGGAAATCGGCATCCTGGCATTTGATCTCCTGCAGTACCACCACATCGGGCGCGGCGCGGCCCAGCCAGTCCAGCACATTGGGCAGGCGAGCCTTGATCGAATTGACATTCCAGGAGGCTATTTTCATCCAATACCAATTTCTTTCAGTCCGGCAAGAATCTCTGCCGTTGTACTGACGCTGCAATACTCATCTGCCATATTTGCCAGGGCCATGGCGTGAACTTCTTCAGCGGAGCGTAGCAATCCGTCATAATCGCGCTTGGCGAAGGTGAAGCAGGCATCTGCGACTAAGCATATATCTAAACCCAAATTGCCCGCCATGCGCACAGTGGCTTCCACGGAATTGTTGGTGGTCACGCCGGCAATCACCAGGGCGTTGATGCCCAGGTTACGCAATCGCGCTTCCAGGTCAGTGCCAATGAAGGCGTTGTTGGTGCGCTTCGCTATCACCGTTTCCTGGGGCAGGGGCGCCACTTCCGGTTTGAAATCGTTGCCCGGCTGTCCCGGCCGGTAGGCTGAAGTGGCGACAGTCGAATCGTGGCGGATATGGATGATGGGCCGGCCCAGACGGCGCCAGGCTGCCAGCAGGGCGGCAATATTGTATTCGGCTTGGGGGTTGTTGCGCGGCCCATCGGCAGCGTGATAGGGCGCGTCGATAGCCTGTTGAACGTCGATTACCAGCAGTGCCGGGGCGGGCAAGGTTATGCAGCGCCTGAATTAAACAGCAAAGGAGTTGCCGCAGCCGCAGCTGGATGTTGCCAGCGGGTTGCGGATCTGGAAGCCAGCACCGGAGAGGTCTTCCACGAAGTCGATTTCCGAGCCGCGCATGTAGTCGGCCGACATCTGGTCGAGCACCAGGGCGGCGCCATCGCGTTCCACCACCAGATCATCACCGGTCAGGGCATCATCCAGGGTGAAACCGTACTGGAAGCCGGAACAGCCGCCGCCTGAAACCGAAACCCGCAGCTTAAGCGCCGGATTGCCTTCGCTTTCCACGATGGCGCGAATGCGCTTTGCCGCATTCGCTGAAAGCGCAACGGGGGCCTGAATCACCGCCGGGGCGGCAGAAACGGCCATTTCCTGTGTCGAAGCGCTCATCGCGGTATTCATCTCCAGTTTACCAAGGCTTTACCCTTGTAGGTCCAGTATTTAGGGAGTTTCTCGCGGATGTCAATTTGCCAGGGGCAGCGTTGCCACCTCTGGCCCTAGTCTATAGTGTCCGCCCCCGCGATTCGAAACGCTTAGGTTATGTGGAATATGAACGTTTTTGCCGATTTTCGCCGCGCAGTGCAGCAAGCCGTGCATACCCTTGCCGAGCAGGATGTGCTGCCCGGCGGGTTGCCGCTGCACGCCATCACGGTGGAGCCGCCGCGCGACCCTGCTCATGGCGATCTCGCCACCAATGCCGCGATGGTGCTGGCCAAGCCGGCCAAGCTTAATCCCCGCGCCCTGGCCGAGAAGCTGCAGCCGCTGCTGGCCGCCCATGAGGCAGTGACGGCGGTGGAGATTGCCGGCCCGGGCTTCATCAACCTGCGGCTCAAGCCCGCCTATTGGCAGGCCCAGGTGGCTGTGATCCTGCAGGCCGGCCCGGCCTATGGCGACAGCAAGCTGGGCGCTAACGAACCGGTGAACGTGGAATATGTTTCCGCCAACCCGACCGGCCCGATGCATGTGGGCCATTGCCGCGGTGCTGTGTTTGGCGACGCCCTGGCGGCTTTGCTGGAGAAGGCTGGCTTCCAGGTCTGCCGCGAATACTACATCAACGATGCCGGTACCCAGGTGGATGTGCTGGCGCGCTCGGCACATCTGCGCTATCGCGAGGCCTTGGGCGAGAACATCGAGATTCCGGAAGGCCTCTATCCCGGCGACTACCTGAAGCCGGTGGGTGCCGCCCTGGCCAAGCAATATGGCGAGCGCTATCGCACCAGCCCGGAAGCCGAATGGCTGCCGGCTTTCCGCCTGGCCGCCACCGACGCCATGATGGACATGATCCGCGAGGATCTGGCAGCGCTGAATATCCGCCATGCCACTTTCACCTCCGAGCGCGTGCTGCATGAAAGCGGGGCCGTGCAGCAGGCTTTTGATCGTTTGCATCAGCGTGGACTGATTTATACCGGCGTGCTGGAACCGCCCAAGGGCAAGCTGCCCGAGGATTGGGAGGCGCGTCCGCAGGCATTGTTCAAAGCCAGCGAATTTGGCGACGATATCGACCGCCCGCTGAAGAAATCCGATGGGTCCTGGACCTATTTCGGCGCCGACATTGCCTATCACGACGATAAATACCGGCGTGGCTTCAAGCAGATGATCGATGTCTGGGGCGCTGATCATGGCGGTTATGTGAAGCGCATGAAGGCGGCTGTGAAGGCTATGTCGAACGGCGAGGGCGATCTCGACATCAAGCTGGTGCAGATGGTCAACCTGCTCGACGATGGCCAGCCGGTGCGCATGAGCAAAAGGGCCGGCACATTTGTTACCCTGCGCGACGTTGTGGACCAGGTAGGCAAGGATGTGGTCCGCTTCATCATGCTGACGCGCAAGAACGATGCGCAGCTTGATTTCGACTTCAAGAAGGTGACCGAGCAGTCCAAGGACAATCCGGTCTTTTATGTGCAATATGCCCATGCCCGCATCTGCTCGGTTTTGCGCAATGCCGGCAAGGATCTGCCGGGCCTTGCCACCGACGATGCCTCCTTGACTAGCGCCAATATGGGGCGCCTGAATCATGAAGCGGAACTGGCCTTGTTGAAACTTTTGGCTGGTTGGCCGCGGTTGGTGGAAAGTGCCGCCGAGGCGCATGAACCACATCGCATCGCCTTCTTCCTGCAGGACGTGGCGGCGGCGTTTCATGGTTGGTGGAATGTGGGCCGCGATGATGCTTCGGCCCGCTTCCTGATAGCGGAAGATTTGGAATTGAGCCGCGCCCGTTTGGCGCTGATCCGTGCGGTGGCGATCGTGATTGCCTCCGGTCTCGCGGTGATGGGTGTCACACCCGTTGAGGAGATGAGGTAAGCCATGAGCGATCTGCGCACCGATCGGGGCTCGCGCCCCGTCCCCAATGCTCCCGGCGGTTCCAACGGTGCCGCGCCCGGTGGCGCCAAGCGCATGATCACGGCCGGCATTGCCCTTGGCGCGGTGGCGGCTTTCGGTGTTGGTATCTGGTTTGCCTATGATCAGGGGGTGAAGCGTGGCGCCTCTGGTGCGCCGCCGCTGGTGCGTGCCGATCAAGGCCCCTCGAAGGTGGCGCCGGAAAATCCTGGTGGTCTGCAGGTGCCGAACCAGGACAAGCAGATCTATGAGCGGCTGGGTAATAATTCCGGCAATACCGGCCAACAGGCAGAAAAGCTGCTGCCGCCGCCCGAGCGACCGACGCCAAATGCGCCGACAGTGGCCACAGCGCCTGCTGGCAGCGCGCTTTCGGGTGGTTCGGTGACGATCCCGACCCGGCCCGTGGGTAGTGCCGTGCCGAACCAAGCGCCGCCCAACCAGACCAACGCGCCAAGCCCGACGCCGGCGCAGCCGCGCACCGCCGTTACACCCACCACACCTGGCGCCACAGCACCACGCACCACCGCGACCCCCGCAGTACCTGCTGCCACGCCAGCAACACCGGCGGCTCGCCCGGCAGCAACGCCTGCCGCCCCCGCAGCGGCGCCAACGCAAGCCACGCCCGGCGGCTCGGCCCGTGTGCAGCTTGCCTCGCTGCCCGAGCAGGCAGCGGCGCAATCCACCTGGGGCCAGTTGCAGAGGAAATTCCCGGCCGAGCTCGGTGCTTTGACGGCGAATTACGAGCGCGTGGATATTCCGGGCAAGGGCGTGTTCTTCCGCGTGCAGGCCGGCCCGCTAAGGGACCGTGCGACGGCGCAGGCTTTGTGCGAAAAGCTCTCGGCACAGAAGCAGGGGTGCATCGTTGTCGCCCGCTAATTTCGCTCCAGTCGTTGTCGGCTGTGCCGGCACGGACCTGACGGCAGCGGAACAGGCGCTGTTCGCGCAGCACAAGCCGTTCGGCTTCATCCTATTCGCGCGCAACATCGACAACCCGGCCCAGGTCCGCGCCCTGGTGGCTGCCTTCCGCACCGCCGTGGGCAATGCCCAGGCGCCGGTGCTGATCGACCAGGAGGGCGGCCGCGTTGCACGCCTCAAGCCACCACATTGGCCGAGCTTTCCCGCTGCTGCGCGGTTTGGCGCACTATATCTCACCGACCGGGAGGCCGCCAAGGAAGCGGCCTATCTGAATGCCCGCGCCATCGGCGCCGAATTGGCTGCTCTTGGCATCGATGTGGATTGCGCGCCGGTTGCCGACCTGCCGGTGGAAGGTGCCCATGACGTGATTGGCGACCGCGCCTATGGCTTCGTGCCGGAAGCGGTGGCGGCTTTGGCCGAAGCGACCATGCGCGGCCTGCTGGATGCCGGCGTGCTGCCGGTGGTGAAGCATATCCCCGGCCATGGCCGCTCGCGTGCCGATAGCCATCTGGAATTGCCCGTGGTGGAGGCCGATCGCGCCACGCTGGCGCAGAGCGATTTTCTGCCCTTCAAGGTGCTGGCGAAAGCGCCTTGGGCGATGACCGCGCATATCGTCTATACTGCCTATGACAAAGCCCAGCCCGCCACCACATCGCCTACCGTGATCGCCGAAGTGATTCGCGGCGCCATCGGCTTCGAGGGTGTGCTGATCTCCGATGATCTCACCATGAAGGCGCTGAGCGGCTCCCTGCCGGAGCTTGCCAAGGCGTCGCTGGGCGCCGGCTGCGATCTGGTGCTGCATTGTTCGGGCAAGCTTGATGAGATGAGAGACCTATTCGCCGGCCTGCCGGCCATGGCGCCGCAGGCAGCCCAGCGCATCGCCAAGGCTGCCACCGCCAAGCCGGCCCAGGCGAGGGGCTTTGAGCCCGCCGACCGCAAGCGGCTGGCCGATCTGCTGGCCGAGGCTTTGCCCCGAGCCGCCAGCGCTTAAACCGTGACCATGGATTCGGTAGTCGGTTTTCTGCTTGAGGCTTCAACCTGGGTGCTGCCGGCCTTGCTGGCCATCACCCTGCATGAGGCGGCCCATGGCTGGGCGGCCTGGAAGCTTGGCGATGACACCGCCTACAGCCTCGGCCGGGTCAGCTTCAATCCGCTGCGCCATGTGGACCCCATGGGTACGGTGGTGATCCCCGGATTGCTGCTGCTGATGAAGGCACCGTTCCTGTTCGGCTGGGCCAAGCCGGTGCCGGTCGACTTCTGGCGCTTGGCCTCGCCCCGCCGCGACATGGCCTTGGTGGCGCTGGCCGGGCCTCTGGTCAACCTGGCCCAGGCCTATACCGCCATGCTGCTTTTCCACCTGCTGCCGTATTTCGGTGTATTGGTGGGTGGGTGGCTGGCCATGAATCTAGAAAATGCAATTTTGATCAATCTGATACTTTGTATATTTAACATGCTGCCTTTGCCGCCGCTGGATGGTGGCCGGGTGGCGGTGGGCTGGCTGCCGCTGCCCTTGGCCCGGCCCCTGGCCCGGGTTGAGCCCTATGGCATGGTGATTTTGCTGATTTTCCTTCTGGCTGTGCCGCTTGCAGCAAAAAGCTTAGGCATGCAATTCAACCCGGTAGGGCAAATCTTGTCGCCCTTGGTGGACGGTTTGCAGGACATCCTGCTTGTTTTGGCGGGCCACAGCGGCTAGAGCAAACGCAGCCGCTCTTTTTAGCCGCGTGAGCATCCGTGACCGAGACCGAAACGTCCAATATCCCTGTGGATGCCCCCGATACCCTTGGGGATGCCTTCGAGGCGCCGGCCCGTGACGGCTTGGCCGAGCCCGTATCGTTGGCCCAACAGTTGGTGCTGGAGCTGGACGGCTTCGAGGGGCCACTGGACGTGCTGCTGGTCCTGGCGCGCGAGCAGAAAGTGGACCTGCGCAAGATCTCCATCCTGCAGCTGGCCGAGCAATATCTGGTCTTTGTGGCCGAGGTGCGCAAAAGCCGACTGGAGCTGGCCGCCGATTACCTGGTGATGGCCGCCTGGCTGGCCTATCTGAAATCCCGCCTGCTGCTGCCAGAGAAGGAAAAGCCGGGTGAGCCGAGCGGCGAGGAACTGGCCGAGCGCCTGCAATTGCAGCTGCGCAAGCTGGAAGCCATGCGCCGGGTCTCCGAGCAACTCATGAATCGCGATCAGGTCGGCTTGACCATGTTCCTGCGCGGCATGCCGGAAGGCGTGCGCATGATCCGCCACTCGATCTTCACATCGTCGCTCTACGACCTGCTGAAGGCCTATGCCGAATTCCGCTCCAGCCGGGGCAATGACGAAGCCCTGACCATGCGCATGGCGCGGCGCCAGGTCATCTCGGTGGAAGAGGCGCTGACGCGTCTGCGCGCCATGATCGGCGCGATTCCCGATTGGGCGACCCTGCAGGCCTTCCTGCCGCCCGACCTTGTGGACCCCTTCGCCATCCGCTCGGCGCTGGCCTCCACCTTCAATGCCAGTCTGGAAATGGCCAAGCAGGGCTTGATCGAACTGCGCCAGGTGCAGAGTTTCGGCCCGATCTATATTCGCCGTCAGACCGGCGTGGTTCAAGACAACGGCCCGGAAGCCATTCCGGCGCAGCAGGAAGAGTAAGCGATGCAGTCCGAGCAGATTGAAGACGAAACCCTGCCGGCAGGCGACGAAATCGCCGAAGGCCGCGACATGGCCGAAACCTTCGAGGAAGATACGCCTGAAGGCGAAGAGGCGGTTGCCGAGCCGAGCGACAGCGAAGCTGAATTCGCCCAGCATCTGCGCATGGTGGAGGCACTGCTGTTTGCCGCCGCCGAACCGCTGGATGAAGCTTCTTTGCGCAAACGGCTGCCCAAGGGCGCCCGCATCAAAGCCCTGCTGGCGGCACTAGAAGACCAGTATCGCAGCCGTGGCGTGATCCTGAAGGCGCTGGCTGGCCGCTGGGCCTTCACCACCGCGCCCGATCTGAAGCATATGCTGGAACATCATCGGGAGGTGACGCGCAAGCTGTCGCGTGCCGCCACCGAGACGCTGGCCATCATTGCCTATCATCAGCCGGTGACGCGGGCCGAGATCGAGGATATCCGCGGCGTTGGCCTTTCGCGCGGCACACTGGATGTGCTGATGGAAGCTGGCTGGGTGAAGATTCGTGGCCGCCGCCGTGTGCCGGGCCGACCGGTCACCTATGGCACCAGCGATGAGTTCTTGGTGCATTTTGGCTTGGATAGCACCGACAGCCTGCCGGGACTGGAAGAACTGCGTGCTTCCGGCCTGCTTGAGGCGCTGCCCTCAACGGGTGGCCTGCCTATGCCAGGTCAGGCGCTGGACGAGAACAGCCCGGAAGACCCGCTGGCCGATGACGATGACGGCCGCGAATTCCTGGAGCCGCTGATCGACGAACAGGCCGCCGCCAATGACAAGACGGCCAGCGGATCAGACGCGCCGGAAGATCCGCAGCGGAATGCCTGATCTTGTCCTAACCGAGGTAAGCCACCATTACGGCGACAGACTGGCGGTAGACCGGATCACGCTTTCTGTAGGGATGGGCGAAATTTTCTGCCTCCTGGGGCCATCGGGCTGCGGCAAATCCACCACATTGCGCATCGCTGCCGGCCTTGAGGATTTACAGCAGGGCGAGGTGCAAATCGGTGGCCGCGTTGTGGCCGGGCCGGGCACCAACCTGCCCACCGAGGCGCGCCATGTGGGTATGGTATTCCAAGACCATGCATTGTTTCCCCATCTCACCGTGGCCGAAAACATCGCCTTCGGCCTGCGCCATCTGGCAGTGCCCGAACGCCACAAGCGTGCCACCCTGTGGGCGGAGCGCGTGGGCCTGACGGCGCATCTCGATACTTTTCCGCACCGACTCTCAGGCGGTGAGCAGCAGCGTGTGGCCTTGGCCCGGGCGCTGGCGCCGGAACCCGCTGTGATGCTGCTGGATGAACCTTTTTCCAGCCTGGATAGCCGGCTGCGCGACCAAATCCGTAACGACACCATCGCCGTGCTGAAGAAGGCCGGCACGCCCACCTTGCTGGTGACCCATGATCCGGAAGAAGCCATGTGGATGGCTGATCGCATCGGCATCATGCTGGATGGCCGGCTGGTGCAGGCCGATACCACGGATGCCATTTATGCCAAGCCGCTGACGCCCTTCGCAGCGCAGTTCCTTTCGGAAATCAACGAATTGCAGGCCGTTGTGCAAAATGGCGCCGTAGAAACGCCCTGGGGCCGGATAGCCACGCCAGGCATGGGCGATGGCACCAGGGCGCTGGTGCTTTTCCGCCCTGAAAGCCTGCATGAGGCCAGTGATGGCGTCCGCTGCATTGTGCGCCGGGGCCGCTCGCTGGGGGCCTTCCGCCGCGTGGAGGTGGCGATGCCGGCGCAGGGCGGGGCCCCCCTGGTGGCGCGCCTGGCGCCTGGGCCCTCGCTGCCTGAGGGCACGGAACTGCGGCTGGGCCTGAACCAGACCGCTTGTTTCGTCTTTCCCGCTACTTAACTATCAATTGGCTGGGGGTGAGTGAATTGCCTTGGCAGGGCAATCTCTGTCATAGTGCGGCACGACGCGGAAACGGCCCCGGAGCCCTAAGGAAACCAGGCCGCTTCAAGGAGAGAAATGATGGGTTCGTTTAGCATTTGGCATTGGTTGCTGGTTCTGGTGGTTATCCTGATCCTGTTCGGCGCGGGCAAGCTGCCCAAGGTGGCCGGCGATCTGGCCTCGGGGATCAAGAATTTCCGCAAGGGCATGAAGGAAGAGCCGGAGGAGGCCAAGGATGCCGCCGCCAAGGATCCCGGCGTGATCCAGCAGGCCGCCACCACGCAGCAGGCCGGCGCGACCAGCGCTGCCGGTGCCACCAGCGACAAGCCGGCCCAGCACTGAGCCGCTTTATTCTTAACCGGCATGGGCGCCCGCTGGGCGCCCGGCCCATTTGTTGAAGGCGTCGGCGATGTTCGACATTGCCTGGTCTGAACTTGGGGTGATCGCGGTGGTCGCGCTGGTGGTGATCGGCCCGAAGGATCTGCCGAAGGTGTTGCGCACGGTGGGGCAGTGGACCTCCAAGGCGCGTACCATGGCCCGCGAATTCCAGTCCGGCGTCGACGACATGGTGCGCGAATCCGAGTTGGACGAATTGCGCAAGGCGGCGAAGTCAGTCACCGATTTCTCGGTTGAGAATGAGATCAAGAAAACCGTCGATCCTGATGGCAGCCTGGAAAAGAGCCTGAGCGCCGACATCCTGCCGTCCTATAACGATCTGGTCTCGCCTGATGGCACGCTGCCGACAGCCGAGGCTACAGATTCCGTGACTGTGCCGGCCACTGAGCCGCAGAACACTGTGGCCCCGGTTAAAGACGAGACCAAGCCGTGAGCGACGCTAAGCCCGAGGACGAAGTCGAATCCTCCCGCATGCCGTTGCTCGAACACCTGGTTGAGCTGCGCAACCGGCTGATGTGGGCGGTTGGCTCGATCTTCGTTTCGTTCTTCGCCTGTTATTATTTTGCGCCACACATCTACAACATCCTGATGTACCCGCTAGTGGAAGCCATGGGCGGCACCGAGGGCCGGCGCATGATCTTCACCGCGCCACAGGAAGCTTTCTTCACCTATGTGAAGCTCGGCTTCTGGGCGGCGGCGCTGGTCTCTTTCCCGGTGATCGCGGCGCAGATATGGATGTTCGTGGCGCCGGGCCTTTACAAGCATGAGAAGAAGGCCTTTCTGCCGTTCCTGGTGGCCACACCGGTGCTGTTCGCCATTGGCGCTAGCTTCGTTTATTTCTTCATCATGCCGCTGGCGCTGAAATTCTTCATCGGCTTCGAGGGCCATGGCGGCGAGGGCACCATCCCGATCCAGCTTGAAACCAAGGTGAGCGAATATCTCTCCCTGGTGATGACGCTGATCTTTGCCTTCGGGCTGGCTTTCCAGCTTCCGGTTCTGCTCACATTGCTGGGCAAGGTGGGCATCGTTTCGGCTGCCGGGCTGGCCGCCAAGCGGCGCTACGCCATCGTCATCATGTTCATCTTCGCGGCGATCGTGACGCCACCGGATATCATCAGCCAGATCGGCCTGGCCGTGCCGCTGATCCTGCTCTACGAAATTTCGATCTGGGCGGTGAAACTGATTGAACGCGACCGCGCCAAGCGCGAAGCGGCCGAGAAGGCGGAAGAAGAAGCGGCCGAGCGACCGAAGCCGGCTGAGACAGGCGAGGGCGGTGTCACCCCGCCAGCGCCGTAAGTTTGGAATACACAGATGCATGACATAAAAGCCATCCGTGACAACCCGGCAGGCTTCGACGCAGCTGTGGCGCGCCGGGGCTTGGCGCCCATGGCTGACAGCCTGATCGCCCTGGATGCCAAGCGCCGCGCCGCTCAGGCTGAATTCGATGCCACTCAGGCCAAGCGCAACGTGCTATCGAAAGAGATCGGCGCCGCCAAGGCCAAGAAGGATGAAGCCCGCGCTGCCGAGTTGATGGTGGAAGTGGCAGCTTTGAAGGATGCGCTTTCCAAGCATGAAGCCGACCAAGCGGCGTTCGAGGCCGAATTGAAGGATGCGTTGAGCCGTATCCCTAACCTGCCGGCTGAGGATGTGCCTCCGGGCCTGAGCGAAGACGACAATCAGGAACTGCGCCGCATCGGCACGCCACGCGCTTTCAATTTCAAGCCGAAAGAGCATTTCGAGCTGGGCGAAGCGCTGGGCATGATGGATTTCAATGCTGGTGCTAAGCTGGCCGGCGCGCGCTTCACGGTGATGCGGAGCCAGTTGGCGCGGCTTTCTCGCGCGCTCGGTCAGTTCATGATCGATCTGCACACCACGGAATTCGGCTATAGCGAAACCATTGTGCCGTTGCTGGTGAATGACGATACCGCCTTCGGCACCGGGCAATTGCCCAAGTTCGGTGACGACCTGTTTCGCACGACCAGCGGCTATTGGCTGATCCCGACAGCGGAAGTGCCGCTGACCAATCTGGCGCGCGACTTGATCATTGATGAGAGCCAGTTGCCCTGGCGGCTCACCGCGCTCACGCCATGCTTCCGCTCGGAAGCGGGGGCGGCTGGGCGCGACACGCGCGGCATGATCCGGCAGCATCAATTCGAGAAGGTGGAACTGGTCAGCATCACGCGCCCGGAGGATTCGGCAGCCGAGCATGAGCGCATGACGCAAGCGGCCGAGACGGTGCTGAAGCGCCTGGAACTGCCGTTCCGCACCATGCTGCTTTGCGCTGGAGATATGGGCGGCGCGGCGCAGAAGACCTATGACATTGAAGTGTGGCTGCCGGGCCAGGATCGCTACCGCGAGATTTCCTCCTGTTCGAATTGCGGCGACTGGCAGGCGCGGCGCATGAATGCCCGCTGCCGTGTGCCGGGCGAGAAGCAGACCCGCTTCGTGCATACCCTGAACGGCTCCGGCTTGGCCGTCGGCCGCGCGTTGATTGCGGTGCTGGAGAATTACCAGGAAGCCGATGGCTCGATCAGTATTCCGGCCGCGCTGCTGCCCTATACCGGCGGCCTGACCAAAATAGAAAAGGCCGCGTGATGCGAATCCTAGTTTCCAATGATGACGGCATCCATGCCCCGGGCCTCAAGGTGGCCGAGGCCATCGCCAAGAAGCTTTCGTCGGATATCTATGTGGTGGCACCCGATTACGAACAATCCGGTGCGTCACATTCGCTGACCCTGACCCAGCCCCTGCGCCTGCGCAAGCTGAATGCACGCAAATATGCCGTGCGCGGCACGCCGACTGACTGCGTGATGATGGCCGTGCATGAGATCATGAAGGGCAAGCGGCCTGACCTGATCATCTCAGGCGTCAATCGCGGTTCCAATATGGGCGAGGATGTGACCTATTCCGGCACTGTCGCCGCCGCCATGGAAGGCACCTTACTTGGCATTCCCTCCATCGCGCTGAGCCAGAAGATCAATCCCGGCCATCCGGTGAAATGGGCGACGGGCGAGCATCATGGCCCGCGGTTGATCCGCAAGCTGCTGAAAACCGGCTGGCCCAAGGGCGTGCTGATCAATGTGAATTTCCCCGATGTGGTGAGCGACGCGGTGCTGGGTACCCAGGTGGTGACCCAGGGCCAGCGCGATCTTTCCGATCTGCTGCTGGATCACCGCATCGATGCGCGCGGTGTGCCATATTACTGGATCGGCTTCCGCCACCAGAATGGCAAGCCCAAGCGCGGCACTGATTTATGCAGCGTGGATGAGGGTTATATAGCGGTGACGCCCTTGCAGCTCGACCTGACCCATAACGCGAGCCTGAAGGCTTTGCGCGCCGCACTCGGCTGACCCACAACATGGACGAGCGCATCATCCAGCTGATCATGGAGTTGCGCCACCAGGGCATCAAGGATACCCGCGTGCTCTCGGCCATCGAGCGGGTGCCGCGTGACCGCTTCGTGCCGGCGCAGTTCCAGGAACATGCCTTCGACAATATCGCGCTACCGATCACCCAGGGCCAGACCATCAGCCAGCCCTATGTGGTGGCGTTCATGACGGAAGCTTTGCAGCTGACTGACCGCATGAAGGTGCTGGAGATCGGCACCGGCTCAGGTTATCAGACCGCCGTGCTGACCAAGCTCTGCCGCCGCGTCTATACCATCGAGCGCTACCGCTCGCTGCTATTGCAGGCCGAGCGCCGCTTGGCCGATCTGGATATCACCAACGTCACGGCGCGGCTGGGCGATGGCAATAAGGGCTGGACCGAGCAGATGCCGTTTGATCGCATCCTGGTGACGGCCGCTGCCGATAAACGCCCGGATGCCCTGATCGACCAGCTTTCGCCACAGGGCGGCATCCTGGTGGCGCCGGTGGGCAATGCCAGCCTGGCTCAGGATGTGATCCGCTATACGCGGGATGGCCTGGATGTGCGGGAAGAAAAGCTGCTGCCGGTGCGCTTCGTGCCGCTGCTGCCCGGCATCGCTAAGGAGGCGGCGGGCACCTGACGGCGCCCGCGCCCATAAGTCTTACGAAAATGCCTGGATGCCGGTGATGGCACGGCCCAGGATCAGCGCGTGCACATCATGGGTGCCTTCATAGGTATTCACGGTCTCCAGGTTCACCATGTGGCGGATGACATGGAAATCCTCGTGGATGCCATTGCCGCCATGCATGTCGCGCGCGGTGCGGGCGATATCCAGGGCCTTGCCGCAGGAATTGCGCTTGATCAGCGAGATCATTTCCGGCGCGGCCTTGCCTTCATCCTTCAGGCGGCCAACGCGCAGGCATGCCGATAGCGCCAGCGCAATCTCGGTCTGCATGTTGGCTAATTTAAGCTGCACCAACTGCGTGGCGGCCAGCGGGCGGTTGAACTGCTTGCGGTCCAGCGTGTATTGCCGTGCCTGATGCCAGCAGGCTTCGGCCGCGCCCATGGCGCCCCAGGCAATGCCGTAGCGGGCATTGTTGAGGCAGCCGAAGGGGCCCTTCAGGCCCTGCACATTGGGTAGCCAGTTTTCATCCGGCACGAATACCTCGTCCATCACGATCTCGCCGGTGATCGAGGCGCGCAAGGACAGCTTGCCGTGGATCTTGGGCGCCGAGAGGCCCTTCATGCCCTTGTCCAGCACGAAGCCGCGGATGATGCCGTCCTCGGTCTTGGCCCAGACAACGAACACATCAGCGATCGGGGCGTTGGAAATCCACATCTTGGAGCCGGTCAGCTTGTAGCCGCCGGGCACCTTCACGGCGCGGGTCTTCATGCTGCCCGGATCGGAGCCGGCATCGGGCTCGGTGAGGCCAAAGCAGCCGATCCATTCGCCGGTGGCCAGCTTGGGCAGATATTTCTGGCGGGTTTCCTCGGTGCCGTAGGCGTGGATCGGATGCATCACCAGGCTGGACTGCACACTCATCATCGAGCGGTAGCCGCTATCCACGCGCTCAACCTCGCGGGCGATCAGGCCGTAGGAGACGTAATTGGTGCCGGCGCAGCCATAGCCGTCGATGGTGGAGCCGAGCAGGCCCAGTTCGCCCATCTCGCGGAAGATCGAGGCGTCAGTCTTCTCTTCACGGAAGGCTTCCTTCACGCGCGGCAGCAGCTTGGCTTGAGCGTAATCGCGCGCGGTGTCGCGCACCATGCGTTCTTCCTCGGTCAATTCGGCATCCAGCAGCAGCGGATCGTCCCACTGGAAATGGGCAAGGGTGTTGGCCATGGCAGAAATCCTCTTGAAACTCTCGGGTGGTTTTAGGGGTCTATAACTCGGCCGATACCGGCGGGCGGGCAGCCTATACCAAGCGTTCAGCCCTTGGAAGGAATGACCGCCGTGGCCTCGATCTCAACCTTGGCGCGGTCTTCCAGCAGGGCCGCCACCTGCACCAGGGTCATGGCCGGGTAATGCCGGCCGATCAGGTCGCGATAGGCGGCGCCGATCTGCTCGGCGGCGGCCTTATAGGCTTGCTTGTCGGTGATGTACCAAGTCATGCGCACGATATGCTCCGGCCGCGCCCCGGCCTCGGCCAATACGCGGACGATGTTGCGCAACGCCTGACGGGTCTGGTCGGCGAAATCATCGCTTTCAAACTCACATTGGCCGTTCCAGCCGATCTGGCCGGCCACATGCACGCTCACGCCTTCCGCAGCGATGCCATTGGCATAGCCCTTGGGCTTGGCCCATTCGGCGGGGTTAAGGATTCGCATGGCGGCTTCCTCTCGGATCATATTTTAGGTCTAAAATAATCTGCTTTTGGGCGCCGGGGAAGGGTGGGGAAAATGTAGCGATACAATGCGTAAGATGCTAACAGGGAAGCATGACGGGCACGGGTAGCAACAAACCGGGGAACGAGGCGATCATCGAGTTCATCCGGGTCGGACAAATGCTTAAAGTCGTGGCGGTGGATACCGTTACCGGCTTTGAGGTGTCCATGATCGGTGATCCCCGGGTGTCGCAGCAGGAACTCAGCCGCCTAGCGGTGCAGAAGCTGCGCTTCGTCATGGCCAAAAAACAGCAGAATTCCAGCTAAGCACCGCCCAGAAGCCGGAGCAGATAGTCGGGGGACATGGAATATTTTCTGCAGCAGTTGATCAACGGCGTCACGCTTGGTGCGGTCTACGCCCTGATCGCCATCGGCTACACCATGGTCTACGGCATCATCGGCATGATCAATTTCGCCCATGGCGAGATTTACATGATCGGCGCCTTCATCGCGGTGATCACCTTTTCGATTCTCGGCATGGTCGGCATCACCTGGGTGCCGCTGGCGCTGCTGATCGTGCTGGCGGCGTCCATGATCCTTACCGGCCTGTATGGCTGGACGGTGGAGCGAGTGGCCTACCGGCCGCTGCGTGGCTCCTTCCGCCTTGCGCCGCTGATTTCGGCCATCGGCATGTCGATCTTCCTGCAGAATTATGTGCAGATCGCCCAAGGCGCCAAGATCAAGCCGCTGCAGCCGATGATCCGTGGCGGTGTTGAGCTGATGCATGGCGACGGCTTCTCGGTGAACCTGAGCTACCTGCAAATGATCATCATCGCGCTCACCGTGGCGTTGATGATCGGCTTTACTTGGTTGATCACAGCCACGCCCTTGGGCCGCGCCCAGCGCGCCACCGAGCAGGACCGGCTGATGGCCTCGCTGCTTGGCGTGAATACCGACCGCACCATCTCGCTCACCTTCGTGCTCGGCGCTGTTTTGGCTGCCGTGGCGGGCGTGATGGTGACGCTGTATTACGGCGTGGTGGATTTCTATATCGGCTTCCTGGCCGGGCTGAAGGCCTTCACGGCGGCCGTGCTCGGCGGCATCGGCAGCCTGCCGGGCGCCATGCTGGGCGGCTTGCTGATCGGCCTCATCGAGGCCTTATGGTCAGCCTATTTCAGCATCGAATACAAGGATGTCGCAGCCTTCTCGATCCTGGTGATCGTGCTGATCTTCCGGCCCACCGGCCTGCTTGGCCGGCCAGAGGTGGAGAAGGTCTGATGCCATTGCAAGCCCGGCTGAAAGACGCCTTCCTCGCCGCCCTGGTTGCCGGTGTGCTCGCGCTGCCTTTGCTTGGTTTCGAGACCGTGGATACCGGCGGACCGCTCGGGATCAAAACCCGCTGGCATCTGGTTTTCTATGCCGCCGCCGGTGTGTTCATTGGCCGTTTGGGCCTGATGCTGCTGCTTGATTGGCGCCGGGGCCGGGCCGCGCGGCCAACGGAAATCGGCAAACGCGACCGGTTGGCCGAACTGGGCCGCAAGGCCGATAAATGGCTGATGCCGGCGCTGATCGCCTTCGCGCTGATCATGCCGCTGATGCCATTCGCCAACCGCACAGTGGTCGATCTCGGCACTGTGGTGCTGATCTATGTGATGCTGGGCTGGGGCCTCAATATCGTGGTCGGCCTGGCGGGCCTGCTCGACCTTGGCTATGTCGCCTTCTATGCCGTTGGCGCCTATTCCTACGCCTTGCTGTCAAAGAATTTTGGCCTGAATTTCTGGGAATGCCTGCCGCTGGCGGGTCTGTTCGCGGCTTTGTTCGGCGTGGCGCTCGGCTTCCCCGTGCTGCGCCTGCGCGGTGACTACCTCGCCATCGTCACGCTCGGTTTCGGCGAGATCATCCGCATCATCCTGCTGAACTGGCAGGCGCTGACTGGCGGACCGAACGGCATTTCCGGCATCCAGCGGCCGAGCTTTTTCGGCTATCCCTTCAGCGCCAATCCGCCGGAAGGCACCACATCCTTCCACCAGCTCTTCGGCCTGGAATTCGCTTCCACGCACCGCATCGTATTCCTCTACTACCTGATCCTGGCGCTGGCTTTGGTCACCAACCTATTCACCATGCGCATCCGCAAGCTGCCGGTGGGCCGCGCCTGGGAAGCCCTGCGCGAGGATGAGATCGCCTGCCGCGCGCTGGGCATCAATCCCACGAATACCAAGCTCACGGCCTTTGCCATTGGCGCCATGTTCGGCGGTTTCGCCGGCAGCTTCTTCGCCACGCGCCAGGGCTTCATCAGCCCGGAAAGCTTCACCTTCATTGAATCCGCCGTGATCCTGGCCATCGTGGTGCTGGGCGGCATGGGCAGCCAGGCCGGTATCGTGCTCGCCGCTGCCTTCCTCACCTTGCTGCCGGAACTGGCGCGTGAATTCTCGCTGTTCCGCATGTTGGCTTTCGGCCTCGCCATGGTGCTGATCATGGTCTGGCGGCCGCAGGGCCTGCTCTCGCATCGCGACCCAACGATACGCTTGGCCACGAGGGGAGGGGGAACATGACCCATCTCCTGCGCGTTGAGCATCTCACCATGCGCTTCGGCGGCCTGGTGGCGGTGGATGATGTCTCCTTCGTGGCTCGGCCGCGCGAGATCACCGCCGTGATCGGCCCCAATGGTGCGGGCAAGACCACAGTGTTCAACTGCATTGCCGGCTTCTACAAGCCAACCGTTGGCCAGCTCAGCCTGCAGAATGGCAATAAGGAATTCCTGCTCGAACGCATGCAGGGCCATGATATCGCGGCCCAAGCCCGGGTGGCGCGCACCTTCCAGAATATCCGGCTATTTCCGCAGATGACGGTGCTGGAAAACCTGATCGTGGCCCAGCATAACAAGTTGATGCGTGCCTCGGGCTACACCTTGCTCGGCCTCTTTGGCCTGCCGGTCTATACCCGGGCGGAAAAGGCTGCCGTGGAACTGGCGCGCTATTGGCTGGAGCGTACGGGCTTGACCGCCGATGCCGATGCGCCGGCCGGCAGCCTGCCTTATGGCGGCCAGCGCCGGCTGGAGATTGCCCGGGCCATGTGCACAGAGCCGGTGCTGCTCTGCCTGGATGAACCCGCCGCCGGCCTCAATCCGCGTGAGTCGGGTGAGTTGAACGCTTTGCTGCAATTCATCCGCGACAACCATGAATGCGGCGTGCTGCTGATTGAGCATGACATGAGCGTGGTGATGCAGATTTCCGACCATATCGTGGTGCTGGATTACGGCAAGAAGATCGCTGATGGCGCGCCGGACCAGATCCGCAATGACCCGACCGTGATCAAGGCCTATCTGGGTGAGGATTTTGAAGACGCGGGGGCGGCGTGATGCTGAGCATTCGCGGCCTGCAAAGTTATTATGGCGCGGTGCATGCCTTGAAGGGCGTGGATATCGAGGTGAAGCAGGGCGAGATCGTGGCGCTGATCGGCGCCAATGGCGCCGGCAAGTCCACCTTGCTGATGAGCATCTGTGGCCATCCCAAGCCGCGCCAGGGCGATATCCTGCTGGAAGGCCAGAGCCTGATCGGTGTGCCCACCCATGATCTGGTGCGCCGTGGCCTGGCCCATGCGCCGGAAGGCCGCCGCATTTTCCCGCGCATGACAGTGCTGGAAAACCTGCGCATGGGCGCGGTGGCCTGCGACCCGATCTATTTCGACAATGACCTGGAGCGCGTCTTCGGCCTGTTCCCACGCCTGAAAGAGCGCCGCGACCAGCGTGGTGGCACGCTCTCAGGCGGCGAGCAGCAGATGCTGGCGATTGCCCGCGCGCTGATGAGCCGGCCGCGCCTGCTGTTGCTGGACGAACCCTCGCTGGGCCTGGCGCCTCTGGTGGTGCGGCAGATTTTCACCATCATCGAGGAGATCAATAAGCGCGACGGCGTGACGGTTCTGTTGGTGGAGCAGAATGCCTATCACGCCCTGCGGCTGGCCCATCGCGGCTATGTGCTGGTAACTGGCAGCATCACCATGAGCGGCAGCGGCGCCGAATTGTTGGCGAACGAACAAATCCGCGCCGCCTATCTGGAAGGGGGCCATGGATGACAGCCTTGCTTGGCTCCTCGCTCGGCGTCTTTTTCGGTTTCACCCTTGTTCTGGTGGGTGGCTGCGCCTTCCTGATGGGGCAGGCGGTGGCCTCCACCTGGCGCTCGCCCTGGCAATTGCTGCCCTATAGCCTGCTTTTGGCCGCCAGCGACCGTTTCCTGGTTTTCGGCCTGTTTGGCGGCCAGTTGCTCGCTATCCTGCCGTTCATCGTCATCAGCCTGGTGCTGCTGTTGCTTGCCGGCTTTGGCTTCCGGCTCACCCAGGTGGATATGATGGTGCACCAGTATCCCTGGCTCTATGAGCGCGCCGGCCTGCTGGCCTGGCGCGATAAAATATCTTGATGGCGTCCCGTCAGTTGCCGAGCACCGGCCGACGGATTACAGTTTTTTTATCCGCAACCTAGGGGAGGTTCGTTCCATGCGTAAGTTTACACTCGGTCTCGGCATTGCTGCCGCTTTCGGCCTGATGGCCGGCGCCGCCAACGCGCAGATCAAGATTTCGCTCAATGGCCCGCTCACCGGCCAACTCGCCAGCTTTGGTGAACAGATGAAAAAGGGCGCCGAAATGGCGGTGGCCGATATCAATGCCGCCGGCGGCGTGAACGGCCAGAGGATTCAGCTGGTGCTGGGCGATGACCAGTGCGACCCGAAGCAGGCGGTCGCGGTGGCGAACAAGTCGGTGCAGGAAAAGGTGGCCGTGGTCATCGGTCATTTCTGCTCGGGCTCGTCGATCCCGGCCTCCGATGTCTACAAGGAAGAGAATATCCTGCAGATTTCGCCGGCCTCGACCAATCCCAAGTTCACGGATCGCGGCTACAGCAATACCTTCCGCGTCTGCGGTCGCGACGACCAGCAGGGTATGGTGGCCGCCGACTACATCCTTGAGAAATTCAAGGGCAAGAAGGTCGCCATCGTGCATGACAAGACCGCCTATGGTCAGGGTCTGGCGGATGAGACCCGCAAGCGCCTGAACGAGAAGGGCGCCAAGGAAACCATGTATGAAGCCATCACGGCCGGCGAGAAGGATTACTCGGCGCTGATCTCGAAGATGAAGCAGGCCGGCATCGAGCTGATCTATCTCGGCGGCTATCATCCGGAAGCCGGCCTGATCGTGCGCCAAGCCAAGGAGCAGGGCCTCACCGCCCCGCTGATGGGTGGCGATGCTCTGGTGGACAAGCAGCTCTGGGCGATTTCCGGCACCGCCGGCCAGGGCACGCTGATGACCTTCGACGCTGATCCGCGCAAGAACCCGGTGGCCAAGCCGATCGTGGATAAGTTCAAGGCCGGCGGCTATGACCCTGAGGGCTACACGCTCTACACCTACGCCGCCATCCAGGTCTGGGCGCAGGCCGCCACCACCGCCAAGTCGGTCAAGACCGCGGATGTGGAAAAGGCCATGCGGACCGGCACCTTCAAGACCGTGTTGAACGACATCAAGTTCGACAAGAAGGGCGACACCACCAATCCCGCCTACAAGGTCTATGTCTGGAAGGACGGCAGCTACGATTATGTGAACTAATCTCGTTCGCGGATAGTTCTGGAGAGGCCCGGCGGGAAACCGCCGGGCTTTTTTCTTGTCCATACACCTTAAGTGTCGGGGCCTGGGCGCCAATCCCGATCTTTTCCTTAGCGGTTGGTATTGGCGCCGGGCACTGGATATTGTAGGGTCCGCCAGTTCAGCCACACCCTATCCCCGGAGCCCAACAGCCCATGTCCAAGCCCGCAATCGCCGTGGCGGCGGATCATGCCGGTTTTGAATTGAAGGCCCTGCTCAAGGCGGAGCTGGAGGGGCAGGGCTATACCATCCTCGATCTGGGCACCCATGGCCCGGAAAGCGTGGATTACCCCGATTTCGGCAAGGCGCTCGGCGAGGCCGTGGCCTCGGGCAAGGCGCAATTCGGCTTGGCGGTCTGCGGCAGCGGCATCGGTATCTCGATTGCCGCCAACCGCGTGCCGGGCTGCCGTGCCGCCCTGGTGCATGACGCGCTGTCAGCCAAGCTCTCGCGCCAGCATAACGACGCCAATGTGCTGGCACTGGGCGCCCGCCTGATCGGGGTGGATACCGCCCGCGACTGCCTGAACGTTTTTCTCGCCACCCCCTTTGAAGGCGGCCGCCATGCCCGGCGCGTCGCCAAGCTCGCTTAGAGGAGCCCGCCATGACCAACACCGTCGCCAAACCCGCCGTCACCCATGCCGGTTTCTTCGAGCGCAGCCTGGAACAGTCTGATCCCGCGATCTTCAAGTCGATCACCGAGGAACTGACCCGCCAGCGCGAGCAGATCGAATTGATCGCTTCGGAAAACATTGTCAGCCGTGCTGTGCTGGAAGCCCAGGGCTCGGTGATGACCAACAAGTATGCCGAAGGCTATCCCGGCAAGCGCTACTACAATGGCTGTGAATTCGTCGATATCGCCGAGACCCTGGCCATTGAGCGCGCCAAGCAATTGTTCAATTGCGGCTTCGCCAATGTGCAGCCGCATTCCGGCGCCCAGGCCAATCAGGCCGTGTTCATGGCCTGCCTGAAGCCGGGCGACACCTTCATGGGCCTGGACCTCGCCGCGGGCGGCCATCTCACCCATGGCTCGCCGGCCAATCAGTCGGGCAAGTGGTTCAACGTGGTGAGCTACACCGTGCGCCAGGATGATCACCGCATCGACATGGACGAAGTGGCCAAGCTGGCCGAGCAGCATAAGCCGAAGCTGATCATCGCTGGCGGCTCGGCCTATCCGCGCTTCTGGGATTTCGCCCGCTTCCGCGCCATCGCGGATTCCGTGGGCGCCATCTTCATGGTGGACATGGCGCATTTCGCCGGCTTGGTAGCGGGCGGCACGCATCCCAGCCCGTTCCCCCATGCCCATATCGCCACCACCACCACGCATAAGACCCTGCGCGGCCCGCGCGGCGGCATGGTGCTGACCAATGACGAGGCCCTGGCCAAGAAGATCAACTCGGCGGTGTTCCCCGGCCTGCAGGGCGGCCCGCTGATGCATGTGATCGCCGCCAAGGCCGTGGCCTTCGGCGAAGCGCTGACGCCGGAATTCCGCGCCTATGCCACTGCCGTGGTTGAGAATGCCAAGGCCATGGCCGGTGCGCTGAAGGAGCGCGGCTATGATCTGGTTTCCGGCGGCACCGACAATCACCTGATGCTGGTGGACCTGCGCTCCAAGGGCCTGAAGGGCAATGTGGTGGTGGAGTCGCTGGAACGCGCCCGCATCACCACCAACAAGAATGGCGTGCCGTTCGATCCGGAAAAGCCGATGGTCACCTCGGGCGTGCGCGTTGGCAGCCCGGCCGGCACCACGCGCGGCTTCGGCGCCGCCGAGTTCCGCCAGATCGGCCAGCTGATGGCCGATGTGATGGATGGCCTGGCGAGCAAGAGCAACGACAACAGCGATGTGGAACGCGCCGTGGCCGACAAGGTCATTGCGCTCTGCCGCCGTTTCCCGATTTATTAAGCATAAAGAAACACAGGGGCAGGGGAGAAGCGTTCGATGCGGTGTCCGTTCTGCGGCAATGACGATACCCAGGTGAAGGATTCGCGGCCCACCGAGGATAACTCGGCGATCCGCCGGCGACGCTTCTGCCCCAATTGCGCCGCGCGCTTCACCACCTTTGAACGCATCCAGTTGCGCGAGTTGACCGTGGTGAAGAAGAACGGCCTCAAAGTGCCGTTCGACCGCGACAAGCTGGCGCGCTCGATCCAGATCGCCACGCGCAAGCGGCCGGTGGAGCCCGAGCGCATCGAGCGCCTGATCAACGGCATCGTGCGGCGTTTGGAAAGTTCCGGCGAGAGCGAGATCAATTCCGATCAGATCGGCGCCCTGGTGATGGATGGCTTGGCGGCCTTGGACAAGGTCGCCTATGTGCGCTTCGCCTCGGTCTATCGCAATTTCCGCGAAGCCAAGGATTTCGAGGATTTCATCGGCTCGCTCAGCGGCAATGGCGGTGGCAAGGACGACGATGACTAGCCGTCCGTCTCCGGCGCTACCCAATCTTGCATTGGATGAGCGCTGGATGCGGCTGGCGCTGGGGTTGGCGGCGCGGGGCCTGGGCAATACCTGGCCCAATCCAGCCGTTGGCTGCGTGCTCGTAAAAGAGGGCATGGTGGTAGGCCGCGGCTGGACCCAGGTGGGCGGCCGGCCCCATGCCGAAACCATGGCGCTGGCCCAGGCTGGTGGAACCGCCAAGGGTGCCACCGCCTATGTCACGCTCGAGCCCTGCAGCCATCACGGTCGCACGCCGCCCTGTGCCGATGCGCTGATCGAGGCCGGCATTGTCCGTTGCGTCGCTGCACTGGAAGATCCCGATCCGCGTGTCTCCGGCGAAGGCTTCACCAAATTGCGCGAGGCCGGAATCACGGTGGATATCGGCTGCTTGAGCGAGGAGGCCGCCGAGCTGAATGCCGGCTTCCTGCTGCAGCAAACGCAAGGCCGCCCGCTGGTATCGCTGAAACTGGCGGTCAGTCTGGATGGCCGCATCGCCACGCAGACGCGCGACAGCAAATGGATCACCAACCCCATCTCGCGCCAGCGCGCGCATCTGCTGCGCGCCCAACATGATGCCGTGATGGTGGGCTCCAATACCGCTTTGCAGGACGATCCAGAATTGACCTGCCGGCTGCCCGGCCTGCCCAAGCGGCCCGGTATCCGCATCGCGCTGGATGGCCGCCTGCGCCTGCCGCTCACCGCCAAGCTGGTGGCTACCGCGCGCAAGCAGCCAACCTGGATGATTTGCCGTGAAGATACCGATGCCTCACGCCAGGAGGCTTTCGCGGCCTGCGGCGTGGAGGTGATCCCCGTGCCGGCCGATGACAGCGGCCTGCCTGATATCCGCCGTGCCCTGGAGGCCCTGGCCGAGCGCGGCATCACCCGGCTGCTGGTGGAAGGCGGCGGGCAACTGGCCGCCAGCCTGATCCGCGCCGATCTGGTGGACCGCCTGCTTTGGTTCCGGGCCCCGGCGGTGATCGGCGGCGACGGATTGGCGGCTATTGCAGCTTTCGGTATTGATACCGTTGCGGCAGCACCCCGCTGGCGCCGGCTGCGAACCGATATTTTGGCCGACGACCTGCTAGAAACCTTCGCTCGCCCGCTCTAGAACTGGAACCCATGTTTACTGGCATCGTCACCGATATTGGCACCGTGATCGCGCGCGAGCAGCGCGGCGACACCCGTTTCCGCATTCAGACCGCCTATGACACGGCCAGCATTGCCATCGGCGCTTCCATTGCCTGCTCCGGCGTCTGCCTCACGGCGGTGCAGACCGGGCCGGACTGGTTTGCCGTGGATGTCTCGGCGGAAACCCTGTCGCGCACCAATCTCGGCCGCTGGGCCGAGGGCGCCAAGGTCAACCTGGAACGCAGCCTGAGAGTCGGCGACGAGCTGGGCGGCCATATCGTCTCGGGCCATGTGGATGGCCTGGCCAATGTGGTGGAGGCGAAGCCGGAAGGCGACAGTCTGCGCCTGACCTTCCAGGTGCCTGGCCAGCTTGCCGGTTTCGTTGCCGAGAAGGGCTCGGTGGCGCTGGATGGCGTGTCGCTTACTGTCAACCTTGTGGAAGCTGAGCGCTTCGGCATCAACCTCATTCCCCATACCCAGGCGGTGACCACGCTGGGCGGGCTGAAGCTTGGGGACAACGTGAATTTTGAAGTGGATACCTTGGCGCGCTATGTGGCGCGGCTCCGCGATTGGGTGAAACCGTGACTGATAATGATTTGGCCGATTTGAAGAAGTATCTGGCGAATTCCGAAGAGATCATCGCCGAGGCCAAACGCGGCCGCATGGTGATCCTGGTGGATGAGGAGGATCGCGAGAATGAAGGTGATCTCTATATCCCGGCGGCCAAATGCGATGCCGATGCGATCAATTTCATGGCCAAGTATGGCCGTGGCCTGATCTGCCTGTCGCTCACCAAGGCGCGCTGCGAGCATCTCAAGCTGCCACTGATGGCGCAGAACAATTCCTCGCGCCATGGCACCGCCTTCACCGTCTCCATCGAGGCGCGCGAAGGCGTCACCACCGGCATCTCGGCCGCTGATCGCGCCCGCACCGTGGCGGTGGCCATCGATCCGGCCAGCCATGCCGCCAACATCGCCACCCCGGGCCATATCTTCCCGCTGATGGCTCGCGATGGCGGTACCCTGGTGCGCGCCGGCCATACCGAGGCGGCCGTGGATATCGCCCGCCTCGCCGGCCTGGACCCTTCCGGCGTGATCTGCGAGATCATGAATGACGACGGCACCATGGCTCGCCTGCCGGATCTGGTGAAGTTCGCCCAGTTCCACGGTCTCAAGATCGGCACCATCGCCGACCTGATCGCCTATCGCCGCCGGCATGACAACCTGGTGCAGCGCGTGGTGGAAGGCGCCATCGACAGTGTCTGGGGCGGTGAATTCCGCATGATTGTCTACCGCAACACCGTGGAATATGCCGAGCATATCGCGCTGGTTAAGGGCGATGTCGGCTCCGGCGGCCCGGTGATGGTCCGTATGCATGCCATGAACGTGCTGGGTGACCTGCTGGGCGATCATGGCGCCCGCTCTGGTATCCTGCATGAAGCGATGCGCACCATCGGCGAGGCCGGGCGGGGCGTGGTTGTGCTGCTGCGCGAGCCCCGGCCAACGGCTTTGTCGGACGTGTTGCGGCGCAAAATCGGCGAACCGGTTGAAAACCAGGGGCAACTTCGGGATTATGGCATCGGCGCGCAGATACTGCTTGATCTCGGCATCAAGGAGATGATCCTGCTCTCCAATGTACAGAGAACCATCGTTGGCCTGGAAGGCTATGGTCTGACGGTGGCGGAAACGCGGCCCGTCGTGGTGCGCAAGGGGGAGATCTGAAGCATGGTCGCGCGCAAGCCGAAGGCTAAGAAGAAGACGGTGAAGAAGATCCAGAAATTCTCCACCGCCAAGTCCCAGGTGATGGGCACGCTGGCGCTCGACATCCGCAAGCCCCGCGTGCTGATCATCGAGGCGCGCTTCTATGACGACATCTCCGATGCGCTGTTCGAGGGCGCCCGTGCCGCCATCGAGGCGTCTGACTTCCATTACGACCGTATTGACGTGCCCGGCGCGCTGGAGATTCCGGCGGCGATCCGCTTTGCCATGAACCGCCAGGGCGCTATGGCCTATGATGGCTATGTGGCGCTTGGCTGCGTCATCCGCGGCGAGACCTCGCATTACGATATCGTGTCCAATGAAAGCGCCCGGGCCCTGCAATTGCTGGCGGTGAACCACCAGCTGGCCATCGGCAACGGCATCATCACGGTGGAGAACGAGGCCCAGGCCTGGGACCGCGCCCGCACCGACAAGCAGAACAAGGGCGGCGGTGCCGCGCTGGCCTGCGTTGCCATGATCGGGCTGAAGCAGCTCTTCTCGATATGACCGAGCCCGGCAAGAGCGCGCGCTCGGCACCGAAACCCGCCGGGCGCCGTTCGGTGGCGCGTCTATTCGCCGTGCAGGCGTTGTATGAGATCGAGTTTTCTGGCAAGCCCGCTGAAGGTGTGATCCAGGATTTCCGCGAAGCCCGCTTGGGCCATGAGGTCGAAGGCGAGCAGTTCCGCGAGGCTGATCCGGACTGGTTCGGCGACGTGGTGCGTGGTACGCTGAAGCGCCAGGCCGAGATCGACGAGCAGATCCGCGCCACCATGCCGCGCGCCGAAGGACTGGAACGGCTGGAAGCTATCCTGCGCCTGGCGATCCGCGCCGCCACCTATGAATTGCTCGGCCGCATCGACGTGCCGGCCAGCACGGTGATCGACGAATATCTCGGCGTGGTGCGCGCTTTCTTCAGCCCGCGCGAGATCAAGCTGGCCAATGGCGTGCTGGATGGTTTGGCGCGCCGCCTGCGGCCAAACGAATTCACGGCCAGATAACCAGAAGAGAAGAGGGGCCCGATGCCCCTGGGCGAATTCGAGCTGATCGCAAAATACCTGGCACCGCTGAGCGCCAACCTGCCCGGCGCTTTCGGCTTGACCGATGATGCCGCCGCCCTGCCAGTGCCTGCCGGACAGGAACTGGTGGTGACCACTGATGCCATGATTGCTGGCGTGCATTTCCTTGAAAGCGACGGGCCGGAGCGGATCGCGCGGAAATTGCTGCGGGTGAATATTTCCGATCTCGCGGCCAAAGGTGCGACACCTTATGCCTATCAGCTGACCCTCGGCCTGCCCGGTGCGCCTGACGAAAGCTGGATCGCCGCCTTCGCTGCCGGCTTGGCCGCTGACCAGATGCTCTATGGCATTACGCTTTCGGGTGGCGATACCGTGCGCGCGCCGGGTGGCATCAGCCTGAGCCTCACTGCTTTCGGGCTGGTGGCCGCCGGGCGCATGATCCGGCGCAACCGCGCCCTGGCTGGTGACTCACTCTATGTCACCGGCAGCATCGGCGATGCCTGGCTCGGGCTGCAGGCCAAGCTTGGCCTGCTGACCCTGGCGCCCGAAGCCGCCGCCTATTGCGATGCCCGCCTGCATCTGCCGGAACCACGCCTGGCCTTTGGCCTGGGCCTGCGCGGCATGGCCCGGGCGGCGATGGATGTGTCTGACGGCCTGCTGCAGGATGCCGGCCATATGGCGGCGCAATCCGGCCTGGCGGTTGAAATCGAGGCGGGCAGGGTGCCGCTCTCGGCCGCAGCCCAGGACCACGCCGTGGGGCGGAATTTGCTGCCACTGCTAAGCGGTGGCGATGATTATGAAATCCTCTTTGCCGCCTCTGACGCCCTGGAAGGTGCGCTGCAGGATCTGGGCCGGCGCACCGGCACCCGGATCAGCCGTATTGGCCGTTTCCTGGCCGGCGGCGGCCTGAGTCTGATCGATACCGGTGGCCAGCCCCTGGCGATAGAGACCAGCGGCTATCAACATTTCTGAGCTGGGGTTAAAGTTGGCCCATTAGGACTCGGGATCGCCGTGGGCAGAAAACTCGTATTGATCATTATCGGCGTTGTGGTGCTGCTGGCCTTGGGCGGCGGCGGCATCGCGGCCTATCTGCTGCTTTTCGCGAAGAAACCCACCGCCGAGATGCAAGAGGACGAGCCGCCACCGGCTCCCGTGAGGCGCCCGGCCTTCATCCCGCTGGATCCGTTTAGTGTCTGGGTGGAGCCGGAAGGCCAGAAGCCGCGCGAAGTGATCGTGATCTTCCACCTTGAGGCGTCGCCAGACAATGTGCCCCAGATCAACGCCAAGATGCCGATACTCCGTGATCGCTATATCCGCGAATTGCTCAAGATGGGGTCAATTCCTGTCCCCGTGCGTTTTGAGGCCAAGGATCTAACCGACTTGAAGGCGCGCCTGCGCGGGCCGACCGAAGAAGTGATGGGCAAGGGCGTGGTCACCCAGGTACTGCTGCTCAACATTATCGCGCCGCTGAAATAGATTGGATTCCGCGTGACTGAAGCCGCCATGGCCGAACCGGCCGCCAAGCGCAATGTTTTCATTCTTGCGGCATGCATGGCGCTTGGTAATTCCGCCAACACGTTGCAAGTAACGCTCGGCGGCCTTGTGGGCCATGTGCTGGTTGATGACAAAGCCTTCGCGACGCTGCCCGTTACCTTCGTGGTTGCCGGCACGGCGCTGGCCACCATCCCGGCCTCGCTGCTGATGAACCGCATCGGCCGCAAGCCGGGCTTCATGCTTGGCTGCCTGCTGGCGGCGGCTGGCTCGCTGATCGCCGCCGCCGGCATATATTATGGCCTGTTTCCGCTCTTCTGCCTGGGCGCCTTCATCTTCGGCGCCTCCAATTCCTTCACCCAGCTTTATCGTTTCGCTGCCGCTGATATCGCGCCGGCCAGCTTCAAGAGCCGGGCGATTTCCTGGGTCATGGTGGGCGGCCTGTTCTCGGCCTTCCTGGGGCCTGAGATCGCCAAGCACACCCGCGAAATTCTCTCGCCACACTTGTTTCTCGGCTCGTATATCGTCGCCGCTCTGCTGCCGATACTGGTGATGCTGGTGCTTACCATGGTGCGGTTGCCTAAACCAACCATGGCTGAATTGAAGGAAGTGGGCCGCCCGCTGGCCGAGATCGTGCGCCAGCCGAGCTTCGTCGTTGCCGCCATGGCCGGCATGTTCGGCTATGGCGTGATGAACCTGCTGATGACCGCCACCCCTTTGGCGATGCAGCTCTGCGCGCACCCCTTCAGTGCCGCCGCCACGGTGATCCAGTGGCATGTCTTCGGCATGTTCTTCCCCAGCTTTTTCACCGGCGGCCTGATCGCCCGCTATGGAACACTACGCATCATCCTGTGCGGCGCCGTGATCAATGTGATCTGCATGGCTGTGGCACTGAGCGGCGATGGCGTGCTGCATTTCCAGATCGCCCTGGCGCTCTTGGGCCTGGGCTGGAATTTCATGTATATCGGCGCCACCTCGCTGCTCACCGAGGTCTATCGGCCCGCCGAGCGGGCCAAGACCCAGGCGCTGAATGACTTCCTGGTCTTTGGCACCGTGGCGCTGGCTTCGCTGGGCTCGGGCAAGCTGCTCTACCACTATGGCTGGAACTCGGTATCGCTGTCTGCCTTGCCGTTTATCCTGATGGCCGGGCTGGCCGTGGTCTGGCTGCTGCTGGTCCGTCGCCGGGCCGCCAGCCCAGCCTAAACCCAGCCCCTAAACCCAAGCGGAATCTATAGAATCCAGCCAACCGCTTGTTATTGCGCGCCTTGGCGGTTTCTGGCATCGTCCCCCCCGCAAAAGCCCTGGCTGGAGTCGGGGCGGGGGCGTCCGGCCGGTTTTATGGAAAGCGTTCTGCGCGCTACCGGTGGGGCAGAAGGAAACGATTTTTTAGGGCAAGCAAGGGGAATCCCGCCATGACCGAGTTATGGTTTACCATCGCCTGCGGCGTCATCGCCCTGGTGTATGGCTATATCACTTCCAAATCCGTGCTGTCGGCTTCGCCGGGCAATGCGCGGATGCAAGAAATCGCCGCTGCGATCCAGGAAGGCGCCTCGGCCTACCTGAACCGTCAGTACCGCACCATCGCCATGGTTGGCGCCGTGGTGTTCGTCATCCTGGTCTTCACGCTGGGCGTGAAGGTGGGTATCGGCTTCCTGATCGGCGCCATCCTGTCGGGCGTTGCCGGTTATGTCGGCATGAACGTGTCGGTGCGCGCCAATGTGCGCACGGCGGAAGCCTCGCGTCAGGGCCTGGCCCAGGGCCTCGATCTCGCCTTCAAGTCCGGCGCCGTCACTGGCATGCTGGTGGTTGGCTTGGCTTTGCTTGGCGTTTCCATCTACTACGTTGCGCTGCTCAAGATCGGCGCGTCCGCGCGTGAGACCATCGACGCCCTGGTGGCGCTCGGCTTCGGCTCCTCGCTGATCTCGATCTTCGCCCGTCTGGGCGGCGGCATCTTCACCAAGGGCGCCGATGTGGGCGCTGACCTGGTGGGCAAGGTGGAAGCCGGCATCCCTGAGGATGATCCCCGCAACCCGGCCGTGATCGCCGACAACGTGGGCGACAATGTGGGCGATTGCGCCGGCATGGCCGCCGATCTGTTCGAGACCTACGCGGTGACCATCGTCGCCACCATGGTGCTCTGCTCGATCTACTTCGTGGCCACGCCCGCCATCGCCGCCAAGTTCATGCTGTATCCGCTGGTGATTTCCGGCGCCTGCATCATCACCTCGGTGATCGGCACCTACTTCGTCAAGCTCGGCGCCACCCAGAATATCATGGGCGCGCTCTACAAGGGCCTGATCGTTACCGGCATCCTGTCGGCGATCGTGCTCTGGCCGGTCACCTCCTGGGTGCTCGGCGGCATGGACGCGAAGTTCACCGTGGCCGACAAGACCTTCACCGCCCAGGCGCTGTTCTGGTGTGGCGTTATCGGTCTGATCGTCACTGCGCTGATCGTCTGGGCGACGGAGTATTACACCTCCACCGAATACCGCCCGGTTCGCAGCGTGGCGCAGTCGTCCACCACTGGCCACGGCACCAACGTGATCCAGGGTCTGGCGATCTCGATGGAGGCCACGGCTCTGCCGGCTTTGTTCATCGTTGGCGGCATCATCGCCACCAACCTGCTGGCTGGCCTGCTCGGCATCGCCATCGCCGTGACCACGATGCTGGCGCTCGCCGGCATGGTGGTGGCGCTCGATGCCTACGGCCCGGTCACTGACAATGCTGGCGGCATCGCCGAAATGTCGGACATGCCAAAGGATGTGCGCAAGACCACGGACGCGCTGGACGCGGTGGGCAACACCACCAAGGCCGTCACCAAGGGCTACGCCATCGGTTCGGCCGGCTTCGGCTCGCTGGTGCTGTTCGCTGCCTATACGGAAGACCTCAAGTACTTCTTCAAGGGAGTCACTATCGACTTCTCCTTGAGCAATCCGTATGTGGTCGTTGGCCTGCTGATCGGTGGCTTGCTGCCGTATCTGTTCGGTGCCATGGGCATGACCGCCGTAGGCCGCGCCGCCGGTTCGGTGGTGGTTGAGGTTCGTCGCCAGTTCAAGGAGATCCCCGGCATCATGGAAGGGACGGCCAAGCCGGATTATTCCAAGGCCGTCGACCTGCTGACTGCGGCTGCGATCAAGGAAATGGTCATCCCCAGCCTGCTGCCGGTGCTCAGCCCGATCGTGCTGTACTTCGTGATCAACGTTATCGCTGGCCAGGCTGCGGCTTTCGCCGCTGTTGGCGCCATGCTGCTCGGCGTGATCGTCACCGGTGTCTTCGTCGCGATTTCCATGACCGCCGGTGGCGGCGCCTGGGACAACGCCAAGAAGTACATTGAAGAGGGTCATCATGGCGGCAAGGGTTCGGAAGCCCATAAGGCGGCCGTGACCGGCGACACCGTCGGCGACCCCTACAAGGACACGGCCGGCCCGGCCGTGAACCCGCTGATCAAGATCACCAACATCGTGGCGCTGCTGCTGCTCGCGGTGCTGGCGCACTAAGCCTTTCCCCACTGGGAAAGGCACAAGGGCCGGGGGCAACCCCGGCCCTTACTTTTTGCGGCTAGCGACGGACGTAAGCCCAGGCCCACCACACCAGCAGGCCCTGGAAGGGCAGCCGGGCCCAGAGTGCCCAGGTTGGCCAGCCCATGCCCAAGCCATCGGTGAGGGCCATGTTCACATTGGCCGGGAACACCGCCAGGCAATAAAGGATCAAGCCAAACGCGGCCAGCCGCCGGCTGCGAAGTGGCAGCAGGGCAGCCGCCAGAGTCAGCTCGGCCAGGCCGCTCAGCAGCACCAGCAGGCCTGGGTTGGGGAGGAAGGCCGGTATGATGCGGATGAACGGCTCAGGCCAAGCCAGATGCAGCGCCCCGGCAGCGCCATAAAAGGCCGCCATGGCGATCAGGCCCAGGTGATAAAGCGCGCGCCGCACAATAGGTTGAGGCGGTTGGGCCGGCTGGAACAGGCTTGCGACAAAGCCCATTATCATCTTTCTCTATTATTTACAGATATATATAGTTTTTAAATTATGTGATTGATTAGATCATAGCAGCCGCGTTCTCTATGTGTTTCACGTGAAACACCCCCTAGAGGGTCACCGCCGTGGCGCTCAGCACCAGCAGGATGGCCACTTCGGCCACCTGCTGGGTGGTGCCGAGCAGGGTTTCGCTCTGGCCGCCCAGGCGCCGCTGGCCAAGCGCGCGCAAGGCCAGGGCCACCAGGGCGACGGCAAGCATCACCGCCAGCAGCAGTTTCAGGCTGAGCAGCAACAGGCCGCAAAGCAGCGCCAGCGCCCCGGCCTGCAGGGCGGCCACCAGCGGCACATCGCCGCGCAGGCTGGCCTGATCATCATCGGGTGCCGGCGGCAGCAGGAACCAGACCCAGACAATGGCGGCGCGCGAGCCGGCGCCGGCCAGCACCAGAGCGATGGTGGCGGCGGTGCCATAGCTCACCGTGGCCTCGAATTCCTCGGCGATGGCCAGCAGGCTGTTGGCCAGATCCTCGATGCCGTTGCAGCGCAGGCCGATCATCAGGATCAGCGCCAGGGCGCCATTCAGGCCCAGCGCCTTGTCAGATGCTTTGGTCGCGGTCAGGCGAAAGCCCTGGAAGCCATCAGCCAACAGGGCCAGGCTGCGCTCATGCCGGCCGCCGGTGAGCAGAATCTGGCTGGCAATGGCGAGCAGGGCAGCGCTACCGATGCCCAGGCCCAAAGCCACGGCAGCCAGGAAAGTCAGGCCGCCGGTCAGGCCGATCAGGGCGCCGATCAGCGGATAGGCCCAGGCGGCGGCAGCCAATCGTTCGGGGTGATCCGCCGGCCTGGGCAAAGGCAGGCTGGTGAGCATGCCCAGGGCCAGCAGCATATCCTGCTTCCGCCGCGCCCAGCCGGTTTTTTCCGTATCAGACGGTGGCTCTGATGGGGTAGGCGCGTCTGGTTCTGAACCGCTCATTGGCAGGAAGGGGCTGGGCCCAAGGAGATCACCTGTTGGCGCGGCCGGTAGTCTGATTGTTGAAGCGGCCGAAATTACCCAACAGCTGCTCGATCACGGTGATGTCCTTGCCCTTGGTTGGCGTTTCACGGTCAACTAAGGCGATCTGGCGACCATCCTTCATGCCATAGCGCTTGATCTCGCGCACTTTGCCTTCCTTGTCGAAACTGATCGCCAGCACCTGCTGATCGATGGTCTCCGGGGCCAGGAAAGCCACCGCCTCGGTCTCCGAGGAAATGTAATACCAGGTGGTGCCCCATTGCGGGAAAGTGGAGGTGGTGGAAGGCGAACCTAATGCTGCGCCAACCTGCGGCTCGGTGCTGACCCCGACCTTGACCTCTTTCAGACGATCTTCGTCAATCTGCGCTCCACGGTAATCCTGGCGCGGAGCGCAGGCCGTCAGGCTCGCGCCAAGAAGCGCCAGCAGCAGCAGGGTGCGGGGCGTAGAGAGAAGCATCGTTGGAGACTCGCGCTTGAGACGCCGTGATATTATCTTCTCTTCCTCGGAAACGCAAATTCACCGCAATTCTCTGTGGTAGAAGCAGTTCGGATCAGATGCTTAAAGCCCTTTCTTCACTCTTTACCGGAAAATCCGCTTTGTCGCCGGCGGCCTTGCTCTATGGCGCCGGGGTGGACCAGGCGCGCCAGCCGGCCTTCTACCGCGACCATGGCGTGCCCGACAGCCTGGATGGCCGCTTCGACCTGCTGGTGTTGCATGCCTTCCTGGTGCTGCGGCGCCTGAATGGCCTGGGCGCCCAGGGCCAGGCGGTAGCGCAGGCGTTTTCCGACCTCATATTTGCTGACATGGATGGCAACCTGCGTGAGATCGGTGTGGGCGATTTGAGCGTTGGCAAGAAGATCAAGGCCATGGCCAAGGCCTTCTTCGGCCGCCTGACCGCTTATGAGACGGCGCTGAATGCCGCCAGCCCGGATGAGCTGGCCAAAGCCCTGCGCCGCAACCTTTATGGCACGGTGGCAAATCCCGATCCGGCCCAGCTGGCGCATCTCGCGGCCTATATCCGCGCCGCCGACCTGGCTTTGGCCGGGCAGGGGGCGGAAACCCTGCTGGCTGGCCGGGTGGATTTCCCGCCAGTCCCTTGAAGCCGGTTACCAAGATAAAAGCCCATTGACGGGGACCGCGACCGCCCCTATGGTCCGCGCCCTTAAACACAACCAGGCTTGGAGCGCGGTCGGTGTCAAAAACGCCGGTATCCTATGAATTTTCCCATCCCGTCGAGGTCGCCCAGCTTGGCCCCGAGGGGATCATTGTGCGCCTGGAAGCAGCCGAGCCGATCCGCAAGGCCCTGGCCAAGCGCTTCAATATCCTGGCCGTGCTGAGCCTGAAGGCCGAATTGCGCTTGGCCGCGACCGCTGAATCCGGCCATTACCTACTGAAGGGCCTGCTGACGGCGGAAGTTGAGCAGAGCTGCGTGGTCTCGCTGGAGCCGGTGCGCGAACAGATCGAGGCGCCCTTCGAGCGCGGCTTCGCGCCCGCCGAAATCGTGGCCGCTTTGCTTGCCGAACAGCCTGAATTAACCGAGGAAGAGGCGGAATTGATCGACCCCGATTCGCCCGACCTGCCAGACCCCATCCAGGGCGGTGTGGTTGACCTGGGCGAGGTGGTGGCCGAAGAGCTGGCCTTGTCGCTTGATCCCTATCCGCGCAAGCCTGGCGCCCAATTCCCGGCTGGGTATGTGCCCGACCCGGAACCGGAAGCCAAGGTGAGCCCGTTTGCAGTACTTGCCCAGCTGAAGAAGGGTACTGAAAAGTAAGGCAAAGCCCTTGGTCCCCAGGGCGCCTGAGAGTATAAGACGGGGATTCTTGGCCTGGGCGGCAGCCGCCGCACCAGCCCTCTGCTTCGCGAGAAGCACAACTGAATGGGTGCTTCGTAGAGAAGCGCAGATGAGATAGAGAGAAGTGTCATGGCTGTTCCGAAGAAGAAGAAGTCCAGTTCGAAGCGCGACATGGGTCGCTCGCACGACGCCCTGAAGGGCAGCGCCTATATGGAATGCACGAATTGCGGCGAGCTGAAGCGCCCGCACCACGTTTGCGGCGCCTGCGGCCATTACGACGGCCGTGAAGTGGTGGCCAAGACCGAGGCCGCCTGAAACAGATCGCAACTAGGGTGAGGTTGCGCGCGTGACAGCGACCCTAACCCTTGCGCTCGACGCCATGGGGGGCGATTTCGCCCCAGATATGGTGATCAAGGGCGCCGCAACGATTCTCCCGCGTTTTCCGCAGGTGAGGTTCATCCTGTTCGGTGATGCCGAACAGATCGAACCGCTGTTGCGGAAATACCCGGCCCTGCGCGACCGCGCCGAGCTGCGCCATACCAAGGATAAGATCGGCAGCGAGGACAAGCCGAGCCAGGCCCTGCGCCGTGGCCGCAACTCCTCCATGCGCCTGGCGATCGACGCCGTGGCCAAGGGCGAAGCCCTGGCCGTGGTATCCGCCGGCAATACCGGCGCGCTGATGGCCATGGCCAAATTCGTGCTGCGCACACTCCCCGGTATTGAACGCCCGGCACTCGCCTCCTTCTTCCCCACGCTGAAGGGGGAGACCGTGATGCTTGATCTCGGCGCCAATATGGAATGCGATGCCCGCAACCTTGTGCAATTCGCGGTGATGGGCGCCAATTTGGCGCATTCCGCGCTTGGCCGGCATCGCCCCCGTGTGGGCCTGTTGAACGTTGGCGTGGAAGAGCTGAAGGGCAATGACGCAGTACGCGGCGCCGCCGACCTGCTGCGGGCTGTGCAGAATCCGCCCTTCGAATTCGTCGGCTTTGTTGAGGGCGATGACATCACCAAGGGCGAAGTGGATGTCATCGTTACCGATGGCTTCACCGGCAATGTGGCGCTGAAAACCGCCGAGGGCACCGCCAAGCTGATGGGCACATTGATGCGCGCTGCCTTCCAGCGCTCGATCTTCACCAAGCTTGGCTATCTGCTGGCCTATTCCGGCCTCGCCATGCTGAAAGCCCGCATCGATCCACGTTTCTACAATGGCGGCGTGATGCTGGGGCTGAATGGCATTGCTGTGAAAAGCCATGGCGGTACTGATGAAGTGGGCTTCGCCGCCGCCGTGGAAGTGGCCATCGACATGGCGCAGGACCGCCTGATTGAACGCATCCGCGCCGATTTCTCCGGGGCCTTCGCCGAAGCCCTGACCACAGCACCCAGCACCAGTAGCAACGGCAAGGACGCCGCCGCCGAACCGGCCGCGATTGCCGTCGCGGAGGCCTCATGATCCGTTCCATTGTTATCGGCTGCGGCAGTTATCTGCCTGAGCGTGTGCTGACCAATGCCGAATTGGCGACCATGGTGGATACCACCGACGAGTGGATCGTGGAACGCAGCGGTATCCGCCAGCGCCATATCGCCGCGCCTGGCGAGAAGACATCAGACATGGCGATCAAGGCCGCTGAGCGCGCCATCGCGCAGGCCGGCATCGCCGCCACGGATATCGACCTGATCGTGCTGGCCACTGCCACGCCGGATGAAACCTTCCCGGCCACGGCCTGCCGCGTGCAGCAGGCCCTGGGTATCACCGGCGGCGCGGCTTTTGATGTGCAGGCGGTGTGCTCTGGCTTTATTTTCGCCATGGCCACGGCCGACAACTTCCTCAAGGCCGGCCAGTTCAAGACCGCCCTGGTGATTGGCGCCGAGACCTTCTCGCGCATCATCGACTGGACCGACCGCACCACCTGCGTGTTGTTCGCCGATGGCGCCGGCGCGCTGATCTTGCGGGCCGAGGAGGGCGCCGGCGACACCCTGGACCGCGGCGTGCTGACCACCCATCTGCATTCCGATGGCCGCTATCACGACATGCTCTATGTTGATGGTGGCCCATCCTCCACCCAGACCACCGGGCATCTAAAGATGCTGGGCAAGGAAGTGTTCCGCCACGCCGTGGTGAACCTTTCCGATGTGGTGAAGGAGACCCTGGCGGCGGTAAACATGACGGCCGATCAGATCGACTGGCTGGTGCCGCACCAGGCCAATAAGCGCATCATCGACGGCACCGCCAAGAAGCTGGGCATGACCACCGAAAAGGTGGTGATGACTGTTGATCACCATGGCAATACCTCGGCCGCCTCGGTGCCGCTGGCGCTGTCTGAAGCCGTGGCTGATGGCCGCATCAAGCGCGGCGATGTGGTGTTGATGGAAGCCATGGGCGGCGGCTTCACCTGGGGCAGCGCCCTGGTGCGCTGGTAGGCCCAACCCAACCAGAACGTGGGCCCGAGTCGGCTCGATCTTTTTGCCCCGATTCGGCGTTCGTCGTATTGACGCACTATCCGCGTTAAGTTAGCGTCGCAGCACGAAAAATTTCATAAGAAGGGGGCGGCGCATGACAGGGAATACTCTGACGCGCGCGCAATTGGCCGAGGCGATCTATCAGGAAGTGGGCCTGTCGCGCAGTGAATCAGCCGCGCTGGTGGAGACCGTCCTGAATGAGATCATCGAGAGTCTGATCGCCGACAATATGGTGAAAATCTCGTCCTTCGGCACCTTCCAGGTACGCTCGAAGGGTGGGCGTATGGGTCGCAACCCCAAAACCGGCCAGGAAGTGCCGATTGATCCGCGCAAGGTGCTGGTTTTCCGCGCCAGCCATGTGCTGAAGGAAAAGATCAACGCTGGCATGCACGCCTCCAAAAAGGCACCGGCGGCTGGCTGAGCCGCCGCCGCAGAGGTGATTTAGGCCGTGTCCGAGGAGTCGCTTTCCCCCAAATCACGCCGCGCCGACGCCAAGGCGGCCAGCGCTTTCCGCACCATCGGCGAAGTGGCCGATGGCCTGGGCGTGGCTCAGCATGTGCTGCGCTTTTGGGAAAAGAAGTTCCATCAGGTGCGCCCCGTGAAGCGCAATGGCGGCCGGCGCTATTACCGCGTGGAAGACATCGAGTTGCTGCGTGAAATCCGCAGCCTGTTGCATGAGCAGGGTTATACCATCCGGGGTGTGCAGAAGCTGCTGCGCGAAGGCGGCCTGGCCCAGGAAGTGAAAGCCCGCGCCGGCAAAGGCAAGGCTGCCAAGCCCGCTGCCACAACACAGGAAAAGCCGGCTGAGAAGGCACCCAAGAAGCTGCATTCCGATGATCTGCGCCAGGTGGCCATGCCCTTTGACCTGTTGCAGGACATGAGCGGCCTGCGCCAGACACTGAAAGCCACGCTGGCTGAGCTTGAGTCGCTGCATACCGAGCTCTCTGCCCGCCAAAATCGCTAAAATTCTGCACATCCCGCGTGGTTGCGCCTGGGGGTGGGGCTGGCTATAGTGCGCGCCGTTTCGGGTGCCGCCTGCTTATTCGGCCAGGCGCTGGAAACACGGTCGGAGCGTAGCGCAGTCTGGTAGCGCACTTGCCTGGGGGGCAAGGGGTCGTGGGTTCAAATCCCGCCGCTCCGACCAATGCTTCCCTGCTCAGGTCAGACCTTCAAATACCGTGAGCGACAGGATGTGATTCACTGTCGCACCATCGTCGGCCATCGGCGTATGGCATAGTTCTATGCGGGCGAAATCAGCTTTGTATTTCAGCCGGGGCGGGCCATAGCGATAATAGGCCAAGCCGCTCGCCACCACGCTGGCACGGTCCTCAATCGAATAGTTGATGCCGTGCATCTCGGATTCTTCGATTTCGTCCATGTAGCGGTTGTTCAGTTTCAGCCCCAATGTGTCGCCCGTTACTTGGCCCACCACGGCCAGCCGGAAACGCACACGATCCTCCTGGCGCTCCACCTTGGTGAAGGCCAGATGGGGCAGCAGGCCGGGCCAGGCCTCAGGCCGCAGGGCATCGCGCGGCGGCAGGCGATCAGCCGGATGCATGGCAATCGCTGCTTCCAGGAAGCGGCGCATCAGGTCGTTTCGCGCGCTGGTATGCAACTCGCGCAGGCGGAGCAGATTGGGGTGCATGGGGCATGAAACTATCAGAAAAGTGACCAAATCTGGAAGCACCCAGCCTGTTTGAGTTCTTGCTCTCTGCGCGATCCGGCCTATCCTAACATTGCAACTTTGGGAGGCCGGGATGCGGCGGATAGCAATGGTGGCGGCAGCGGTCTTGGCTCTGGGTATCGGGCCCGCCGGGGCTGCGGATATGCCAATTTTCGATGCTCATATGCATTACAGCCATGATGCCTGGGATATGGTGCCGCCCGCCGAGGCGGTGAAAATCCTTAAACAGGCCGGCCTGCGCCGCGCCATGGTGTCGTCGTCCGACGATGAAGGCACGCAGAAGCTCTACAAGCTGGCGCCTGAGATCGTGATCCCGGTATTGCGACCCTATCGCAAGCGCGGTGAACTCAGCAGCTGGGTGCGCGATCCCACGGTGATTGATTATCTGGAAAGCCGGCTGGCGAAATACCATTACGTCGCCATTGGCGAATTCCATGTCTATGGCGCCGATGCCGATCTGCCGGTAGTGCGCCGCATGGTGCAACTGGCCAAGCAGCGTGGCCTGTTCCTGCACCTGCATGGCGATGCCGATGCGGTGGAGCGCGTGTTCAAGCAGGACCCCCAGGCGCGTATCCTCTGGGCGCATTCCGGCTTTGACCGGCCCGAGGCCGTGAGCGCCATGCTGTCCAAGCACCCCGCGCTGTGGGCCGATCTGGCCTTTCGCAACGATCAGGCGAGCAACGGCAAGGTGGCTGAGGGCTGGCGCAAGGCGTTTTTAGCACATCCTGATCGCTTCCTGGTGGGTACTGATACCTATACGCCGGAGCGTTGGTATTACGTTGTCGAGCATGCCAACTATTCGCGCGGCTGGCTGGCCGACTTGCCCAAGGACGTGGCCGAGAAGATCGGCTGGCGCAATGGCGATGCCATCTTCAGCGCCATGCTGAAACAGCAATGAGACTCCTGCTTGCCGGATTGGTCGCGCTGCTGCCCGGCACGGCTTTCGCCTGCCTGCCAGGATTTGATCAAGCCAGCACCGTGCTTGCCGGCGGTTATACACTGGCCTTCAAGAGCCAGCCGGCGCCAATCCCGGTGGGTGCGCCTTTCGTGCTCGATCTCGCGGTCTGCCCGGCGCCACAGGGTTTGAGCGTGGATGCCCATATGCCGGCCCATCGCCATGGCATGAACTATAAACCCAGCCTGACCAATCCCAGCCCGAGCCGCTATCGCGCCGAGGGCCTGGTGCTGCATATGCCGGGCGAATGGGAATTCGTGTTCGAGGTGAGTGGCAATGATGGCCGCCGCGAACGGCTGACCGCCACCTATCAGGCGCAATGATCCGGCTGTTGCTGTTTCTGCTGCTGCTGGCCGCACCAGCCTTCGCGGCAGAGTTTACTGCCGCCGAGCGCGCGGCCTTGCTGCGCCATGGCCCCTGGCCGCCACCCTGGTCACCCGATCCCAGCAATCGTCTCTCAGGCCAGCCGGCCGGCATCGCCCTGGGGCAGGCGCTATTCTTTGATGCCAAGCTGTCCAACCAGGGCGACCTGAGCTGCGCATCCTGCCACCAGCCGGCTAGGCGTTGGAGCGATACTGAGCGCGGCAGGGGGGAATTTCTGCGCAATACACCGAGCCTGCTGGATCTGCGCTGGAACCGCTGGTTCGGCTGGGATGGCGCACAGGATAATCTCTGGTCCCAGAGTTTACGTCCCATGCTCTCGCCGCAGGAAATGGCAGGCTCGCTGCGCCTGGTGGCCGAACGGGTGCGGCAGGAGCCAGACCTCGCCTGCCGCTATCGCGCGGCACTGGGCGAAGAGCTTGGTGCGGATGATGAAACCGTGGCGATCAACGCAGCCAAGGCGCTGGCGGCCTTCCAGGAGACCTTGGTGAGCGGCGCGGCGCCATTCGATAGCTTCCGAAACGATCTGGAACAGGGCAGGGCGCCAAGCCTGCCAGAAGCCGCGCAGCGCGGTGCTCAGCTATTTTTTGGCGCCGGCCAATGCGCCACCTGCCATCTCGGCCCGGGTTTCACCAACCGCGAATTTCACGATATCGGCGTACCCTATCTGGTGCGGCCCGGCTTGGTCGATCCTGGCCGCCATCTCGGCATACGACGCTTAAGCCAGAGTGACTACACCAAGCTTGGTCGTTTCAGTGATGATCCGGCGCGCGAGGCAGTAACCACGCGCCACGTGGCTTTACTGCACCGGAACTGGGGCGAATTCCGCGTGCCGTCCCTGCGCAACCTCGTCGGCACCGCGCCTTATATGCATAGCGGTAGCAAGGCCAGCTTACGCGACGCTGTGCTGCATTATTCCGAACTGAACGAAGAACGACTGCATGTGGATGGCGAGCGTTTGCTGAGGCCACTGCATTTGAACGACCAGCAGATCGATGATCTGGTGGCGTTTCTGGAATCCCTGAGCGGCCCGGCGCCCGGCATGCCGGCACCGCTGCCTGCCTGTCAATGAAAGTGAATTGAGCATGATTGTGATTGATGCCCTGCGGCCAACCGACCGCGAGGACTGGCAGTCTTTGGCCGAGGGCTACAAGCTATTCTACAACACGCCCACAACGGCCGCCGAATACGATGCCGCCTGGGCGCGACTCCTGACTGGCGACGGCGTGTATTGCCTGGTGGCGCGGCTGCAGGGCAGGCTGGTTGGCATCGCGCATTACCTGTTCCACGGTGCGGTCTGGAGTGAAACACCATCCTGCTATCTGCAGGATTTGTTCGTGGATGAGACTCTGCGTGGCCAGGGCATCGCACGGAAGCTGATCGAGCGCGTGGCCGAGGTGGCGCGGGAGCGGGGCGCCGTGCGCTATTACTGGCAGACGATGCAGGATAACACCCAGGCCCGCCTGCTTTACGACAAGGTGGCGCGCTTCAAGGGCTTCATCCGGTACGACTACTCGATGGAGTGAGGCTATTCCTTCACCGCGCCGGTCATGCTGGCAACGTAGTAATCGACGAAGAAGGAATACAGGATCGCCACGGGCAGCGAGCCGAACAGCGCGCCGGCCATCAGCGAGCCCCAGTGATACACGTCGCCCTCCACCAGTTCGGTGAGCACGCCGACAGGCACGGTCTTGTTCTCGGATGACGAGATGAAGGCCAGCGCGTAGATGAATTCGTTCCACGATAGCGTGAAGGCGAAGATGCCGGCCGAGATCAGGCCCGGCACCGCCAGCGGCAGCACGATCTTGATCAGGATCTGCACGCGCGAGGCGCCATCCATCAGCGCGCATTCCTCAAGTTCAAACGGGATCGACTTGAAATAGCCGATCAGCAGCCAGGTGCAGAAGGGAATGAGGAATGTGGGATAGGTGAGGATCAGAGCCCACATGCTGTCATAGAGGCCCAGATTATAGATCATGGTGGCGAGGGGGATGAACAGGATGCTCGGCGGCACTAGATAGGCCAGGAAGATCGCCATGCCCACGCCTTGGGCGCCCTTGAAGCGCAGACGTTCAATGGCATAAGCGGCCAGCACGGAGGCAAACAGCGACAATGCAGTCGCCACCACGGCCACCACCATGGTGGTGAGCAGCCATTCTGGATAGGGCGTATCGAAAAGCAGCTTCTTGATATTATCGAAGGTCGGCTTCAGCACCCAGAGCGGATTATGATCACGATAGTTGAGCAATTCACCATTCGGCTTGAAGGTGGTGAGCGCCATCCAATAAAACGGAAAGAGCAGCACGAACAGGAATACACCCAAAGGCAACCACAGCATCACTACCTGACGCGGCAGCGTATTCAAATAACTCATGCCCTCGCGATTATCGGCGGCGCCGGAGGAGGTGACGGTGGTATTGCTCATGTCAATTCCCCTGCTGCCATTTCTGCCGCTGCAGGCCGAAATAACAGAGCGCGGTCGAAAGAATCAGGAATGGAATCATCGCCACCGCGATGGCCGCGCCTTCGCCCAAGGCGCCGCCATTGATGCCGCGCTGGAAGGCCAATGTGGCCATCAGATGGGTGGCGTTGGCCGGGCCGCCGCGCGTGATGGCATAGATCAGTTGGAAATCGGTGAAGGTGAATAAGATCGAGAAGGTGAGTACGATGCTCAAGACCGGCAGCAGATTGGGCACCGTGACGAAGCGGAAACGCTGCCAGGCAGTGGCGCCATCCAATGCGGCGGCTTCATACAGGCTGGGTGAAATCGTCTGCAACCCGGCGAGCAGGCAAATCGCCACGAAGGGGATGCCGCGCCAGATATTGGCGGCGATGACGGAAGCACGCGCGTGGTTGGGCTCACCGAGGAATTCGATATAGCTGTTGATCAAGCCCAGCTTGGTCAGCGACCAGGAGATGATCGAGAATTGCGAATCGAATATCCACCAGAAGGCGATGGCGGAAAGCACGGTAGGCACGATATAGGGCAGCAGGATCACCGCGCGGATGATCGACTTGAAAGGCATATGCTGGTTCAGCAACAAGGCGAGCCAGAGGCCGAGCGCGAATTTGATCACGGTGGCCACGGTGGTGTAGAGCACCGTGTTGAACACCGAAAGCATGAAGATGCTGTCTTCGAGCAGCGAGATGTAGTTCTCAAAACCGATGAACTGGCCGACACGACCAATCTTGGTATCGGTGAAACCAAGCCAGATACCCAATCCGAGCGGATAGGTGAGGAAGAGCAGCAGCAGACCAGCCGCTGGCGCCATGAACACGATGGAAAGCACGGTGCGGTTTTCCGCGATGCGCTCCCAGGTCGAAACGCGTCTGATCGTCAAGCTCATGATTCTGCCGCAATAAGCAACGAAATGAAAATGGTGGAAACGATGCGCCGCGATCCCGCATGAGGATCGCGGCGCACCATTGTGCCGATGTTAGACCTTGTAGACGCGGGTCAGGCGCTTCTCGGCCTCAGCCGCAGCTTCCTGCGGCGTCTTGGCGCCGGAGGCCGCCTGGGCAACCATGTTATTGACGATGTAATCGTTCAGCGCGGCAGCCGAGGAATAGCCGAGCTGGCCGGAATAGCCATGCCACAGCATGTTCTTCACGGTGTCGCGATACGGCAGGTTCTTCGGGTCCGAGGACCAAACCTTGTTCTTTTCGTAGTCAACAAGGGCATGCGTTACATAGCCGGCGGCAGCATTCTGCCACGGCTCATACTGCTCCTTCTCCCACATGAACTTCAGATAGGCCTTCGCCGCCTTGGGGAATTTGCAATACTTGAACACATAGGCCTGGCTGAACAGATGCAGCTCGGTGGCGCGGCCAATGGGCCCGATCGGGAAGTTGGCATGCTGAATATCATCAGCCATCGCCTTGATCTTCGGGTCCTGCGAATTCTTGGCCGCGTAATAGACCGAGATGCCGTTATTGGTCAGGCTGATCTGGCCATCAAGGAAGGCCTTGTTGTTGTTGGGATCGAGCCAGCCCAGGGTGCCGTTAATGAAGGTTGGGTAGAGCTGCTTGGCGAATTCCAGCGCCTTGATGGTCTCGGGGCTATTGATGACGACGTTGTTCTTGTCGTCGACCATTTTGCCGCCGAAGGCCCACATCAGCCAGTAGGTCCAGGAACCGTCGCCCACGGCATTGCCAAGCGCGAAGCCGGCTGGGGTACCCTTGGCCTGCAAGGCCTGACAGACCTTAAGGAAACCGTCCATGTCCTTGGGGAAAGACGAGAAGCCGGCGGCTTCGAGATGGCTCTTGCGATACACCATGCAAGCACCGGCAGCGCCGAGCGGCAGACCAATCCAGTTATTGCCGCGCTTGGCATAGCGCTCTGCAACCGGATACCAGCCGCCATATTTCTTGCCCAATTCGGTGGCGATGTCGTTGAGCGGCACCACCTTTTCAGCGAACAAATGTGGCACATCGAAGAAGTCGAGCACGATATCCGGGCCAGCGCCAACATTGGCGGCCACCGAGGCCTTCGGCGCCACATCCGGCCAAGCTTCACGATCGACGCGCACTTCTACGCCGGTCAGCTCGGTGAATTTCTTGGTATTGGCCATCCATTGGTCGATATCGCCCTGGACGAACTGGCTCCAGCGCAGCATGCGCAGCTTGGCGCCCTTTTCGAGGTCGCTCTTGGCGGCCTGAGCGGCAGCCTCAACCGGCGTCAGCATGCCAGCGCCAGAAGCAGCAACGGCGGCGCCTGCGCCGAGCGTGGTCTTGATCAGGTCACGCCTGGTGAACTTGGTCATATCGTAGATCCTCCTCGGGTGTCGTTGGTGATGCGTTTCCTCGAACTCGGGCCTGTTTGTATGGCCTTCTTACCGTACCGAACCGGCGGCAACTGAAATATAAGATAGCAGCTACGCCCGGGCGAGGGAACTGTTTCCGGTTGTTGGGATGAGGATTATTCGCCTTGAGAGATCCGATATTTTGCCAATAGTACCCGCTGCCACGCAGCGTTTTCCTGGAAGCCACCCGAACCCCATCGGCTTGGTGGTTTGCGATCCTGACCACATCAATACATCCGCCGCTTCCGCTGATGCCCCCTAGCGCTTTCGTAGCCCCCTCCAAGTCGCGCTCTTGTAATTCACGCCCCCCTCGCCATATCGGGAAAGCCAAGGCGGGCAGGGGCTTGGCGGTCTTTCCAGATGACCGTCCAGCAGGTGGCTGATCCCGGCCAATCCTTGCAATCGGAGCCGGCGCGGCTATAGTCCCGCTCTCGCGCCGCCACCAGGGTCCCAGACAGGGGTGTTGGTGGGCGGTTTTGCTGAATTTTGAGGAGCGACGCATGCTGATTTCCGAAGCCTACGCGCAGGCCGCTGGTGCCGGGGGCATGGCCGATATGGCCACCCAATTCCTGCCGATAGTGCTGATCTTCGTGGTCTTCTATTTTCTGCTCATCCGGCCGCAGCAGAAGCGTGCCAAGGAGCATAAGGCGATGATCGAGGCGGTGCGCCGCGGCGACGTGGTCACCACGTCAGGCGGTATCGTCGGTAAGGTTGCCAAGGTGCAGGAAGATGGCCTGGTGCAGCTTGAGATCGCCGAAGGCGTGAAGATCAAGGTGGTGAAAGCCACCATCGCCGAGGTCCGCTCCAAGGGTGCTGGCGACGATGACGCCGAGTCCAAGTAACGCTTAACGTTGAGACCCAGCGGGCCGGGCTAGCAGCCTGGCCCGTTGCAGGCTGAAGGCAGGCGCCGATGCTTTATTTCGCTCCGTGGAAAGTGTGGTCGATCATCCTGGTCTGTCTGGCCGGGTTGCTGCTGAGCGCGCCGAACCTGTTCACCCGCGAACAACTCTCCGTGCTGCCCTCCTGGGTACCAGCGCATCAGGTCAATCTTGGTCTCGATCTGCGCGGCGGCGCGCATCTGCTGCTGGAAGTGGATACTGGCGCCGTTTTGCGTGAACGCCTTGAAGCCCTGGTGGAAGGCGCCCGTGGCGAACTGCGCGGCGCCAATATGCGCTATTCCGGCATTGTCGCCAGCGGCAACAACACCGTGACCGTGCGGCTGCCTGATGCCACCACTGCGCCGCGCGTGCGTGAATTGCTGCAGAAGCTGGCGCAGCCGGTGCAATCCAGCTTGATCGGCTTTGGCGGCGGACAGCTCGACATGGCGGTGGAAATCGCGCCAGAAGGCAACGCCGTGCGCATGGTGCTGTCGGAAGCCGCGATCCAGGAGCGTGCCCGCGCGGCGGTGACGCAATCCATGGAAATCGTACGACGCCGCATCGACCAGTTCGGCGTGAACGAACCCACGATTCAGATTCAGGGCCGCGACCGCATCCTGGTGCAGCTGCCAGGTGTGGACGATCCGCAGCGCGTGAAGGAACTGGTGGGTAAGACCGCCAAGCTGACCTTCCACCTGCTCGACATGACCGCCGACCAGAATGCCACTGTGGCGCCGGTCGGCTCGATGATCCTGGACTCCGATAAGGACCGCGACGGCACCGGTCGCCCGGTGCGTTATGTGGTGAAGCGCAAGGTGGAAGTGGCGGGCGACCAGTTGGTGGATGCCCAGGCCGGCACCGATCAGCGCAGCGGCCAGCCGATTGTGAATTTCCGCTTCAGCACCGCCGGCGCGAAGCGCTTCGCTGAAATCACCCAGGCCAATGTTGGCCTGCCTTTCGCCGTGGTGCTGGATAACAAGGTGCTGACCGCGCCGCGCATCAATGAGCCAATCCTGGGCGGCTCGGGCCAGATCAGCGGCAATTTCACCTTCGCCTCAGCCAGCGACTTGGCCGTGCTGCTGCGTGCTGGCGCCTTGCCGGCACCGCTCAAGGTCGTGGAAGAGCGGACGGTCGGTCCCGATCTCGGCGCCGACTCGATCCGCGCCGGCATGATCTCCATCGCGGTCGCCGCCCTGCTGGTGGTGATCTACATGGTGCTGGCCTATGGCCTGTTCGGCTTCTTCGCCGATATTGCCCTGATGGCCAACCTGCTGCTCACGCTGGCCGCCATGTCGCTACTCGGCGCCACGCTGACGCTGCCTGGCATCGCGGGTTTGCTGCTCACGCTGGGCATGTCGGTGGATGCCAACGTGCTGATCAATGAGCGTATCCGTGAGGAAACCAAGCTCGGCAAAACGCCCATGGCGGCCATGGAGGCAGGCTTCAAGCGCGCCTTCAGCACCATTGTGGACGCTAACCTGACAACCCTGCTGAAGATGCTGATCCTTTACGGCTTCGGCTCCGGCTCGGTGAAGGGCTTCGCCGTCACCATCTCGCTCGGCATCCTCACCTCGATGTTCACCGCCACCGTCGTGGTGCGCCTGATGATGGTGACCTGGCTGCGCCGTGGCCGCGTCACCGCGCTGCCGGTGTAAGGACAAGCGCCATGTACAAACTCCGCCTGATCCCTGACAACACCAATTACCCCTTCATGAAGGGCCGTATCATCGGCTTGGCCTTGTCAGCCTTTCTCAGCGTCGTGTCGGTGGTGCTGTTCTTCTATCCCGGCATGAATTACGGCATCGATTTCAAGGGCGGCACGGTGATCGAGGCGCGTTTGACGCAGGCCGCTGATTTCCCAGCCCTGCGGGAGGCCATGCATAAGCTGGAATTGGGGCAGGTGGCGTTGCAGGAATTCGGATCCAAGCAGGATGTGCTGATCCGCCTCGGCCGCCAGGATGGTGACGATGCCGCCGCCCAGCGCGCCGCCGACAAGGTGCGCACCGCCCTGAACCAGGCTTATCCCGGTACTGAAATCCGCCGCGTGGAAGCGGTCGGCGCTTCCGTTTCGGATGAATTGTTCAAGGACGGGATGATCGCCATGGGCCTCGCCCTGGTGGCGATGCTTGCCTATATCTGGTTCCGCTTCGAATGGCAGTTCGGTATTGGCGCCGTGGTTACGCTGGTGCTGGACGTCACCAAGACTGTCGGCTTCTACGTCATCACTGATATCCAGTTCAATCTCGTGGCGGTGGCCGCAGTTCTCACCATCATGGGCTTCTCGATCAATGACAAGGTGGTGGTCTACGACCGCGTGCGCGAGAATCTGCGCAAGTACAAGGTGCTGCCTTTGCGCGAGCTGATCGACAAGAGCATCAACGAAACGCTGAACCGCACCATTAACACCTCGATCACGATCTTCCTATCCACCATCCCGCTGGCCCTGTTCGGCGGCGAGGCGGTGCAGGGTTTCGCCATCGTGCTGCTCTTTGGCATCGTGCTGGCCACATCGTCGTCGATCTTCATCGCCGCGCCGATCCTGCTCTTCCTGGGCGAGAACAAGCTGCGCCGGGGCGCTGCCGAGCTGCCCACGGCGCCGCCCAAGCCCACTGCGCGCTGAGCCATCCATGCCTGACCTGAAACAGCAGGTCGCGCCGGATCGGCAAACCATCATGGCTTATGGCGATGGCGGCTTCCGCATCGCGCAGGCGCATTGGCTGCAGCCCGTGCTGGTGCAGCCGCGCCTGACCCTGGCCTGGCCGGTGGCCGATATGGCCGGCATCACGCTGGAAAGCTTCGCGCCGCTTTTCGTGGCCGAGCATAAGGCCGAGCTGTTGCTGATCGGCTGCGGCGTCAGTATCGCGCCGGTGCCGCGCGAACTACGCGCCGCACTGAAGCAGCAGGGCATCGTGGTGGAGCCGATGGGCACGGGCGCTGCCTGCCGCACCTATAACCTGCTGGTGATGGAGGCCCGCGCCGTGGCGGCAGCCCTGTTTCCGATCACCTGAGCGCCACACGCTGCAGACTAAGCAAAGAAAAAGGCCACTGGATCGCTCCAGCGGCCTTCCTGCTTTGGGATTTGGTTAGCCCAGATTCTGTTGCGCCACCATGCAATAGAGCATCGGCAGCGAAAGCACGAAGTTGGTGCGCGAGGCCAGCATGGCGAAGCGGGCCGCTGCCGCCTTGCTGGCATCGTCGGTCGGCACGATGCCCAGCGCCTTCTTCTGGTTCGGCCAGATGATGAACCAGACATTGGCGGCCATGAACAGGCCAAGCCACATGCCGATGCCGATGGTGCGGGCACCATCCTTGAGCATCATCGCGTCATGGCCATAACCGCTCAGGAAGGCGAGCAGCAGGCCGGTGACCACGGTGGCAAGCGCCGCCCAGCGGAACCAGAACAGCGCTTCAGGCGCGATGAACTTGCCCACCGCCGGCTTCAGCTCGGCGGGAATCTTCGGCATGGTGGGGATCTGCACGAAATTGAAATACCAGAGCAGGCCGATCCAGAGGATGCCGGACAGCACATGCAGCCAGCGCATGAAGAAGGCCGCAAACGGCGGCTCGACACTGTGATGCTGCAGGATGAAGACCAGGACCGCCAGAACGACGCCGGCGCCCAATGCCTTGTAGAGATTTTCAAGAATCTTGGCCATGACTGGCTCCTTATTGACGTTTGCTGGGTGATTCGTCGCGTTCAAGCTACCACAAAATATTGTAGCGACAAGCTATCTCGGGCCGCATAGTCTTGCGCCGATGCCTCAGGATTCGCCACAATATTGCAGCAGCGAGGTGCGGCAGCACGACCCCGACCGTTGGCTGGCCGCGCTGTTCGCGCCCGACTCCGCACGGCCGGCGCTCTATGCGCTTTATGTCTTCAATCTGGAGATCGCCCGCACCGCCGAGCAGGTGAGCGAAACCATGCTGGGGCAAATCCGGCTGCAATGGTGGCGTGAGGCCTGGGACGGCATCCGCGCTGGCACGCCGCGAAGGCATCCGGTGGTGGAGGCGCTGCATGCGGCGGGCGCCGCTGCCTGGAATGCCGAAGATGTTGCGGCGCTGATCGATGCCCGCGAGCGCGATCTCGATCCTGCACCGCCCGCCGATATGGCGGCGCTGCTGCATTATGCCGAAGGCACCAATGCGCCGCTGCTGCGTCTGGCATTGCAAGCCCTGGGGCAAACGCCCGATGCGGTGTTGCATGAAACCTTCAGCATGGCAGGCCAGGCCTATGCGCTGATCGGCTTGCTGCGCGCCGTGCCGTTCCATGCCAGCCAGCAGCGCGTTTTGCTGCCGGCCAATCTGCTGGGCGGCGAGGGACTGCATCCCGATATGCTGATCCGCCAGGAACTGGATCAGCGCACCTTCAAGGTGATGCGTCATGTCGGCATCGAGGCGAGGCGCCTGCTGGTGCAAGCCCGCCGACGCCCGGTGCCGCGCGCGGCTTTGCCGGTATTGCTGCCGCTGACGCTCGCGGCCCTGCATCTCAAGCGACTGGAACGCGCCGGCTTCGACCCGACTGCCGCAACACTTGAGGTGAGCCAGCCGCGCAAACAGATGGCTTTGCTCTGGGCCGCCTTGCGCGGAAAAATCTAAGCCGCCTGCGCCGCCGGGCCGCCGAGCCAGGTGGAGAGATCGTTGCGAGCGCGCTGGCTCATCGCCTTCTTGCGCCCATCGCGCTTCACATCCTCGGCCAAGGGCGGGAAGAGGCCGAAATTCACATTCATCGGCTGGAAGGTCTTGGCATAGGCGCCGCCGGTGATATGGGCATGCAGCGCGCCGAGCGCCGTGGTGTTGGGCGGCGCTGCCAGGCTGCTGCCCAAGCGTTCGGCGGCGGCCATGCGGCCGGCCAGCAGGCCGATGGCAGTGCTTTCCACATAACCTTCCACGCCGGTAACCTGGCCGGCGAAACGCAGCCGCATCTCGGCCTTCAGGCGCAATTGCGTATCCAGCAGCTTGGGCGAATTCAGGAAGGTATTGCGGTGAATCCCGCCTAGGCGCGCGAATTGCGCATTCTCCAGGCCAGGTATCATGCGGAAGAGCCGCACCTGTTCGGCATGCTTCATCTTGGTCTGGAAGCCCACCATGTTGTACAGCGTTCCGAGCGCATTATCCTGGCGCAGCTGCACCACGGCATTGGGCCGGCGCTGGCTGCGCGGATCGGTGAGACCCACCGGCTTCATCGGGCCGAATTGCAGCGTGCGTGGGCCGCGCTCAGCCATCACTTCGATGGGCAGGCAGCCCTCGAAATACGGCGTGTTCTTTTCCCAATCCTTGAATTCGGTTTTCTCGGCCGCGAGCAGGGCGACGATGAAGGCATCGTATTCCTCGCGGCTCATCGGGCAGTTGATGTAATCCGCGCCATCGCCTTCCGGCCCCACTTTGTCGTAGCGCGACTGGAACCACGCCTTGGACATATCGATGCTATCTTTATGCACGATCGGCGCGATGGCATCGAAGAAGGCCAAGCTGCTTTCGCCGGTGACACCGAGCACGGCTTCGGCCAAAGCCGGCGAGGTGAGGGGGCCGGTGGCGATGATCACGCTATCCCAATCGGCGGGCGGTAGGCCGGCAATCTCACCGCGCTCAATGCGGATCAGCGGCTCGGCCTCGATGGCCTTCTGCACCTGCTGGGAAAAACCATCGCGATCCACCGCGAGCGCGCCGCCGGCGGGCACTTTGTTGGCATCGGCGGCCGCCATGATCACCGAGCCGCAGCGGCGTAGTTCCTCATGCAGCAGGCCCACGGCGTTGTTATCGGCATCATCGGAGCGGAAGGAATTGGAGCAGACCAATTCGGCCAGGCCATCGGTCTGATGTGCGTCGGTCTTGCGCTCCGGGCGCATCTCATGCAGCACCACAGCCACGCCGGCGCGGGCAAGCTGCCAAGCGGCCTCGGAACCGGCCAGGCCGCCGCCCACAACATGAACAGGTTGGACGTGAACAGGTTTAGTCATCTGCCAAGGCCTCCAATGCCTCGATACTATCGGCGCCCACTATACGCCGCACCAGGTCACTTGAGAATCCGCGCCGGGCCATGGCCGCCATATCTTTTTGCCGCATTGCTTTGCGGCTTTCCGGATCGGCGCGGAAGGGGCCCAGCTTGCGCCGTTTGGCATAGGCAATGGCCGCCGGCAGATCGGAGATCGGCGTGGCGGATTCTTGCCGCAGGCTGTCCAAAGCCGCTTCGGCAGCCTCGCCCCGTATGCCCTTGGTGGCCAATGTCTGCTTGATACGCCCGAGCGACTTGCCTTCCGAGTAGAGCCGCCGCGTGCGGCTGGCAGCATAGGCCTCATCGTCAAGCAACTTGAGCCCGATAAGCTTTTCGATCAGCGCATCAATCCAAGCGGCTGCTTCCGGTGGTGGGCCTTCCTCGCTGCCAAAGCTACGCTTCAGCACCTTACGTTTTAGCACATTCCGCAAATTTGCTGAGGACGACGCATAGCGTTCCAGGTAATACAGCGCCGCGCGTTCCAGATAGGCCGGATCGACTTTCTTGGGGCGCGGCGCTGGCATCGCCTTAGCCCAGCGCGGCAATCCCGGCGCGGGCGATCTGTGCATCCTGCGCCGAGGTGACGCCGGAAACGCCGACGGCACCAATACAGACGCCATCAATGATGATCGGCTCGCCACCTTCCAGCAGCACCAGATCGGGCACCGAGAGGAAGGCATTGCGGCCATTGGCCACCACATCCTCGAAGGCTTTGGAGGGGCGGCGGCCATAGGCGGACGCCTTGGCCTTGCCCTGGGCAATGGCGATGGTGGTGAGCGGGGCGCCATCCAGGCGCTGGAAATGCAGCAGATGGCCGCCATCATCAGTCACGGCAATACCAACCTTCCAGCCATTCTTCACTGCTTCGGCCTCAGCCGCGGCAGCAATGGCCTGGGCATCTTGAAGGGTCAGCATTTTACGCGGCAGCATCGGGTTTCTCCTGTTTAAAGTTTTTAACGCGCAGCCACGCGCTTCTTCGGCGCCGTGGCTTTCACCGCCTGCAGATCAGCCAAGCTGCGCTGCGAAGCGGGTTTGAGATATTCTTTCAAGTACCGGCCGGTATAGCTTTCTGCCACCTTGGCCACATCCTCCGGCGTGCCGGCGGCAACAATGCGGCCGCCGCCATCGCCGCCTTCGGGGCCAAGATCGATCACCCAATCGGCGGTCTTCACCACCTCCAGGTTATGCTCGATCACGATCACGGTATTGCCGCTATCCACCAAGGTGTGGATCACCTCCAGCAGCTTGCGTACATCCTCGAAATGCAGGCCCGTGGTCGGCTCATCCAGGATATACAGCGTGCGGCCGGTGGCGCGCTTGGAGAGCTCCTTGGACAGCTTCACGCGCTGCGCTTCGCCGCCCGAGAGCGTGGTGGCCGACTGGCCGATCTTGATATAGCCCAGGCCCACTTGCTGCAGGGTCTGCAGTTTTTCTCGGATGGATGGCACAGCCTTGAAGAAATCCACGCCGTCATCCACCGTCATGTCCAACACATCGGCGATGGATTTGTCGCGATAATGGATGTCCAGGGTCTCGCGGTTATAGCGTTTGCCCTTGCAGACATCGCATTGCACATAAACATCAGGCAGGAAGTGCATCTCGATCTTGATCAGGCCATCGCCCTGGCAGGCCTCGCAACGGCCGCCCTTGACGTTGAACGAGAAGCGGCCCGCCGCATAACCGCGCGCCTTGGCTTCCGGCAGGCCGGCAAACCAATCGCGGATCGGGCTGAAGGCACCGGTATAGGTGGCCGGGTTGGAGCGCGGCGTGCGGCCAATCGGCGACTGGTCGATATCGATGATCTTATCCAGCCATTCCAGGCCCTCGATGCGATCATGGGCGCCGGGGAGTTCGCGGCTACCATTCAATTTACGCGACACAGCCTTGAACAACGTCTCAATGGTCAGCGTGGATTTGCCGCCGCCCGATACGCCGGTAACGCAGGTAAGCAGCCCGAGCGGGAATTCCGCCGAGATGTCCTTGAGGTTATTTGCCTTGGCGCCAATCACCCGTACGGTCTTGTTCGCCACGCGCGGGCGCCGCTTGGTCGGCACCGCCACAAAGCGCTTGCCTGAGAGGTATTGCCCAGTGACGGAATCCTTCGCCTTCATAATATCGGCGGGTGTGCCTTGCGCGATGATCTCACCACCATGCACGCCGGCCGCCGGGCCCATATCGATCACATAATCAGCCGTGCGGATGGCTTCTTCGTCATGCTCCACCACCAGCACGGTATTGCCGATATCGCGCAGGTAGGTGAGGGTCTCAAGCAGCTTGGCATTATCGCGCTGATGCAGGCCTATGCTCGGCTCGTCCAGCACATAGAGCACGCCGGTAAGGCCCGAGCCTATCTGCGAGGCCAGGCGGATACGCTGGCTTTCACCGCCCGAGAGCGTGCCGGAGGCGCGCGCCAGGGTGAGGTAATCCAGGCCGACATTAACCAGGAAGCCGAGCCGCTCATTGATCTCTTTCAGGATGCGGGCGGCGATATCCTGCTGCTTCGGCGTCAGGTTGGCGGTGAGGTCGAGGAACCATTGCCGCGCATCCAGGATCGAGCGTTCGCAGACTTCGCCAACATGGTTGCCGCCCACCTTCACGGCCAGGGCTTCCGGCTTCAGGCGGTGGCCGCCGCAGGATTCACAGGCCGTGGCCGATTGGAAGCGCTCCAGTTCTTCACGCACCCAATCGCTTTCAGTCTCGCGCCAGCGCCGCTCCAGATTGGGGATCACGCCCTCGAACGGCTTCTTGATGGTGTAGCTGCGCATGCCATCGTCATAGGCAATCGGCACAATCTCATCACCCGAACCATGCAGCAAAATCTGCTTCACCTTGGCCGGCACATCGCGCCACTTCACGGTAAGCGAGAATTTGTAATGCTTGGCAAGGCCATCCAGCGTCTGCTGGTAATAGGGCGAGGTGGATTTGGCCCAGGGCGCGATGGCACCCTCGCGCAGGGTCAGGTTTTCTTCCGGCACCACCATGGCGGCATCGAAATACATCTTGCTGCCCAGGCCATCGCAGACCGGGCAGGCGCCGAACGGGTTGTTGAAGGAAAACAGGCGCGGCTCGATCTCGTCGATGGTGAAACCTGATACCGGGCAGGCGAACTTGGCCGAGAAGATGGTGCGTTCTTCCTTGTCGGCATTCTCGGCAATGGCGATGCCGTCGGCCAGGCCCAAAGCTGTCTCGAAGCTGTCGGCTAGGCGGGTCTGCACGCCGTCGCGCACCACAATGCGGTCCACCACCACTTCGATATCGTGCTTCAACTTCTTATTCAGCGCCGGCACTTCGGCGATCTCATAAAGCTTGCCGTCCACCTTCACGCGCTGGAAGCCGCGCTTCTGCAAATCCTGCACCTCCTTGCGGTATTCGCCCTTGCGGCCACGGATCATCGGCGCCAGCAGGTAAAGCCGGGTGCCTTCCTTCATGGTCATCACGCGATCAACCATCTGGCTCACCGTCTGACTCTCGATCGGCAAGCCGGTGGCAGGCGAGTAGGGCACGCCGATTCGGGCAAAGAGCAGGCGCAGGTAATCGTGGATCTCGGTGACCGTGCCGACGGTGGAGCGGGGGTTCTTCGAGGTCGTCTTCTGCTCGATGGAAATCGCCGGGCTGAGGCCATCGATATGGTCCACATCGGGCTTCTGCATCAGCTCCAGGAACTGGCGCGCATAGGCCGACAGGGATTCGACGTAACGCCTTTGGCCCTCGGCATAAATCGTGTCGAAGGCGAGCGAGGACTTGCCCGAACCGGAGAGGCCGGTGAGCACCACCAGCTTGTCGCGCGGGATATCGACATCGACATTCTTGAGATTATGTTCGCGGGCGCCGCGGACGGAGATGGTCTTCTGCATGGGATGCTCGACTGGGGCTTTTGAACGATTTTTTTCTGCGGGTCTTCCATTATACGCTGATTAGGTGATACAAGACCAGTTCAAGAACACAGCCGAGAACAAATAGTGGAGCGGGGCCGATGGCTGGCAGCGTCAACAAGGTGATCCTGGTCGGTAATCTGGGCAAGGACCCGGAGATCCGTTCGATGCAGAACGGCGATGAGGTTTGCCAGCTTTCTGTAGCGACTTCAGAGACTTGGCGCGACAAGAGCTCCGGCGAGCGCAAGGAGCGCACAGAGTGGCACCGGGTGGTGATCTTCAATGAAAACCTGGTCAAGGTGGCCAAGCAGTATTTGAAGAAGGGCGCCAAGGTCTATCTGGAGGGTTCGATCCAGACCCGGAAGTGGGCGGACAAGGACGGCCAGGAGAAATACACCACCGAAGTGGTGCTGCAGCGCTATCGCGGCGAGCTGACCATGCTGGATGGCCGCGGCGAAGGCGGCGGTGCCATGGCGGGTGGTGGCGGTGGTGGCGATGATTACGGCGATTCCGCTGGTGGCGGCTATGGCGGCGGTGGCCGCAGCGCTGGCGGTGGGGGCGGCAAGCCGGCGCCGCGCCGTGACGATCTGGATGACGAAATCCCGTTCTGAGCCGAACCGTATAAACGAATCAAAGAGGGCATCTGCGGTCAGCAGATGCCCTTTTCATTTGGGTCGCGCATCCTCCTAGCGCCGCGCCAGAAAGGCTGTCAGGCCACCGAGGACAGCAGCGCCCAGCATCGCGGTGCCGGGATGTTGCCGGATCAGTGGTTCGGCCTGGGCTAGCATATCGGTGACAGCGCCACCTGCCGTGGGACGCAGGTAGTAAGCCAGGCCGCCAGCCAGGCCGGCGAGCCCCAGCAAAGCGAGTGCCGCCGAGGCCGCGGCCCAATGCAGCGGCATCAAGGTGCCGAGGCACAGGAACAACGCCCAGCCAGCCAGTAGCAGGCCGGCAAGCAGGGCGCAAACCCCAACCACTCCGGCCACGACACCGACGGCAAAACGCCGCCGCTGCCGCGCCGAAGCGGCGGCTGTCAGGCCCTGGAGGGCCAGGCCCAGCAGGGGCGGGCTCATCGCCGCAGCAGCAAGCCGGTGATGATCGCACCGGCCGCAAAGGCAGTGAGCAGGCTGGTGCCCGGCCGCTCGCGCACGGTGTCCTCCACCAGGGCGATGGCTTCCTGGCCCTTGTCCTTGGCATCCTCGAGCAGGCCCTGCAGACGCTCCTGCAATTGGGTCAGCTCGGCTTCGGCCAAGGTGCCGCCATCCTTCTTCACGCGGGTGATAAGGGCGCCGAGTTGGTTGCCCAGCTCGGATACCTGGTTATGCAGCGCCTTGATATCGGCATCCGCGTTACGGCTGGTGCTTGCGGTGCGGGCCATCTCAGTGCCCCGCCGACTTCTTGGCAGCCGTCTCGGCCTTATGGACGGTCTCCATCCAATCGGCGATCTGCCGCTCGGCCTGATCCTTGATGATGCCGTAATGCTCCTGGATCTTGCCCGAGAGCTGGTCGCGGCGGCCATCGATCATGGCCAGATCATCATCGGTCAGCTTGCCCCAGCGTTCCTTGGCTTGGCCGGTAAGCTGTTTCCAGTTGCCGGCGATACGGTCCCACGAAGGCAGGATGGCGGTGATCTTGGCGTCAACGCGCGCGGTGGTGTTACCCATGACTGAACTCCTTAAATGTTTGGGGGATAGAAATGGCATGGTCGACTGGCCTTAAGACTTCGGCTTGATGACCCCGGTCTTTTCCCAGTCGCGCACCTGGCGCTCGGCTTCCGCCTTGGCGATGCCGTAGCGCTCCTGCACCTTGCCAATCAGTTCCTGGCGCTTGCCGTTGATGACCGTGATGTCGTCATCGGTCAGCTTGGCCCAGCGCTGCTTCACCTTGCCAGCAAACTGATTCCAGTTGCCCTCGACCTGCTGCCAATTGGGCAGGATGTCGGCGGCCTGGGCCGGGCTGGTCTGAGGGATGATCGCCGGGGCGGCGGCGAGCAGGGCGATGGCCGAAACGGCCAGAAGAGCATAATTGCGCATGATGAAGTCCTCCGTTGCAGTATGAAATGCAGTGCAGCGGGAGCGACGAATGCCGCCATCCGCATGCCGGAGAAGATGGCGCCCCGGTAAGGCCATTCCGGGGTGAGGGCGCGGCTTTACCGAGGCGATACCATGGCCGAAGTAAGGCTGGTTGATTTATATCTCTTTAGAATCACTTGGATTTTTCATATCTCTTGGCGGTATGCCAGGCCGCATCCATGGTCGCCAGATCGCATTCGGCCAATGCCTTGCCTGATTGTTTCAAAATAGCTTCCATCTTACTGAAACGGCGTTCAAATTTCCGGTTCGCGGCGCGCATAACCAATTCAGGATCAAGCTTAAGATGGCGGGCTAAATTAGCAACAACAAACAGGAAATCGCCGAATTCCTCAGCCAATGCTTCAGCGTCCCCCCCTTTGATTTCCGCCTCAAGCTCGCCGAGTTCCTCTTTGATCTTCTCCAGCACCGGGCCTTTATCCGGCCAGTCGAAGCCAACCCGGGCGGCACGATTCTGCAGCTTCACAGCGCGGGTCAGGCCGGGCAGGCCAGTGGTGACCCCGGCGAGCACGGGCGAGATATCCGAAGGCATTGCGGCCTTGGCGGCACGCTCGGCCGCCTTGATGCTTTCCCAGTTGGCGCTCACGGTTTCGGCCTTATCGGCATTCCCATCGCCAAACACATGGGGGTGGCGCCGGATCATCTTGTCGGCGATGGCCTGGGCCACGTCATTGAAGTCGAAATGGCCGGCTTCCTCGGCCATGCGGGCATGGAACACCACCTGCAGCAGCAGGTCGCCCAGCTCATCCTTCAGCGCCGCCATGTCATTGTGGGCGATGGCATCTTCCACCTCATAGGCTTCCTCGATGGTGTAGGGCGCGATACTGGCAAAAGTCTGCTCCAGGTCCCAGGGGCAGCCGCCATGGGGGTCGCGCAGCCGGGCCATGATCTGCAGCAGGCCGGAAAGGGCGCTCGGACCGGTCATTCTAGGCAAGCTCCTCGGCTACAGCCTTGGCAACGCCCGGCCTGGCGGCCATGCGGCTCCGGTGGTCAACCACTTTGGGATATTGCGCCATATCCAGGCCGTCGCCCTCCATCCACTGCGCCAATGTGAACAAATAGGCGTCGCAGATGCTGTAGCGCTGGCCCAGAACCCAGGGCCCGGCCAGCAGCTCGTTTTCAATCAGCGTGAAGCATTCGCCAACGCTATGCGGCACCTTGCGCTGCATGGCGGCGATGGCGGCGGCGTCATCAGCATCCACCCAGCGATAGCCGCGCATGCGGTGCGCATGGGCGATATGAACCGTGGAACAGAGATAGCTGTTGAAGGCCTGAACCTGGGGGAAGGCAAAGGGATCGTCCAGCGGCGCCAGGTCGGCAGCCGGGAAACGTTGGGCGATATAGGCCAGGATCGCCGGTGTTTCAGTCAGCACGCCATGCTCGGTAATCAGCGCCGGCACGCGGCC
>Ga0164290_1000364_pt1 | contig 158311 bp, 113 predicted proteins | sample Micstemetagenome_FD_108782 | JGI IMG/M metagenome (GOLD analysis project Ga0164290, IMG submission 108782) | Contaminated culture microbial community from soil near Moab, Utah, USA - Microcoleus steenstrupii SON62 (Illumina Assembly) | ecosystem: Environmental > Terrestrial > Soil > Soil crust...
CAGCACAACGCCAACCCTCGGCCCTTCGTGTGGACCAAGCCCGCAGCCGAGATCCTCGACAAAGTCCGCCGCGCACGAGCCGCACTCAATAAGGACCCAACTGCGTGAGACACTACACTAGCGCCGCGTTCTCCTTGTGGTATTAGACGCACTCCGAAATACTGCCTCCATGTGGGAACTGACCGCCAACAATGCCGTAGAGTACCTTCGCACACACAAGGTATGGCCGTCTGCGGTCGAGGCAACAGCGACCCCCCTGGCATGGGGTGTTTCCAATCTGGTGCTGCGTATCGACTGTCCCTCACAACCATCACTCGTTCTGAAACAATCTCAGCCGCAATTGCGGACCAGAATCGAATGGCTCAGCCGGTGTGAGCGAATATACCGCGAAGCCGACATGCTGCGGGCCCTCGGTCCACGACTCCCGAAGGGCGTCATTCCGCAGATCCTCTTTGAAGACCGCGAGCACTACGTGCTGGGACTGGAAGCCATCCGGGCCGATCACGTCGTCTGGAAGCCTGCGCTGCTCGCAGGGCAACTCGATCTGTCGGTGGCACGTACCCTGGGCCACTATCTGGGCACGATCCATCGCGATTCGGCCGGTCGCACCGATTGGCTCCCCGATGCGGCTGACTGGTCGCTGTTCGATGAACTGCGTATCGATCCATTCTATCGCTGGATCGCCAGAATCCATCCTGCGCTGACCGCAGCAGTCGCCGATTTACTGGCTGAAATGGAAGCTCACAGGCTGTGTCTCGTCCTCGCCGACTTCAGTCCCAAGAATGTACTCATCCATGCCGATGGTGTGTCCCTCGTCGATTTCGAGACCGGGCATTATGGCGACCCGGCGTTCGACCTGGGTTTCTTCCTAAGCCACATCCTGCTCAAGTCGCTTCGCTGGCCGAAACAGGCCCTGGCCTGGCAAGCGTTGGTCTTGGAGTTCTGGAACAGTTATCGGAACACCGTGGATGACGGCCCGGGTTCCCGCATCGGTTCCCAAGCCACCTCGGCCCGTGCCCCGAAACATCTCGCGGCGTGCTTGCTGGCCCGCATCGATGGCAAGAGTCCGGTCGACTATTTGCCTGAACCCTGGCAGCAGAATTTCGTGCGACAGATTTCGTGCGCCTGGTTTGACGCGGCACCAGCAACATTGGAACATGCGTGGGACCACTGGTTCGCGCTGCTTCCATCCGCCCACCTTCACACCTGAGCCGTCAGCATGCCGCGTATTCATTCCATTTCCGCTCGGGAAGTGTTCGACAGCCGTGGTCGCCCAACCGTCGAAGCCATTGTCACCTGCGAAGGGGGCCGCCCATGCCGGGCCATAGCACCTTCCGGGGCTAGCACCGGTACCGCCGAGGCACATGAACTTCGAGATGGCGGAACGCGTCTAATGGGTTGGGGTGTGCGACAGGCCGTCGAACATGTGCGGACGGAAATCGCTACGGCATTACGCGGGAAAGAGGCTGCAGATCAGCGTGTCATCGATGAAACTCTGATCGTACTCGATGGCACGCCCAACAAGTCGCGTCTCGGTGCGAACGCCCTGCTCGCAGTGTCGCTCGCCAATGCCTATGCCGCCGCCGATGCCCAGAATCAGTCGATCATCACGCATCTCTGGTCACTCTGGGATGCCACCCCGCACGCCTTAGACTGGACGCGCGACGTTGGCCGACCTGCCTTGAAACTCGGTCAGGGACCGTCCCTTCCGTTGCCGATGGTCAACATGATCTCTGGCGGCAAGCATGCCGGCGGGCAACTCGATTTCCAGGATTTCCTGCTCATGCCGGTCGGAGCCAAGTCCTTCTCCGAAGGGCTGGAGTGGCTGATCACGGTCTACTGGCAACTCGGCCTGGTCCTCACACAGGCAGGATATGAAGGCACGCTGGTCGGCGATGAAGGAGGCTATGGGCCGCGACTCCCCTCGAATCGGCACGCCCTGGATGTGATCATGCAGGCCATCACACAGGCCGGTTTTCGTCCCGGTGACGACTTCGCCTTCGCGCTGGATGTGGCTTCCAGTCATTTCTATCGGGACGGGAAATACCATCTTGCCGCGACGGAAGGCCGGGCCTTGTCTGCCGCAGAGATGATCGCGTCGCTGGTCTCTTTGACAGACAACTACCCCATTCTGAGTATCGAGGATGGTCTCGCCGAAGAAGATTGGGCCGGTTGGCGGGAACTCACCGCGACGCTGGGGCCACGCGTGCAACTGATCGGCGATGATCTTTTCGCCACCAATCAGACCCGGTTGCGGCGAGGCATGGCCGAGCAGGTCGGCAACTCAGTCCTGATCAAGCTCAACCAGATTGGCACGCTGACGGAAACGCTCGACACCATGCGACTCGCGCTCGACGGGGGTTACACCCCAGTCGTTTCCGCACGGAGTGGTGAAACGGAAGACGTCTTTATTGCTGATCTCGCTGTCGCCACCGGTGCGGGACAGATCAAGATCGGTTCCGTGGCGCGCAGCGAACGACTCGCCAAGTACAACCAACTCCTGCGCTGGGAGGCAGAACTGCAACCCCCGTTTACCGGTGATCTGCCGCTGAGACGCTGGCGAATCGCATAATGGCTCACGGGAAATCCTGATTCCCCCGGTGTCCTGGAGAATGAACCATGCCAAGTTCGACATCATTCAACCGCCGCGACTTCCTGGGTGCGACGGCCGCAGCTGCCGGTCTCTGGGGGCTGTCGGCTGGATCGATGCCTGCACCACTGACTGCACAACCTGCCGTTCCCGGCAAGCCGCTCCGCATCGCCGCGATCAATTCGGTCTACTGGCTGCGATCGCATGCCTATCACATCTGCGGCCGCATGATTCAGGGCTACACGTGGGATGGCGTGCATCACCAACCCGATGTGCAACTCGTGCGGATGTACAACCATCAGCAGCCGAAGAATGATATCGGCCCACTCATCTGCCAGCAACATGGCATCGAACTCTGCGACAGTGTCGCGCAGGCACTCGGCGGCCCGAACGGTCTCGATGTCGATGCGGTCCTGATCATCATCGAACATGGCGACTACCCGTTGAACGACTACGGGCAAGTGTTGTATCCCCGGTATGAGATGTTCGAGCAAGTGGTGGAGGTCTTCAAGAAAGCTGGCCGCAGTGTGCCGGTCTTCGTCGACAAGCACCTCTCTTATGATCATCAACTCGCGACGAAAATGGTGCAGACCTCGCGCGACATGGGTTTTGGCCTGATGGCCGGATCGTCGCTACCGGTCACCTGGCGGATTCCAGAAGTCGAAGCGCCACTCAACGCCCCATTCACGGAAGGGTTAGTCACCTTCGGCTTCGATCGCGGATCGCCAGAGATCTATCTGTTCCATGCCCTGGAGTCTTTGCAGGTCTTTATGGAGCGCCGCACGGGAGGCGAGACCGGCGTGAAACGCTTGCAGACTTTACGAGGTGCTGCCGTGTGGCAGGCGGCCGACGCTGGCCGCTGGTCGTGGTCGCTGATGGAAGCCGCCCTGAAGCACTGTCAGAGCCTCAACGTCGGTTCGATCCGCGACAACGTGCAAGATCCGCTCGCGGTCCTCATCGAATATCACGATGGCACGAAAGGGACCGTGATCAATCTCATCGAGCAGACTTCCGAGTTCGGCTTCGCGGGCACGCTCGCCGGTCAACCCGACCCCGTCGCCTGCTGCCTCTATCTGCCGATTCCACCCGCTGCGAACTTCTTCAATCCGCTGTGCCACCACATCGAGCGGTTCTTCCAGTCTGGAAAGCCCGACTATCCCGTGGAGCGGACCTGGCTCACCAGCACGTTGTGTGATTTCGCGATGCGATCACTGCATGACCAGCAGCAACCCGTGACAAACGCCGCGCTCGATATTCGTTATCAACCCCCGGTCAGCAGTGGCTTTGCCCGCGGTTCCTGGACGAACCAATTGCGCGAGCGGGGGGTGTCAACCCCCTGATTCCGCTGACCACTCCCAATCGGTCAGTACGCATTCACGCTTTGATTCGACTTGGTTCTTTGAATACTCAATCAGGGGGCTCACGCCCCCCGCTCGCTGAAAGATCCCATGGCCCTCCTTATTCCCACCATCGACGATGTCCGCGCGGCGGTTCCACACATCCGACCGCACTATTCTCCGGCCCCGCTGTTCCGCTCGTATGCTCTGGAGCAGAGTCTCAAACTGCCGGCGCACCGACAGGTCTGGATCAAGGACTACGGTTGGACCCCGTCGGGTTCCTTCAAACTCATGGGGGCCCTGAACTGGATGGCCCATCACGCTGCAGAGGTGGGCACGCGTCCTGTGGCGGCTCATTCTTCGGGCAACTTCGCCTCGGGCATTGCTTACGCGGGCATGCGGTTTGGCAAACGGGTCATCGTCGTCATGCCCGATACCGCTCCGCAGATCAAATTTGAACGGACGAAATCGTTCGGTGCCGAAGTCCGCACCTATAATATCGCCCGCGATCATGAAACCGGCGAGCGAGAACACATGACCCGCCAGATCGCCGAAGTTGAACACGCCCTACAGGCATCTCCCTATGATGACCCGCACGTCATCGCGGGAAATGGTGTCGGGGGATTAGAGATTGTCGAATCACTTCAGCGCCTCGGCCGCAACGTCTCGCACTTCATCTGCCCGGTCAGCGGCGGTGGTTTGATGGCCGGCCATGCCCTCGCCATCGCCGACGGATTCCCTGCCGCCGAAATCATCGGTGTCGAACCCGCAGAGGCCGATGACTTCCGTCAATCGCTGGCCGCCGGCCAGCGCGTGCGGATCGAACGTCCGAAGAGCATCTGCGACGGTCTGTTATCCTACGATGTCGGTCAGCACAACTGGCCGATCTTGCAGCAACTGGTACGAAAATCGCTGCCGATCTCTGACCAGACGATTCGCCAGGCGATGCGTTGGCTGTACGATCAGCATGGTCTGCGATCCGAGCCCTCCGGGGCGATTACGATCGCCGCCGCCTTGAGCGGAGCTGCAGACTTGACCGCCGGCGACGGCGATCTGGTGCTGGTTCTCAGCGGCCGCAACGCGGACGAAGAGGCCTTCCGTCGCTGGATCACGCTATGAAAGCCGAATGATGCTCATCGACGCTCACCAACATTTCTGGATCTACTCTCCCGAAGAGTATCCGTGGATCGGGCCTCATATGGCGCCGCTCCGCCGCGATTTTCTGCCCGAAGATTTGACCTCTCATCTGATGGCGGCGGGTTTGACACATTCCGTCGCGGTCCAGGCACGGCAGACGTCGTCTGAAACCCGCTGGCTGCTGGAACTGGCCGATGCGCATCCGGCAATTCATGGCGTGGTGGGTTGGGTTGATCTGCGATCACCCGCCGTGGACGCTCAACTGGCAGAGTTCGCCGCGCATCCGAAACTGGTGGGTGTGCGGCACGTGGTGCAGGACGAACCCGATGACCGTTTTCTGCTCCAGCCCGACTTCCTTCGTGGCCTGAAGCTGTTACCCCAATATGGGCTGACGTATGACCTGCTGATCTTTCCAAAACAACTTCCAGCCGCGATCGAACTCGTCCAGTTGCTACCCGAGCAACCATTCGTGCTCGACCACATCGCCAAGCCCATCATTCGCGACGCCACCTTTCAGCCATGGGCCGACCAGATCCACGAACTGGCTCGGTTTCCCAATGTCTGCTGTAAGGTCTCGGGCATGGTGACTGAAGCGAAATGGGATGGCTGGCAGGAAGCCGACTTCATCCCCTATTTGAATTGCGTCTTCGAGGCCTTCGGCGAAGACCGCCTGATGTACGGGTCCGATTGGCCGGTCTGCCTCGCCGCGGCGGAGTACGCCCAGGTGGTGAAGCTGGTGCGTGACTACGTCCATATCCGCTGCCCGGAGGCCAAACCAAAGATCTTCGGTGAGAACGCCGCCGCGTTTTACACGCGACGCGTTTCCAGATGAGATCGACGAATCTCAGCTCAGATTTGCATGCACTTACCTGACGGCCGGCGCGATGTCTTGCGACGCATCTTTAAGACGCTCAAAGAGTGGTGCCAGTCGCGCATGCTGCTCTTCGTTCGCAGAGACCACGACGATACCACGAATGCAAGCCACTTCTGGGGTGTCTGCGTCCTGATTGCCTAGCGCGGCACGGACTATCATCTGAAGTTGACTGGTCGAAATTTCCGTATGCGCCCAAGCGGGTACTGTGTAGACGCGAGAAGCAAACTGCCGTTGTGCCACGTCGCTGGAAATGACGCGCAACACATTGTCTTTTTCGTAGAAGCTCAGCTCCAGGGGCTTCAGTACGGTCAGCAACGTCAGGCGGAACGAGAGATCGGTCAGTTCCACTCGTATCCGGCGGTCGAGTAACGTGTCATCTCCGAGAAACACAATCTCCACTTGATGGAAATCTCGATAAAACTGCAACACCTCGGCAAGCGGGACATCGGTGAATCGCGCAACCGATGGCTGCAACAGCACCTGATTCAACTGCCCGGACAGATCCTTTGACCGACGCTGTTGCTGAGGCGGGTTGATGTGGTTGGCGTCTGTTGGCTCCGCCCAGCCTGGTCCCGAGAGACTTGCCAACCATGCCCAGGCCAACACGCTCGTCCACAACGGTTTCAGAGTCATGAGTGATCACTTTCGCCGAGAGGGAATCAATTGACGGTCGAATTGCCGAAATGTTCAGTCGATGATACTTCGCAACGGTGATCCGTCAAGAAGATTCTGGCCGCCTGCTATGGGCTTACTTCGTCCATTCGACGAACTTGGCATAAGTCTCGGCGACTTGGCCTTTGGTGGCGTCACCCTGGTGCGCGAACAGGCCGTACTTCACGTTCAGCTTTTCGCCCGGTTGCAGTGTGATAGGGGCCGCGTCGGATTGGCCCTTCGAGTAGACCTTCTCACCGAACGGGCTGATTGCGAACAGTCCGTAACCACGCACGTGGTACCGCGACTTGCGGAAATTCCCGGGATGATCAAACAGGGCGACACCCACCGGCTTGCCATCGACAAGCCCCGAGTAATCGACCCACTCCGACGTTTTGCCCCAGCAGGTCGCTTCTCCGGTTTCGCCCGCGGCATTGATGATGGTGCCACCGTTCTTTTCGTTCATGGTGGCGGCGACACGAATCGCGAGGAAGCCTTCCTTGGTGTCTTCGAACGAAACGGCGTCTTTGGCCGGAGTCAAAGTAATGTCATACACCAGCAATCGGTTGGGATAAGCGGTGATCGTGGTCATCTCGTTGACCACGGGGGCTCCTTCATCACCCTGCCAGACATTGTGGATGACCAGTTTCTGCGTACCGTTTTCACCGGGCTGCGCTTCGACTTGGACGGTTTCAATCCGTTCTTTCATCGGGCCGGGTTCGACGGCGTCCTGCTGCTGGTACTTGGCTCCCCAGAAGTTGTTGCCATTCACGTGTTCCACACCGACCCAGACCCCTTTGTGATGTTTATGGTCGAACGGCGCGAGCGCAGTCACCACATGTCCGCCGGGTGCCCGCAGCGGTTCGACATAGGGCTTGGCCAGCGCGGGGCTATGATTGAAAACCAGCAGCGGCTCTCCACCCACGCGCAGCCCCACAATGCCCGGCCCTTGCGTGGCGGTGACCATGGGGTCTTCGGCCCAGCCACAGGCCGAGTTCAACGCGGTGAGGTACAAGCACAACAGAGTGGTTCGTCGTGTCACGATGATTGCCCTTTGTGGGGAAGCAGAACGGTTCGGTATTTCGTATCGTGGCAGCAGTCGCCACCGAGTTCAACTCCGATCGACGATCTGGCAGATGATTCGCGCGGTGCATTCTTGCCGCGCTGCACGCCACTCGGTACAACCGCGATGAAGTCCCACAGAGCTGCACACGGAAAGAGACAAAGGCCATTCCCGCCATGCGAGCCTACCGACAGGATTTGCAACACAACCGCAAACGCCGCGACAAGCCGTCGCCGTTTCGCGCCCTGAACCCTTACCCCGCGCCGGGTTGGGGCAGCCTTCCTGCACTCCCCGTCGATGGTTGGGAGATCGTCCTCTCCGGAGAACTCTCTGATAAGCAAGGCGAACTGCACGCCAAACTGGTCGAGTTGCCACGTAACTCCCGCGGCACGATTTTCTTCGATTCTTGTGGCGGCAGCGCCTTTATCGGCCTGGCGCTCACGGCGCTGATTCGCTTGCGCGGCCTGCAAGCCATCGGCGTCGTCGCGGGAGAATGCAGTTCCGCCGCCTTGATGCCGTTCGGTGCCTGCGTCGAACGCTATGTCACCCCCCATTCGACGCTGCTCTTCCATATGATGCGCTGGCAAAGTGAAGAGCAGGTACGGCTGGATGAAGCCGTCGAATGGGCCCGGCACTTCCGGGCGCTCGAAGCCGATCAGGATCTGCTCCTCGCGAAACTCTTCGATTGCGATCCGGAAGTTCTGGCCAAATGGAATCGACCGGGACGCTTTGTCTCTGGCGCGGAAATCGTCGATGCCGGGCTGGCAAATATGGTCGACCTGTTTTCCGGCGATGTCTGGAAACAGATTACCTCTCAGAAACAATCTCGCCTGGCTACGATGGCACACACGAACGGGCATGCCCACTGATGTCTCTGAAACTGAAGTCACAGCCCGAAGATTTTGAAGTCGAAGAACAAACCCGGTTCTCCCTCTCCGATGGACCCTTCGCCGTTTATCAATTGACGAAGCGGTCACTCGGAACTCCCGAGGCCATCACCGCCATCCAACAGCGGTGGAACCTGTCGCGACATCAGATCAGTTATGGCGGCCTGAAAGACAAGCACGCGGTCACGCGGCAATGGGTGACCATTCGCAGCGGGCCGCGACGCAATCTGGAGCAAGACAATTTAACGCTGATCTACCAGGGTCAGGCCGCACAACCGTTCACACCACACGATATCACCGCCAATCGTTTCGGCATCCTGCTGCGAAATCTCGACCCGGCCGAAATTCCGCACCTGCTGGCACGCGCGGAATTGATTGCGCGAGACGGCTTACCCAATTATTTTGATGATCAGCGCTTCGGGTCGCTGGGCCTCTCGGGCGAGTTCATCGCCAAATCGTGGTGCCTGGGCGATTATGAGCGCACCTTATACCTCGCCATCGCGGAACCCAATCCCCACGACCGCCCGCAAGATCGGGAAGAGAAACAGACCGTGCGGAATCTCTGGGGGCAATGGGACGCGTGTAAAGCCACGCTGCCGAAGTCGTCGCGCCGCAGCATCATTACGTATCTGTGCGATCACCCCACCGATTTCCGCCGGGCCGTGGCGCTCGTCCGGCAGGATCTGCGCAGCCTGTATCTCGCGGCGTTCCAAAGTCATTTATGGAATCAGATTCTCGCCGAGTCGATTCGCGAACGCGTCGACCCCGAGCGGCAGTACCCGTTGCGACTCGAAAGCGGCGTGGCAGTCTTCTTCAAGGAACTGGTCGACGCGGAACGTGCCGAGCTGACCACGCTGCAACTCCCGTTACCTTCCGCGCGGCTGCACATGACGGAAGACGACCCGTTGACGCAGCGTTACGAGCGCGTGTCAGAACGGGAAGGCCTGGCGCTTCGGGAAATGCGTGTGAAGTTTCCGCGCGACAGTTTCTTCTCCAAGGGAGAACGCACGGCAGTTGTGTTGCCCGCAGGTTTGCAGGCGATCTCGCAGGTCGATGATCTCAACACGGGCCGCGCGGCCTTGCGGCTGCGATTCACGCTGCCACGCGGTGCGTATGCCACCATTCTGGTGAAACGACTGACCGCCGAACCCGCGTAGCGGTCCTGTTTGCGAACTTGGCAGAGGCGAGGAAACCAACACCGTGACCGACGATGCCATGCCCCATTCATTCTCATCCTTAGGAATTGACGCCCCAGCGGCGTGAGGAGCCCGTCATGAAGTTCGCCATCTGTCAGGAATTGTTCGTCGACTGGGACTGGGAACGGCAATGTCGCTTTATCGCTGAGACGGGCTACACCGGTATCGAACTCGCGCCGTTCACCCTGGCGAGTCGCATCGAAGACGTTTCCATCACTCGTCGGCAGGAACTGCGGAAGATCGCGGCCGATTACGGTCTCGAAATCTGTGGCCTGCACTGGCTGCTCGCCAAGACAGAAGGGTTACACCTCACAACTTCCGATGCAGCAACGCGACATCAGACGGCCGAGTATCTGAAAGCGCTCGGACAAGCCTGTGGTGATCTCGGTGGAACCGTGATGGTCTTCGGTTCGCCCTTCCAACGGAACCTGCAACCGGGTGTCTCTCGCGCGCAGGCTTATGACCACGCCGCGGAAGTCTTTCGCGCGATCATGCCGGTGCTCGCGGCCAACGGAGTGACGTTGTGCATGGAGCCGCTGACACCGAAGGAGACAGATTTCTGCAATTCGTGCGCAGACGCGGCAGAATTAATCGCGCTGGTCGACCATCCCAATTTTCAGTTGCATCAGGACGTGAAAGCGATGCTGCCGGAGTCGAAGTCGATTCCTGATTTGATCGTGGAGTATGCGCCGGTGACACGTCACTTCCATGTCAACGACAGCAACCTGTTGGGTCCGGGCATGGGCGAGACTGACTATCATCCGATCTTCGCCGCATTGCAGAAAACGGCATATTCCGGCTGGATTTCTGTCGAAGTCTTCGATTACGCGCCGGGTGCCGAGCACATCGCACAAGAGAGTTTGCGCTACATGCGCGCCGTGCTGACGGACTTATCGCGCGGTGACTGATGCGCGATCTTATGCGGCATGATCGAGCGCATGCAGCGCGCTGAAAGCGCTGGCTGTCGCGCGTGAATGACGTGCTCTTGCGCTCGCGCGCGAAACGTTCTGATAAGTTTTCGTACAAAATCTGCGCACGAAGACGCATAAAAGACTTGAAGTAATTCTGGAAATGCTTAGCATTAGCCGCCAGTTCTCTGATAGTTCGTTGTCTTGAAGCATTGTCAAGCGTAGCTCGCTGATCACTGCCGTGATCGAGAGCCCACGCTGACCATGCAAGAGAACTGTCAGCGACTTGCCACGGTTGGCAGGTCGGAATGGATTCGGTGGAAGTGACGCGTCGACTCGGTCTGCAATTTCTGGTCAGCCAGCAGCCGCGACGGTCACCCAAGTCTCTCTGGAAGGAGGCAAAGAAGTGGCCAAGAAGAAAGCAGCGAAGAAGGCCGTCAAGAAGGTGGCAAAGAAGGCCGTGAAGAAGGCCGCCGCTAAGAAGGTCGTCAAGAAGGCCGCCGCCAAGAAGGCCGTGAAGAAGGCTGCCAAGAAGAAGTCGGCAAAGAAGAAGGCTGCTGCACCCGCTCCGACGATGCCGTAGTTTTCTGTTGCCCGCGTGAACTGATCGCCAGAAACGAACCATCCTTCGTGGTTTGTTTCTTTCTCCGATCAAGCCCCTTTAGAGGTGGTCGAAGTCTCTTCGATCACCTCTAATTTTTTGTACCCCGACATTCTCTCCACATCCCAGACAACGCAGCACCCGCTGCGAACGCCACACACCTCCGCTCGCAACTCCCCCTTCGCACTAGGCGGGTACGTCATCCTCGCACAGGTAAGGCCCGCTCAGCCCCTGCAAATGGCACCACGCGTTTTCCGCGGCACGCTGCTCGGCCTCTTTCTTATTCGGGCCCCAGGCGGCAGGGAACACCTCGTCGCCCACGGTCGCTGCCACTTTGAAGCACTTGGAATGATCGGGCCCCTTCTCGTCGATCAGCGTATAGCTCGGCGTGGCCCCGTAGGATTTTTGAACCAGTTGCTGCAGCAGACTTTTGAAATTCTTTCCGTGAGTCGTCTGCAAAACCCGATCGATCTCCGGTTCAATCCAATGCGTCACGAATGTTCGTGCGGCATCCCACCCGCCATCCAGGTAGACGCCAGCCACCAGCGACTCGAAGACGGCGGCAATCACCGAGTTGGGTACCTGGTCGACAATGCTGAGCCCCTTGCCGAGTAGCAGAAACCGGTGGAGACCCGCCTGCTCGCTGATGCGCGCACAGGTAATCCGACTGACCACCACCGACTTGATGCGGGTCAACTCACCTTCCGCCTCGCCAGGAAACCGGTGATACAGCAACTCACAGGTCACCGCACCCAGAATGGCATCTCCCAGGAATTCCATCCGCTCATTGGAATCGAGCCGGGTTCTGGCAATCGACGCATGCGTGAGTGATCGTGATAGCAGTTCCCGATCACGAAACTCGTAGCCAATGACCTGTTCACACGCCGACAGCCGCGCATCCAGCGACTGGCTGTCGGGGGTCACATCAGGCATTGCGAGAACCTTTAAGGACTTCACCACGCGTCCCATGCTGAACAGCCGGGCGACTCCACATGATGCAGATCGGGAATCTCTCCAAAGCTCCGCAGCCTATCTATTGCCACATGTGCTTGTCAATTCCCGAGTTTCGGCAACAGAATGCCAGCCCATCCCTTTGGATACCGGCTGCGTTGCCCTGCGACTCGGCTACTCTGCATCCTTGTGTCGAGTTCGCGACAAGCCCTTCAGCGGGAAAGATTACGAAAAAAACTGCATTTGCAGCCTCGAAATCCTGGTCAGCAGCAGAAACCACCACCGTCAAACCTGCGGGGGATTTCCAACACTTGGGAACAGCCCCGCGTATATTTCCTCAGAGCCGTAAGTGTGCTGAGGTAACTTTGCCTCGCCGCGGCCAGTCATGTTCTGATCACCGCATCACCGTCGAGGCTACTCACGGGAGACACGGATCACCTTCGAAGGAGTGTGCAGATGATGCTTCGTACCTGGAAACACTATGGAGCCGGCATAGCCTGTGGTGCTGCGCTCACCGCGGCACTGGCGATCTGGGGGCCGCAGCAAATGGCGGTCGCGGTGCCCTCGGTGCGTGATGCCGAGGAAATTTCCTCGGTCTTTCGTCATGTCGCCGCAGAGACGATGCCCTCCATCGTCTCGATCCAAACCACCACGCGACCCCGCCAGGTCGAAATGGGCAACGCACCGCTCAATCAGGAAGACTTTCCCTTCCGGGAATTCTTTAAGAACGACCCGCGCTTCCGCGAGATGCTGGAAAACCCGCGCCGCAGGATGACCCCCCGCCGTCAGGGTGAAGGCTCGGGTTTCATTATCGATTCCAGCGGCGTGATCATGACCAATAATCATGTGGTTCAAGGTGCCGACGAAATCCGTGTCCGCTTGTACGACGGTCGCGAATTTATCGCCACCGAAGTGAAAACCGATCCGCGAACCGATGTCGCGATCCTGCGGATCGATGCCAAAGGTCCACTTCAGGCCCTGAAACTCGGCGACAGCCGCAAAATGCAGGTGGGCGATTGGGTGCTGGCATTCGGAACGCCGTTTGGTCTCGAAATGACCGTCACGCAGGGCATCATCAGCGGCACCAGTCGGCATCGCGGCCTCGCCGAACGGGAAGACTTCCTGCAAACCGATGCGGCCATCAATCCCGGTAACAGCGGTGGTCCGTTGGTCAATGTGCATGGGGAAGTGATCGGCATCAACACCGCAATCGCATCCGCCAGTGGCGGTTACGACGGCATTGGCTTCGCCGTTCCCACGCATATCGCACAATGGGTGGGCGACCAACTGGTGAAGAACGGGGAAGTGAAGCGCGGCTATCTGGGCACAGGCATCGCGGCCGTTGATGCAGAGACCGCTCAGCAGTTCCACGTGAATGTGCGAGATGGCGTGATCGTGAAATCGGTGATGCCCCAGTCGCCCGCGGACAAGGCCGGTCTGGAAACCGGTGACGTCATCCGCAGCTTGAATGGCGTGAAAGTCGTCGACCCGCCGGCTCTCCAGGGTGTCGTGGAGCAACTCGAAATTGGAAAAACCTATCACTTGGAGATCATTCGCGATGGGGAAAGCCAGACGTTGAACGTCGAAATCGAAGCCATGCCCGCGCAATTCACCGCTAGTTCCAGCGAAAGTGAATCAGCGGCTCCCAGCCGTGACAACAAGTTTGATGAACTGGGTCTGCAGCTCAGCACCTTGACGCCAAGTCTGGCCAAACAACTGGACTTGCCAGAGATGCAGGGAGTTGTTGTGACAGATCTTTCCGAGGAGGGACTGGCCGCGGCGGCGGGCGTGGAAAGTGGTGATGTCATCGAACGGGTCGGCAAAACTCCGGTCACTACGGTCGCAGAGTTTGAAGCCGCCGTGAAACCCCTCTCTGTTGAGGACGGCATCGTGCTGCATCTGCGCAATCAGAGTGGAAAACGATATGTGATTCTGCGCCAGCTCAACGAATAGTCCCGCTCGCTGCGGTTTCTCAGAACGTCACACGAAGCCTACGGAGATTTACTCCGTGGGCTTCTGCATTTTATGCCGCGATGGCGGAACTGACGAAGATGGCCTGCGCGATCCAGTGTTGAACTTCTTCCAGATCCGGAGCTTTACCGTCGCGCAAGATGCGCTCTCCCGACGGTGTCTGCACGAAGGCGGAGACGCGTGCCAGCAGATCGGTTGCCGTTTGCTGGGCTAATGCCGTCGCGCTGGTGACACCCACCGCGACGAGAAACTGCGCATCATGCCCGCGCAAATCGGGAACGGTGCAGACCAACCGGGCCTGAGCTTGCCACGATTGAATCATCGCCGCGTCGATGTGTTTGGCTTGCAGCTTGCGTGCGAGTTCCGCGGGTTGTGCCGACAACAGATCGCGCACCGATTTGATACCACCGATCAGCAGACGTTCGGCCGTTTTCGGCCCAATCGCAGGCGCGGCTTCGACCGCGTCGGACTCGGAGAGATGAAAGCGATTCGACGGCGCTGCGACTTTGGTCGGGGCAGGCGGCGCAGATGGTTTGGGAGACTTGGATTTGAGGCGTGTCGGCGTGCCTGTGCCGTAGGCTTGGCCAATCGGTTGCACGGGTTCGTTGTCTAACTCGTCCAGGGGTTTTTGCAGAACTTCAGTGGCATGCTGTTGTCTTAAGGTCCGGTCATCTTCGGAAAGGGATTTGACGACCTTGCCCGTGGCGACAAACTCGCGGTACGTCGCTTCGACCGCCGCCCGCTCTTTCGCAGACTTCAGTTTCTTCGTGACCCAGAAAATGGGGACCGTCAATTGCGCCATGACCCCGAGGAGCGAAATGCTGGTGGCTGGCGGTGCCACCGCCGTATCTTGAATGATGCGATCGAGAATGCGGGCATACCCGATCACCGCGGAGCCGAGCAGCACCGCCAGGAAATCCTTGGCTTCCTGATCGTACCCCGCTGCGGGAGTTTTCTTACCGACTGCGAAGTTGTAGTGATCGATGCTGGGTTGATAGTACTCGTGAGCCGTGAGCGCGGCCTCCTGAATCATTTCGGAGAGCCAATCGGGGGACTCGGGCACGCTGACATCGGGGTAGCCGCCGAAGTCATCTTCCAGAATCTGCTGCAATTCCTGATAGGCACACGCGATGCTCCACTCCGCGGCCCGATGCACCACCCCTTCCGTTTCCGATTGTCCGGTATGAAAGGGCTGCCAGGGGTCGCTGTAGTAGTGGCTGAGCACGCCCGCCGCATACACAGCGTCTTTCCAGCGTTTCTCGGCAAAGGCTATGCGCGTCGTGTCATACCACTTCTGCGCGGCCTGAATCGCACCGCCCCAGAAATTCTCGTCGACATGCAGGACGTGATTGCGAAAGTCCTTGAACCGATTGTCCGGGGCTTTGGATCCGTCGAGATAAGGCTCAATATGCGTGAGAAACAGATCGCGCCAGCGCTCGGCCTGCGGACAACGCAAGTGCCGCAGGGCATCGAGCGCCAACTTGTGGTGCGTGCTGCTGCACTTCCAGGCGAACAGGACGTTATAAAGCAAGGGTTCCGACATGCCGACGCGCTTTAAGCCCACGACGTGAAACAGGGGCCGGAACTCTGGCAAAAATGCATCGAACCCGCAAGGTGAGTTGTTGTCCGTCACCTCAGACGGTCAGCCATCACAAGCCGGGCCGAATGTCACTGATCACGGACTTCGTACCAATGCCGCAACACAGCCGTGGTGATCAGATTGACCAGCCCGAACAAGGCCACGCTGAGGATTGTCGAGGCGACAATTGTCGCAAAGAGTTCTGCCATGCGCAGCTGGTCCGCGGTCACCAGAATCAGATAGCCGAGGCCAAACGTATCGCTGACATAACCGACAAAATATTCCCCCACGACGGCCCCCACAATCGCCAGCCCGCAGGAAGTTTTCAGCCCGGTGAACAAGGCGGGAACGGCATTGGGCAGCCGTAGTTTCCAGAGAATTTGCCACCGCGACGCGTTGTTCAAGCGGAAGAGGTCGAGCAGGTCCGGATCGACATTCAACAGTCCCGCGGTGGTATTCGCGAGGATGGGAAACAGGCTGAGAATTGCAGCCGTCAGCACCACACTGTAAAAGCCCCGCCCACACCAATGCACGATCAGCGGGGCAATCGCCACAATGGGCACGGTCTGTAGAAAAATCGCATACGGATAGCTGCTGCTCCGGACCCATCGCGATTGCGAAAACACGAACGCGATGAGCGTACCCACCACCAGACTGGCCAGCAAGCCCGCTGTGGCCGCCCCCGCCGTATACCCGGTGGCTTGCGCCAACTTCGGCAGATTCTGCCAGAGCGCCGCAGCAACCAGACCCGGTCCCGGTAACAGAAAGGGCTTGAACCCATACCAGACGACCACCCGATCCCAGATCGTGACGACCACCGCAAACAGCGCGAGTGGAGGGACGAGCACTCCCATCACATTTTGAAGTGCCGCTTTCACGTCGCCACCTCGCGCAAGCGTTGCGAGAGTTCCACTGTCAGTCGTGCGAATTCCGGATCACCCCGCAATTCCGGCCCTCGCGGGTAAGGAAACGGAATCGGAATGTCGGCGACAATCTGCCCCGGTCGAGTCGACATCACCAGCACACGCTGACTCAGAAAGACGGCCTCTGATACGTTGTGTGTCACAAACACACCAGTCCAGTGTTTCTGCAACCAGATCCGCACCAGGTCTTCGTTCAACTGCTGCCGCAGCACATCGTCGAGCGCGGCGAAGGGCTCATCCAGCAAGAGGACACGGGGATCGGTCACGAGTGCTCGGGCCAGCGAAACCCGCATTCGCATACCCCCCGAGAGCTTTCTCGGCCGCTTGCGGGCATCGTGAGCCGTCAAGCCGATGAGTTCCAGAGCCGCCGCAATCGGCGCAGCATGCGAGGCCCTGGGTTGTCCCTGCAATTCGAGCGGCAAACGAATGTTGTCGACCACGGTCCGCCAGGGCAACAGGGTGGGATCTTGAAAGACAAACGCCACGCGCGTCCCGGTTTTGCGGGCTCTCTCCGGGGGCTCTCCCGCCATCGTCAGCAGGCCACTCGTCGGCGTCTGCAATCCTGCGAGCAATCGCAGTAATGTCGATTTGCCACATCCCGATGGTCCCAGTAAGGCGACGAACTCTCCGGTGGCGATGGAGAGATCCATGTTTTGCAGCGTGGGTGCCGCGGTCCCGAAGCGCATGCCCACGTCCTTGGCCATGATCAGGGCGGATTGCACATCGTCTGCCGTTGTCTCCACCCCGTGGTCCTTTTTTGCAAAGCCTTCTCGTTGCCTGGCTGGTGCGATATCCTTGCACAATCGGTATTGGAAGCAACCCCCGAAAGCCCGGACTTCGGAAGCATTTCCAGATTTTCGATCGGCAAGTTCACTCAGATCAGTGGCTCGAAACACACAGCATGCTCACAGATTCTAGGATGTCTCGCGGTTTGACCACAGGAATTCTGGCCATCGATGTGGGAAACAGCCGCATCAAGTATGGGTGGTTTGAACCCACCAGTACGGCTGACGGTCGCATCTGGCCCGTTTGCCGCCAGTTTGCCGCCGGGAATCTGCAAGGCCCGGCACCTTGGGATGTCATTCGTAGCTGGGTCGACCCCTTGCAATGCCGTGTCGCCATCGCGGGCTCGAACCCTGCCGCGGTCGAGCAGGCCGCGACCCATTGGCAAGCCACAACAGGGTGTCTGCCCTGGGTGGTGCGCGATCGTCATTGCCTCCCGGTGACCGTGGATGTTCAGCATCCAGAACGTGTGGGACTGGATCGCCTGTTGAACGCCGTCGCGGTGAATGTGCTGCGGCCACCGGGTCAGGGTGCGATCGTGGTCGACTCTGGCACAGCCACGACGATAGATGTCGTCACTCCGCAGGGAAGTTTTGCTGGCGGTGCAATTCTCCCCGGCTTTGCACTTTCCTCTCGGGCCTTGCACCACTACACCGCGTTACTGCCGGAACTCGCTATGAGTGACCTGGGGCCCGAAACACCCACCGCGATTGGTCGCGATACCCGTCTGGCACTCCGCAGCGGCATTTTCTGGGGACAAGTTGGCGCAATCCAGCAACTGATTCAGCAAATGTGTCAGGAACTGAACTGGAGCGTTGCAGACCCAGCCAGCAGCCCAGCGCAGACGTTGTGCTGGTTGGCGTTAACGGGGGGGGGAGGTCCGTGGCTGGCCCCTCAACTCTCCCACATGACGCACATTCCATCGCTCGCCATGCATGGTCTGGTGCTAACCGCCTGGTCGCAAGAGTCAGAATCTACGCCGACGGTGGCAACATGAGCGCCATTGCCACACGACTCACCCCGCCGGGCCGAGGTGCCGTCGCTGTGATCGCCTGCCAAGGCGATCCCACCCGCATCATTGTCACCCTGTCGCAGCATTTCCAGACACAGACTCCCACACCCTGGCAGGCACGTCCACAGCAACAATTGATCTACGGTCGCTGGGGCAATACTCCGCCGGAAAATGTGGTCGTGTGCCGCACCGCTGAGCAGACCTGGGAGATTCAGTGCCACGGCGGTGATGCCGCCGTCCGACGGATTCTGACCGACCTGGAAGGAGGCGGACTGACTCTGATGACTCGCCAAGCCTCCGCACACCCTGGCTCGACCAGCCTGGACCAGGAGTATCAAGACGCCCTCAGTCAGGCGTTAACCTGGCGCACCGCGGACCTTATCAACGAGCAAGCACAGGGCCTGTTTTTCCATACGATCGACGAACAGCTCCACAGGCTGAACCGCGTGCAAGATCGTCTCTTTGCAGATCAACAACTGACATCGCTGTTGAAATGGAAATCGCTGGCAGCGCATCTCACACAGCCCTGGTCTGTGGTGTTAATCGGCCGTCCGAATGTGGGCAAATCGAGCCTGATGAATGCCCTGCTGGGCTATCGTCGGTCCATCGTCACTCAACTGGCAGGCACCACGCGCGACGTGGTCTCGTCTGTCACCGGATTCGATGGCTGGCCCATCCAGATTTCCGATACCGCGGGGCTGCGCCCTACCAACGATGCACTGGAATCCGCCGGAATCCTGCGCGGCCAGTTGACCACCACCCAGGCCGATCTGCGGGTGTTGCTGATCGATTCCAGTTCGCCGCCTCATCCCACAGACTGGGAGTTGCTGAAGCAATATCCCGAGGCACTGCTCGTGGCCCACAAATGTGATCGGGACTACGCGTGGGGGGCAGAACTCCCGGGCACGGCGTTGCCGGTTTCCTCTGTCACCGGGGCAGGCCTGGAGCGGCTCATTCAAGAAGTCACGACCCGTTTGATTCCCGAAGTTCCCCCGGCCGGTACCGCATGGCCGGTCACAATCAGACAAGTGACGCTACTGGAACAGGCGCTGTGTGAATTACGAAACGACCGCGTTCAGAACTGCTGTCATTCGTTACGCAGTCTGATAGATGCTACGATGAGAGTTGTTGATGCAGACTTGTCCTCGGTGAACGCTGTCGGTTAGAACAGCAGATCGAGAATGAAATTCTGTTGCCGTGAATCGATGCCCTCGCTCAGTCCCTTTGAGTGCTGCCTGCTGGAGAGTTTCTGATGACTGTCTTCCGACTGCTCCCTCTCACCTGCCTGCTCTGGACGCTGTGGCTGGCTCCGGCCTGGTCGGCCGATGTCGAAATTCCCGATGCCCATCTTGATCAGGTGCTGCGCGAACTCCTCAAAAAGAAGCAGATCGACAAGCTCGACAAAGCCAAGAAACTCACCGACGAAGACCTGGCGACCATCTACATTTTTGAAGCCCCGGGGAAGGATATCGAGAACCTCGCCGGGCTCGAGAAGTGCAAGAACCTCGCCCAAGTCAAACTCTCCGGCAACCGCATCAAAGATGTCAGTCCGCTGGCCACCTGCGTCAACATTCAATCGCTCGACCTGGCCAAGAACCAGATCACTGACATCGCCCCGCTCGCCAAACTCACCAAACTGCAATATCTCAAGCTTGATGACAACCAGATTGCGGCGATCGATGCGGTCGCGGAACTCAAGGCCTTGTCCGCGTTATACCTCAGCCGGAATCAGGTCGCCTCTGTCGCACCCATCGCTCAGTTGCCCAAGCTGACGTCGCTGTATCTGGACCAGAACAAACTGACGGACGTCGGCCCGCTGTCCTCTGTCAAATGGCTCTCCAGCCTGGACCTGAAACAGAATCAGATTGTCGATGTCACTCCGCTTTCCACACTGACAGAATTGCGTTGGACCTTTCTGAATCAGAATCAGATTATCGACATCTCGCCGTTGGTCCTCTCCGCGAAAAAAGACGCCGAGGGCCCCAAACGCTTCGCCCCGTACTGGAACCTGTATCTCTCGGGGAACCCGCTGAGCGACGACAGCAAGGCGGCCTTGGCGCTCCTCAAGCAACTGGGCGTGCGAGTCCATTTTGAGTGACACACAAACAAATCTTTGGTCAAGTCTGTGAACCGGGTTGGATGCTTGTACACACCGAGCGATTCTGGAGATGCCCATCATGCCGAGTTGCCCCGCTTGCTCTGCGAAAGTACCGGCAAGAGCCAAATTCTGCTCCGGGTGCGGCTCAAAGCTGCCCGCGAACCTGACAGACAATGAACCCGAAGAATTGGACGACTTCGAGGACTCTGCACCGAAAGGACGACGTCGCCCGCGGAAAGCGACGTCCTCGGGCGGCATGTCGGCCTGGGTGATTGTTCTGCTGGCGATGGGCGGGTGTGCGATTCTGATTATCCCCTGCCTGATTGCGTTGCTGCTCCCCGCCGTGCAACAGGCCCGCGAAGCTGCTCGCCGCACTCAGGCCCGGAACCACATGAAGCAAATGGCGCTCGCCATGCACAATTTCCACGATACCTATCAGTATTTCCCACCCAAGAACATCGAAGGCGAAACGCAACCCGGCGAGCAGGTCCAGTCTTGGATGACCGACATGCTCCCGTATATGGATCAATATCCGCTGCATCAGCAGATTCAATACAGCCTGGCCTGGGATGATCCTGGCAACAAATTGCCGATGGGGACCGTGATTCCGTCCTACATCAACCCGAGTGAACCGACAACCCCCATCGATGCGAATGGCTATGCTGTGGCCCACTTCGCCGCGAATTCCCATGTTGTGTCGGAGAGCCACCACATGCCGATTCGAGAGATCACCGACGGCACCAGCAATACGATTCTGGCGGGGACCGTGAACGATGGGTTCAAGCCCTGGGGAGACCCGACGAATCATCGCGATCCCAGCTTGGGGGCGATTGGTGGACCACAGGCCTTCGGCTCACCACACGCGGGCATCATCATGGTGGTGTTGGCGGATGGCTCCGTTCGAGCCATCAGTAACAACATCGACCCGGAAGTGCTGCGTTTGCTCGGTGACCCGGCGGATGGACAGCCCGTACCCGCCTTCGATTGACGGACATCGCCACTCTCACTGAAAGGGTTGCCCGCGCAGATGATGATCGACCTGGAAGCCCGTCATTCCGCTGGCCTCACTTGGCTGCACTCCGACATCGCCCAAGCTTCGCTAAATCAGGCCACGCGCGAGAACCTGGAACACTGGTTGACCGAACCCGGATGTACCGAATTCTGGCCGGGCATCCTCGATCTCATCGAAACCGCGAATACGGCCGAATTGACCCGCTTGTTCTGGGAGCGCATCCCCTTCGGTACCGGCGGAAGACGCGGCCCGATGGCGGAGTTCGGGTCGGCCACCATCAACCGGCGGACCATCGCGGAATCAGCCTGGGGGTTGGCCAGCTATGTCTTACAGCAGCGACAGATCCAGGCACCTGTCGCCACGTCAGCACCGCGTGCTGTCATTGCCTGTGATGGCCGGTTACGTTCAGATGAATTTGCCCGATTATCGGCCAGTGTCTTCGCCGCATCGGGTTTTCAAGTCTGGCTGTATGATGCTCCGCATGCGACGCCGCAACTCTCCTTCGCGGTACGGGAACTGGCCTGCGACTGTGGCGTGATGATCTCGGCATCACACAATCCGCCCAGCGACAACGGCTTCAAGGCCTATTGGAGTCACGGCGGTCAGGTGTTACCACCACACGATTCCGCCATTATTGCACGTGTAGACGCGGCAACAGAAATTCCAGTCGTAAATTTTGATGCGGCCGTGGCCTCCGGGCAGATCGTCTGGATTGGCTCCGATCTGGACGATCGCTATATCGTCGCCGTGAGTGAATTGAGTCGTTCGACCTGCCGCGATATTCGCTTACTTTACACGCCGCTGCATGGTGTCGGCGAAGCCTCTGTCGCACGCGTCTTAAATGACGTGGGATTTGCGAATCTGGAACTCTTTGAACTCCAGCGTTCCGTCGACGGGAGTTTCACAAATGTGCCCGATCACCTGCCCAACCCCGAACGAACCGCGGTGTTTGGCCCGGCGATTGCCTACGCCGAGGCACACGGCCATGACCTGATTCTGGCATCCGATCCCGATGCCGACCGTCTGGCCGTGGCTGTACGCACTCCGGAAGGCCGCTATGCCTGCCTGAACGGCAATCAACTGGGGGCCTTGCTGACCGATTTCGTGCTCTCCAAATGCCATGCTGACACTCGCTCGCGCGGCTATGTTCTGGAAACTCTGGTCACAACACCTCTGATTGCTTTGATCGCTCACAGCTACGGTGTGACAGTCATCGACAATTTGCCGGTCGGTTTCAAGCACATCGGCGCTGCGATGGATCAGTTCCCCCAACGGAACCTGCTGTTCGCCGCCGAAGAATCTCTGGGCTATCTGGCGGGCGGGTATAGTCGAGATAAAGACGCCTCGGTTGGGGCTCTTTATGTCGCTGAACTGGCCGCCGAGCTGAAGTCTCAGGGAAAGACACTGCTGGATCAACTTCAAACGCTGTATCACCGGCATGGCTGGCATCGGGAATCGCAGACATCGCAAACGTGCCACGGCCCGGAAGGTGCTGCGAAGATTGCGGCGGCGATCACACGTTTCCGCCAGTCGCCTCCCCATCAACTGGGAGACGCCAAGGTCCATCGCATTCGCGATTATGGTCGCCAGGAACTGCGGACAGCACCCGACTTTCAACGCGCGGAGCCGTTAACCACACAGGCGGGAGATCTGATCTTCGCAGATGTGTCTTATGCCGGCGTGACAGGACAAGTCGCGTTACGTCCTTCGGGGACCGAACCGAAGATCAAGTGTTATTTCTTCGTCCAGGCCTCACCCGAGATGCCCTTCCGTGTCGCCGAAGAGAACACTAGCGACCTGCTGAAACAACTCGAAGTCGGTATCGCCAACTGGCTGCAGGCGGGGTTTTGAGAGTTGGTCCAAGCACGAACGTGCGGGTGTGCGTGTAAGAGAGTGTGAGCGTGTGAGGGTATGCGAGTCGCCCAAGGCATTTTACCTCTCACACCCTCACACCCCGTAACCCTCACACCAATTCCACGTCCCCGGAAATTGCCCAGTCGCCGCCAGTCGTGACATCACCGGCTCACTCAGCCCAACGACGCCACCGCTGCCAGTGCCGCCTGAATGTCAGCGGAAGTCGTGAACGGCCCGATGCTGAACCGCAACGTGCCGCCCTGCGCGAGTGTCCTGAATGTGCTATGCACGCCGGGTGCGCAATGCAATCCCGCACGGCATTGCACGCCGAAGTGCTCATCCAGAATGAGCGCGGCATCTTGCGGATCGTAGCCACGCACGTTCAAGCTGATGACGCCCGTCCGCGGAACATCCACGGGGTTGTCACCGTACAGCGTCACATGCGCCATGGACCTCAGCCCGTTCCAAAGGTCCAGCAGGCATGTCTGTTCGTGGAGATATCCACTCGAAAGGTCACGCTGTTGTAACCACGTCAAGCTGGCATCCAGGCCGACAATCCCCGGCACATTCAAATTGCCCGACTCGAACTTCTCGGGCAGTTCGCTGGGCTGTCGATCGTCCTCGCTGCTGGTCCCCGTGCCACCGTATCGCAAAGGGTGCAACTCATCCGAGATCCGCTCACCCACATACAGCAGCCCGGTTCCGAGCGGCCCCAGCAGCCCCTTATGACCAGCAGATGCCAGCAGATCGATTGACTGTGCCTTCACATCAATCGGCACATGCCCCGCCGACTGCGCGGCGTCAACCAGGAAGATCCCACCCCGTTCGCGGACGATGGCCCCCATCTCGGCAATCGGTTGAATCACTCCGATCACGTTGTTCGCATGCTGCATCGCAACCAGCCGGGTGTTCGCCTGCCAGGCAGATGAGACCTGCCGCGGATCGATGCGACCCGCCGCGTCGGGTTCCAGCCGGGTCACTTCGACATCGCGTGTGGCTTCCAGCATCCGCAATGGCCGGAGGACCGAGTTGTGCTCCCAGGTCGAGGTGATGACATGGTCACCGGGTCGACAGAGGCCGAGAATCGCCAGATTCAGACTGTCGGTGCCATTGAACGTGAAGATCATCCGTCGCGGGTCGCTGACGCCGAAAAACGTCGCAGCCGCGCGACGGCAGCGATCCACAGTGCGGCTGACTTCGGTCGCTTCCCGATACGCCCCCCGCCCGGCGGGTGCCCCGCACTCTTGCAGATAGCGCGTCACCGCGGCCGTAACTGCCGGCGGCTTGGGGAAACTCGTGGCGGCATTGTCGAAGTAGTGGCGGGGCATTGAACACGGTTCCGAGGCAAAAAGTGATCGTCTGTCGTCATGTTAGGCCGTGGGCCACCGGCTGAACATCCCGCCGATCTTGCCACCATAAGATCGCCATGATCGGCAGCAACGCCAAGGCGGTCCATTGATACCCCGTCAACCCGCCCCAGAGACGCACTTCCGGACGCAGAAACTCCGTGAGAAACCGGAACACACAGTAACCGCCGATGTACAGTTTGAGCCGTTGTCGCGGGAACAGGCCCCGCCGTTCCAATCCCCACAGCACACCCGCCGCGATCAAGTGAAACAGGAACTCGTACACCTGCGTGGGATGCCGACGGACACCGGCCGCATCGACAATCCCCCACGGCAAGTCTGTCGGCTGACCGTAACAGCAACCACCGACGAAGCACCCCAACCGACCGATGGCGATCGAGACCGCGACGGGGATCGCAAAGGAATCGCCCGTCTTCACGCGGATGTCGAGCAACGCCTTGGCGACTTCAACACCAAGATATCCCCCGACCAGGCCGAACATGATCGTCTTGCCATCGGCAATCCAGGCCTGCAAACAGACCGGACCTTGCGGATCCGCGAGGGCAAACGGCAACTTCGCCCCCAGCATGCCACCACAGAACGCCCCGATAGCGATGCCCCACCGCTGCTGACTGGTCAGCGGCAACCGCGCCTGCCGCCGCCGCGACAACCACAGCCCCGCGACGAGCGACGTCAGCATAATGCAGGGATACAGGATGGGAATCGACCAGTTCACATCGGCACCTGAGTATTCAATCCCCGACATTCGCGGGCTGAAAGTCGATAAGTGACATAGGTTAGAATCCCTGCGCCGCCATGCAGATGCCGAACAATAAGATCCCCATCGGAATCGTCAGTCCATACGTCAGGAACTGCGCCTTCCAGTAGGTCCGCCACAGGTAGGTGGTCTCCGTTTGGCCACGGTACGCGTTGCGGTACCACTTCCACAAGACGATCGCCGTCGGCAACCCGAGCGCCCACGTTCCCCAGGGAAGAAACAGCACCAGCCCAATCTCGGCATACGGCACTCCCTGCCAGACCTGCACCGCCGACATCACAGTCCACGGCACCGTCAGCCCCAGCGTGATCAGGCCAATGATGACTGCACAAATGACATCGCCCGGTTGTGCGGGTGGCGGCAGTTGCGGATCCCTGACTCCCTGCGGCACGCGTTCCAACGCTTCACCACAATGTGGGCATGTCCCCGCGATCAGCAATAGTTCCTGTCCACAGAGTGGGCAGTTCTGCAAGCCACTGGGAATCTCAGTCGAAGGTTCGCTCATCACGATCACCCCATCAAATTACCAGGGCACGAAGAACAGGAACGGCAACAGCCCGATCCCCACTGCGAACAGTGCAAAACCAATTGAAACAAGGGCAAAAAGTTGGTATCGACAATAGATCCGACAAAGCACGACAGCCGGTACACCCCGTTCATAGGCACCCTGCCACCAGACTAATCCGACTTTGAACAACGGCAGACCGAGAAACCATAGATTCCAGAGAGACATATAAATCAATAACCCTGTCACTCGCGACGTCAGACCATCACGCCACCAATCGCGCGCCACGAAAACCATTTGCGGCACAGTGAAAGTTGCAGCGATCATCGCCACGGCGACAGTCAGCAGGATGTCCTTGATTGGAACAACGCCAGCGACATCCCGATGCGCTTCGCCAATAGGCTCTGGTAACTTCGTTGGAGTCGGCATCAATGTCATCCGCCAAGACTCTTAAAAACGCGCCCCGCTACAGATTACCAGCAAGAGCAGAAGCAGTGTCAGAACTAATACCGCTGGGATTCCCGCCGTCACGCACTGGATTTTCCAGAATCGACGCACCATATAGGAATGATTCGTGACTCCGGCCAATGCGCCCAGCCGCCATTCATAAAGCGCTGCGGCAGTGGGTATGCCCCAGATCCAACCGCACCACAGGGAAGCCCAGACGAATTGTTCTAACAGTAACTGATTTCTCGCCAGGCTCTCCAGAGCTGAAAAGACAGGAGGCAGCGTAAACATGGCTGCAATAAATCCAAAGATTGCCCCGATAACATGGTCACTCGTTGTCGCCGGAGCAAACCTCCTCGATGGCCCGGATTTCAGATAAAGCTGCCGATTGGGATCAACTGATTCACCACATGGCGGGCATTGTGTCCACTGCGAAATCAGCGGAGTTCCGCATAGCGGACAAGGCAGCGATGCAGGTGGCGTCACCGGTTCCATTAGAACTTTCCCGTGGCGATCGCTCCGAAGCAGACGATGAACATCAGCACGATGAGGGCCAGGCCGATCAGGAACGGGACCACCACGAACAGCACGGCGTTGACCAGAAAGGCCTTGAACGACGTGACGCCGAGTTGTCGATACGTCAGGGGCTTGCCCGTCAGGCGGAACCAGACCGCTTTGCCGAACGTGTAGCACAATGGCAGGCCGAAGATCACCGCGAAGACCATCGCGGTTTCTGGCGATGTTTGTGCGAACAACGCCGTCATCGCGACGAAGGCCACCGCAATGGCCAACCAGCCGAGCACGCGATACGTAAACGGCCCGTCGGCTTTCAGCCACTGCCCGCATTTCGGACAGCACGCCCAATCGGCCTGCACATCGGCATCGCACTTGGGACACTGAAAATCACGCAGCGGCTCGGGGGAATGTTCGGTCATAGTGCCTCATATTTTCGAGAACTTCACGGCGGCTATCGAACATCATAGGTCGACGCAATCGGCTCACGGAATCAACGACCAGAAAATGAGCAAGGCTGAAACGTGAACGGGACCAGCAGACAAATCAACATCGAAATCGTGGGAAGACTGAACACGGATAGGAAACCTGACAAGATTCCTATCTGAACGTCCTCTACGGACCAGGGAGTTCGCCCCCAACGAATCCGTTGAATCATCTGCCAGGATATGAGCACCAAGGGTGGCGACAGTATCATGGAGAGAAAGATTAATATCCAAGTGAATGGCGCATCGATGCTTGCACGAATCAGAATGCTGTCGAGAATCAGCACAAAGAATTGCACCAATGCCGCATGCACAAACAGTTTCGGAACTGACCAGTCATCCCAATCGTCGTCCGCAGCCGCAAAATGATGTGGCTGCTTCTTCCGCTGAGGCGAGTTATCATTCATGGGATCCATCTCGACTATCCCTGGGCTTCGGCCACCATGCGAGTCAACTCGGGCAAGGGCACAATTCCTGTGCGATACAGCGTATTGTAAGCACAGAACGGAATCACATGGCCGCTCGGCAGCACATGATGCACGCAGCACTTCATCACCCGCCGCACATCAAAATTGTACGCATCCAGAAACGACGTAATGGTGATACGGAACACATCTTCCGGATCGAGGTTCTCCGTCAACGCCCGCGCGAAAAACTCATTGGCGGCGGAGCCGAACGCGGAAGGTGGAGCGGGGAGTGCGGAAGGAGTTGTCGTCGGCAACACCGTCAGTAATGACGACATGGCCTTCCCTTCCTCCTTCATCCTTCCGACTTCATCCTTTTCCTCCCCCCCACAGTCACCCCCCGCGCAACACCCGAGCCGACCCAGATACCGCTCAATCAGTTGCCGGGCCCGGGGCCGCGTGAAGGTGATGCCGTTCGCCAGCAGGTCCATGTTCTCATGCACATTGATGAACCGCAGCAACGGCACCACCGTGTCACCACTACGATAGGCATACGTCAGTTGATGACAGTTCGGGTGCGCACACGGCAACGGCAGGAAGTCATCCTTCTGGAAGGTGCCATCGGTCTGTTCGATTACGCCGCGAATGACATCCGGGAACGTGATCCGTTGTTCGAGTTCCTCGGGAAGATAATGCCGACCGGAATAGGTCGCAGGCTGAAAGCTAACGCCGGTGATCCACTTGCGGGCGAGCGCAAACTTGACGATGTCGCCGATCTCGTCGCCATTCACGCCGGCTTGCAGCGTGGTGACCAGAATCGTGCGGATGCCCGCCTTGCCGAGCTTTTCGACGGCATTCAACTTCAGCTTGGCGAGCGGTTCGCCCCGGAGTGCTTGATAGGTGCTGTCGCGCAGGCCATCGAATTGCAGATAGACTTCGATCCGCTTGCGATGCGCGGCGAGCTTGTCGATGAACCCTGGATCGTGGGCGATGCGCACACCGTTGGTATTCAGCATCACGATGTCAATCGGCTGAGCAACGGCATAATCGAGCACGCGCTCGAACTCGGGATGAATGGTTGGTTCACCGCCGGATAGTTGCAGCACTTCGGGACGGCCTTCGACTTCGATGAGTCGTTGAATGGCCCGCGTGATATCCTCAAACGATTGATGTTTGCCACCCGGTCCGCTGGATGAGTAGCACATCGGGCACTTCAGGTTGCACGATTCGGTCAGTTCGACCAGTCCGATGCAGGTGTGCTGTTCGTGTTCGGTACACAAACCGCAATCAAGCGGGCAACCTTTATCGGGATCGACGCCCACCTGCCGCGGGACTTTGCCGGGCACGCTGAATTCCAGCCGGTCGTACTCGCTGGCATCGCTGCACACAAAATCTTCCCGCACGCCATGCGTCGGACAGGTCTTGCGAAAGTAGACCCGCTGGTCGCGCACGAGAATCTTCGCCGGGACCACAGCCATGCAGTCGGGACAAAGTGACTGCGTGATGCCGAGGAAGGAATAATCGCGTAGCGGCAAGGGGGCGCTCATGGCCTACTTTCGTTGAGGTACCGTAACTCTGCCGAGTCTTAGCCCCTGGTCAGTGACCGGGGGCCGTTGAATTCACGACGTGAACCTGTGATCGATACGGACCGGAGCGCACGACCCCCGGTGACTCACCGGGGGCTAAGACAGAATGCGGTACTCGGCAATCCACAATCAAACATCACACCAGGCGATCGCTTCTTTCAGACCGGCGATGCAATCGCGGGTCGGAATAAACTCGTGACCCACGTAGCCCTTGTAACCGACATCGACCAACGCCTGCATGATCGGCGGATAGTGGATTTCCTGGGTATTGTCGAGTTCCGCACGACCGGGGTTGCCCGCCGTGTGAATGTGGCCGATCCAGTCTTTGTGCTGATGAATGCGGCGGATGACGTCGCCATCCATGATCTGCACGTGATAGACGTCGTACAGCAGTTTGACGTAGGGTGAGCCGACCGCTTTGAGGATGTCGATGCAGTAGTCGGTGTGATCGCCCTGATAGCCGGGGTGGCCTTTCATGGGATGATCACTGGCCCGGGTGTTGAGCATCTCCAGGCACAGCGTGACCTTCTTCTCTTCCGCGAGCGGCGCCAGTTTCTTGAGGGCGGTGACGCAGTTTTTCGCGCCGACATCGTCGGGAATGTCTTCCCGCATGCCGGTGAAAGTGATGACGTTTGGACAGCCGAAGGCGGCGGCTTGCTCAATCCGTTCGCGAATTTTGGCGCTGCACTCATCCCAGTATTTGGGATTGTTCAAACCTTTGACAAAACCATGACTGCCGGAGATCGCACAGGTGAGGCCATGCTTTTTGAGGGTCGGCCAGTCTTCCGGATCGCCGAGTTCAATGCTCTTGCAGCCCAATGCCACCGCCGTCTGGCAGAACTCATCGAGAGACTTGAAATGGTCTTTGTAACACCAGTTGACCAGCGAATGGTTGATGTGCCCTTTCAGTGGTGCGGCAGCCGCGGAAACCGAACTGGCACAGAGAGATCCGACAGTGGCAACCGTGGCGGACAGCAACAGATCCCGACGATCGAGGCGCGACATGGGCGTGGCTCCTGAGATGAAATAAGTCGTTATCCGACACGATAGTTCGCGGTCTCATCCCATTCAATGGCGACCGCGAGGGCAATTTGTCACGCCGATTGTTCAGCACCGGGGAGGATTCCACAGGAAAGTCGGTTCCTGCCGTTGGAATTGGCTTGCCAAGGGTGTCACAGCAGAGGAAATTAAACGTAACTTCCGCAGATTCACATTTCCCATGCCCATCTGGAGTCCTACAACATGCTCACAATGCGTCGAGACGTTTCGCGGTCTGGTCAGCGTCGCGGGGTCATCACCTTCGCCGAGTTGTTTATCATTCTCAGCATTGCCACAACGTTGATTGGCCTGCTGCTGCCCGCCGTTCAGAAAGTGCGTGAGGCGGCTGCCCGGATGACGGCGGTGCGTCAGTTGCGTCCGCTGGGGGTCGAGATCGCGACGTTCTCGGGGCAGGTGACGTTGCTGCAAGCCGATTCGCTGTTGGCGCTGCAACAGATCCTGCGAGCCCGCGATGTGGGTGCCGTCGATCTCGATGCCCTATTGCAACGTTATGACAATGCCCTGAACGAACATGCCCGGCTGTTGCAGGCGGTGATCGACCTGACCGCGCAAACGACCGACCCACGCTCGCTGGGCCTCCTGAATGATGCCCAGGTCGCACTGGAAGAACTGGAACCCGTGATTCTCGACATTCATGCGGATCTGATCGAGTTGCAAGGGGGCAGCGAACCGCAGTAGTCCGCAGCCTCTTTCGCAGATGAAACCATGCAGGCCGGTCGAAGGCAACTTCGACCGGCCTGTTCGCATTGCTGTCCGGGATTTCTGTCGACTACGATGCTGCTGATGGATTGCCGTGGATCGTTGACTCGATGTCCTCGTCGGGGCAGGGGCCCCGACCTTTGTTATGCGAGCGATTTATGGGCCACAAAGGCCGGGGCCCCTGCCCCGGCTGTGCGTATAACCCTTAACGTTATTCCGAGATCGTGCCGTCAGATGGTTGAACTTGCCGCCGTCATCGAACAGACCGAACACTTGATCCGCGAACGCCTGGCCGGCGATGCGTCGGGGCATGACTGGTGGCACATCGACCGCGTGCGTCACACCGCTGTCGCCTTGGCCAGGCAGGAGGGGGCCGATGTCACGCTGTGTGAACTGGCGGCCCTGCTGCACGATGTCGCCGATTGGAAGTTTCACGGAGGAGATGACACGGCGGGTCCACGGGCGGCACGCGAATGGCTGATGTCGCTCGCCGTCAACCATCACACGATCGATCAGGTCTGCGAAATCATTGCCCAGGTCTCGTTCAAAGGGGCGGGAGTCGTGACCAATATGTCGACGCTGGAAGGCTGCTGCGTGCAGGATGCCGATCGGCTCGATGCCATCGGTGCCGTGGGCATTGCCCGGGCCTTTGCCTTCGGTGGGGCGTTCGGCCGCGCAATGTATGACCCCGAACATCCGCCAGAACTACATGCCGATTTCGCGGCGTACAAAAGCAAATCGGGCCCCACTATCAATCACTTTTATGAGAAGCTGCTACTGCTGAAAGATCGCATGCAGACCGCGACCGGTCGGGCCTGGGCCGAAGAGCGTCACCAGTTCATGGAACAGTTTCTCGCACAGTTTTATCGCGAATGGCAGGCACAGATTTGAGGCTTGGTCAATCCATTCCGTCAACCGACGAGGTCTGCGAACGTGGTTCGACCCACAGGCATGCCATGTAGACCGGAATGCCAAGCAAAATCGGCAGGCTGGTAAACGGCAGCAATTCCTGCGCGTAGACCGTCGACGAATACAACATCCATCCACACACGGCGATGAAGACCAGCGGCGTCACGGGGGACCAGGGAACGCGAAATGGTCGCGGGCGATCACGGTCCTTGATGCGCAAGATCATGAAGCCCAGCGCGTTCAGCAGAAAGAAAAGCCAGAACGCAGGGGCCGACCCGGCGACCAGTGTATCGAACCCGCCGCCATACTTTTGCCAGTTCACCTCGTGAAATCCGCAGGTTTGCAAACCGCGATTCAGCCAGGCCTGCCCCGTGATTGTTCCCACGCTGAGCAACATGAGCACAGTCACCGCGGCCTGAGCCAGCAGCGATACCGTCGGCGACTCCCGGCGACTGAAGCCCCCCAGCGCCCGGAACAGGCGGTAGTCCTGGCCGAGCATCGCATGGACCCGTGACGTCGAAAAGATCAAACCGTTGACTCCTCCCAGCGTGCTCGCGATCACCAGCAGACTCATCACCGTCTCGCCGGATGCGCCCATCCAGATTTTGAGCACGTCGGCCGCCGGTCGCTGAGACTCAATCAACCCCGCGACTCCCAGCCCGCGCAAGTAAGACAGATTGACGAGCAGATAAATCACCGTGATGAGCGACAGCCCGCCCAGCAAGGCCCGGGGCACATTGCGGGAGACATCCTTCACCTCGGCCGCCACAAATCCCGCGTCACTCCATCCACCATAGGCGTACATCACCAGAATGAACGCGAACGACCAACTGGCCTGCCCCGCCTCTCTGGTCACCGGTTGAAGGGGGTCCGCCGTGCCAAAAGCCAGGCCGGCGATCACCATCGCCAGCAACCCCACCAGTTTGAGCACCGTTAACGTATTCTGAACGCGCGCACCGGCACGCAAGCCAATCAGGTTGAAGCCCGTCAGCATGATCACCGCCGCACCGGCCAGCCACGGCAAGACCGCATCGGCCCCTTGCCAGAGACCGCGCGCGTAATCGGCGAAGACAAACGCGAGTGCTCCAATGCTCGCCGTCTGCACGATGACCAGTTGACTCCAGGCGAAGAGGAACCCCAGCCAGTTCCCATAGGCCCGCGACAGGTAGTTGTACTCGCCGCCGCAACGCGGAAAGGTCGTCGCCAACTCGGCGTACAACATGGCACCAATGAACGATAACACGCCCCCCAGCAACCAGATGCCGAGCCCGGCGAGCGGCGTCGAGGTGTTCCCGAATACCAACGGTGACACGCGATAAATCGAGCTGCCGACGACGATCCCGACGATCAGGCTGACGGCGTCCCACAGACTGAGTTGGGCGGCAGACGACGGTGTCGGCAAGGTGATCGAACCAGCGCTGACCTGTGGATCAGGGAGACTTGGGCGGGACGGATTGCTGCTCGGATTTGCCACTCTCGGTCGTCTCCGCGGCCGCTTTGGCATCTCGCTGGGCCTTGTTGAAGGCCGTACGAAATGACTGGAAGAATTTGGCCAGGTTGGTATCGGCTGTCCGTGGAACCTGTCCCGCGAGCGCCGCTTCCAACGCAATTGTGCCGACGACGTCTTCCCCTTTCCACACACGCACGGCCTGTTTTGCGCGTTTGGCAAAGGGATCGATACAGATTAACTCTGTCTTGATCACCAGTTCTTGCGTTCCTGCGGTGCCTTTCCGTGTGGGTTTGAGTTCGAGATGGACAATCATCAAGGCGGCATCCGGCGCGGGTTCGCCAAAGGAGAGCTCAATCCCCGATTTTTCAATCGCCGTTTGTGACCGCAGAATGACCCGCTCCCAGATGGCCCCAGTCGGATCAAAACTCGATCGCCGCCGCGCGTTGATCAACGCAATCTCCTTGAGATCGGCAAACAGCTTGGCACCATTCGGCGTTCCGACTTCATCGACAATGGCATCGCCCGAAAGCGGACCATCGGTCTTTGGTGGCGGTAACGAATCGGGTTTCAAGGGTTGAATTTTGGAGGGAGCCTCGGCAATCGCTCCTCGAATGTCGACACAGGAAATCGCAAAATTCAGATTCTGTCCGACATCGCCGTCAAAGCCTAAGGTATTCATTGCCACCACTCGGCCGTACATGTCCACAAGCGGCCCACCACTGTTGCCATGCGAAATCGGCGCCGTAGTCTGAATCCAGTCCCCCTGTTTTTGTTCTCCCACCATCTCAAGCATTTGTTCTGCGGTGCGTAAAGCCGACACAATTCCATTCGACGCGGTAAAACTCAGCCCTAACGGGGCACCAAATGCTGCGACATCAATGCCCTTTTGAGGCAGTGACTCTGCAACGGCCACGGGCTTGAGCTTTTCGGACGGCAGATCAATATCGATAATCGCGATATCTTTTTCCGAGATCAGATGGCGAAACCCCGTCACATTTGCTGTCGTGCCATCGGTTAACTCAACCTCTGCTCTGACTGCTCCTTGAACGACATGATAATTGGTGACGATGGTTCCGGCTTGGTCCACGAGAAACCCGCTTCCCGTACCACCACCCCCCGATGTCACGACATTGATTCGCACCACCGACGGTTCCACCAATGCGATTAAATCTGGAAGTTCCATTTTGGTCGCAGCACCGGTGGCTGATGGCAAATCCGGCTTGCCCGCTGTGTCTGTTGTTGAGGCTTCCGCACTCAACTCAACCTGGGCGACGGCTGTCGTGGGGGGCATCGGCGATGAGGTGCCGATGGCTGCCGTGGCATTGGAAAGCGCCTCCGGCTGAGCAGGTGATTCCACGCCTGCAAGCATTGGGGTTGCTGCTGTAGCCGGCGAAGCGACAGCGACGGCGTCTGACGCTTCCGCGGTTTGCGCTGGGAGATCACTGGCCGGAGCCGCCGGTTGACCGCCGCCGCGCGACATCATGACCAGCACCACGATGATGCCGATGGCTCCCACACCGCCGCCCACTCCCAAACCGACCAGCAGGCCCGGCGAGCCTTTTGGCTGCTTTCTGGAACTCGCCCGTCGGGTTGTTGATCCCGTGCGGGAAATGGTACTCGTTGCCAAGGCCGTCGCATCTTCGGGGACGAGCACCTTGGCCCCGCAGATTTTGCACGCGACTTTCAAGCCAGCCCGCTCGGGTTTGACGGCGAACGATGCACCACAATCGGGACAATCGACGGACAACCTCACGAGAAGTCTCCTCGCAGGACTGCGACATGCAGATATTTTGATCTGTACGACATGACAATGACAGACACGCCATTCTGTGAATCCGTACAGTAACATGCAAGAGAAACTGCGGATCCTCAACCGGCTGGGGAACTTTCTTTCGTCAACTCGCGTCCTAGCCAAGGCCTATCGATTCCGCCGGTTTTCACGTTGCGCGAAGAATCACCTTCGACGCAATTTGTTATACTCATTCACCGGCAAGGACGTTCAAAACGCGATCGGTCGACTCAACAGCGCCGCGCGACCATTGGAAGGTATCAACATGAAATCGTTTGTCGCCTGGGGATTCTCCATCTCGATTCTCAGCACACTCTGGCTGTTTGCCGCTGAACCCCCGACGGAATCCGCGATGCGCGAGGCGGCCCGCAAACAACACACCGACGGCAATCACGCCGCAGCTTACGACACTCTGAAAACGTTGATCGTCAGTCCGAACAGTGCGGCGGAACCCACCGTCAACGATCTGCATATCGCCTGGCAATGTCTGCAACAACTCGGCCGGATCGATGAACTCGACGGCCTGCTTGCCGACGCGGTCAAAGCACATCCACAAAGCTGGCATGTCTTGAAGATGGCGGCCGAAATCCTGATGCGAACCGAACATCAGGGACACATCGTCGCCGGGGAATTCTCGCGTGGCGGCCGACGCGGCGGGGGCGACTTTGTCACCACGTTTGATCGCGACCGCGTGCAGGCTCTGCAATGGCTCACCACCGCGATGCCGCTGGTTCAACAGGATGCGAATCCCAACGGTAAAGCCGAATTCTATAACCGACTGGCGGAATGCCTGAAGGACAATCGCGAGCCGTGGAAGTTTCAGTTGCTCACTGACATTACGATTCTGCCCGACTATGAACCGGGGAATCGCTGGTGGGGTGGCCGGTGGAACCAATCGCAGGGAGCCCCCGTAGATGCCGAGGGCAACCCGTTGTTCTACCACGTTCCCGCCAGTTGGGACGCCGCCAAAAACGATGGCGAACGCTGGCGGTGGACGCTGTTGCAAATGACCGCAGCCGAACCCACCTTGCTGGCGCATGCGACCATGGAATGGGCCCGCTTCCTGGAAAGCCAGTTCAGTGTCAGCACCATGGCGGGTTATCTCGGTAAGACCAGTGAGGATGCCGACGAGGCCACCGGTCCTTTCGCGGTGCATACCCTCGCTGATAACGAGACCATCGCCCGGCTCGCCACCGGGGTCAAGCGTTTCACCCTGCCCGATGAATTCCATCATCTCGCTCAGTTCAAAGCCGTGGTCGCGTTGAAGAACACCACCTGGAGTCCCACCGCCGCCGAGGCGATCGCCCAGATCTACGAGAATCGCCGTCAATACCCCAAAGCCGCCGCCGCGTGGCAAGCCGCCATCGATCAGTTCGGTGCCGAAGCTGGCCGACCCGAACGCCTGAAGCAAGTCGTCGGCAACTGGGGCCAGTTCGATTCCACCACACCCCAACCCGCAAACGCCGCCGAACCACCCACGCTGGCTTTCAAGTATCGCAATGCGAAGCAGGTTCAACTGACGGCCCACGCGATCCAGGTGGACCTGGTCTTAAAAGATCTCAAAGCCTATCTGCAAAGCTCGCCCGGTCAACTCGACTGGCAACAGCTCAACATCGGCGACCTTGGCCATCGCCTCATCATCGAAAATCAGGCCAAGTACCTCGGCACGCAAGTCGCCGACTGGTCGCTGGACCTCGATCCGAAACCGAATCATGCCGATCGCCTGATCGATGTCGACCTGCCCTTCAAAGCCGCGGGGGCCTACCTCGTTACGGCGAAGCTGAAAGACGGTAACACCAGCCGCATCGTCGTCTGGCTGACCGATACCGCGATCATCAAGAAGTCGCTTGATCAGAAGATGTGGTACTACGTCGCTGATGCTGTTACCGGCCAGCCGTTGCCGAAAACGAATGTCGAATTCCTCGGCTGGAAGCAGGAAAACACCGGCCGACCCAATGGCTTCCGCCTCGATACCAAGAACTTCGCTGAGTTCACCGATGCCGACGGGCAGATTGTCCTCGATCAAAAACGCTTGCCACAGCAGTATCAGTGGCTGGCCATCACCAGGAGTGATGCCGGACGACTGGCCTACCTGGGCTTTAGCGGCATCTGGTATGGCCAACATCAGCGTGAAGACTATGAGCAACGCAAGACCTACCTCATTACCGATCGCCCGGTCTATCGCCCCGGGCAGAAGGTGCAGTTCAAGTTCTGGCTGCAACAGGCCAAGTACGATCAGCCCGATAAATCACCTTTTGCCCGCCAATCCTTCAACGTGCTGATTCACAATCCGCAAGGCGACAAGGTCTTCGAGCAAAAGTTCACGACCGATGAATACGGCGGCCTGAATGGCGAATGGCCCCTCGCCGATGAGGCCATGCTCGGCCAGTATCAGCTCTTCATCGAAAACGTCGGCGGCGGGTCGTTCCGCGTCGAAGAGTACAAGAAGCCGGAATACGAAGTCACCGTCGATGCGCCCAAGGAACCGGTGCAACTCGGCGACAAGATCACCGCGACCATCACCGCCAAATACTACTTCGGTGCCCCGGTCGCTCATGCCAAGGTGAAGTACAAAGTCGAGCGGCGGCCGCACACCGCCCGCTGGTATCCCGCCGGCAAATGGGACTGGTTCTACGGCCGCGGTTACGGCTGGCTCAGCTACGATTACCTGTGGTACCCCGGCTTCCGCGAATGGGGCTGCTTCCGGCCATCGCCGTGGTGGTGGGGCCGCAATGAAACACCGCCGGAACTCATCAGCGAGCAGGAAGTCGACATCGGTCCCGATGGCACGGTGAAAGTCGAACTCGACACGCTCCCCGCCAAGGAACTGCATGGCGATGAAGATCACGCCTACCAGATCACGGCGGAAGTGGTCGATGCCTCACGCCGCACGATTGTGGGTCAAGGCAACGTGCTCGTCGCACGAAAACCGTTCCAGATCTCGCTGTGGCTGAACCGTGGCTATTTTCAGCAGGGTGACAACATCACCGCGGAAATGTCGGCGTATTCCCTTGATCAGAAACCGGTCTCAGGCACCGGCAAGCTGACGTTGTTCCACATTACCTACAACGACAATGGTGAGCCTCAGGAAGAAGCCGTCTCCACCTGGGATTTGAATCCCGATGCCGAAGGCCGCGCTCGCCAGCAGTTCGCCGCGACGGCTGCCGGACAGTATCGGCTGTCTTACACCGTTTCCGATGCCCAGGGCCGTGCCATGGAAGGGGGCTATGTCTTCCTGGTGCGAGGCCCCGGTTTCGATGGTCGCCAGTTCCGTTTTAACGATATCGAGCTGATCACCGACAAGCCGGAATACGTTCCGGGCGAGACGCTCAAACTCCTCATCAACACGAACAAGGCCGACACCGCGATCGCCCTCTTCCTGCGACCAGGGAATGGGCTCTATCAACCGCCCATAATTCTGCGGCTGACCGGCAAGAGTGCGGTGTATGACGTGGGGATCGTCCCCGGCGACATGCCGAACTTCTTCATCGAAGCCTGCACCGTTGCCGACGGGAAATACTTCGCCGAACAGCGGGAAGTGATCGTCCCGCCGGAATCGCGCGTGCTGCATGTCGATGTGCAACCGGATCAGACCGAGTACCTGCCCGGTGCTCCGGCGAATGTGACCGTCAAACTGACCGACGCCGCGGGCAAGCCGTTTGTCGGATCAACGGTGGTGAGCGTGTACGACCGCAGTGTTGACTACATCGCCGGTGGCTCGAATGTTGACGACATTCGCGAGTTTTTCTGGAAATGGCGTCGCAGCCATTATCCGCAACGCGAAACCAATCTCGATGGGTCGTCGTACAACCTGCTCAAGCCGAATGAAGTCGGCATGTCGACACTGGGGATCTTTGGCGAAGTCGATGTCATTGACGAAGTGCAGGTGGAAAACCGACTACGGAGAGCGGGGCGCGAGCGCGTCATGTTCGGCCGAGGCATGGCTGGCGGACTGGGAGGCATGCCCGTGCCGGCTTCAGCCCCCATGCCTAAGGGAGCGATGGCCGAATCCGCCATGATGATGGACGGAGCCATGGACAAATCGGCGGCGGGTTTGGGCGAGGCCGGTGGCGAGATGGTGCAGCCGACGATCCGCTCGCAGTTCGCCGACACCGCTTACTGGAATGCCGCGGTCACCACCGATGCCGATGGCTTCGCCAAAGTCGAATTCCCGATGCCGGAAAATCTCACGGCGTGGAAGATCCGCGTGTGGGGCATGGGCCTCGGTGCGAAGGTGGGCGAATCATCCACCGAAGTCGTTACTAAAAAGAACCTGCTGATCCGCATGCAGGCCCCGCGGTTCTTCGTTGAGACCGATGAAGTCGTTCTCTCGGCGAACATTCATAACTACCTCGCTGAAGACAAAGCGGTGCAGGCGGTGCTCGAACTCGACGACGGCTGCCTGCTGTCGCTGAGTGACGCCCAGCAGAAAATCATGGTCGCGGCGAATGGGGAAATGCGGGTCGACTGGCGTGTGAAAGTCCTCAAGGAAGGGACGGCCATCGTCCGCATGAAAGCCTTGTCGGATGCCGAATCCGATGCGATGCAGATGACCTTTCCCGTCTATGTGCATGGGATGTTGAAGACGGAATCGTTCTCGAATGCACTGCGGCCGAATGAAGCCACCGGCGCGGTCACATTCACAGTTCCGGAACAACGCCGGATCAACGACAGCCGCATTGAAGCCCGCTTCTCGCCGACACTCGCCGGGGCGATGGTCGATGCCCTGCCGTATCTGGTCGAGTATCCCTACGGCTGCACCGAGCAAACGCTCAACCGGTTCCTGCCGACGGTGATCACGCAACGAATTCTGCAGCGCATGCAACTCGATCTGAAAGCGATTCAGGAGAAGCGGACCAACCTGAATGCCCAGGAACTCGGCGACGCTGCAGACCGTGCCCGTCAATGGAAGCGATTCGATCGAAATCCCGTGTTCGATGAAGCCGAAGTAACGCTGATGGTGAAGGATGGGCTCGAGCGGCTGACGTCGATGCAACTCTCGGACGGAGGCTGGGGCTGGTTCAGTGGCTTTGGCGAACATTCCTATCCGCATACCACGGCGACCGTCGTGCATGGTTTGCAGATCGCGAAGCAGAATGAAGTCGCCCTCGTGCCCGGCGTCCTCGAACGCGGCGTCGACTGGCTGAAACGCTATCAGGCCGAACAGGTCCAGTTGCTCAAGAACGCAGCGACCGAGACCAAGCCTTGGAAGACTCAGGCCGATGCGCTCGACGCGCTGGTCTACATGAATCTGGTCGATGCCGATGTCGCCAACGACGACATGCGCGAGTTCCTGTATCGCGACCGCCAGCAACTGCCAGTCTATGCGCTGGCCCTCTACGGCCTCGCGTTACAGAAACAGCAGAAAGCTGAACAACTGGCGATGGTGCTCGAAAATATCAGCCAGTATCTCGTCGAAGACAATGAGAATCAGACGGCGTATCTGCGACTCCCCGAGAACAACTGGTGGTGGTCGTGGTATGGCAGCAGCAACGAAGCCAACGCGTACTATTTGAAGTTGCTGACGGCCGTCGATCCGCAGGACGCCCGCGCGTCGAAACTGGTCAAGTACCTGCTCAATAACCGCAAGCATGGCAACTACTGGAACAGCACCCGCGACACGGCGTTGTGCATCGAAGCCCTCGCTGGTTACCTGGTGGCGAGCGGCGAGGATAAACCCGACATGACCGTGGAAATCTGGCTCGATGGTCAGAAGCAGAAAGAGGTCAAAATCAACGCGGAGAACCTCTTCACGTTCGACAACACGTTCCTGCTCACCGGCGACGCAATCACCACCGGCGAGCACACGTTGCGGTTTCGCAAGACCGGCACCGGGCCGTTGTACTTCAACACCTACGTCACCAACTTCACGCAGGAAGAGTTCATCACCAGGGCGGGTCTCGAAGTGAAAGTCGACCGCAAGTATTACAAACTGACGCGGGTCGACAAGACCGTCGATGTCGCCGGCGCACGCGGTCAAGCGGCCGAGCAAGCCGTTGAGAAGTTTGAACGGACCGAGTTGCCCAACCTGTCGGAAGTGACCTCGGGAGACCTGGTCGAGGTGGAATTCGAGATCGATTCCAAGAACGATTACGAATACATCCTGTTCGAGGACATGAAAGCCAGCGGCTTTGAACCGGTCGATCTCCGCAGCGGTTACACAGGGAATGCGCTGGGGGCGTATGTCGAATTTCGCGATGAACGGACCGCGTTCTTCGTGCGGTCACTCCCCCGGGGCAAGCATTCGGTCAGCTATCGCTTGCGAGCCGAGATTCCCGGTCAGTTCAGCGCACTCCCCGCGAAAGCCGCTGGCATGTACGCCCCGGAACTCCGTGGCAACTCCGACGAGATGAAAGTGAGAATCGTCGATCGGTGAGCACGACGTGAAACGTTCTTGCTAAAGCGTCGGTCTTTGTGCGACGATGATGTCTGCCTTCCAGATGGGAATTCTGGCAGGCAGAGGGACTATCAGACAGGATGCGTGCATGTCTCCCGCCACACTGACCGCAACGGCGACACTGACGGCCGACGAATTCTACGACCACATGCAGCGTTCCGAGAATCGGCACAAGCACTGCGAGTTGGAGCACGGGGAGATCGTCGAATTGAGTGTCCCGAAAACACTCCACGGTTTGATCTGCGCGAATATCGCCTTCTTCCTGATCAGCTTTGTGAAGCAGCGAGGAGTCGGTTACGTCTGCTCGAACGATTCGGGGTTCATCACGCAGCGAGATCCCGATACGGTCCGAGGGATTGATGTCGCCTACTTCAATGATGCGACCAGTTTCGATGAGGTTGAGGCGTCGTCTCCCAGGTATTCCTCGGTCCCGCCCGTCCTCGCCGTGGAAGTCCTGTCGCCGGACGATCGCACCATTCGCGTGATGCAGAAGGTGAGTGAATACCTGACCGCCGGGGTCCAGGAAATCTGGATCATCGATCCTGAAACGCGTGAGGTGGCGGTCCATCGCGCGGGTCAGCCTCAAACCCTCTTGCTGGAAGGGGACGCGGTCATTTCCGGCAGTGCGGTGCTGTCCGACTTCCAGTTGCCGTTGGCCGAGATCTTCCGGCTACCGAAGACCGCGAACCCTTCATAGTCAGCCATCACAGTTAAACCGAGGGGCCAGCGCTCATACCTGAGACATGAGACCTGCCCCCTCTGCTCCGCCCCCTGCTATCAAATCAAAACCGGCTTGCCGAGTGCCCGGCGGACGGGCACGAACTGGCCCGCGTGCATCATGGGGTGTGTGGCCACCAGCACGAACATCATCCCCATCGACGGAAACATCGAGCGGAATTGCTCTGGCGCGGGTTGATCGAAATTCTCTTCGGGATAGCTGTCAATCAGCTTGACCGTCGCGGCATTGACCATCGCCATCAGATCCTGATACTGCTGCTTCGTGAAGAAGTCGGCCGGGTTGTCACTCGCCGCATTTTCCTTGGCATGCTGCTCTTTGAAGCCAGCGGGAAGTTCCGGGGCAGAACCCGCTTGAATGGATTCAATCAGGCCACATTCCGAGGAGATCAGGTGGCCAATCTGCCAGGCCAGATGATTGCACCCCGGACCAGGCCGCTGCAGTAACTCGGCGTCGGTCATGTCGGCGAAATAGGCGTTGAGCACATGGCGGCTGAGTCCCATGGTTTGCTTGATGGCGTCTTTGGTTTGCATCGGTACGCTTTCTGGCAGATTCGGACGAAACACCCCGACCCACGATCGTAACGTGATTCCTCCCGCCCCACAATTTCTGACGGCGGTCGTTAATGAAGACGAGAGTGGAGAGACCAGAGTCCAGAGCCAGAACAATGAAGGCCCTCAACCCTCAACCTGAATCCCTAGACCTTCCCTCACGACATCGCCACAAATCATGAACTAGAGTTGATGCAGACGGCATGCTGACGTGCCGAACCCTATGCACTCAATACCGGGCTGCCGCCATCATGAGCAATTCCGATCCTTGGAGTCGTCCGTCTGTAGCAGATTTGCGGGCCATACTGGAAAGCATTGAAAAGCAGGACACCGTCAATCTGCGCACGCATGAGCGGATTGATCTGAATGTCCCGGCAGAGATCATCACACGCCGCGGCAACACCGTCGAGGCGATGACACGCGAAATCAGCCGTCTGGGCATTGGGCTGGTGCATCGTGGTTCCATCACACCGGGCGAAGTCACCGTCAAAATGGCGAGCGAGACCCGCAACTATACGTATCGCGTGGCGTTGGAATGGTGTACCCCCTGCGAGAACGGCATGTTCATGAGCGGCGGCCGCTTCCTGGGCAAAGACGATGAGGGGGAGAAGTAGGGAGTGGGGGTTGGGTATTAGGTTTTGGGTGTTAGGGTTCAGGAAAAGACCTCTACCCTTAGACATCCGATTCTCTGACGCCTCTTCTTACCTCGACCCCAGTTCGTACAGCCGGGCGTGAATCATCATCTGGAAGACGAAGCCGACTACAGCGTGCATCACCCACAGGATGCCGATGACAATCGCCCGGGCCAGCGCATCGCCTTCATCAGAAACCATGAAGCCGATCGCCAGCAACGGGCAGCACTGAAACGACAGCATGGTGCCAAAGAAGGCCAGCGGCAGTGCCCCCCACTTGACGAACAGCGACAACAGTACCACCAGGTGTAGAAACACCATCGTGATCAGCGACATCACCCAGAACTGAGGGCTGCTGAACACCTCGGCCAGTTTCTCGAGACCATTGGGCACAAACGCCAAGAGATCGATGCCGATCCACAAGAGCGCGGGGACTAACCCCAGGGCACACCCCAGCACCTTGGAATAGCTGATCTCGCCGATCGATCGGGGCAGCGTCAGCAGGCTGACCATCGTTTGACCACGAATTTCGTCGTGGAAGACCCGCGAGGCATAGATACTGGCCTCGACAATCAGCGCCCCCAGCATGATCCCCAGGTGAACGGGTGGGACATCGGCATACGGGTCAACATACGCATCATATTTCTGCATCCACAGTTGTGAAAGCAGCAGCACAGGCAACAGCAACCCATACGCGATGAACTTAAGCACCAAAATGCCGTCGCCCCCCGCCAGAAAGTAGTATTCTTTCCACAAAAACGGGTTCGACCAGGCGCGACTCGCCGCCAGCCAGCGCACGCGGCCACTTTTGCGAAACAGTAATCCGCGGCTGACCGTGGGTGCCTCTTCGACCAGGGCGAAGCGTGTAAACAACAACCAGGAGAGCAGAAAGCAGAGCAAAGCTCCCAGGGTATTGGAGATCACCTGCGGCCCGAAAATGGGGTCGCTGAACCCCGTGGTCGGAATATCGTTGAACAGCAACGTCCAGACACTGCTTTTTTCGATCCAGCCCAGCAGCCAGGCCAGCGGCTCCTGGCCGGTACCCGAAAGGACACCCTCGGACACCAGCCAAGTTGTGATCCCCGGTGCCACTCCCGGCAGGATCGAATAGACGAAGAGGAACAGAACGGTTAGCGCCATGGCTGTTCCACTGCGCTGGGACACCACCGAAGCCAGCAGCCCCACATTGGCCAGCAGCAAGATATACGCCAGCAGCGAGACATAGGCTGCCAGCACCTGGTTCAGCATCACGCCGCCGAGGGTGATCGACAGTAATGTGAACGGGAACTGCACGGCCAGCAGCAGCACGGCCTGAAACATCCGCGACGTCGATTTCCCCAGGAGCAGACCCACGGGGCTGATGCCCGCCATCAGCAGCAGGCCAATCGTCGACTCTTCTTTCTCTTCGGTAATCGCCGTCGCGAAAAAACTGATGCCCCCTAGCGTAATAAACATCGCATTCAGCACCAGCATCTGCCCGAAGAAACCGAGCCCCGGCGCGCCGACGGTGAAGCTCTGCACCTGGGCAATGAGCATCATGAAATAGATGAAGAAGGCGAAGACCAGCCGAAAGAGATGCGATCTCAGCCAGTTGGCCTCCATCCGTAACGAACGGGTCATCAGCGTCGCGACGCCATGCAGCATCACTTCACTCCCCGTTCGGTCAGATCCATGAAGGCTTCGTTGAGATGGCGACGATCTGCCGCGAACCCGACGATCGGCAAATCCCACTCGAGAAACTGCCGCAACAAGGTGTTGGTCGTGGTCACGGTGTCGTCAAACGTCACGCGGTACTCCGGACGGCCGGAGAGCGCTTCGATACCGATGATGCCGGGCAGTTGCTCCAACTTCGAGGTGATGTCCCCCACCGTTTCGTCCAGCGTTAATCGATACGTGGGGTGTTGACCCGTCTTCGTCAGCAGGTCGTGCATTGAACCGGAATACTTGATCTTGCCACGATCGATGATGGTCACCGCGTCGCAAAGCTCCGCGAGTTCACTCAGAATGTGCGAACTGATAAAGATGGTTTTCCCCATCCCTTTCAGCGCCTTAAGGATTTCCATCAGTTCGATGCGAGCCCGTGGATCAAGACCCGACGCGGGTTCATCGAGCAACAGCACCTGGGGATCGTTCACCAAAACGCGTGCCAGACTGACGCGTTGCTGCATCCCGCGCGACAACCCGCCGATCAAATCGTCGCGACGCCCAGACATATCGGTCAGTGCGAGCACATCGTCAATGGTTTGCGTCCGCTGCTTGAGTGCCAGGCCATACGCGGCGGCGAAGAAGTCGATGTACTCAAACACCGTCATCTGCCGATACGTGCTGAAGTGATCGGGCATGAACCCAATCCGGCGGCGGACTTCGCGGGTGTCGTACACGACGTCATACCCAAAAACTTTGACGGAACCCATCTGCGGACGTAACAACGTACAGATGATGCGCAGCGACGTGGTTTTCCCCGCTCCATTCGGGCCCACAAACCCATGCAGCGATTGCGCCCCGACTTGAAAGCTGACATGGTCAAGAGCCCGCCGGCCCTTAAAGCTATGCACGACATCCTGCACGCTGATCACGGGCTTGGCCTTGATCGGCGGTTTGACCGATGGCTCGCTCGGAGTCTGTGTCTCACTCATGAGTATCGAGTTCCCTCCGAGGTCAAGGCCTGCTGCAAATTCCGTAAGTCAGACGCCATGCTCATACCGTGATGATTTATGAACCCGGTGCATCCAGATCGATGTCGAGCACATAGATCCCCCAACCATCCTGCTTCCCAAGGTAGGCGTTCTGAATGTTCAACCCGGCAGGCAGTGGTGCAAAGTAGATCAAGCGAGCGACGTTGGGAGCCAGTCCGAAGGCCTGTGCGTCGCCGCGACTCCCAATATTCAAACTGCGGGAAATCAGAGGAATGACGAGTTCGCGATACTTATCGATCACCGGTTGTTCACGATTGTCCCATCCGGAATATCCATAATTCCAGCCGTTATCCTGGCCGATGCGCAAATAGCCTTCCGGCCCGCCAAGTATACTCCCCGCCGTCAATTCTCGATCCTTTTTGGTCACGGTATAAAAGTCGGTGCCATGCAACATCACAAAACTCTCCGCCATCACGGGGAAGTCGGTATCGCTTTGGAATTTCTGGCCTTGTATCGAACCGCGAATACTTTGGTCGGGATTGACGAGATGGACCCGGGGCAATGCCAGGGGAAGTCGCAGGCGGTGTGCAAACTCGCGTGATGAGAACGGTGGCATGTCGACCAGAAAGTTCGCATCGGCTCCATTGATAATGGTGCCGGGAACTTTCTCGCTCGTATTGCAGGTCGAATACAAGGCCCCTTCCCCCGGATGACGAATTTCGTAATCGCCACCCGACGTCACAAAAATGTTGGTCCACGCGGCCACATCCGCCATCTGATCGGGCAAGGCCTGAATGATGGCTGTCGTATTTACGGCCGTGGCTTCACCGTAGCCGCGTCGGCCCACAATGGCGAAGAGGATGCTGAAGAGACCGACCGTGGCCAGCAAGGCCAGGTAGACCACGCGATAGTCGGAGTATTTCCGCCCCAGCAGCCAGCACCCGGGAAACACCAGCCCGATATAGACCCAGAACATCAGGTGCAGCAGCGGCCAGTTGTGATGGGGCTTGGTCATGTTCTTCAGGCTCGTCAGAAACGAGCGAGCACTCAGTGGGTCACTGGAATCCGCATAGAGATTGGCAGCCTGCGACGCTTCATCCTGCTGATCATCATCGACCGCGGAGATTTCCGTCGTCTCGCCCTCGTAGTTGACGACTAGTCGTTTGGGCAAAGATTCAAAGAGCGTTGTCAGAGAGGCCTTGGTGAGTTGCAGCCGTGTCAGCGCCACGCGGTAAACCCGCCCGGCTCCGAACGTGGTTTCATCCAGCGGGCCATCCAGCACTTTCAAGACAGCGGGAAACTCGGGGAACTGCCGATTGGATGATTGCAGGACATAAACGGTTCCCCCCTTATGCAACCAATCCAGGAAGGCGAGTCGCCGTGGCTCTGCCCAGTTGGGGACACCATCGATCAGCAAGGCTTGCAGGCTATCTGTCGCCGTGACAAACGGCGGAAAGAGTTCGTCGGGAAAGCGTTTGATTGGTATACCGCGCAAGGCGGGAGCACTGGCGGGTTCCACCAGGACACGCGCGGGCCAACCACGTCGTGGGTCTGGTAAGCTGACGCGGGGTGCCCGCTGGCCTTGCTGATTCACTTCCTGCAACGAGAACGACTCGTAATCCATTCCCACATAGGGATAAAACTGCACCCATTTGCGAGCAAACGGGCCCACATAGACGGGTTCCGCCAGCGCCGCGTCGACATCCTGTCCGCCATTGATCGATTTCTGAACGCGAAACTCTCCATCGAACGGTTCGGGAAAAGGGTTATCCACCAGTATCGACAGCAGGTTAAATCGATGCCGGACCACTTTTCCATCGAAGCCCCAGCGGACATCAATAATTTCCAGAGCCCAGCTAGTCGAGGTTGTTCCGACGATACAACCCAAGGCGAGCACCGCCAGCCACAGCCCACGACGTGTGGTGCGAGCACTGAACCGGACAGGATTGCAGCACGCTTGTCGTCTAGCCCGAAACATCGGTCTGGGTCTCGATAGTGGCAAACACGGTCATGCCCTCAACGGAATCCACCGGACATCGGATCAAAGCATAGTGTCACGGGAAACGCAACGCTCCCCCGGTTTGACCCAGATCCCGCGGCCCCGCAGAATAAGCAAACCGTTCAAGCACGACTCCAGTTCCAGAGGGCTCATCAATGATTCACAAACCATTATCTCAGGGCCTTGCGCTCCGGTGGCTTGGTGACTGGTGCCTTGTGTGGACCACGCTGCTGGGCATCCATTCCGCAACGGCGGCAGATCCGCCACCGCGCCCCAACATCATTCTGATCATGACCGATGATCAGGGCTATGGGGATCTGGCATGTCATGGCAACCCGGTCCTCAAGACGCCCCACCTCGATCAGTTGGCCAGCCAAAGCGTGCGATTCACCGACTTTCACGTCAGCCCGACTTGTGCGCCCACACGCTCGGCGTTGATGACCGGCCGACACGAATTCAAGAATGGCGTCACGCACACCATCTTTGAACGCGAACGCCTGACGCTCTCAGCCACCACGCTGCCGGAGGTGTTGCAGCGGGCGGGCTACACCACGGGGATCTTTGGCAAGTGGCATCTCGGAGATGAAGACGCCTATCAACCGGGCCGCCGCGGTTTTGATGAAGTCTTCATTCATGGCGGCGGCGGGATCGGGCAGTCTTACCCCGGCAGTTGCGGCGATGCCCCCGGCAATTCTTATTTTGATCCGGTCATTCGTCACAACGGAACGTTCCAGAAAACCGCAGGATATTGCACGGATGTCTTCTTTGACCAGGCGCTGACCTGGATGGAACAAGCCAAAGACCGCCCATTCTTTTGCTATCTCACCCCCAACGCACCACATTCCCCGCTGGATTGCCCGCCCAGCTATGTCGAACGCTATGCCGGCCAGGTTCCCGATGAGCAGGCTCGGTTTTACGGCATGATCACGAATATCGATGACAACATCGGTCGCATGATGCAGAAGCTTCAAGAATGGAAGCTCGAGGAAAACACACTCGTCATCTTCATGACCGACAACGGGTCGGCTCACGGGTCGCGCATCTACAATGCCGGTATGCGTGCCGCCAAAGGCACGCCCTACAACGGGGGGACTCGAGTCCCCAGCTTCTGGCGCTGGACGCAGCACCTGAACCCGGCCGATTGCGCCGCGTTGACCTGCCACTGGGATCTACTGCCGACACTGATGGACGTGTTGCAGATTCCGGCGGATGACCAACTGAGCCAGCAGATTGAAGGGCGTTCGTTGTACCCGCTGTTGAAACATCCTGAGAGTCCGTGGGAGGATCGGTTCTTCTTTACGCATGTGGGCCGCTGGGATATCCAACTCGATCCCAAATCAGAACCGGAGATCGCGAAATTCTCGAAGTGCAGCGTGCGGTGGAAGCATTGGACGCTGGTTTCGATGGTGAAAGCGGGCCCGGCGAAGTGGGAATTGTACGATCTGACTGCCGATCCGGGTGAATCACGCAATGTGCTGGCGGATCATCCGGAGGTGGTAACCAGGCTGACCAGCGCCTACGACGAATGGTGGACTGGCGTGCTTCCGAACCTCGTGAATGAAAAGGTCCAGGGCCCTAGGGTGAATCCGTTTCACGCCGCGTACTGGGCACAATATCAGGGACCGGGCCCCAACAACGTACCACCCCGGTAAAACGCGTAGATAACAGCGCCCCTCACAACACGAAATAAGCCCCGGTTGCAGGCAACCGGGGGCAACGCGTGCAGTGTTCACAACATACGGCAAAACCAGAGACGGGATAACTCGTCCCAGGGTTCAAATCCCCCAGGGAACGCCCTTCACTTGCCAATTGTTTACAGATCAAACTGGCTTAGAAAATGATTTCAAATGGAGTGCGAGTGATTGCGGAAAGCCAAAGGCGGAAAGCAGAAAGCCAGAAATCCACTGGCTTCCCCCTCTCTGGCTGTCCGCTTTCTGCTTTTGGCTTTCCGCTGGAGCGATTTGAAAACAGGTTCTTAGGAAACCTCTTTGAGTTAACCCAGAGATTCAGTCCATTGTCTGACGGACTTCAATTTGAGGCAACGATTTCGGTCTGCCGAAGGCGTAGCCCTGGTAGTAGCCGAACCCGATGGAACGGCAGGCTTCAATCGACTCGGGCGACTCCAGTCCTTCAGCCAGCGTGTAGATCCCATGTTCGATGGCAAACTGATGAATGATGGTCACCAGACCGGAATGGATCGCCGTCGGCAGGCCCAGATCCTTGACCAGGGACCGATCAAATTTGATGAAGTCGGGGCGGACTTGTGCGAGTTCCAATAACCGCGATTGCCCCACGCCGAAATCGTCGAACGCCAGCTTGATACCCAGTTCGTGCAGACTCGCCTTGAAGCGACGGAATTGATCAATATCACCGACCGCCTCTTCGTGAACTTCCAGCACCAGATCGCAATCAGGAAACTCCTCCAGCAAAGCTTTCAAGGACGCAATCATCGTGTCGTCGAGGGCTTCATGCGGATGCGTATTCAGAAACAACGTTCCCTGAACCTTGGATTCGTGAAATGTGCGGACCGCCAGCTCGCGGCAGAGTATGCTCAGGCGTGTTTCCAGTCCCAGGGTTTCCGCGGCGAAAAACAGCGTGTCTGGAGATTCCATGCCTGTTACGGTCGACCGAACCAGGGCCTCGTATCCGAAGGGCTGTGCGTCTGGTCCCATCACGATGGGTTGGAAATGAATCGCGAGTTCCTGCTTCCCGAACACATCCAGCATGCAGGAGATATTGCCGCGCTGCTCGGAATCTACCGAGAGGAATGTCCGCTCGGCGATGGGAGTGTCGACCCGGTTCAACTGCAATTCAATGTCGGCGAACTGCAGCAGATCTCCAGCACCAACAGGCGTGGGCTGCGTGATACGGCGACCGTTGACCAAAGTCCCATTGGTACTGTTCAAGTCACGAACCAGAACGGCTCCCATCGTATGCAGGATCTCGGCATGTCGCTTCGACACTTTCCGCGAGGAAATCGTCAAGTCCGATGCGGGGTCTCGACCGATGAGGAACGGAAGGCGAGCCATGGTGATGGTGGTCGCCGACGCGCCTTCTTCCAGGCTGCCCGAGAGACACCATCCCGTAGCCGATTGATGTGACCGCAGGGCACTCGATTGTTCCAGCGATAAGATACAGCTTGTCATTTCCAGGTCCGTTTCACTTTCAATGTTCTTGACGAGTGGCGCCTAGCGCTCTTATTGGTCTGTGGTCGCGGTCATGGACTTGGGCGCGCTCGCCCGATGGATGGCAATTCGAGACCGCACGCGCGGATCGAGGGCGGCGAGACATTGCCGCACATCGTCATCCTGGTCCAGCTCTTCCGAAATCAGCAGGGCGGCGGAGTGCGGTGTATCGAGCAGCAATTTGGTGTAAGACACAGACCGTCCGAACAAGTCGCCCCGTCCACTGAAGCTGCTGGAAAGGGTCATGCCGCGATGCAGTACGATGCGGCATTGAACCTGTTCCGAAGGCTGTTCGTTCGAGAACTGCGCGAGCAGATCGGTGGCGGCTTCAACCGCGTGTCCCGCGACGGCAAACGACCCCAGCAGCGCGTCGTCTTGCTCTTGAATCACCGTTCCCCCACGAGATTCCAGGGCCACGCGGCATGCGGCAATAGTCGCCTGCATCAGTTCGCAAGTTCGCGAATCCCCTTGGGAAGCGAAGAGATCGAGCAGGTTCGTAATGCGGATACCGATGAGGGTACTGGTCGAGACATTCGACAAGTGGTCTCGCGTGACCAGTTCGCCAGGAAACAACTTGCGGAAGACGGGCAGTTTCAGCGCATCGGCCGCGGTGATGGCTTCTGAGCGGGGGGCCGCACGCTCCAGGCGAATTACAAGGGGACCGTCATACCGACTTTCGAGCGATATCAGTTGCCGACCACCTGAAACGAGCCAGGGCTTCTGCGCGGGAGAGTTGGTCCCCAGGGGCAATCGCACGCGGCCCAGGCCTGTGGTAGTGTCGACAACCAGGCGCAGTGCATAAGGCAACTGTGGCCCTCGGACGACATACATTCCGGGATCGAGGTGCAGATCCAGAGTCACGGTTTCACCAGGGGAGACCCGTGTCTGGGCGATGACATGCGGTGCATGTTCGGGACCACCGATGCAATACGTCCGCAGGTCAGCTGCGCGAATCTCTGGATGAACCCGGAAGATCAGCTCTACCGATTTGGCGAGATCGACATCGAAGTCGAGTTCACACGCCTCGCAATGTTCATGGCGATTCACATCGGCCAGACTGTCTTTGACACTTGCACCCACGCGGCAGATGGGGCACAGAATATCCCAATGCAGTTCCAGCAACCCGGCCTGGCAGGCTTCCAGGCAGGTGGCTGTGAGGGACTGATGATCGACTTGAAGTTTGGCTGCTAATGGCCGGGGACGAATGCGAGCCAGTTCCTGCGGCGGGCTGACCGCCAGATACTCGATGAAGCGATCGAGCACGTCGAGATTCACATGACCATCGATAAGTTTGTGACGCGCCGAGTCCAGCTTCTTGCGGAGCGAACCCGTGACTCGCATGGGAACGACGAAGGGGTCTTCCGTCATAGTTCGTCGACCGCGATCCTGGACCATGTCGTTGATGCGGCGATAGACCCGGTCGAGCGGTTTGCGGCCTTTAACGTTGACCTCGATATGCGCCAGCAAACGTCCCAGAATTCCCCGGGGCGCGATCCGTACCGAGTGCGTCAGCCGTGTGCCTCCGTTCGCCAAGGCTGTTAACTGCACGATACTCAAGAACCATTGGAATGGTCCTCCCTGGAATTCCCGCAAGACTCCCATCCGCTGCCCTTCGATCCATTCAAAGGGGTGCTCTTCCCAGCGGAGTTTCGCGAACCCCAACCGGACGGTTCCCATGCGATGCTTCACACCCCGGGCGTCTTTCTCAATCACATAGTCAACCGAGGGTAGTCCAACCGCCGCATTGATCCGTTCCGTATTCGAGACCCACGGCCAGAGCTCTTCCGGACGGCTGGGGAAATCCCAGGTCCATTCGGCCTCAAAGAGTTGACCGGTGGCCGAGGGCATGACGGGGTGCGAGACGGCCGGCACCATGTCGCCACTGGCCAAACGCTGGAGATCTTCCAGCAGATGCGACGCATCGGCATAGCGCGCCGTCGCAGACTTCGCGAGCATGCGCTCAACTATTGCCGCCGTGGCATCACTGACATCCGGATTGAGTTTCCGCAGATCAGGCGGAGCATCGAAGCAATGCATGGCGATCAGCTTGACCGGGTCGTCCGCGAGAAAGGGTGGACGGCCCGTCAGCAATTCAAACAGCGTGGCCCCTAACGAGTAGATGTCCGTCGCTGGCGTGACAGCCCCTTTTTCTCGGCATTGCTCTGGTGAGATGTAATACGGCGTACCAAGCAAGGCTCCCGTGCGAGTCAGCTCCAGTGAGGCGGCCTGGTCGACGTGCCTGGCGAGGCCAAAGTCTGTCAGTTTGACCTGCGGCGTTCTGCCGGTCGCTGCGGCTTCCACGACGGCGATGTCGGGCGCTTCACCTGTTTCAAAGGGGACAGTGAGTAGAACATTCGCGGGCTTCAGATCGCGGTGGACGATGCCCCGCTGATGTGCAGCCGATAAGGCATCCGCGATACCGACGGTGATTTCCAACGCCAATCGTTCGGGAAGGGGACCGGCTTGTTTCAAGAGACCCTTCAGGTCGATCCCCTCGACAAGTTCCATAACGAGGTAGCGAGTCTGCTCATGGATTCCCAGATCGAGCAGGTTCGCGACGTTGGGATGCTGGACTTCCGCCAGCAGACGGGCTTCCTTCTGAAAGCGTTGTTCGGCCAGTTGATCGAAGCCGTATTCCGAAGAGAGCACCTTAATGGCGACACGCGTTTGCGTCTCACGATCGTGTGCTAGAAATACGGCCCCCATGGCCCCTTGACCCAACTGACGCAGCACTTCGTACCGCACGCCGAGGTTGGGAAATCGATTGGCCTGCACTGCGGCAGTCGCCGTGATTTGGGACGGGGAATCTGACGGGACACTCGGAAATCGCGCTAACGGGGACGGGGCCGCAGGTTCGTTGGCATCTGATGGATCCACATCCGCCAGCGTGTGATCCAGTGGCTGTTGCCAGCATGCATCGGAAATTGAGGCCATTGGCATGTCACCTGGAGTCGGGGGAGTCCAAGGCTGATGAACCGCGCAACCAGCGCAGACCTACCCCCACTCAGGGAACATAGGTCGCTGATTCCTGCACCGAGGGGAATAGATGCACGAGCCGTAGTGAAAACCCTCGACAACAAAGTTGAAAGATTCAACTTCGTTTGGGAATTGCGGTTGTGACGATTTGAACGTTTTCGGTCCAGGGATCGTCAGCCCAGGGCGTGAAGCCAGAATTGCAGTCCACGGAACAGTAGCTGACCTTGAAGATGCAAAGTCCGAACCGTGCCGCAATTCTGTCGTGATCTACCGCGTCAGGTTGACCGACATCGACGGACTGCTCGCCACGGGTAAGACTGGCGAGAAACGTCGCTCGCGCCAGAGTACGGCTCCACGGCCGGGGTAGAACACAATCCCCAGAAAGGCATCAACCGTGCCCGTGTCGGCGGGAGTGACGAAATTCGCTTCGCCATAAATCGCACAGAAGTCATTCAACGGGAGATGCAGGTCGGCCCCAAAGACCGGAACAACTCCCGTCTCTTCACGATCTCCGAGAGCGGCATTCGCCTGGCCATGTCCTTCCGACAAGCCCAGCCAACCGGTCGTCTGTCCGCCCGAGGCCCATTGATGACGCCAGAACAGACTGCCTTGTGCCAGTGATCGCAAGCGGACAGGGTTACCCGCCCAGTTGGCCGTATCACTGATCAACGGTGTCATTCCGAAAAACCCGACCTCATCGCGACCATTCAGGTCATATCCCACGCGGCCACGCAATTGCATCAGCGACGTGGCATCGTAGTCTTCCTGATACAGAAAATCGTCCACAAGGCTCCAGGTCCAGCCCGACGCGGTGCGCTGAAAAATGCCGATCGTGGTGAAACTTTGCGTGCGACTGGTCGAGCCTTCGATGGCATTGGTCACCGCAACGGCGTGATCGGTTTGTGAAACCGCAGTCCCCGCTTGAAGACCAATTCCGTGAACCAGCGAGATCGGTATCGCCCAGTTTGCATGCACGCGACCACCAAACTGGGCGTTCACCCCAAAGTCTTGCGGTTGCTTGGAACCATCCAGCCCCGCGAAGAATTCCAGATTGTCCGTCCAACTCCAGCAATCGTCCGGAAGACAGTCTTCGGCAAATGTTGCCCCTTCCGGTGACAAGGGAAAGTCGTCGCTGCAATAACTGCCGAAGCCCGATTCCATCGCGGGATCTGCGTATCGACTGTCGTACTCACTCTGCGCGGTAGGAAAAGCGAAGTCACTTGCGTCGACCACGGCTGTCTGACTCAGCCCGAAAAGACCTGCAAAAACCACAGAAAAACGGAGAATTGGTGACATGAATCCACTCACGTAAAATGGGCGCGCATGCTTACCGTCTACTGACCATGACAGACTGACAGGCCCATTGGGCGCACGGGCAGGGAGTCGCTGCTGGAAGTGTTTTCATTTAATGCAGAGGAAAGTGTGATTACATTCCCGATCAATTTCGTGTCAATATCGCATGACACTTACGACCTGCATTTCCACACTTGCGCCAGACTTCAAATTCTGAGTTCATCGCGACAGGGGTGAGGTCCATGTAAATCGGTTTCTTTAACCGGTTACAGAAGTCGGAGTCACCTACTGACACGCGTGGAAGTTACTAAAAGCGAGCGAGGGGACGTAAGTCCCCTCGCTCATGGAATTCCCGTTCGCAGTCAGAATTACCGGGGGGAGTCACCTCCCCCCGCTCACCAGACTTTAGCCACTTCGATGCGGCTCAGTAAGTTCTGTGAACTTTCGGTAAGAGCGATTCGACAAAACCGGTTGCGGTATGCAAAAAGCGATGTTGTTGCAGTGACAGCTGCGATTCCGCAGAGGTTATGTCGGAATGAACTTAGTACGGCAGGAAGAGCCGGTTAAAGCGCCGCTCGTATTCAGGCAACTGCGGGACGCGTTCATCATAGATGCGTTTCATCGGGAAGTCAGCCGGAGGACGTTCGCCGTTGAAACGATAGAAATTCTGCCAGATCATCACCGCGGTCATGCCGTCTTCGATCAGATCTTCTTCGACCTCCAACTCTGGATACTTCTTGAAGATATCTTGCAGCAGAGTCATCACGCGCAGGGCGTGTTCATGGGCTTTTTCAAAGTTCTGCTTGCGGTATTCTTCGACCGCCGCAAATAACAGCCAGTGGGCCTCGGCTGTTTCCGGTTCGGCTTCACACAAGGCACGGGTGCGCCAGTAGCGATAGTTGGTCATGTTCTGATACGCCATGACCGCATCGCCGATCATCCGCATCTGCTCGGGAGTTTCGGCGAGATCGCGAATGGCATCTTCCGTCATTTCCATGCGGATGCGCAACAACTGGCCACGAAAGTCGACGGTGTATTCTTCCTGGCCATAGGCCTGGGTCCAGTCCTTGAAGCCTTGTTCCCAGGCGGCACGCGTTTGCTCGCGCAGTTTGTCGCGAACTTCGAGTTGCAACGCCACCTGCTGCTCTTCATTCAGCTTTGCGTTGGCCGCGCGACGGTCGTACTCTTCATTGAAGCCATACTTCTGTAAGGCGGAGGCATAGTCGAGTTGTGACCGCGCGGGATAAGAGCGGAAGATCGACCGATCCATGATGGTCTGGCGGTTGCCCTGCCCTTCAATTTCATTGCCACGGGTGTACCAGTCTTTGGCGACGAGGTAGTTGTCTTCATCACCGGGGTTGAACTGCGGATCGACATTCCCTTCGTAGACGGGATTCGGATCGGCCCGGAAGTAGCGGCGGAAGAAGCGGGCTTCGTCGGACAGGCCGATTTTGGGACCATAAATGCGGCCGGTGTGCCACAGCAGGTCCGAAGAACTGCGATTGCGGTTCACGCCCTGCTGCAAAAATTTCCCGCCTTCCTTCACCCAGAAATAGCGATCTGAGACGGCGTCCCACTCGGCCGAGACGTTGTACGCGAGGTTCCACCCGTTGTACTCCCACACCTTCACATAATGCGGCTGCAAACGGATGATCGATTCCGTGGTGGCCCGCATGGCGGCCCAGTCCTTGTGGTTCTTCTGCTCTTCGGCCTGGACCCACAGCACATTGGCTGCCACGCCACGCAGACCCAGCAACACCAGATTCATGGCGGCACTGGACGGATCAAGTTTGCCCAGATCGCTTTCGCCCAGATCGTAGGTTTGCCGCTGTTTGGCGATAAACCCGGCGGCTTCGCCGCGGGAATCGGCCGGCATGCCGAAGTAGATGATCGGGATCAGCAACAGCAGGATGCCGCCCAGATACACAAACTTGCGTTGTTGTGTGTTAAATCGGTTCATTTGGCCTCCAACTCGCGCGTCCGCAGGCAGAAGTAGCCCAGCAAGACACAGGGGATGAAGTACCCCACGGTGATTGCCAGACCCGGGTAAACGGCCGTCGCGACGTTGACATCAAATCCGTTCGACAAGTAGGTCAGCGAACGGGTAAAGAAGCTGAAATCGGGAATGATGTTGTAAACCAGCCACATCAAGTTCACGAGCCCGGTATCCACGAATCGCATGATGTTCGTGGCGGTCCCTTCAGGCAGGTCGGTCGTGGGGTTCATGTGCTTGACCAGGCGATAGATCGACTCGAAGACACCGCCGCCGGGTTCCTCGTTATGCACGATTTTTGCCATGAATTCGCGTGCGGTTTGCCCGATGATGACCAGGCAGAAGGTCAACAACGTGGCGACAGGGCCTTTCACGAAGGTACTCGCAGTAACGCTGAGCACCACGACCAGAATCAGCATTAACTCGATGCCCAGCACCGCTTTCACATACCCCACCCAGAAAGAGAGGTCGGGCGTGCGGATGAACAGATCCGGGCGGGCCATCCCCAGATACTGACCAGGATCGATACACAGAACTTCAACGAGCATTGTCCCCGCGGGAAACATCACTTCCTTGGTTTCCGGATTGACGACGTCCTTCTTGGAGACGACGTCGTCGATCAGATCATACGTGGCGACGGCCGCCTCGCCGTCACCTGCAGCCGGGCTGGCCTCCGCCACCTTCGGCAGTTTGCGCGGAATGATGTCGGTTCGCCCGCGAAATTCATTCACCGTCTTCAATGCAATGGGCACGCGCATGCCGGTGTCGGGATTCACCAGCACGTATTGATAGTACAGTGCCCGCTTCATGTCCCCCTTATGGCTGCGGAAGGCCTGAAAGCGATTCTCCAGCCGCAGGTTCCCTTCGGCATCCAGCACGCCTGCATCGAGATCTTTGAAGATCCAGATCGCGCGGGCCTTGGTCGCCCCTTCGATATAGCTGTGGAATTCCCAGATATCGCCGACATTGATTCCCGCCAGCGCGTCATTCCCCTCGCGGTCTTTGAAATACAACTGACCGAAAACGGGCTTGCGACAGGTGAGCTGTTCTTGGGCTTCGGCGGGAAGTTGCCGCTTGATCCAGAACCCACCGACGATCGCCATCACCACCAGCACGATGGTGCCGACAAAGGCAAACCCAAACATGCGGCCGAGGACGACTTCCAAACGACGCGCGGGCTTGGTCACCACGGTATGCAGCGAACGCTGCTTAATGTCTTCGGGCAGACCCCAGCATGAGAGGAGCAGCACGACGGGCAGGATGAGCCAACTGATCGCCCGCAGCACGAAGGTGACATACACCTTCACCTGAAATTCCGGAGCCAACGTCGATGCGGACAGAAACCAGCCTGCGAACATGAACAGAATGGCAAAGACCACGAAGACCAGCAGTGCCCGACGGCGAATGGCTTCCCGAAAGGTCAGTTGACCCAGGGCGAAGATCCGGCGGGGAGACAACGACACCAGGTCATTAGCCATCCCCCCCACTTCACCCGCCCACATCGTGAAGCCGCGCGTGCCCCGCGAGCCCAGCATCACCAGCAGCGATACCAGGGCCATCATGCCCAGGCAAACCCCGGTAATCATGAGCCAATGTTCGGCGGCTGCACCGAACGCAAAAGGTGTCGGATCAAAGTCCATGCGTCTCGCCCTGAAGGATCACTATCGACAATACGAAACGGGACGGAGCACAACTCAACACGAGTGGTTGTTCCGCGACTCGATGATAAAGGGACTAGCCCGCCTGAGATTTGGAATCGGGAGTGACCAGCCGATGGCCAGGCCGCTCTTTGCTTTCCTGCACGGTGCGCAGGAAGAGTTCTTCCAGACTCGCGGTGGGATGATCGACCTGGAACGACGCATTGTGCTTCTTCAGAACCCCCTCGACTTCCGCCATCGCCGCCGGAGAAAGTTGCGAGCTGAGAATCTGCGTCTGGTTCTGGCTCTTGAGGAGATCTTCCACCCGGCCGAGCACCTTCAGTTCACCACCGTAGAGAATCGCGATGCGGTCGCACACGTCCTGCACGTCGGCCAGCAGGTGGCTGCACATCAAAATGGTTTTGCCCTGCTTCTTCAGATCGAGAATCAGGTCTTTCATATCGCGGTTACCGAGCGGGTCGAGGCCGCTGGTCGGTTCGTCGAGCAGGACCAGGTCGGGATCGTTGATCAATGCCTGTGCCAGCCCGATGCGGCGGGTCATCCCCTTGGAATACTCTTTCAACTGACGCTTGCGGGCATGGGAGATTTTGACGAGGTCGAGCAGTTTTTCCGTGCGTTCCTTGCGGACGCTGGCGGGCATATCAAACAACCGGCCGTAAAAATCGAGCGTCTCTTCCGCGTTCAAAAAGCGGTACAGGTACGATTCTTCGGGGAGGTAGCCGATGCGTTCGTTCTTGGAGACGTTGCTCGCCGGTTCGCCCAGGATGCGAATTTCGCCTTCCGTGGGGAACAGCAGACCGAGCAGCAGTTTCAAGGTGGTCGTCTTGCCCGAGCCATTGGGGCCGAGCAGCCCGAAGACTTCGCCCTTGTAGATGTCCAGGCTCAACGAATTCAGGGCCCGCACTTTCTTGCGGCCCCAGAAATCGCGGTAAATCTTGGAGAGATTGCGGATTTCGATCACCGCTTCACGCGACGCACCACTGGTACTCATGAGGTTGCCTGAACGGGGCTGGTAGGAACGAATCAACAACACAATCTATCGGAACCGCCGGTGAGAGCGGGAAGCGACGACGACGCCATGCCGGAACAACACACCCGATACGCTGTGTTACGCCGTTTCTCTGTGATCTGCTGGGATTTTTCAGGCCACATTTGCAGGCCGGTTTCCAGCACGCGAGAATTCCCCGGCGGCGCAGCGTGACACGCCGTTCCGTGAGGCGCATCGTAAGGGACGGCTACAGGGGTTGCAAGCACTCACATGCCAGCAGTTTCCGTCAATTGGAGACGCGGCCTTTCCATGCCGATTATGCCGATGAGCCAGACTTCGCCAATCGTGCTCAGCGCGCCCTAAAATCGTGCCTGTCGCTGCGACAGGTACTCGACCAGCGCGCGATCAAAGGGCAAGCTGGTATCCAAAGCGACATAATCGGCCCCCATTTTCCGACATTCCTGGCGGTAGCCTTCACGCAGTTCTCGCAAACTCTCCAGGTAGTCTGTCCGAATCCCAGGTGCATCCAGAATCAGCGACTGATTCGTCTCGGGATCCTGAAAATCGACCAGCCCCTCAAACGGAAACTGCACCTCCGCCTCATCCAATACATGAAAGACAATGACATCGTGCCCGGCATGACGGAACAGGTGCAGGGCGTCGATCACCGGCTGCTGGTCGCAGAGTAAATCCGAGATCAACATAATCAGGCTTTTATGCCGGATCATGGCGGCGACTCGTCTCAGGTTCCCGGCCACGTCCGTCTCTCCCTGCGGCTTGGCCTTGGCGAGGACGCTAAGAATCGTGCCGAGTTGCGTCCGTTTGCTTTTGGGTGCCAGACTCGATCGCAACTGGGTATCGAACGTGATCAGCCCGATGGGGTCTTGCTGATGGACCATCAGGTATGCGAGCGCTGCAGCGAGGCAAATTCCATAGTCAAATTTGGTGAGTTCCTGCCGATACGTGTACCCCATGCTGCCCGAAAGATCCATCAGCACATAGCCCGAGATGTTGGTCTCGGCCTGATACTTCTTAACGTAGTAACGGTCGGTTTTGGCGTAGACCAGCCAGTCAATATCCTTGGGGTCATCCCCTTGCGTGTAGCGTCGATGTTCGCTGAATTCGACGCTGAAGCCCTGAAACGGGGATGCGTGCAACCCGGAAAGAAAGCCTTCCACGATGAACCGGGCCCGCAAATCGAGCCGGGCCACGCGGCGGATGACATCGGGCTTCAGATACTGTTCGGCACTGGCGGCCATAGCGGGGCTCGCAAGATGAAAAGATGCGCCCATCATGACAGGAAGCCCGGGGAGCGTCATCCCCGGGCTTCACTCAACCAGCGATTCCTACAAGATTCGCCTATTCGTCTGACAACGAAAAGCCCACGAACAGGGCACCTTTGTCATCAGGAACGACGTAGCTTGCCGTGGGCTTGAAGTACTTCTGCAAGACTTCAAATTCCGGGAGTTTGCTGAGGTCGATGCCTTCCACTTCCTCGCCCGCCTGCTTCTTGGCCATGTCGTAGGCGGCCTTGGCCGACTGATCCTGCTTCTGGAAGCCGATCATCGATGTTTTGGCGGGGAAGTACCCAGCCAATTCTTTCCACTCATCTGTCTTGGCCAGCGAATCGCGGAATTCACCCCGAATGACGCTTTCCAGTAGTTCGACTTTCGAGGCGATGAACAGCTCATTCCCTACGATAGCGATGGACATGTTCTGTTCACCGTCGGTGGGAATTTCGTAGATCGTCTGCCCCTCGAACTCGCGCGTCCGTCCGGGAAATCCTTCAGACTCCGCCGCCTTGGCCAGCGTGTCTTTCATCGCGGCGGCATCTTTAACGCCGATCGCCAACGTGATCAGGGGAATGGGAGGAGCCGCTTCGTCTTCCTCGGCGTCCGCCTCGGCTGATGTGGCCAACTGGATCGCGCCGGTCAGATTGTCGATGATATCCTTCTTGGGGTGAACCATCGGTCCATCGTCACTCATGGCTGCGGCATCTACCACTTTCGCGAATGCGCCAGGGCCCTGGAACGAATCGACCAGCGATTCCACCGCGGCATAGGCTTCTTTCACATTCCAGTTCATGCCGGCATACATCGAGACTTCAGACGACACCCAGGCCGGAGGTGTTTGTGCCATCGTCGGAAACTGGAAGACTCCCAGCAGACCCGCCGGAGGTTGTTCCACGTAAATGAACGCCTTGTTGACGGAGTCGAAATCACCGACCCCCATGCTCATGCCGCCCCCCGCACCCTTGAGGCCGTCGAGTCCGAGGACCGGGAGGAAACCCAGCACCATGCCGGCCTGGGGAACCTCGCCTTGCACCATCGACACGCCCGCCTTAACGAGGCCCAGCGGATCGATGTACCACTTGATCAGCGGTTCTTCCTCTTCCGTCGAGCATTTTTCGAGGATGTAGGAAAAGACTTCGGACTCAGCGAGGGTTTGGGCATTCTCGCCATCCCAGCGTTCTAATACTGCTTGCAGAACAGCCACGTCAGATGCCGCCACGAAATAGCCTTCCGTGGAGAAGTAAGCGAACTTGTTGTACGGGTTTTGGTCGGTCTTCGGAAACTCAAAGACCTGCACTTCGACTTCGCTAATGGTCTGCGTGGAATGATCGGCGTTGGCCTTTAAGGCCTCGTCCATCTTTTCGAGCAGGCTGTCCATCGTTTCCTGGGCGTCACCATAGTCGAACAGCAACACTGCATTGAGCTTACGGGTGGGCTTTTCCACCACGGCGAAGGTGATTTCGCCCTGTGCCAGGTCATACAGATCTTCCAGAGTGAACCCGGCTTTTTCTTCCAGTTCCTTCGACAGTTCCGCCAGCTTGGTCTTCACTTCGGAAATGATCGGCTGCAGGTCGGGGTCCGCCAGCATTTTGCCCACGCCCGTCGCGCTCCCCTGCTCGATCAGATCGGGCACACTGGAGACCGAGAACATCAGCCGTGTTTCGGGGGGCAGCAGATACTCGCCATAAACATCGTCGTCGTCTTGAGCCCAGCCAGTGGTCACGCAGAGCGTGAATACGGCCAAGCTGGCCAGAGGTCGCCACAACAGATTCCGCATGGAGATGCCAATCCTTTTTCTAGGTTCCGCACGGGTCAATGATTTGATCGCATCACCCTCTCGACCGTGAGAGAGTTGCCTCACATCTTGACGCCTTTCCGTTGCGGCGACAATCCTGCAACGTGAAAACAGTGAACCGCAATCCACCAGCACGATTCAAGATACATTCGAGTGGATGGATCAACACGCCACTGTCTTAGCGCTACCTCGGCGCTGCCTTCCAGGTTTCAGCCGACTGCGTAGCGCCTGCGAGAATGTGTCAGCAGCCGGAATCACCTTGCCGAGCAGATCTCACGCCGAGCAGATCTCACGCCGAGCAGATCACACCGTGCGGAACATCAATGGCTATCCGACGGCATCGGCAACACGTCAACATCATCGACGTCCAGAAATGGGACGAGTGGGCCCGAATCATGGGACGATTCGGTCTTCCGACCGGTGTTGACGGGGCGTTGCTTCGAGAATGTGCTTTCCAGCACGAAGTCTTGCCCCTCATCGGGCAAAGCGACCGGAAAATCCATGCTCGGCGGTGGAACCTGGTCGCGTTCGGGAACCGTGGATCGCGGACGGATACCGGAATCGAGATCCATTGTCCCATTGTCTTCCGCGGGGGGCAGTTCACCCGCAGAGATCGCGTCTTTGAGTTGAGCCTCGCGCTGCAGGCGGAAACGCACGTCGCCAATCATCAGCTCGTCATCCAGCCTCAGACGGCCTTCCTGCTCGATGCGGGTCCCGTTGATGGATACACCATTGGTACTTCCCAGATCGCGCACCACGACGGTGTCGTTCACAATGGCAATACAACAGTGTTTTCGAGAGATCTTCCGACTCGAAGTCAACGACACATCGCAATCGGCCTGACGACCGATCAGCAGGATGGCTTTTTCTAACGGAATAACACATGCGCCGGATTGGAGAGGGACGAGATACGCCGCCATTCAAATTACTCCCATCATCAGGGGCTCTGACGAATATAGCCCATGTGTTGACCATTGAAAACGGGGGAGCTTTGCTATCTATCGAAATATTCTCGACTTCGGTGCAGCGGGAACATCATCCGTGGCCGGTCATCGCCCTGGGAATACGTGATTTGCCCGTGGAAATCGCGACTTGAGGCGCGTGCCACCTCCGCGAGCACACTCTAATCGACAGAGTCTGCTTGTTCACCCAAATCGTTAAGATCCGAGCGCCACATCCCGTCTTTATGGTCAGGGAATCCCCCTTAGAGAGTGCCCAATCACTAGCGTTCCCGCTATGCTGATAGGGCTGTTCTGGGATACGGCTTGATCCCGCGGGAGAACCGTGGTCGATGCGGTCGCCGCAACTGCCGTGCCAGTCATGCTTTTTGATCATTGATGGACCGTTCTGGCAAAGCGCCCCGATCTATGACTGACGCTCTCCCCGGCAACTCCGCTCCGTTGGCAATCGTTGGACTGAGCTGCCTGTTTCCTAAAGCCGCAGATGCTCAAGAATTCTGGTCGAACATCCGCCGCGGTGTCGACGCCATTACCGAAGTTCCCGCGAGCCATTGGCGGCCGGACGACTATTTCGACGCCGATCCGAAATCGCCCGACATGACCTATGCTCAGCGGGGTGGGTTTCTGTCGCCAATTCCATTCGATCCATTGGAATTTGGCATCGCTCCCAGCAACCTGGAAGCGATCGATACCTCGCAACTGCTGGGACTGGTCGCCGCCAAGCGCGCCCTGGAAGACGCCGGGTATGGGACGGACGGGAAACCATTTGACCGGGAACGTGTCGGCTGCATTCTGGGTGTCACGGGCACCCTGGAAATGGTGATTCCGCTGGGTGCCCGGTTGGGTCATCCGAAGTGGCGACAGGCGTTGAAAGATGCCGGTGTCGCGGACGAGGTCGCGGAAGACGTGATGACTCGCATTGGCGAGGCCTATGTTCCCTGGCAGGAAAATTCGTTTCCGGGCCTGCTCGGCAACGTGGTCGCGGGGCGGATTGCGAACCGTCTCGATCTGCATGGCACGAACTGCGTGGTGGATGCCGCGTGTGCGAGTTCGCTGAGCGCACTGCACTTGGCGTCGCTCGAACTCTGGTCGGGTCGATCGGACATGGTATTGACTGGCGGGGTCGACACCTTCAACGACATCTTCATGTACATGTGCTTCAGTAAGACCCCGGCCCTCTCGGCGACGGGTGATGCCCGGCCGTTTTCGGATCAGGCCGATGGCACGATTCTCGGCGAGGGGGTCGGCATTCTGGTCTTGAAGCGCCTGGCTGATGCGGAACGCGATGGCGACCGCATTTACGCCGTGCTCAAAGGGATTGGCACATCGAGCGATGGCGCGGGGAATGCGGTCTATGCCCCGAAAAAAGAGGGCCAGATTCGCTGCCTGCAAGATGCCTATCGCATCAGTGGTGTCGCACCCGATACGATTGAACTCGTCGAAGCGCATGGCACCGGGACCAAGGTGGGAGATGCCACCGAGATCGCGGGCCTCACAGAGGTTTATCGCGGTTCGGGTCGCGCGGGGACCTGGTGTGCGCTGGGTTCCGTCAAGTCGCAGATTGGTCATACCAAAGCGGCTGCGGGTGTCGCCGGGGTATTGAAAGCTGTGCTGGCCCTGAGTCATCGCGTGCTGCCTCCGACCATCAAGGTGGAACGTCCGCAAGATGTGCTGCTGGCAGATGACTCGCCGTTCTATGTGAATGTGCAAGCCCGGCCGTGGCTATCGAGCCCCGATCATCCGCGTCGCGCCGCGGTCAGTGCGTTCGGTTTCGGGGGCAGTAATTTTCACGCCGTGCTGGAGGAATCACCCGCAGCACGATCGACCCCGGACTGGGATGGCGACGTGGTCATCGCCGCCTTCTCGGGGGATTCCATTCCGGCGTTGAAAGCGCAGCTTTCCGGCTGGAAAACGCTAAAGGATTGGACCGCGATCCGCCAGCGTGCCGTGTCAACTCGAGCCCAGTTTCGAGCACAGCAAGAGCATCGCTTGGTCTTTGTGTGGGAGCGCTCGAAGTCCGACGTGGTGGCCATGGTCCAGACCGCGGAAGACCTGCTCGACAAATATGCGGATCGCGGACAATGGTCGACACCCGATGGCACGTACTACGGTCAGGGCGCGCGCACAGGTCAAGTTGCCATCCTCTTCCCGGGTCAAGGGTCGCAATATGTGGGCATGTTGCGTGAACTGGCCTGCCGCTTCCCACTGATGCAGGACGTCCTCTCCGAGGCCGATGCCGCATTTGCGGCCTGGAGCGATGAAGGCGATCTGGATTTCCCGTTGAGCGAAGCCATCTATCCGCTGTCGTCATTCACGGCGGAAGCTCGCAGTGAGCAGCAGGCGCGGCTCACTGCGACTCAGGTCGCTCAACCCGCGCTGGGGGCCGTGAGCCTCGGTGGTCTCGCCGTGCTGCGCGGCTTCGGTCTGATTCCCGAGATGACAGCCGGCCACAGTTATGGGGAGTTGACCGCGCTCTGTGCGTCGCAGCGGTATCAGTCTTCGGCCCTGTATCGCCTGTCGTTATTGCGCGGGCAATTGATGGCGGCGGCTCAGGAGGTCGACGGAGGCATGCTTGCCGTTGGTGCCTCGCTGTCTCAGGTCGAACTGGCGATCAAGGAACATGCGGTCGACCTGGTCGTCGCGAATCATAACAGTCCCAATCAGGTCGTCCTGTCGGGGCGCTTGCCTGATATCGATCGGGCGGCCGAGTTGTTCTCAAAGTCTAACTTGCGTGGCAAGAAGCTGCCCGTCGCGGCGGCATTTCATAGCCCGCTGGTCGCCGCCGCAAGCGAGAAATTCCGCCCGATCCTGGATGAAATTGACTTCGCTCCGGCGGAAGTCCCGGTTTATGGGAACAGCCATGCCGATGTGTACCCCGAAGATCCCTCTGCCGCCCGTGATGTGCTGGCGGGGCAGTTGGCGAAGCCGGTCGACTTCGTACAGCAAATCGAAACGATGTACACGGCCGGTGCCCGCTGCTTCATTGAAGTTGGACCGGGAAACGTGCTCACGGGTCTGGTAGGGTCGATCCTCTCTGGTCGCGAACACCGGGCCATCGCGCTGGATGCCTCGGCCGGTAAGCGGTCGGGCATGACCGATCTGGCCATGCTGCTCGCTCAAACGGCGGCGACGGGTGTCCCGCTGACACTGACAGCCTGGGATCCCGCGCCCCCGGCCCTGATTGAACCGAGTGACCGACTGACCATTCCACTGTGCGGTGCGAACTACGTGAAGCCGCGGACACCACGCCCACCGCGTCAGCCAACGACCTCCGTGCCTCGTACAACGAATGCTCCGATGATGTCGCCACCTTCCGCCGCGGCCCCTGCCCCGGCTGCCATGCCTGTTTCGACCACAAATGGTCACCTGCGACCCACGGCCGCATCGTTGCCACAGGTATCGGCACTCCCCTCGACCATTCCCATGAGCCCGCGACCTCAAGGCTTATCTCCGGCCTTGGCTGCGCTGCAGCAGATGCAGACTGAAACCGCCCGCTTACATCGGCAGTTTCTGGAAGGACAGGAAACAGCCCTGCGCACGTTGCAATCGCTGATGCTGGGGCAGCCAGCGGACACAATGGTCGTAACGACGCCAGTGTTCGCTCCGCCACCCCTGGCACCGGCCAGCGCACCCGCACCCCAGCGGTATTCCCCCCCACTCCGTCAGCAGACACCCGCAGCAGCCCCAGCCCCCGTCCCCCAGCCCACACCGCGTCCCGCTGCGACACCCTTGGATCTCACGCCGCAGGTGCTCGCTGTCGTCGCTGAGAAAACCGGCTACCCCGTCGAGATGCTCAAACCCTCCATGAGCCTCGATCATGACCTGGGTATCGACTCCATCAAACGCGTCGAAATCCTCTCCGCCTTGCAGGAAAAGCTGCCGCAACTCCCAAGCGTCACGCCCGAGCAACTCCAGACACTGCATCGGCTGGAAGATGTGATCGGCCTGCTGGGAGCCTCAACTCCCGCAGCGGCGACTGCCCCGACATCATCGACACTCGATTTGACACCACAAGTGCTCGCCGTCGTTGCTGAGAAGACCGGCTACCCCGTCGAGATGCTCAAACCTTCCATGAGCCTCGATCATGACCTCGGCATCGACTCCATCAAACGCGTTGAAATCCTCTCTGCCTTGCAGGAAAAACTGCCGGAGTTACCGAGCGTCACGCCGGAACAACTTCAAACGCTGCATCGCCTCGAAGATGTCATCGGCCTGCTGGGAGCCTCATCTCCCGTCGCGCCGGTTGTTGCGAACCTGGGTGATCTCACGCCGCAAGTGATGGCCGTCGTCGCCGAGAAAACCGGCTACCCCGTCGAGATGCTCAAGCCGTCCATGAGCCTCGATCATGACCTCGGCATCGACTCCATCAAGCGTGTTGAAATCCTCTCCGCCTTGCAGGAAAAACTGCCGCAGCTACCGAGTGTCACACCTGAGCAACTTCAAACGCTGCATCGGCTCGAAGATGTGATTCGGTTGCTCGGCGGAGCAAGTCCCGTGGCTTCAAGCACGAGCGCTGTGGTTACCACTGTTGACACCGCCGCGACGATCTCGGCCCCGGATGATCATGTCGAGTTGATGATTGGCCGAGTCACCACGCGACCGGTCGTGGCTGCCACAGAGCGAGAGCCGCTGGCCTACCCCACGGGCAGCGAGTTCTGGATCACCGACGATGGCAGCGAGTTGGCTTTGAAACTGGCCGCGAAGTTCAACACGGCAGGTTTCAAGTCGCGCGTTGTACAATGGGACGAACCGGTGTCACCCGGCGCGAACCATCCGCTGGCGGGCCTGATTCTGCTCTCTCCCACCGCGGGGACCAGCGATGCCCATCTGTGGCGGGCCATCGAATGGATACAGAAGGCTGGCCCGACTCTTCGGCAAACGGCACACAACGGTGCCGCATTGCTGGCCACCGTCGCCTGTATCGATGGTGCCTTCGGACTGGCGAGTGATGGTCTCATCGCAGACGTCACGGCGGGTGGTTTCGCCGGACTCACAAAAACCGTCCGACATGAATGGCCGGAACTCACCTGCAAAGCGCTCGATACCCGCGATTCACCAGACCGACTATCGGTGGTGGAAGCGATTTTCGCTGAGCTGACCCATGTTGGCCCGATCGAATGTGGTGTCAGCAGCACGGGCTGTGTCGAAGTCATCACGACGTCAGTATCAACAACAGATACTGACACGGCGACCACGCTCCAACCAGGTGATTTGCTGCTGGTGACCGGCGGCGCCCGCGGCGTTACGGCGACGGCGGCCATCGCTGTGGCCCGGCGAACTCAGGCGACGCTGATGTTGCTCGGCCGCAGCCCGGCCCCGCAGCCCGAGCCCGATTATCTGCGAGGGGTAACCGACCCGGCCCATATCAAGCAGGCGCTCGCGACACATGGGGCCGCATCCACGCCGAAGGCGTTGCAGCAGCAGTGCCAGCAGATTCTCGCGCAACGCGAAATCAACGAGACCTTGGCGCAACTCCGGCAACTCGGCGTCACGGCGGAATATCACTCGGTGGATGTGCGCGATGTCCCGGCGGTCTGCAAACTGGTCGAGGAACTGCAACGGCAACATGGCCCGGTGCGTGGGATCATCCACGGAGCCGGTGTCCTCGCCGATCAGCGCATCGAAGACAAAACCCGCGACCAGTTCGACAAGGTCTTCAGCACGAAAGTCGTCGGCCTGCGGAATGTGCTCGGGACGATCGATCCATTACAGCTTCGCGCACTGGTGATGTTCTCCAGCTTCACGGCCCGCTATGGCCGCAAGGGACAAATCGATTACGCGATCGCCAACGAAGTCCTCAACAAGCTGGCTCAGCAGTGGCAACGCAAGTCGCCCGAGTGCCGCGTGCTGTCGTTCAACTGGGGACCGTGGGACGGGGGCATGGTGCAAGGGGGCCTGAAAGATCTCTTTGCGAAAGAAGGCGTGGGACTGATTCCGCTGTCCGCCGGTGGCGAACTGGTCGCGCAGCAACTGACCGCCGCGTCATCGTCAGGTATCGAGTTGGTCGTGTTGGGACCGGGATCGCAACCGCTGGAACAAACCGCTCCGGTTGAGACCACCACCGAACCTGCCGCTGCGGCCCCCCGCCTGATCCCCGAAGATGCCAAGCTCAGCTTTGCCCGCGAACTATCTGTCGCCTCGGCACCGTATCTGCGATCACACGTCCTCGGCGGCAAAGCGGTGCTGCCCGTCGCGATGGTGACCGAATGGCTGTCGCACGCCGTGATGCATCGCAATCCGGGTCTTGATTTCCAGGGGTTGAGCGGCCTGCACATCTACAAGGGTGTGCGGCTCACCGCCGACGAAACCGTGCCCCTCGAAGTGCATGTCGGCAAGCCGCGCCGCACGAATGGGCAGTTCCTGGTCTCGGCCCATCTGCTGCATCCGCACGGCAACAAACCCACGCTGCATGCCGCGGGCGATGTGATTCTGGGCACCGGCTTCCCTGAAGAACCGGCACCGCAGTTGAAGATCGCGGCGAATGATGGCAAGACGATTGGGCACCCCTATCAGCAACTCTTCCACGGTCCGATTTTCCAGGGAATGACCAAGGTCGAACTCTGCTCGCCACAAGGGATCGTCGTGCAGTCGCGCGTCGCCCCGCCTCCGGCGACCTGGGGACCGCAGCCGCTGCGACCGCAATGGCTGGCGGAACCGCTGGTGATTGATGTCGCGTTGCAGGCGGTCATTCTGTGGTGCCGCACGTTCCGCCAGAAGCCGTGCCTGCCCGCCGCGATTGGCGAGTACCGCCAGTACCGCCGCAGCTTCCCGAGCGAAGGGGTCCGCGTGGTGGTGCAAATCGCCGAGGCGACCGATCACAAAGTGCGAGCCGACGTCGAGTTCCTCGACCCCGCCGGCCGCGTGATCGCGACCATGACCGGCGTGGACAACATCCTCGACGAAGCCCTCGTCGCGGCGTTTGGGGCGAATGCGTTGTAGGGAACACAGCACTGAAGCCCACCCATTGCCATGGGTGGGCTTCTTCATTGTGTCGTGCGATTCAACGTGAACTACTTCGCCACCGAAAACTTATGCACCGTCGTCTGCCGATAGGTTTCGCCGGGCTTTAACACGGTGGTCGGGAAGTCGGGATGGTTCGGTGAGTCGGGGAAGTGCTGGGCTTCGAGGCAGAAGGCCGATTGCTTAATGAAGCCGTTCGTATCGGGCGTGCCGTTCAGGAAGTTGCCGGTGTAAAGCTGGATGCCGGGTTCGGTCGTCGCGACTTCCATCACGCGGCCGGAGGCGGGATCGACGACTTTGGCCGCCGGTCGCAGTTCGCCATAAGTGCCATCGACGACATAACAGTGGTCGTAACCCCCGGCACCATTGATAGTCTGATCGATGCGGGTACCGATCTTTTCCGGCTTCAGGAAGTCCATCGGCGTATCGGTCACCGTTGCGAGTTCACCCGACGGAATGGAGTTCTCATCCACCGGGATGTACCGACTGCAAAAGAGTGTCAGCTCGTGATCGAGAATAGTACCGACACCGGCTCCGGCGAGATTCCAGTAGCAGTGATTCGTGACGTTCAGCACCGTCGCTTTGTCGGTGGTGGCGGTGTAGTCGATCTTGAGTTCGTTCTGATCGTTGAGCGAGTACGTGACGACGACGGTTAACGCGCCGGGATAGCCTTCCTCGGCATCAGGGCTGGTGTAAGTGAAGCGGACGGCGTTCTGATCGGCGAGCGGTTCAGCCGTCCACACCTTCTTATTGAAACCAACGATGCCACCGTGCAGATGGCCGGGGGCGTTGTTGGTGGCGAGCGTGTATTCCTGGCCGTCGAGCGTGAACTTGCCGAGAGCGATGCGGTTGGCATAGCGGCCGCAGATACCACCGAAGTAAGGCTTGTTATCAAGGTAGCCCGCGAGGTCGGGCCAGAAGAGATTGATGTTCGCCAGCTTGCCATCGCGGTCGGGCGTTTCGACTTTGGTCACCGCCGCCCCGAAATTGATGAGGCCGACTTTGAGGCCGCTCGCGTTGGTCAGTTCGTAGTGGGTGATCGCGACTCCATCGGGTGTTTGTCCAAAAGATTGCGTGGCAATCGTGGGCATGGTGGTCTCTTTCGCTGGCGTCGCTTCTGAAGAGGGTGAGGCGGTCTCGGCAGACATCGCGGGTGCGGAGGAACCGGGAGCATCCCAGTCGGCGGAGGGTGTCGTCGGGGGAGGCGCAGGGGGTGCCGTTGCACCACACCCCAGCAACGTGGCCGCCAGACATGGGGGAGCGCAGAGGCGCAGCCAGAGTCGCCGCGCCAGACCAGAATCGAACATGTACCGTCTCATCACAACCCTCTCCGCAGTTCATCAAAATGAAGTCTGCGGACAGTGTGTGACGCGGAAGTCGGGCGGTCAAGTCGCCTTGGCGGCCAGCTTGGGCGGGGGCCAGTAGCCTTCAAACCAGCGGTCAATCTCGGCGTTCGACAGGCCAAACTGTTCGAGTTCGTACTTATGAGCCCCATGCTTGCCCTGCGGGTTGTTCGCCAGCCATTGCTTCATACCGGCTTCCATCTCGTCCGAATACTGGTAGCCGAAACGTTCGTAAATGCCCTTGACTGTGCCGATGGGGTCTTTGACGAGGTCATCAAAAATGACATCGGTCATGCGGTCGCCGAATTTCTCCTTGGCTTTCTTGGAGTTCTCAATGGCGATCGCCATGCGTTCGGCGAGTTCCGGGCCCGATTTTTCCACGTTGAGCTGGTCTGAAAAGATGCCACGGGTCATGCAGATCAGGCTGCAGCACGAGGGGACCACTTTCTTGGGGTCGCGGTGCGTCTGGATGACGTTAGCTTCCGGAATGGTTTCCATCAGCGGTGCGAGTGTCGCCTGGTGAACCGGCGACTTCAAAATCCAGTGCTTTTTCTGCTCACCCGCCTGCAACAACTGCAATTGCTTCTTGTAGTAGTCGTAGACTTCCAGTTGCCGTGCATCGGACATGTTTTTGTAGTATTCGAAGTAACGGGGCAGTACGGCGTCGAGCAGGAACATCAGGCTGACAAACGAGTTATTCATCAACCAGCCACATTCCTCGGGGGAATCGGGCTCAATGGCGTGAATCTGCTTGAGATTGGGAGCCAGGCGGTTCATCGCCTTGACCGCGAAATTGGCCTTCCAGCGGCGGTAGCTGTTGTTCTGCTTGCGCTCTTCCTTATCCGTAGCCGCGGGGTACAGCGTCTCCCAGACCATCAGCGGACGGGCGTTGGGGTCTTTGGCGAGGAGGTTATACAGTAGCGTCGTTCCGGTGCGGGGCATGCCGACCACATACAGTGGTCGATTCAGTGGTTGAGCCAGATACTCGGGATGACGTTTCCAGGCGGCTTCGACGAGCAACCGGTTTGAGGCGTGCTGCACGAGCAAACGATTCATGCAGTAATGCCCGAAAGGATGCAGCTTCGCCGAGTTTTCAAACTCTTCGCAGAGGATTTGCAGCGGTTCCAGAAAATCGTCGTTTCCGTAATCTTTGAGGCCTGTTGCAGAACGTCCTGCGGCGAGCACCCGGTCGACCGTCATCGTGCGTTCGCCGCCGAGGCTGCGCACCATGCCGCCGATGCCATTAAAGAGCTTCACACCCACCGGACGAAACGGGCGATCCAGAGTAAAATTGCTCATGGAATGGCGTTGATTTCTAGCGTTAGATGTTGGGAGATGCTGGAAACGCAGAAGATTCATGCGAGTACCATGCCACGCGGTTGGTTTCACGCGATGACGGGATACCTGTATCGCTGCCTCGTCGGAAAAATCGGAAGTTCCAGTCCACTTCATTGATAGCAGTCTGCGGGGAACAGAGAGAATCTCCAAGGGAGTGAGATTTCAGAGTTGCCGCAGTACTAAGCAAAAATGTTGCTAGAACCGGCACAACCCGCACCGCCAGAGTCTACCCATTTTATCTACCCTGTCGACTGGGTAGAAGTCGATGGTTATGTCGACGGTAGGCTCTCAACATCAGAAATCGCCGAGAAATGACATCAAACCGACGACACTATGTCACCGATTTGATCAAATTGAGCGGGGATTGCATGCCGAAGGAGAGGGACCGGCGAGGTGATTCAAATCGGCCGACTGAGGCAAATTTTGCACGAGTCGCGGCGTGTGCTGCGGGACATCGGCAAAGATTGTCAGTGCGGGCACGGCGTTTGCCTGTTCAGGGTGGCGCGGTGTCAGATGACAAGGCCCCTGAGGATGACTGCTCAATCCCCACTGCTTCGCCGGGAATGAGTGAACATCCTAAGTGGGAAAAGCTGGATTTTAGCGAAAACGGGCAAATTTCGCTCAGTTCTCCTTGGCAGTGTCATGGAATCTGGTTTGAATGGATCTTACCTACCCAAACGCGAGATCAATCTGGAATGTGGTCTTCGGAGAGGCAACTTTTCGAAAGCCGCCGCTGAAAGATTGATCGTAGCTGTTGACTCCGCAGGCAATTGAGGCCCGCCTAAGACCACCGATTCGACTGAGGTGACCCTCAGCTCCGAATCCCAGCCGACACAGCCAGGAAGTGCTCCTTCCCGCCTGAGTCACACATCACTGGCAGCGCTGCTGTCAGTGGGAGTGTTTTATCGATTTTCACATGGGATCGTTAATCCACAGCGTGCTGTACCGCGCTGAGCGTGTCCTTGCCACGTCCACGATGCTCGCCACCTGCGTTGTCTGAAGGTTGCACTGCTGTCTTGACAGATCGCAGTCCGAGAGGAATCAATTGCCATGGATGCCAGCCCTGAGTTCGAATACCGCGGTGACCTCGACATAGCCATCGTGGGCATGTCCTGCATGTTTCCCAAGTCTCCGAACCTGAGAGCTTACTGGGAAAGTATCATGAATCGCCTGGATTGCATCCAGGAAGTTCCTGAGACCCGCTGGAGCACTGCAGATTACTTTGACGACGACCGTTTCGCACGGGACAAAGTTTATTCCAAATGGGGCGGATTTCTGGAATCCATTCGCTTTGATGCGATGAAATGGAAGATTCCCCCCGCCAGCCTGCTCAGCATCGACCCCATTCAACTGCTGTCGCTGGAAGTCGCGGCCCAAGCCTTTGAAGACGCGGGGTTTGACAAGCGGCCTTTCCCCAAAGAGCGGACCGGGGTGCTCTTCGCCTGTGCCGGCTCGCACGATGTCGGCTCAGATTACGCATTCCGCACAATGCTCGGACATTATCTGCCCCGCGTGAAAGACCTGACACCCGAAGTTCGCAAGCACATCGTCGACGAAATCAATGCGACTTTGCCGGAATGGACCGAGGACTCTTTCCCCGGGTTCCTGATGAACGTCATCGCGGGCCGGATCGCGAATCGGTTCGATTTGGGCGGACCCAACTACGTGGTGGATGCGGCTTGTGCCGCCTCGCTGGCCGCCCTGCATGCCGGCATGGCACAACTCCGACTTAAGACCGTCGATGCGATGCTGATTGGCGGGGCGGACGGCACGAACAACCCGTTCTGCTACATGAGCTTTGCAAAAACTCACGCGCTCTCTCCCCAAGGCCGCTCGCGACCCTTTGATAATGGTGCCGACGGGATTGCCCTGGGTGAAGGCATCGCGGCGATCATGATTCGCCGTCTGGAAGACGCCGAGCGCGATGGCGACAAAATTTACTGCGTGATCAAGGGCATTGGTGCCTCCAGCGATGGTCGCAACCGCAGCATGACCGCCCCATTCCCGCCCGGCCAGATCATGGCGATGGAGCGAGCTTATCTGGATGCCGACGTGCCCGCGGCCTCGGTCTCCCTCGTAGAAGCTCACGGTACAGGGACCGCCGTCGGCGACAGCACCGAAATCACTTCGTTGCATACGCTGTTCTCGCAAGCCACCAAAGACGAACAGTACGCAGCCGTTGGCTCGGTCAAGTCGATGATCGGTCACACCAAGACCTGTGCCGGTTTGGCCAGCCTGGTGAAGACGGCCCTGGCGATCAAGCAGAAGGTGCTCCCGCCGACCATAAACGTCGAAAAACCGAACGAGATGGTCGATTTCCGGCATAGCCCGTTCTATATCAACACCGAGACCCGCCCGTGGTTTGAAGAACTGGCGGAACACCCGCGGCGTGCCGGCGTGAGTGCGTTCGGATTCGGCGGAACGAACTTCCACGTAGTGATGGAAGAGTACACGAAGCCCGGCCCCTCTCAGTTTGACCTCGATTTCTCGCCACGTTCCGCGGAAATCTGCCTGTGGCAACGCGGTAACAAGGCCGAAGTCGTTCAGAGCCTGAAGGAACTGCTGACCCAGATCGAGGGACTGCCGACCACCAATCTGGCACAGTTGGCTTATTCCTTGCGGTTCGACGAACAGCAACAGGGAAAAGCCGGTTCAGCGGCCCGATTGGCGATTATCGCGACAACCATCGAAGACCTGCGTGGGAAGGTTCTCAAGGCCATTGATCAGTTAAGCAGCAAAGCCGCCGTCAACGATCCGACCGGGATTTATTACTCCGAAGCGGCCCCGGTGACACGCGACAAAGTGGCCTTTCTTTATCCCGGACAGGGATCGCAAGCCGTTAACATGCTGCGTGATGCGGCCGTGGTCAGCCGCTGGGCGCACGGACTGTTCACCCATGCGAACCGCGTGCTGGGTGAGTTTTTCCCGATCGCGATGACCCGCATGATCTTCCCCCCTCCGGTCTTCAATGCCGACGAAGATACGGAACGGAAAGAACGCCTGAATGATACCAAAGTGGCTCAACCCGCTTTGGGCGTGGTGGAAGCCTTCGGGACAGAACTGCTGAAGCGGTATGGTGTAACGCCCGGTGGTGTCGCCGGCCACAGCTACGGTGAGTATGTCGCCTTGTATGCGGCAGGCTCGCTCAGCCTGGAAGATTTGCTGACAGTTTCCGCGCATCGTGGCCAAGTGGCTGCCGCTGCCAGCCAGACGTGTCCCGGAGCCATGGCTGCGGTCATGAGCAGTGCGGAAGTCACGCAGAAGTTCCTGACCGACAACCAGCTTGAGGTCTACCTTGCCAATTTGAATGGTCCCGACCAGACCATCATTGCGGGCACCGAAGAGTTGATCGTCCATACCGTGGCCCAGATGAATGCCAAGGGACTGCGGGCCAAACGGATCCCCGTCACGGCGGCGTTCCATACCCCCTGCCTGGCCACGGCGGCTCAACCCCTCAGTGTGGTCTTGAAGAACACCAAGCTGGAATCGCCAAAACTGCCGGTCTACAGCAACACGTTGGGAGCGGCGTATCCCACCGAACCCGGCGAAATCCGTCAATTGCTGCAACGGCACATCGTCGAGCCTGTCCGGTTTGAAGCGGAAATGCGGCAGATGCGGGCCGATGGTTTTGAAGTTTTCATCGAAGTGGGACCGGGGCGTGTGCTGTCTGGGTTGCTCGGACGAATTTTCGCGGGCAACACGCCGACCGTCCTGTCTCTGGAAGCCAACGGTCGCGATGGCGTGGCGCAGTTCGCCCACGTGCTGGCACAACTCGCGGTGCTCGGTTTGGAAATCGATCTGAGCCCCTGGTTTGAAAGCCGTGGACTGCAGGCGACGGCGGTCTCAGAGTTCGCCCAGCAAGTCCGCGATACGGCTGAACCCAAGAAAACCGACTGGATTCTCTCGGTCCAGGGAGCCCGGCCTGTTACTCCCTTACCAAAACGCAAGGGTTTGCCGGGCGATGGTCTGCGCGCGAAATTTTCCGGCAAATCCGGTACAAACGGCGCGACAACACCCACGAACCCGGAAACCGTTCCGACCGTGCTGAACGGTTCGTCCGTAACAGCCGATACGTTGGGACGGACAGCAACAGTTTCAGCACAGACTGAGCCTCCCCAAGTGTCGGCAGCAGCGATTGCGACCCCTCAACCTGTCGCAGCCGTTTCTCAACCGGTGACCGCAGGAGCCCATCGCGTGGCGGAACATGTTCGTCCGGCACCCGCACCGCTGCCTGCCACTCCGCGTTTCAAGACACGGGTTGCGGCAGAAACGATCAATGGCACCACGAACGGACATGCGACCAACGGTAGCAAGAATGGTATTTCTACCAATGGATACCATGAAGCTAAGACCCATAATTCGCACCATGGACAACAAAGTACACAGTCTGGAAAACCTGCCGCTGCTCCAGTTCAGGCAAATGTTCCTGTTCCGGTCATTCTTCCGGGAAGTTCGGTGCCAATGGCACCCTGTTTGCCGGTGACAACCAATTGGAATCAGGTGGCGACGGAGACAACTCCCACTCCTCCTGCGATGTCATATTCTTATCCCTTGCAACAGCCCATGAGGTTTGCCGTGTCGACGTCTCAGCCATCTAACGACCATGGTTCCAACATGAATCCCGCTGCGGCTCAGATGCTGCTGCAATCGCAGGCACTGATGATGCAGATGTTGGACCTGCAGAAATGGCAGCAGCAGGTGGCGTTGAAATTTGTCGACACCCACCAGCAGTTGATTCAGGGCCTCTCTGGCAGCACGCTGGAATTGCCGGCCCTGGCCAGCCCCATGATTGCCACGGCACTCCCCACTCCGGCGATTGCTCCTCTGGTGCAACCGGCCGCGGTGGCTGCTCCGGCACCGCAACCCGTGGTTGCTCCTCAACCGGTGGCCGCACCGCAACCAGTGGCCGCACCGATTGCGGCCCCTGTGGCAGTCTCCAAGCCCACACCCGTCGCGGTGGCCCCCGCCGTGAAGGTCTCTCCGGTCCCGGTGGTTTCGCGGCCCGCAGCCGTCCCCACGAACCGGATTGCTCAGGTTCCTGTCGCTCCGACCCGACCAGCCGTGGCGAATGGCACGCCTGTCGCGGTCTCCACCGCCGCTCCGGCACCTGCCGCGAAGGCTCCTGCGGACTCCTCCACCGACCACATTCCCACGCCAGAATCGTTCCGTGTCGATCTGCTCGATGCGGTGAGCGAGCGAACGGGCTACCCGATCGAAATGCTCGATCTCGATCTGGCGATGGAAGCGGGTCTCGGAATTGACTCCATCAAGACCGTTGAAATCTTCAGTAACCTGAAGGCTTATCACCCGTACTTCCAGCAGGATGATCAGGACGAAGAAGAAGCCCTGAAGGAATTCACGAAGCTGAAGACCCTGGGCGATATCATCAGTGCCTACGAACTCCGCTATCAGGCCGTCACATCAGGCGGCAAGGCCCCTACCAGCAAGTCTGCCGCGACTCCCGGTGAAGCGGTGGAACGTTACTCGCTGGAAGCCGTTGAAGCAAATACCAACGGGCAAAAAAAAACTTCCCGCGTGAGCAACTGATTCTGCTGCTTGGAGAAGCTGCGGAGTTGACGTCGGCTTTAACAGCCGGGCTCACTCAAGAGGGATATCGCGTCCGACAAATCCTGCCGGGTTCTCAAACCCGGCAGGTGTCGGGCCAGACATTTGAAGTCGACTTCAGCCAGCCCGAGGCACTGCAACAATTGCGACCGCTGCTGGTGGGTTCCGCTAATGAACCCATCGGGGCGGTTTTGAATTTTCTCGGTGTCAGCCCCGCCTTTTCGCCCGCCGGTTGCGTCAGCCCGGAAGCGGCCCAGCAAGTCACCCTCTGGTCGTTCAACTTCCTCAAGGAATACGCGAACGATCTGGTAGCCGCCGCGAAATCGGGGGGCGGGTGGGTGATGAACCTCACCGGTCTGGATGGCAAGTTCGGACTCGCCAAATCGGGAGGTCGCATGGCATTGACCTCCGCGGGCTTGTGCGGACTCTTTAAGTCGTTCCGTCAGGAATATCAGACGCTGCAGGTCAAAAATGTCGACCTGGACCTCTCGGCACCCAGCGCGTTGCTCGCCGGACGGTTGATTGAAGAACTCGCCGATACCGACACCGCGTATGAAATTGGAATCACCACCACCGGACGTTGGACACTGAAGCTCAACAACACCACGCCGCATGCCTCGCAACTTGGTGCCTTCCCACTCGATCAAAACTCTGTGGTGCTCATTACAGGTGGAGCCTATGGCATCACCTGCGATATCGCGCAGCGCATGGCGGAACTCTCTCGAGGGAAACTGGTCCTGGTCGGCCGCTCTCCCCTGCCTGATGAAGAGCCGGAAGAGACACGGGGTTTGGATGCGGCCAAGTTGCGTTTGCACCTGATCGCCGAGCGCAAGGCCTCGGGCCAGCCGTTAGTTCCTGCCCAGATTGAGCAGAATCTCAAACGAATGCTGAAAGATCGCCAAATCTTGGCGAATTTGCAGGCCTTGGAAGCGACCGGCGCGACGATTGAGTATCATTCGCTCGACGTGCGCGATGAAGAAGCGTTTGGTGGTCTGATCGAGCAAATTTATGCTCGACATGGCCGCCTGGATGGCGTGATTCATGGAGCCGGCGTGATCGAAGACAAGCTCATGCGTGACAAGACACCGCAGTCGTATGCGAATGTCTTTTCCACGAAAGTCGACAGTGCCATGGTCCTGGCCAACCGCTTGAAGCCCGAAGGTTTGAAGTTTCTCGTCTTCTTCTCCTCGGTCTCGGGACGTTTCGGAAACAACGGACAATGCGACTACAGCGCCGCGAACGAGTTCCTCAACAAACTCGCCGATGATCTGGATCGCAAGTGGCCGGGGCGCGTGGTGGCGGTGAACTGGGGAGCGTGGGACGCGGGCATGGTCTCCGACGAATTGCGTCGGATTTACGCATCCCGCGGCATCTATCTGATTCCGGTCCCCGAAGGCGTCCGCTTTCTGGAGCAGGAACTGCGACTCACGGGGCATCGTGAACCCGAGGTCACCATTGCGTGCAGCGTACCGCAGCTGTCGCGGTTGGTCGCCGAGGGAAAGTGAACGACGCCGCCAGGGTTCGCGGAACAATCGTCTGATCGAAAACAGCTCGTTTAGGCAGGGAAAATTTCAGGATGAACAGCCGGGATCTTGCCATCGTCGGGATGGGGTGTGCCGTTCCCAAAGCACGTAATGTGCGTGAATATTGGCAAAACGTGATCAACGGGGTGGACTGCATCGAGCCGCCTCCCGCGCCACGCTTTGCCCACACGCGTGATTTCAGCTTTCTGACAGAGCCCATGGCGGTGCATCGGGGTGGCTTCCTGCCTGGCGATCTCGCGATCGATCCGCAGGCCTTTGGTTTGCTTCCCAACGCTGTTAAGCATGGTGAGGCCGACCAGTACCTGATGCTGCTGGTCATCGATGCCGCCCTGAAAGATGCGGGGTTTGCCACCACAGATCCGCGACGGCAGCGAACCGATGTGCTGATTGGTCGGGGTGCCTACCCCGGTGCCAAGCACTGCGAGTTGTGGTTGCGCGGCGAGATCTACGACACGGCGCTGGAACTGATCGATCGCAAGTTTCCCGACCTGCTGGCGAACGGCCGCCGCGCGGAAGTGGAAGCCTGGCTGCGCGAAACATTGCCTCCGAACGAGGTCGATTCGCTCGCCACGGCGATTCCCAACATCGTGGCCAGTCGTATTGCCAACCGCTTCGATTTCGGCGGGCTAGCCGAGACCGTCGATGGGGCTTGTGCCTCGAGTCTGCTGGCACTCGAGCAGGCGGGCGATCGGCTCCGCAGTGGTCGGTCGGATGTTGCGATTGTGGGTGGGGTGTTTCTCGCGCAGGTGCGACCCTTCCTGCTGGTCTTCAACCGGTTGTACGCGGTTTCGCGTTCCGGAGTGATTCGGCCGATGGATCGCCGGGCCGATGGTCTGGTGATTGGCGAAGGGGCCGGTGCGATTGTCCTCAAGCGTTTGGAAGATGCCGTCGCGGATGGCGATCGCATTTACGCCATCGTCAAGGGGACCGGTTCCGCCAGCGATGGTCGCCACCTGGATGTGCTGGCACCCGCCTGGCAAGGTCAGGTACTGGCTTGCCAGCGCGCCTATGCAGACGCCAATGTCGACCCCAAGAGCATCGGCTATCTGGAATTGCATGGCACCGGAACCAACGCCGGTGATACCGCGGAAATCACCACCATTCGTGAAATCTTCGGCACATCCAAGCATCCGCCCACATCGCGGGCCATGGGGTCGGTCAAATCGCAAATCGGGCACCTGATGCCGGCCGCTGGTATCGCGGCCCTCATACGCACGGCCCTTTCACTGACAAACAAATTGCTGCCCCCCAGCCTGCACTGTGAAGAGCCCCGCGAAGAACTGCTGGAATCGCCGTTCTACCTCAATCCCCACACACGCCCCTGGGTTCAGAAAGACACGCGCGGTCCCCGGTTTGCCGCGATCAATGCGTTTGGATTCGGTGGCATCAACGTGCATGCCATTCTGGAAGAAGTCGTCCCGTCAACCGTGGCCCTGAAGACACACGTCGCGATTCCGCGGCCCTTGGTCCCGGAACTGAAACGGCCCTCCGAGTTGGCCATGTTCTCGGCCGACACACCAGCTGACATTGTCTCTCAAATCCAGCAACTCTTCACGTTCCTGGATAAGGATCAGCAAACCAGAACCGAAGCCGATATCGCGCGGTCGCTGATTGCGGCCATGCAGTTCGATCGCCCGGTGAAACTCGGTGTCGTATTTGAATCGCTGGACGAATTGGTCAAAAAACTGAAACTGGTGCTCGGTGAACTCGAGAAAGCCGCCCCCAAATTCACCGACGACACCATCTACTACTCAGTCAACGTGGCCAAGCATCAAGGCAAAATCGGCTTCATCTTCCCGGGCATGGGCTTCCCGGGGCTGATCGGGAACTACCCCGACCATCTGATGGAACTCTGTCTCCATTATCCGGAACTGCGAGCCGAGTTCGACTTCTTTGAAGAGCGCGATCGCAACCCCGATGATGACGTGCCGACCAGTTCGGTCTTCGTGCCCCCGGCTTCGCTTCCCGAAGAGTATCGCACCAAGTTGAAGAACCGCCTGGGCCCGCCCAAGGACACCGATTTTCTCGAAGAGCAGAAGCCGGAAGAACGCTATCTCTCGGCGATGGGGGTCACGCTCGCCAACTGGATCAGTTGGACCTTGCTGAAGCAGTTCGAGATTCCCGTCGATGCCGCCGCCGGGCAAAGTCAGGGCGAAATGGCCGCCATCTGCGCGGCGGGCATGGGCGATTTCCGCGAATCGGCCCCGGCGTATTGGCGCGTGCTGAACATCACGCCCAAGTACGAAAACACAGGCCGACTGGCCTTTGCCTGGGCGACGGAAGAGCAGGTCGCTCCGCTGGTCGCCGCGAACCCCCGCACCTATATCGCGATGTACATCGGCCCCAGCGCCGTGATTATTGGGGGTGATCGTGAGGGCCTGGTCCGCATTACCGATGCGCTGAAGAAGGAACGCTGCCTGGCATCGATTCTGCCTTACCCGGCGATTCATACGCCGATGCTCAGCCACCTGCGTGAAGATCTGGATGAAGCGCTCAAAGACGAGCCGTTCGCCATCAAACCCGCCACTATGACGCTCTACTCATCGATTACGACAGAGCCCTACCCGACCGATGAAGCGGGAGTCCGGCACACGCTGGCTCTCAACCTCGATCACCCCTTGCGGGTCTGGCAAACCATTCGCCGCATGTACGAAGATGGCATCCGCATTTTCGTGCAAGTGGGGGGCGGGCATATGGCGGCCCGCGTACAAGACTTTACCAGCGAAGATGAACCGGCCATCGCCGTCGCCCTGGATGTCGACAACCGCAATCCGTTAACACAATTGAACCATCTGCTGGCCACGCTGTTTGCCGCCGGGGTGAAGTTCAATCCCCTGCCGCTGTTCAATAATCGCAATGTGCAGGTGCTCGATCTGGCACAACCCCGAGGTGCGCTGCCGCAGCCGAAAATGCTGTTACCGCTGCGGATCGAATGGACACCGTTGCGACACCCCAGCGTGCCACCGCGTCGCGAGCTGAGTGTGCCGGAACCATCGACCGTGGCGGCCGCGACACCAGCCCCCGCTTCCAAACCAGAGACGGTCAAACCGACCGCCCCACCGGCAGTTGTACCTGCCGCACCAATGGCCACGCCTGCTCCTGAACCGGCGATCGCCCGCAGCATCGAGGAATTCAACGATTGCAGTCACGGCTTCTTTTCGGGGGTCGACTTTGTACAGAACCCGGCGGTCGTCGAGTTTGATACTTCGCTCCCCGTGCTCATCAATGGCCGGGTCACGAAGTATGTGGAAGGGCAGGAGTTGCTCATCGAGCGCGTGCTCGATGCCGACCAAGATCGTTACATCTACGACCACCTGTTCATCACCTGTCCTCCCAAGGCACCCCGCCACTGCCTGCCCATCGTGCCCATGACGATGAGCCTGGAGTTCATCGCCGAAGCAGCCGCGCTGTTGTGCCCGGGCCTCGGCGTCATCGGCTATGAAAACGTGAAGGCCATGCGCTGGATCGGGCTCGAGGATCGCTTGCAGGTGCTGTTGTATCTGGATGCCAAGGTCTTCTCGGTGGATGAGGAAACCGGCCAGACGCGGGTCGATGTCACCATTTCTTTCCAGGATAAGCGCGCGTTTGCAGGGCGCGTGGTGCTCGGCACGGCCTATGCCCAGACCCTGGACATGGAATGGCCCGATCAGTCCGATGCGCCCGGTTGGCCCCTGGATATCAGTGAAGCCTACGAAGGCCGACGGATGTTCCATGGCCCCGCGTTCCATGTGATGACGGCCTTGGACAAATTCTCCAACCCGGTCGCCACGGGCAAATTGCGCGTCTTGCCGAAAGACAAGCTGTTTGCGGGCCTGCCCGAACCGGGCCTGCTGGTCGACCCCTGCCTGCTGGATGGCATCGGTCAGTTTGTCGGCCTGTGGTGCCAGATGCACGACTGGCACATTCTGCCCATCGGCGTCGAGAAAGTGGAACTCTATGGACCCACGCCCCCCGTGGGCACCGACTGCCCCATCAAAATGATGGTGACCGTCTTCGATATCGATACCAAGCAACTCAAGGCCAACTTTGAAATCGAAGATGGCTCGGGGAATGTCTGGATGCGGTTTTCGGGCTGGGGCGACTGGATTTTCCGTTGGACCCCGGAATTCCTCGATTTCAACCGCTATCCCACACAGTTCCCACTCTCCAAGGAAATCGCCCTGCCCGGTTTGCCAACCGATGCCTTGGCCGTACTCATGGAAGAACGGCATTTCGTGGGTGTCGATCCGCTGTGGATTGCCCGGGCCTCTTTGACCAATGCGGAAATCGCGGAATTGCGTCAGTACGAGAGCGCCAAGCAGATGCGCAAGTATCTGCTGTCACGCATGGCGATTAAAGATGCCATCCGCATCTGGCGCAGCCGCGTAATGAACGCAGATTTAACTCATCCCGCCGCCTACCACATCGAACACGATGAGCATGGCAAGCCCTATGTGGTGGGAATCGCGGATGAATTTGTCCCCGAAATCACGGTGACACGCAAAGACAATATCGCGGTGGCGATCGCCTCCTGGCAACCGCTGGGGGTCGACGTGGAACCGGCCAACCGCGATACCCGCTCGATTCTGGATTCGTTTGCCACGACCAACGAAATCGAACTCGTTGATCAATTGGTAAACAGCCACCCGGAGGCGGGATGGGAAACGCGACTGTGGTGCGCCAAAGAGGCGGCCGGCAAAGCCCGTGGAACAGGACTGAACGGGTATCCCAAGCGGTTGCAGGTGCGTGAAGCCGACGAATCGGGCCGCATGCTGGTTCAGGATACGGAAACTTCACACAATTTTGAGATTCAGACAACACAATGGGAAACGGTGCTGGTCGCGACAGCCGTCCCCCTGGCAGAACTCGATTCCGGGACGGTCGGTTCCGGTCGCGACGGTCATGCGGGATAGGATGGCTGAGATCGGTCGAAGTGACGGAACCAGTTGTTCCTGTCGCAAGGACCAGAACGTCCACAACCGACCTTGATGCACGAGAGAGCGTCGATCTCTGGCGGGACCAGCCACCCCCAGAGATCCCAGGGAGTGCCTGATGACCTGGGGTATTTGGCGAATAGATGCAGAGTACGGAGACACCGAGTCATGACGGAAGCAGTCCCCCCCACCGCAGGATCACCGGCCATTTCGGCACTGCGGCTCCCCGAGAGCGAACGCGTGACCAGTGGTGGATCGTCACGACTGGTGCGGTTCGTCGTCTGGGCGGGACTACTGGTCCTGCTGGTGATCGGCGTCGGGGCGTATCGTCGTAATCCTCCCTGGTTGCAGGAAATTCGGGCGTCTGTGCTGGGGAACAGCGTCGAGTTTGATACGGCCACCGTCTCGGTCAAAGGCCGTGAAGAGGTCTCGCTGGAGGTCTCTGGCTTTGTCGTTCCCTACCGCGTCCTCAACGTTTCGCCACGCATTCCCGGCCTGATCACCAAAATTGGTTTCGAGGTGGGTCAGAAAGTGAAGAAGGGCGACGTCCTCGCGCAGCTTGACGATTCCAGTTACCAGTTTGATTTGCAGCAGGCCGAAGCCGCCGTACAGGCGTCGCACAGTCATCTGGAAGAAGCCCAGAATGGTGCGCAGCCGGAAGAAATCAACCAGGCACGCACCGCGGTCGATATCGCGAAATCGAAACTGGAACTGGTTTCGGGAGAGTTGGAACGGGCCGAGATGCTGGGCGATTCCACAACCGATGCGGAAATGGATCAACTCCGCTCGGCCAAGAAAGATGCCGAGGCTCAGGTCTCTTCCCTGCAAGATAAACTCAAGCTCATCGAACAGGGCCTGCGTCCGGAACGGATGAAAGCCATCGAAGCTGAAGTCAAACAGACGGAAGCCTTGGTCAACAAGGCCAAATACTTCCTGGAAAACACCAAAATCATTGCCCCGCTCGATGGCACGGTTCTGGAAAAGAACGCCGAAGTGGGCGAAATTCTGCGGCCGGAAGTCCTCTCAGTCAGCCTGTGCAAACTCGCCGACATGAGCGTGATGGAAGTTGAAATCGACGTGCAGGAACGCGAACTCTACAAGATTGAAATCGGCCGCGCCTGCGAGATTATTCCCGATGCCTACCAGGACAAAACTTACGCGGGCAAGATCGATCGCCTGCAACCCATGGTGAATCGCTCACGCGGGGTAGTGCGTGTGACCCTGCGGATCGATAGCCCTGATGAATACCTGCTGCCCGACATGAACGTGCGCGTGAAGATCATGAATTCGCCAGAGACGGAAGCCGCAGACGAAACTTTATGGATCCCCGAAGCGGCGGTGAAAAAAGAGGGCGAGAAAGCCTCTGTCTTTGTCATCCAGAATGACACTGCCAAGCAGATGGAAATCGAACTGGGCGCCAAAGAAGGCCGACGGGTCGAAGTGAAGTCGGGGCTCTCCGCCGGTGACGTGGTCATCATCTCGGGTGACAAGCGGGTGGTCGAAGGCCAGCAGATCCGCGTCAAGTCGGGGAAGTAGCCGGCTGACTCTTCGATGGGGTTCGTTTTTTCCCGCTCGTCAAGTGACCTTCTCTATGTCCGACGCCATTGTGACCGTAGATAACTGCACGAAAACCTACTCCCGCGGCGCGGAACGTGTCGAGGTGCTCAAAGGGGTCTCGCTGCAGATCATGCGGGGAGAGTTCGTCGCCTTGATTGGCCCCTCCGGCTCGGGAAAAACGACACTCCTGAACCTGATTGCGGGACTCGATCAACCCACAAGCGGCCGGGTCATTGTCGCCGATCGCGACATCAGCCGCATGGACGAATCGCAACTGGCCCGCTGGCGCACCACCGCCATCGGCTTCGTGTTCCAGTTCTATCACCTCATTCCCGTGCTCACGGCGTATGAGAACGTGGAGCTGCCGCTGCTGCTGCTGAACATGTCGGCCAAGCGGCGTCGCGAACAGGCATTAGCCGTTCTGCATCTCGTTGGTTTGCAGCATCGGTTAACGCATCGTCCGGGGCAGCTATCTGGCGGCGAGCAGCAACGCGTGGGCATTGCCCGGGCCCTCGTTACCGACCCGGCCCTGGTGGTCGCCGATGAACCCACGGGTGACCTCGACGGTCGGAAGAAAGAGGAAATTCTCGACCTGCTGGAAAACCTGCAACGGGGCCTGAACAAGACGATTCTGATGGTGTCGCACGACCATGTCGCCGCCGCTCGCGCCCACCGACTGACACGCATCAGCGATGGACGATTGCTGGAAGAATTCGCGTCTACCAAAGAAGAGGCGTTGGCCCTGGCCTTCCCGGATGCAAAAATTCGCGGCAATCATTAGGGGTTGGGGATTAGGTGTTGGGTTTTAGGGATTGGGTCAATAGCGGCAGACTCGATTCGGAGTGAGAGCAACAGTTCGATGTTTCTGGGTGATCGCCGATGCGAAACTATCGGTCACTGAATGTCTGGCAGTCCTCGCATCAGTTTGTTCTACAAGTCTATCCCATCACTCAGAGTTTTCCGCAGGAGGAGCGTTATGGTCTGACGCAGCAAATACGGAGAGCGGCAAGCTCGATACCAGCCAACATCGCCGAGGGTTGTGGAAGAGACACAGACCCTGATTTTGTTCGCTTTCTTTCCATCGCCTCTGGTTCCGCCAGTGAACTTGACTATCATTTGCTCTTGGCTCATGAACTCCGATTCTTGTCAGATCAATGCTATACGACATTGGCGGAACAACTGACCACGATTCGAAAAACGCTCACAGCCCTCATTCGCCAACGCCAAAAACAACGCAACCCAAACCCATAACCCACACACCTATCTCCTAGCACCCAAAACCTAACACCTAACCCCTAACACCCATTCCCCCATGCTCATCAAATTCACCATTCTTGTCATCAAAAGCCTCGGGCGGAATAAAGTCCGTACCGGGTTGACGAGTTTGGGCGTGATGGTACTGGTGGCGATTTTCTCCGTGGTCACCAATGTCACCTCGGTCGTGAAGAGCAAGGTGAATGCCCAGGGTGAACAGACGCGGCTCATCGTCTCCGAGCGCTGGACCATGCCCAGCCGCGTGCCACTCCGCTATGTGCCGGAAATCAGCGGGCAGGATGGCGTCGCCGACTGGACGACGATGAATTTCCTGATGGGCTTTCTCGACGAATCTCGACGGCGTGACCGCCAGGCCATTGCCATCGCCACCCGCCCAGACAATCTGCGGGAAATGCACGAAGGGGCCCGCGGAGTCACTGACGAGGCCTATGACGAGTTCATGACTCGTAAAGACGCGGCTCTCGTGGGTCCGGGGTTGTTGAAAACCATGAACTACGAGGTCGGTCAGAGCTTTACGCTGCTCGCCGCGCGATTTCCCCCCATCGATATCGAGTTCACCATTGTCGGTGTGCTGCCCCCGGGGGAAATGTCGAACGGCTTTTTCTGTCGACACGATTACTACATGGAAGCCACCGACGATCGCGATGCGGTGAACTGCATTCTGGTGGAAATTGAAGGGGCGGAACGGGCGAAGGAACTGGCGGCGGGGTTGTCACTGGACTATGAAAATCGTCAGCCATCGCTGAAAGTGGAAACGGAATCGGCGGGTGTGGCCCGGTTTGCCGCCCGCAGCCAGGCGGTGCTGCAGATCATCGATGGCGTGGTGGCCATTCTGCTCATCGACATGATCATTATCCTTTCCAACAGCATCAGTATCTCGGTGCGGGAACGGCGCGTGGAAATGGCCGTGCTCAAGGTGCTCGGGTTCCAGCCACTGCATATCACCATCATGATTATCGCCGAAGCCATGCTCGTCGGCGGTGTCGCGGGGTTACTGGGAACCGGGATGGTGTGTGCGCTCTCGGAATTGACCATTCACGAAATCATTCCCGTAATGGCGTGGAACAAGTTCCTGCTGCAATTTCCCGTCCCCTGGTCCGCAGCGATCTGGGGCATGTTGATTGGCGCCGGCGTGGGGCTCACCGGCAGCGTCATCCCCGCCTCCTCCGCCAAAAGTGTCAAAGTGTCCGACGTGTTTTCGAGAATTGCCTGAGGGGGAATTAGGTTATGGGCGTTGGGTGTTGGGTGTTTCGTTCAGCACCTGATATGCAGCATCTCAACCTTTCCCCGGCACCTAATACCCAACACCTAGTACCCAACCCCCAACCATGATCCCGCTCAAATACAACGCTCGAAACCTGGTAGTTCGCTGGAAGACGACGCTGATGACCGCGTCGGGCTTTACGCTCGTGGTCTCGGCACTCGTCGTCATGCTGGCGTTCGTCGAAGGGGTGCAGAAAGTTTGTACCACCAGCGGCGAACCGGAAAACGTCATCGTGCTCGCCAAGGGCAACAACGACGAAGTCTTCAGCCAACTCGATACACGCATGGCCAGCGAACTGGAAAACAGTCGTGGGGTGGCCCGCAACTATGACGGGGTTCCGCTCGCCAGCCGCGAAATCTTCCTGGTGGTCCATCGCCGCCTGGAGCAGGAAGGGGTCTTCAAATTCCTGCAGATTCGGGGCGTCCAACCCATCGCCTTCGATGTGCATACGCAAATCCGCATCACCGAGGGCATCCCCTTACGGGCCAGCCAAAGCGAAGTGATTATCGGCAAAGGTGTCCAGCGCGAACATCAGCTCGACGTGGGCGACGAAATCGAAATGGGCCGCAAATCGTGGAAAGTCGCCGGCGTGTTTGAAGCGGGTGGCTCGGCGTTTGAATCGGAAGTCTGGGCCGACTTGCCCGAACTGGCGAGCCAGTTCCGTCGCGAAGGGATCTACAGCACCATGGTCCTGCGGACCGAAAATCCCGAGGCGGCGAGTGAGCTGATGACGCAACTCGAAACCAGCCGTTCAATCTCGTGCAATCCCAAGACCGAACCCGAATACTATGCCAAGCAGGCCGAGCAAACCCAAATGATTACGTCCGCTGCGTTCATTATCGCCTGGTTCATGGGCGTCGGAGCCATCTTTGGGGTGATGAACACCATGTTCGCTGCCATCGGACAGCGCCGTAAAGATATCGCCGTGCTGCGGATCATCGGTTTCAAAGCTCACGAAATTCTGATTTCGTTTTTGCTGGAAGCGATCCTGATTTCGATCATCGGTGGGGCGTTGGGCATTGCGTTGGGTATGTGTGTGAACGGTTACAGCCGCAGTGCCGCCGTGGGGGGCACGCGCGAACTCGCGTTCGCTTTCAGCGTCACGGAAGGCTCGATCATCTTCGCCGCCTGTTTCAGCCTGGTGATGGGCATCGTCGGCGGATTGCTTCCCGCGTTCTCCGTGGTGCGGATTCAACCTCTGGAAGCGCTGCGATAATCTAGAATCGAAAGCGCCTTGCTGAGCGCTGCTCACTCATCATCGTCTTCGTCCTCGTCGTCATCATCCTCAACGGCATCGGGGTGCATGGGATCATCGGGGTCGAAAAAGAAATCGCCGAGGCCCATCGGCGTGTGTTGCCCCCCCAGCGTCCGTTGTCGACGATCAGACAACTGTTGCAGGTCAGCCGCTTCTTCGCCCAGGCAGGCGATCAGCGATTCCGCCCAAAAGCGGTCCTTCCCCGCGGGATGGTTCGGATCCTGCACCAGCCGCTTCATGGCATACCGCAAAACGTGAATGCCATCGCGAGTGGAATAGTCCAGATTCAGCTCGTGCGCCTGTTGCAAAAACTCCACGGTCAGGTTGAGCATTTCCGCTTCGGCGAACGGCAGATGATAACGCAAGATCCGTAACTCATCATCGCGATTGGGATGCCCCAGCGTCAGCTTGGGCTGCAACCGGCTCAGAATGTAATCGGGAATCTCAAACGTCGATTCATCGTCGTTCATGGTCACGGCACAACGAAAATCCTTGTGGGCATGAATGGTGATGCCCGCGACAATCGATTCCACATACCGGCGATGATCGAGCAGCGGAGCGAGACTCGCCCACGACTTCTCATTCATCCGGTTCCCTTCATCGAGTACGCAGATCCCGCCCTGCACCATCGCCGTAACCAAGGGAGACGCGTGATACCGAATTCGCCCATCTTCCGCGAGCACTGGCGTCACCAGCAGGTCTTCCGGACGGGTATCGGCCGTGCATTGATAGATAAAGACGTGCTGCTGCCGCGTGCGGCCCGCGGAAACCGCCAGCGTGGTCTTGCCGATCCCCGGGGCACCGACAATCCGCGGCGCGAGCGGAAAATCCTTAACGTCGACCGTCAGCCAGCAGGCCAGCAACTGCGTCAGAATTTCCTTCTGGCCGATCCATTCCCCGGACGAATCGTCGGGCTTGCCAAGGAACAGCCGGACACCATCGATCTCCACATGCTCTATCATTCACTGCGATCCTGAGGTACAGAAAGTAGGTGTCAGGCTTCAGTCGTGAGGTTTCAGGAACTCAGAGAACAGATGACTCAGACTTCTTGAACACCGCGACCTAAGACCTCACGTCCAACACTCAGCATACCCAGCCTTCAAGGTGATCACATCCCCATGACGACAACCCGTGAAGAACCACCAACACGCCGACGAATTCCTCCGGCCCATCCGCGACACCTCGAAAGTGATCGTCGGCTGCTGGCCGGGCCACGGTCGCGAACCAACGAGTTTTTCCGTGTGGTGCGCATCTGTTGGGAATTCATTCAGGGATTCCGCGCACTGCATTGGCTGGGTCCATGCGTGACGGTGTTTGGCTCTGCCCGCTTCGCGGAAGAGCATCGGTATTATCAACTCGCCCGGGAATGTGGCCGGAAGATTGCGGAACTGGGGTTCGTGGTGATGACGGGGGGTGGTCCGGGCATTATGGAGGCCGCCAATCGTGGTGCCCGAGACGCACGCGGCAAGTCGGTGGGCTGCAACATCATTCTGCCCAAGGAACAGGATGCCAACCCGTACATCGATAAGCTGGTCACGTTTCACTACTTCTTCGTGCGGAAAGTGATGCTCATCAAGTATTCCCAGGCGTTCGTCATTTTCCCGGGGGGCTTTGGTACGCTCGATGAAGCCTATGAAGCCGCAACGCTGATTCAAACCGGCAAGGTCACGAACTTCCCGCTGATCTTTGTCGGTCGCGACTATTGGCAACCGCTGTTCGACTTCATGCAGCACACCCTCATCGAAAACCACACCATTGATGCGACCGATTTCGAGCGGCTCATCCTCACCGATTCGATCGACGATGTGGCCAGAGCCCTCGAGGAATGTCCGTCGATTCCCCATCACCGCATCGGCAGCCGCTGGACATCACGCCTGTGGAAGCTGTCGCATTAGAAAAATAGGAAAGAGTAAGGATGAAGGAGGAAGAAGACCCAGCGCTTCATCCTTCATCCTTCATCCTTCGCCAATTCCCCCCAGATGGCGTCGACGTTCGGCCTTGCTATACTGTCACCGAACGGAGAGAGACCCATGCCCACTTCATCACGAACCGAACGCATGCTTGCTGATCAACTGCTGGACATCTTGAATGACCTGCTGCTCGACGCCGAGGCCCAAGCCAAGCCGCTGGAGCTCGACCCCTTCCGCTCGCGCGTCTTTGAACTGTTCGTGACCGCGCACGGGGCCGGTTATCTGCGGCCTGATGCTGTGGATGATCTGTCCGCCGACGGCCTCTGCCGCGAGTTCGGCCAGCGCTGGGGCCTGACCGATGCCTTGCGGGGCACGCAGGAACCCGGTGCCGCGATCCAGTCCGACCATGTCGCGAAATTGCGACTGCTGTGGTCGCTGATGCGGCTGTGGATGGAATGGAACTACGCCTGGGACCGCTGGCCGGAATTTCATCGGACAGAGACGAACTAAGCCGCCGGGGCAGGGGCCCCGGCCTTTGTAATGTTCGCCTTTCGATGCCCGACATCAATGCTCTAAGCCAAACGCACCTTCAAAGGTCGGGGCCCCCGCCCCGACCGACGAGTTGATGGCCAATGACAATTGTGCCGTCTACTTCTTCGCCGCTTCGCGCCGACCGTTGCCGGTCATGAACGTGACCCATTGGCCATCGGGGAGTTGCATCTGCGATGAAGTCAGCAGGTGATCGGCGGCCTTAAACTCGTAGATATCGCGGTACTTGGCCATCTTGCCGGGGTCCGCGAAACTCGGGCCGTCGGCTTCCAGCGTGAGAATCTTCCCCGCCTCATCGACCCAGCCTTCGTACTTCCACATGTAGTTAGTCATCGAATCGACCCAGGTACCGACGTACTTCTTTTTGGCGGGGTCGTAACCGATGGTCTGGATCGCGTTCATCGGCGCGCCCATCATGTCGAGCTTCATATCGGAGACGATCCAGAACCCGCCGAGCGACTTGGCACGCAGGGTTCCCTTGCTTTTCATCGGGGGGGCACCGGGAGCCGGCTGACATTCCAGTTCAGAGTTCCAGGTTCCCACGAATTTCTCCAGCCACTCATGCTCTTTTTCCGGCTTGGGGAGTGCGGGAGGTTCCTGAGCCGAGGACCAGGAACCGACGGTGCTCAAGCTCACCAGCAAGGCAAACATCAGGCGTTTCATCAGAGAGCTTTCTGTCTCACAGAGATGACTTCTCACAGTTGAGCGGTATCAGCACGAACTGTGGCAAGACAGATACGTTCTGTCTTGCGGAATGGTTTAGCCCGCGGCACCCCGGATCGGTCGGTGATTCGACACAGAAGTGCGTCAAACCATCGTACCACGCCAGATACATTTGTCCACAAACCTGCCCCCTCGCCATGCATTTTCCTGCGTCACGGGGTGCCGGTACGGAGGCAGGCGCGGACGCTGACCGGCCTGGGGATGTCCGTAAAAGTTCGGTAATCCGTAAGATTTCTCAGGAAAGTTCTGTTTGCGCGGCTGCGGCAAACGTGTTAGGCTAGAACAGTATTGGAAACTCCGATACATACATCCTTTTGGCGGTTCCCCTTAGAGACATGGATGTCTGCAACGTATTTGCAGAGCCCTCCCACACGACCGCCCCTCCCGAAGTCGAGCCATCATGAGTGCTGCTGAGCTGGTTGCTCCCATTCGTTCTCCTCGTTCTTCTTCTACCAACGGTCACCACGATGAGGAACTCGCTCCGCCCTCAGCCAACGGCATCAGCGTGCTGGTGGACACGTCGAACCTCTCCTACGTTGAGGGGATCTATCAGGAATACCTGAAGGCTCCGGAGTCGGTCTCGCAGGAATGGCGGGAATATTTCCAGCACATTTCCGACGATGTCGCGAGCCAGCCAGGTTTGGATAACAGCCACTACTTCAAGCCGAACCGAATCGGCACGACGGGGATCGTCAGCCCGGTCGAACTCGACGCCGCTATCTGGCAGGAACGCGTCGGCCGTTTGATTCGCAACTACCGCGCGATGGGCCATTACGCCGCCCGCATCGATCCGCTGGGACGCACCCGGCCGGAAGTCAAAGAGCTGGAACTCGCCTCGTGCGACCTGACCGAAAACGACCTCGACCGGACGTTTTCGACGGTCTCGGCGGGTGGTCCCAACCTGCGGACTCTGCGGGAAATTCTGCAATGGCTGCGGAATACCTACTGCCGGTCGATCGGCGTGCAGTTCATGCACATCGACGATATGCGTGTGCGGGAATGGCTGCAAAACCGGATGGAAGCGACCGAGAATCGCCTGGCGCTCAAAAAAGAGCAGCAGATGCGAATTCTGAAGCGGTTGAGCGACGCCGTCGTGTTTGAAGAATTCATCCAGAAGAAGTTTCAGGGGAAGAAGACCTTCTCTCTGGAAGGCGCGGAAACCCTGATCCCGCTGCTCGACCAGGCGATCTATCATGGTGCCGAGCAAGGTGTTGAAGAGGTTGTGCTGGCGATGGCACACCGTGGCCGTCTCAATGTTCTGACCAGTATCATGGGGAAAAGCCCGCGGGCGATCTTCCGCGAATTCGCCGATCTCGATCCACAATTGCACGTCGGCCGCGGCGATGTGAAATACCATCTCGGCTACAGCAACGACTGGTACTCGGGCGACGGCAAGAAGGTGCATCTGTCACTCTGCTTTAACCCCAGTCACCTCGAATTCGTCAACCCCGTGGGGATGGGACGTGTGCGGGCCAAGCAGGATCGCCGGTCGGATGTGAATCGCGAAAAGGTGATGCTGCTGCTGGTCCACGGTGACGCCGCCTTCGCCGGTGAAGGCGTGGTCCAGGAGACCTTGAACATCAATGCCCTCGACAGCACAAAAATCGGCGGCACCGTGCATGTGGTGGTCAACAACCAGATCGGTTTCACCACCGACCCCATCCAGGGCCGCTCGACGGCGTATTGCACCGACGTCGCCAAGATGCTGCAAATTCCCGTGTTCCATGTAAACGGTGAAGACCCGGAAGCTGTCGCGCAGTGCGTCCAGTTGGCGTTAGACTTCCGCCGCGAGTTCAAGCAGGATGTCGTTATCGACATGTTGTGCTACCGCCTTAGGGGTCACAACGAACAGGACGAGCCCGACTTCACGCAGCCCATTATGTACCGCGAAATTCGCGCGAAGAAGAACGTCGTTTCCAGCTACTACGAACGCCTCGCCAAGATGGGCGAAGTCTCGCAGGACGAAGTCGATGATCTGATCCACAAGCACCGGCAGCAGTTGGAATCGGAACTCGAAGTCGCCAAAAGTGCAGAATACGTGCATAAATGGGACATGCTGCATGGCATCTGGCAGGGCTACAAAGGGGGGCACGAATCCGATTCGCCCGATGTCGACACCGGCGTCCCCAGAGAAAAACTGTCTGAGTTGATGGTCGGCTTGACCACGCTGCCCGACGACTTTATGCCGCACCCGAAAATTCACAACGGCGGTCAGGCCAAGAAGATGGACGGCCTTTATCAGAAACGGGCTTCCATGGGCCGTGGCGAGATCCCGCTCGACTGGGGTGCCGCCGAATTGCTGGCCTATGCGTCACTCTCCGCCGAGGGCTATCGTATCCGTCTGCATGGCCAGGATTGCGAACGTGGCACCTTTTCGCATCGGCAAGCGGTCGCGTTCGACTACGAGACGGGGCGACCGTATTGTCCACTCAAGCACATGGCACCCGACCCTTCCAAGGTCGACATATTTAATAGTGCCCTCTCGGAAACTGGCGTCCTGGGATTCGATTACGGCTATAGCCTCGACTGTCCCGATGGGCTCGTCGTCTGGGAAGCCCAATTCGGTGACTTCGCCAACGCCGCTCAGGTGATTATCGATCAGTTCATTGTCTCCGCCGAAGACAAGTGGAATCGGTTGAGCGGCCTGGTGATGCTGCTGCCGCACGGTTTTGAAGGCCAGGGACCAGAGCACTCGAGCGCGCGGCTCGAACGCTTCCTGACCCTCGCCGCGGAAGACAATATTCAGATCTGCTACCCCAGCACCCCGGCTCAGCATTTCCATTTGCTGCGGCGGCAAGTGCTGCGAAAATGGCGTAAGCCGCTGATCGTGATGTCGCCGAAGCAGCATCTGCGACTCCCCAACGGTTTCGGTTCGACCCTGGAAGAACTGTCGACCGGGACATTCCAACGCGTGCTGCCCGACCAATCTCAGGCGGATACCAGCCAGATCCGTCGAATTTTGCTGTGCTCGGGCAAAATCTACCGAGAACTGGACCAGCACCGCGAGCGGCTAGGCCGCAAAGATCTCGCAATTTTGCGAGCCGAGCAGTTGTATCCGCTGCCGAATGCTGAACTGATCAGCCATCTGGAAAAGTATGCCCCGGAAACTCCCGTGACGTGGGTTCAGGAAGAACCGGAAAACATGGGTGCCTGGCGGTTTCTGCGTGTTCAATGGGGCGAGCGGCTGTTCGGACGGCATCCCTTTAATGGTGTGTACCGCCCGGCGTCTGCCAGCCCGGCAACGGGTTCGCATCACAGCCATGAGATCGAACAGCTGGCAATCATCCGGGAAGCGTTTGGCGAAGAAGAGTCGTCAGCGCACGGCTGAGTCTTCACTGGGGCACGATCGACCCGGGGTTCGGAAAAAACCCTGCCAGATCCGGGCCAACCACGGTTGTCTCTGTGACCTTTTCACGCGAGAATTCCCAGAGTCGCTGGCGTAAGCTAAGGCAACTGGGATTTCGGAACCGGGACATCGACCGAGCGATGGCCGCGTTCCAAGACACCGCGTGTGAACCGACTGAGAGACAGCCGCACATCGCTCATCGAGAAGGTGCAGAAGTTTTATGGCCGTTGAAGTTGTGGTGCCGTCTGTAGGAGAATCGATCGCCGAGGTTCTTCTGGGAGAATGGAAAAAACAGGTCGGCGATCGCGTCGAGGTCGATGAACCCCTCATCGAATTTGAAAGCGAAAAAGCCACACAGGACATTCTGTCTCCGGCTGCGGGCGTACTGACGCAAATCCTCCAGCAAACCGGCGAAACTGTGGCCATTGGTACCGTCGTAGCCGTGGTCGACCCCGCCGCGGTCCCCAGTTCTCCCGCGAAACCCGTGGCTGCTCCGGCCATGCCCGCGGCAACTCCCTCTGCGGCCAGCCCCCATGTCATGCCGGCCGCACAACGCCTCGCCGCGGAAACCGGCGTGGCCACGTCTCAGGTGACCGGTTCCGGACCTGGTGGTCGTGTCTTGAAAGAAGATGTGCAGAAAGCCGCCGCGGCTCCCAAACCCGCTCCCACGCAAATCACGACGGCCCCGACCCCGGTGACCACGGTGCGCGTCCCCGGTGATCGCAGTACGCGCCGCAAGCCGATGACGCCGATCCGCCGGACCATCGCACAACGACTGGTAGAAGCTCAGCACAATGCGGCCCTGCTGACCACCTTCAATGAATGCGATATGTCGGCGATTATGTCGCTGCGGAAACAGCATCAGGATTCGTTCACGGAAAAGCATGGCATCAAACTGGGCTTCATGTCATTCTTCGTGAAAGCCGCCGTCGATGCGTTGCAGGCCTTCCCGCAGATTAACGCCCAGATTCATGGCAACGAGATCGTCTACTTCGACTATTGCGATATCGGTATCGCCATTGGTGGCGGTAAGGGCCTCGTCGTCCCCGTGCTTCGTAATGCCGAAACCATGACCTTCGCCCAGATCGAACAAGCCATCGGCGACTTCGGCCGGCGGGCACAGAATGGGCAACTCAGCCCGGAAGAACTCAAGGGCGGTACCTTCACCATCAGCAACGGCGGGGTGTATGGTTCGCTGCTGTCGACCCCCATCGTCAACCCGCCCCAAAGCGGCGTGCTTGGCATGCATGCGACTCAGGAACGGCCGGTCGTCCGCAACGGGCAGATCGTCATCGCCCCCATGATGTACCTCGCGTTGACTTACGATCACCGCATCGTCGATGGCCGCGAGGCTGTCACCTTCCTGAAACGCATCAAGGACTGCATCGAAAACCCGGTGCGTCTGCTGCTGGAAGTGTGAGAAAAGCCAAGGGCTAAGGGCTGAGAGCTAAGTGACAGGACAGCGGCCAGCCCCAAATTCACTTGGCACTCAACACTTAGCCCTTAACCCTAGACCCTTAGCCAGAGTTCATTCCATGCCTCAACATGATGTCGTGATCATTGGTGCCGGTCCGGGGGGGTACGTCGCCGCGATTCGCGCCGCACAGAACGGCCTCAACGTCGCCTGTATTGAAGTGGAAGGGGCGCTCGGCGGTACCTGCCTGCGCGTTGGCTGTATCCCCAGCAAAGCCCTGCTGGAATCGAGCGAACTTTATCGCTTGGCCCGCGATCACTTCGCCCAGCACGGCATCGAAACCGGTGGCGTACAGGTCGATCTGTCGAAGATGCTGGCCCGCAAAGACCAGATCGTCTCCGGCCTCACCAAGGGGATCGAAGGCCTGTTCAAAAAGAACAAGGTGACGCGGTACAAAGGTCTCGGCCGCATCACCGGGCCGAACACGGTCAGCGTTGAGGGCCCGGAACCAGTCGAATTGCAGACGAAGTCGATCGTCATCGCCACCGGTAGCAAATCGGCTCCACTGCGGGGTGTTGATGTCGATGGCAACCTGATCGGTACCAGCACCGAGGCACTCACGTACACTGCGATTCCAGGGCATCTCGTGGTGATCGGTGCCGGGGTGATTGGCCTCGAACTCGGCTGCGTCTGGGCGCGTCTCGGTGCCAAGGTGACGGTGCTCGAATATCTCCCCCGCATTCTGCCGGGCATGGATACCGAAATCGCCACTGAAGCCCAGAAGATCTTCACCAAGCAGGGACTCGAATTCCGTCTCGGCAGCCGTGTGACTTCCGCGAAGGTGGTCAATGGCAAGTGTGTCGTCGAATGCGATGGAGCGGAACCGATCACCTGCGATCGCGTGCTCCTCGCTGTCGGTCGGATTCCCAATATCGATGGTCTCGGACTCGACTCCGTCGGTGTGAAGCTCGACGACCGGGGCCGCGTCGCGGTCGATGACCACTTCCGCACGAATGTGCCCGGCATCTATGCGATTGGCGATGTCATTGCCGGTCCTATGCTCGCCCACAAAGCGGAAGAGGAAGGGGTCGCCATCGCCGATCTTCTCGCCGGTCGTTATGCCCATGTGAATTACGATGCGATTCCGGGCGTGGTCTACACCGAACCCGAAATCGCCACCGTCGGCAAATCGGAAGATCAGCTCAAGCAGGCGGAAATCCCCTATCGCAAGGGCATTTTCCCGTTCATGGCGAATGGTCGCGCGAAAGCTCTCGCCCACACCGAAGGCCGCGTGAAGATTCTCGCCCATGCGGAAACCGACCGCGTGCTGGGCGTACACATTATCGGTCCACGGGCAGGCGATCTCATCGCGGAAGCCGCCGTGGCGATCGAGTTCGGTGCCTCCGCCGAGGACATCGCCCGCACCTCACACGCTCACCCGACGCTCGCCGAGTGCCTCAAGGAAGCGGCCCTCGCCGTCGATGGCCGGGCGATCCATTTTTAATTTCGGATGCAGTTTCTCTGCATCCAGAATTTGTGCGTGATATGCTCCGGATGAGCGTCGCCTGTGATCAGACAGGCTGCCTCAACTCGCTGGGAGTCAATCACCATGGCAACATCAACCACCACCGCTGGCGATCGCAACCGTGGTCCCTGGTGGCACCGCTGGGCCTTACGACTCTGCACGCTGGTGCTGTTTGCGCTGCTCTACAAAACGCTTGGCTTCCTGACCGACGACATCTGGCGCATCGACGGGCCCAACTTCGCGCTCATCGAACTGAAGTATGTCGACGCCAGTCTCCGGCAGGAGGAATCCGATCTGCTCCAGCGATCGGAACAACTCGAACGGCAACTGCGTGACCAGAATACGCAGCAATCGCAGCATCGGGAGTTGACCGCGACCTCCCAGAAAACGTGGACGCAACTGGTCGAATTTCGCAAACTCGCCATCGACAAAAGTCAACAACTTTCAGATTCCGAGCAGCAGGCGCTCGATCAGGCTCAACAGCTGTTTCTCTCGAACCAGCAGGCCGAACTTACCGTGCAGGAACGCATCGGTGAGTTAACGCGGCAGACTCATGAAACCCGTGATCAACTCCAAGACCTGCAAAGCCAATTGCAAGGTCAACGCCGACTGGCGCAAGCCGATTACAATGCCAGTTGGGAACGTCATCGCCGCTGGTTGGGCTGGATGCAACTGTCGATCCTCATTCCGTTACTGCTGATCTCTGGCTGGTTGCTGTACGCCCTCCGCCATAGCCCGTGGAGACCCTTCTCACATGCCCTCGCCGGGGCGGTCTTCCTGAAAGTCTGGTCGACGCTGCATCAGCACTTCGACTTCGATGTGCTGATTTATCCCCTGGTCGCCACAGGCCTCTTCGTGGTCGGAGCGCTGCTGTGGGGATTGATCCGCACGATCACCCGGCCGCAAACCGCCTGGTTGCTGCGACAATATCGCGATGCCTACCAGTCTTTTCTCTGCCCGGTCTGCGACTACCCCATCCGCCGTGGCCCCATGACCTACCTCTACTGGACCCGCAAGACTTTGAAGAAGCTGACACCGAATACGACCGACCTGCCCCCCAATGAACCGTACACCTGCCCCTGCTGTGCAACCGCGTTGTATGAGGAATGTCCGACCTGCCACAAAACGCGTCATTCCCTGTTGCCGGCCTGCGAAAGCTGCGGTGGGGTGAAAGACCTGTCCACCGCCCCGGCGTAAAGTCCACGTCATCGGCACAACCGTTGCGATCCGACAGGAAGCGGCAGCGGGACGACAGCTACCGATAGCCAGCCGCGTTCACGATCGACTAAACTACATGCTGAGAGTTCCGCCGACGTGAACTCGCTTGCGACATTCGGACTTCGACATTCGGATTTTCCACCCATGCAGATCATTGAAGGCCAGTTGCTCGCCGGGGACGATCAGTTCGCGATCATCGTGTCGCGGTTCAACGACCTTATTACGAAACGGCTGCTGGAAGGTGCCATTGATACACTCCGGCGGCATGGGTTGTCTGAAGCGGGAATCACCGTGGTCCATGTGCCAGGGTCGTTTGAACTCCCCCTGATCGCCCAGCGACTCGCCAACGGCGGCAAGTTCAACGCGGTGATCTGCCTCGGAGCGGTCATCCAGGGCGAGACCACGCACCATGAATACATCAACCATCAGATGGCCGGCGGCATCCTGCAGGCCAGTCTGACGAGCGGCGTTCCGGTCTCGTTTGGCGTGCTCACCTGTCAATCGATGGATCAGGCGTTGGACCGCGCCGGTGGCAAAGCCGGCAACAAAGGCGTCGAAGCCACGCTCGCTGCGATTGAAATGGTGAACGTGCTGCGAGAACTCGCCGCGCGGGGGCTGTAGGTTAATCGTCGAATCAGCAAGATAGACTCCGCCCGCAGGATTGCGTACCCTGAACTCGTTCGTGAATCTCGTCGTGTTGGCTCCCCTGTCATCATCTTTGGGGGACTGTCATGGTTTCCCTGCTCGTTCAGTTTCTGGACATTCACTGTTCGCGCCGATTCACCACCGGGTTTACCGCAGGTTGGTGGTTGCGCCAAGTACTGCTGCTGTCCCTGATCGGGAGCGGAATCTTACTCGCACAGCGCGGTGCCACGGCTGCGGAACCCACCGATGCCGAAGTTCTCTTCGCCACTCAGGTGCAGCCGCTGCTGGTTGAGAAGTGTCTAGCCTGTCATGGCGGGAAGGCAGACGACATTCAGGGCGGACTCGATTTGCGAACACGTGCCGGCGCACTTCAGGGTGGCGAATCGGGTGAGATGGCCATCGTGCCCCAGCAGCCCGCACACAGCCCATTGTTTCGCGCGATCACCTGGGACGACGATGCCCTGCAGATGCCTCCCAAGGAAAATGATCGGCTGACAGCGGACCAGATCGCCGTGGTGAAACGCTGGATCGAATCGGGAGCCCCCTGGCCGAGTGCCGAACGCATCACCGAAATTCAAAAGTCGCACGAGACCTGGACTGCGGCGAAGGGCATTCCGGTCGCGACCAGTGGCGGACTTTCCGAAGTGTGGACCAATCGCCGTTACGACCCGAAGAATCTGTGGGCGTATCAGCGGTTGGGGAAGGAGGAAATAGGAAGGAAGAAGGAGGAAGAGAAAGACCGATCACCGTCACCACTTCATCCTTCATCCTTCTTACTTCATCCTTCAGGCATCGACTCGCACATCGATGACAAGCTGCGCGCTGTCAACCTGACTGCCGCTCCGCTGGCTGATCGTCGGACGCTGATTCGCCGGGTGACGATTGACCTCACCGGTTTGCCCCCGACACCCGCGGAGATCGACGCCTTCATCCATGATCCCGCCGCAGAGGATGTCGCGTGGGCCCAGGTGATCGACCGCTTGCTGGCGTCACCGCATTATGGTGAGCAGATGGCCCGGCACTGGCTCGATGTCGTCCGCTATGCCGACTCCTCGGGCTTTGCCAATGACTATGAACGCGGCAACGCATGGCGCTATCGCGACTATGTGATCCGCGCGTTCAACCACGACAAACCGTATGACCAGTTCATCATCGAGCAGTTGGCGGGCGACGAGGTGGTTGAGGAAAGGATGAAGGGTGAAGGAGAAAAGAGGAAGGAAGACAAGGAAATCGAGACCAAGATTATTCAACCTTCCTCCTTCAACCTTCATCCTTCCCATTCCGACCTCCTCATCGCGACGGGTTTCCTCCGCATGGGTCCGTGGGAACTCACCGGCATGGAAGTCGCCAAGGTGGCCCGGCAGCGATTCCTCGATGATGTGACCGACGCCGTCGGCCAGGTTTTCCTGGGTCACATGCTGCAATGTGCTCGCTGTCACGATCACAAGTTCGATCCCGTGCCGACGCGAGATTACTACGCCATTCAGGCCGCGTTCGCGACCACACAACTCGCAGAGCGCGACGCCGCGTTTCTTCCCGAGGAAAACCTGAACGGATTTGAAGAACGGCGCTACCTCGACCAGCGCCGTGAATTCTATGACCACACGTTGCAGCAACTTGATCGCCAGCAGACTTTGGAGGCCGCCCGCGCATGGTACCGACAGACAGGGAAAGATCCGACCGCGTTTGAGCAGACCATTCTGCAACTCGCGCGGTCATCTCCCGGCGCGAGTAAAATCACGCTCGGCATGGTCCGGCAGGCGATGCAGAAGCGCAAACTCGACCCGGAGTTGATCCCGCCGCGTCATGTCGGCTTTGAACCACAAGACTTTGGAATGGAGCGTGTCGCGAGAAAAGGGCTGGAGCGGCTGAAGTGGCGGTATGACCGGTATGAGCCGTTTGCGCTGAGCGTTTACAGCGGCCGCACCCCCGACTTGAAAGCGGTCTATACGCCGTTACGCATGCCTGAAAACCGCCTGCAGGCCGGTGATCTCGAACAAACGTGCATCCTCGTCGGCGGCGATCCGTTTGCGCCATCGACCCCGGTGGAACCGGGGGTGCTGAGCGCGGTGGCGTACAAGGAGGAAATAGGAAGGATGAAGGATGAAGACAAGGTAACACCATCCGATCTTCAGCCTTCATTCTTCCCCCTTCCTCCTTCAAGTCTCTCCGGCCGTCGACTGGCACTCGCACGGTGGATCGCTTCCCCGGACAATCCGTTGACCGCGCGGGTGATGGTGAACCGACTTTGGCAATGGCACTTCGGCCGGGCGATCGCGGGGAATCCCAACAACTTCGGGGCCACCGGCAAGAAGCCGACGCACCCCGAGCTGCTCGATGATCTGGCCCGCTCGTTCATCGAGAGTGGCTGGTCGACCAAGCATCTGCACCGTCAGATCCTGAAGACGCAGGCCTATCGCCGTTCCACACAACATCCGCAACCGGAAGGGCTGGCCGAGAAAGATCCCCTCGGCGAACTCTATGCGGCATTTCAGCCGCGACGGCTTACGGCGGAAGAATTGCGCGATGCGATGTTGTTCGTCTCCGGTGAGCTCAATCCGGAACTTGGCGGTATCCCCGTGCGACCCGAAATGAATCTCGAAGCCGCGCTGCAGCCCCGTATGGTGATGGGGACTTTCGCAGAGGCCTGGCAACCCTCGCTGTTACCGGCGCAGCGACATCGCCGGTCGATCTATGCCCTCAAGCTGCGCGGCCAGCGCGATCCGTTTCAGGAAGTCTTTAACTCGCCAACCCCCGACCTGTCGTGCGAAGCCCGAGAAGCCTCGACGGTCACGCCGCAGGTGTTTGCCCTGTTCAACAGCGAAGCGACGCTCGACCGGGCGGTAGCGCTGGCGGAAAGTCTGAAGGAGGAAGGCGGAAGGATGCAGACAAACGAAGAAGGTGCTGCCACCATTCATCAACTCTTTCTGAAGCTATTCAGCCGTAAACCGTCATCCAGTGAGATCGCGGCAACGTTAGCCCATTGGGAGCGCATGACCGCCCGGCATCGATCACTGAGACTGGAACCCTCTTCACCACCGCGTGAAGTGCTGAGGGAAGCCGTCGAAGAGAATACAGGCGAGAAGTTTTCGTTTATCGAACTGCTGGAAGTGTATGCCGACTTTGTGCCAGATAAAAAGCTAAGTGAACTCAGCGCGGAATTGCGAGGACTGGCGGAGTTGTGCTTGGTGCTACTGAATAGTAACGAATTTGTGTATGTCTATTAGTGAGGGGGCAAACCATGAGCGCCATTCAGAACTTCGCCAAACGCTGGTTGCCGAAATCGTGGGCCGAGTCGATGGAGCGGGAATCTCGGCATTGGATCATCGAATGCCCCGAATGTGGCAATTACAAGTCGGTCTGGGACGCCGGGGGAATTCGCTGGAAGGCGAAGTCGATCGGCAAGCGTATCCGCACGCAATGTTCGCAATGTGGTCAAACGGTCTGGGCCACCGTGGACTATTATGAATCATTGCCAGAAGAGACAGAGGCCCGGGTATGACATGGCATCGCCGCGACGTTCTGTATGGTCTAGGTGCCACACTGGGTGCAGTGGCGTTCAACGCGCTGGCTCGGGCCGAGACGCGTTCACCGACGGCGCCGAAAACACAGCAGGTGACCGCCCGTGCGAAGAACTGCATCTTCCTGATGATGGAAGGCGGGCCGTCACACATCGACACGTTCGACCCCAAGCCGAAACTCCGTGAACTCCATCTGCAGGAGTTTGTCCGCGAAGGGCAGATGAAGTCGGCGATGGAATCGGGCAAGCGCTACTTCGTGCAAAGCCCGTTCGAGTTCCATAAGGCTGGAACAGGCGGAGCCGACATCGCTACCAACTGGGAACATCTGGCCCGCTGTGTCGACGACATCTGTTTTTATCGCGGTTGCCAGGTCGACTCGGTGAATCATCCGACCGCGATGTATCAGATGAATACCGGCAACCGGTTCGGAGGTGACCCGGCGATCGGTTCGTGGGTGACCTACGGCCTGGGCACGCTCAATCAGAATCTGCCCGGATTTATGGTACTGCCCGAGGTTTCGTATCCGCAAGGAGGGGCGGCGAACTGGGGCAATGGCTTTCTGCCCGCGCACTACCAGGGTACGCCCTTGCGACCCAAGGGTTCGCCAATCCTCGATCTGTCGCCACCGGCGGGCATCACGCGCGAACATCAACGAGAGAATCTGGATCTGCTCGCCACGCTGAACCAGCAACACGCGGTCTTGCATCCGGAACATGCCGACCTCTCTGCGCGGATGGAAGCCTACGAACTGGCGTTCCGGATGCAGCTGCAGGTGCCAGGGTTGCTCGATCTCACACAGGAAACGCCGAGCACTTTGGCGATGTATGGCATCGATCAGAATCCCACTGACCCCTTCGGCCGACGCTGTCTGCTGGCCCGGCGGCTCATCGAACAGGGAGTGCGATTCGTGCAACTTTATGCGGGAACATGGGACTCGCACGACTACATTGCCCGGGCCCATGGCAACCTCGTCCGTCAGGTCGATCAACCCATCGCGGCGTTGCTCACCGATTTGAAACAACGCGGCCTGCTCGACGAAACGCTGGTCGTGTGGTGCGGGGAATTCGGTCGTTCCCCCGATAACGGCGTAAGAGGCGGCACGGCGTACGGCCGCGATCATAATCCGCACGCGATGACCATCTGGCTGGCGGGTGGCGGCGTCAATGCCGGTCACACCATCGGCGCGACCGACGAGACCGGTGCCACCGCCGTGGAGTGCGTGCATCATGTGCGCGACTTGCACATCACGCTGCTGAAACTCCTCGGCCTGGATGACAACAAGCTGACCTACTTCCACGGCGGTCGGTTCAAGCAACTCAGCCAGTTCGGCGGCAGAGTGATCGATGAGTTGATCGCCTGAGCCGCACTCAATTGCATCCGGCCCATCTCTTGAAGAACCATCACAACGGGGGAATTACGGCTTGGCTGGCAGACAGAAACATGCGGATGACAGCTTGAGGTCGGCGTGCTTCCAGGTCTTGTGAAACTCGTCGGCGACCGTTTGGGCCTCGTCCATTTTTCCCTGCTGCTGCAGGCTGCGTGCGAGGTCATGTAACGACCAGCCGTTGTGCGGATGCTTTTTCAAGTCGGCCCGGAAGACCGCTTCAGCTTCCACATACAACCGAGCATCCATCAGCGTCGCCCCGAGCACATGCCGTGAGGGTTGAATCCAGTCGGGCGGTTCGATGTAACGCAGCGTGTCTTCTCTGCGAACGGCCTCCCGCAGTGCGGTCAAAGCTCCCACCGTGTCACCGGCCCGGTACAGAATTTCACCCTCAAGAACTCGTTCCGCGATCGCCAGCACATCGGCTGCCGAGTTCTGGACAAACATGGCTTCGGCGGGCAAAGCGGCTTTGGCTGCCAGAAACAATTGCTGTTCGGCGCGGGCCGACTCGACATCCTTCAGTGCCGCATACGCCACACCTCGTCCGTAGTGTCGCAGCGTCCGTGTGATGGGAAAGTGCTCGTGCGGTTCCGGTTCATTCAGCATCGCCTCCCAGCGACCAAACCGCAGATGCAACTCGTAAGGCATGGAGAACATGCCATCAACAAACGGGGCATTCTTTTCCAGCCAAGTTGCGGGCATTTCGTCGAGCATTTGCTGAATCGCCGCCGTTGCCCTTTGACTCTGCCCCTGCATCATTGCGGCGAAGGCCAGCATGTGATGATTGTGAGCCATGTACAATCGATAGAAATCCTGATCGGGAGACAAGGCACGATAGCGGGCATCGGCGACGATCGCCCTTTCATTCGCCGCGATCGCCATCTGCCAGTCACCCAGACGGACATCAATGTGCGAGGGCATATGCACCATGTGCCCCAATCCCGGCTGCAAAGTCCGCAAGGTGTCGGCGGCGATGGCGGCCTTCTCGGGATTGGGTGAGGCTTCCAATGCGTGGACGTACAGATGCAACGCCAGCGGATGCTGCGGGTTCAACTTGAGCACCGCTTCAAGCGTCGCCAGCACTTCCGCAGTATCTGCCCGCGGCTCACCGTTCTGGCCCCAGAGATCCCACGGCCAGAGGTCCATCAACGCTTCCGCGAACAACGCGCCAACATCGGCCTGTTGCGGGTACTTCATCCAGACTGACCGCATGGCTTGAGCGTAGGCGACATCCAGCGGCCTGCGATCCTCGGGCGTTGGGAGTGCATACCGTGCCGTGAGCGCCGCAATCAAATCCTGTTCCAGAGGTGTCGCCTGTGCGGCAAGGGTTTTTGCTTGGGCGAGGGCGGCCATCGCCCGTTCCACCTTGGGCGGCTCCATGAAGGGGTAGTTGATGTTCGGCCCGAGCGCGTACGCGATCCCCCAATTTGGCAGGGCGCAGGTTGGATCGGCCACGGTTGCCCGTTCAAAGGCACGCAGGGCTTCATCGTGATTGAAGGCATACAGAAACGCGATGCCGCGCTGAAACTCTGCCTGGGCATCAGCCGATGCCGTTGTGATGGGCCAGGTATGCGTCCCCAGTCCCTCAAAGCGGGGGGCCTCCGTCTGGGACCATGCCACCTCACCTGCCAACACGCATACCGTACACATCAACCAGTGGAAAATCTCACTTCTCGAAATCCAACTCACACGGACCAACATCGGCATATCCTCGAACTTCATCGTGGCACGAAACATGACGTGAACATCTGGCCCGACTTCGCCATCATGATAAAGTCGCTGCAACGACAATGTCACTGGAAATCAGGTTCGCGCCGCCTCATCCAGACTGCGGGCCACGCGGGCTGATAACTCATCCGCCGTCACCCCGCTGACGAGGAACTTTTTCAACGCGTTCGTCGGTCCACTGACAAGTTGCAACTGGTTGGGTTTCAGCCCCAGCTTGTTCACCAGCACAGCGACAATGGCGTCATTGGCTTTCCCCTTTTCGGCGACTTGCGTCACCGCGACTTTGAGTCGCCCGTCATGCACGCCGGTGACCCCGTTCTTCCGGCTACCGGGTTGAGCACGAACCGGCAGAATCACCCCGTCTGCCGTCGTTTCCAATTCCACTTTCCCCATTTGCTCCCCGCTCGTTTGCCGAGACCGTCTGACGTTTCTATCGTAACGGAATATCTGACAAACGCACTGCGGGGATCGCGCTCATGGACCACACCGCCTCATTCGATCGACTGGTCGACCTCACCGACCCCACGGCGAACGTCTTCCTCAACATGACCGCCGAGGAAGCGGTGCAACGCCTGGCCTCGGGCCGTTCGGAACTGGTGCGCGAAATTGATGGCCAGTTCGCGCTGGCCTACCGTTCAGGCAAGATCATCCGCATGGCCCGATCTCTGGGGCGACCGCTGCGTTATTTCATCGCCAAACGCAAGGCCGGGCCGGTGCTTATCGTCGCCGACCGCATGGATCAGATCGCGGAATATCTGAATGCTGAAGGGTTGGGAGACCAGTTTCATCCCAGCTACACGCGGATGGTCCCAGCACATCACATTGTTGAAATCGCCCTCATCGGTTGTCCCGACCCGAATCCGACGTATATTCGCTTCTTCACGCCGGAACGCAACCGCTGGTCGACCGATCTGGACGACATTGGCAGCCGGTATATCGGAGCGCTCTCGGTTGAGATTCAACGCTGGCTCGACACCCTCAGCCCGCGTGAACCGCTCGGCGTGCTGTTTTCGGGCGGCATCGATAGTGGTTCGGTTTTTCTCACGCTGTATCATGCTCTGTTACAACGCGGCGAATCCCCGGCACGCCTGAAGGCCTTCACCCTCGAAATCGATGGCCAGGGGGCTGATGCCGATCAGGCCCAGCAGTTTCTCGATGCGCTCGATCTCGGCTTCTTCCTGGAGCGGGTTAACGTCCCTGCTTCAGCAGTCAACATTGAAGACGCCATTCGCGTGGTCGAAGACTATAAACCGCTCGACATTCAGGCCGCCGCCGCGGGGCTGGCATTGTGCCGGGGCATTCGCGCCCGCTATCCCGAATGGACGTGGCTGATTGATGGCGACGGGGGCGACGAAAATCTCAAAGATTACCCCATCGAAGAGAACCCCGAACTGACCATCCGCAGCGTGTTGAATAACCTCATGCTGTATCAAGAGGGCTGGGGCGTCCATTCGATCAAGCATTCGTTGACCTATTCTGGCGGACAGAGTCGCGGGCATGTGCGGACGTATGCTCCCGCGGCCAGTTGCGGCTTTCGTGGTTTCAGCCCCTTTGCCCTCCCGAATGTCATTGAAGTCGCCGAAGGCATTCCGTTTATTGAATTAACCGACTGGGATCATGAAAAACTGTACGCACTCAAAGGCGACATCGTGCGTCGCGGTGTCGAAGCGGTCACGGGTCTGACAATGCCCGTCTTCCCCAAACGCCGCTTTCAACATGGCGCGTTCGGCGAGAACGGCTCATCATCGACATTCCCGAGTCATCCCGCCGAATACCGCCGCAAGTTCGAGAAGCTGTTTTCCTAAGATCACCTTAGCCGCGAGGCATCGCCGAGCGCTGCAATCAACCCAGCGCTGGGCTGCGCTTTGCGGCTAATGCACTAGGAGTTTTCGTTGACCATCGCCGAGCAAACCGTTTGTGTCAGTCTGGGGCCGCGGACGTATGAGATTCTGATCGGCCCCGATCTGCTGCCACGCACGGGCGAATTGATCTTCCGCTGGTATGTGCAGCATGCGGGCAAGCCGCCGCAGAAGCCGCGCGGCCTGGTCGTGACCGATACCAATGTCGGCCCGTTGCATGGCGAGACCGTCCGCCGCAGCCTAGAAGCCGCTGGTTGGTCGATGGACCTGATCGCCCTCCCCGCTGGGGAAGCGTCTAAGTCGCTGGAGGTTGTCACGCAGGTCTACGATCGACTCATCGACCAGCACGCCGACCGTCAGACGACGATCTTTGCTGTCGGCGGGGGGGTCGTCGGTGATGCGGCGGGGTTCATCGCATCGACCTACACTCGCGGTGTGCCGTTCATTCAGATCCCGACGTCGCTACTGGCCGATGTCGATAGCTCGGTCGGTGGCAAGGTGGGGGTCAACCATCCCCGCGCGAAGAACATGATCGGGGCGTTCTACCAACCGTTCGGCGTCCTGATCGATACCTCGGCGTTAGCCACGCTCCCCGATCGTGAATACCGCAGCGGCCTCGCCGAAGTGGTGAAGTATGGCGTGATTCTCGATGCCGAGTTCTTCGCTGAGTTGGAAGCTCATGCCGACGCCTTGAACGCCCGCGATCCCGAATTCCTGGCAAAGGTGATCGCCCGCAGTTGCCGGTTGAAAGCCGACATTGTCGAGAAGGACGAATTCGAGCGCACGGGGTTACGGGCGATGCTCAACTACGGGCATACTTTCGCCCATGCCTTCGAGGCCTTGTGCGGCTACGGCGAATTACTACACGGCGAAGCGGTCTCCATCGGCATGGTGTGTGCGAGTCGGCTGGCGGAGCGGAGAGGGTTGATCGATGCCACCGTCACGCGACGGCAGGTCGATCTGCTGAACAAACTCCGATTACCCATCACGTTGCCAGCCCCCATCGGCTTCACCGCCGCCGATGCCATTGGGCGCATGCGGCTCGATAAAAAAGCGATTGCGGGTCAATTGCGGTTCGTGTTGCCGACGCGGATGGGCTATGTCGAAACCATCGCGAATGTCCCCGAGGCTGATGTATCCGCGGTGCTCACCGAGATCGACGTGAGGTAATTCTTTATCGATTATGACGGCAGAACTTGCTGGGTGAGAAAACGAACCCGGGGAACTTGTGAGTCCTGATCAGGATGGGTAACAAAAGCGTCGAAGAATGATTATGATCACTGCGTGTTAGACGCTGGGGTTTCTGCCCCGCGTTCACTCCTGACTCTGCCCCCTTTCCCACCGATTTTCCCAGGCCCTCGTGGTCTGTGTTCCCGCTTTGAGGATATCACCATGCTGCTACGTTCTTGCGTTCTCGGACTGTCGACGGTGGCCCTGTTGCTGGCTGGAAATCCTGTTCAAGCCGGTGCGAATCGTTGTGCCCCGTGTGCCCCCACCAACAACTGCTGCTACGTTTTTCCGCTGACCTATCCGGAAGCGCTCAAGCGGGCCAAAGACGCCGATGTCGCTGAAGCCCAATTGAAAGAGTTGCAAGCCCTATTGGCGAGTTTGCAGAAAGAGCTTGAAGAGACGAAGTCGGCCCGTGATGCCGCCGAGAAACTCGCCTCGGACATGACCACCAAGGCCAACGAAATGGAAGAGGCCGCGACAGCCGCGAAGAAGCGGGCCGCGAATCAGAAGAAGATGGCCGACGCCGCCAAAGCCGAAGCCGAGTCTGCAAAGCAGGCGGAAGTCGCCGCGAAGGAAGTCGCCGCCAAGAGCCAGGCGGCTGAGAAAGCCGCTGTTGAAGCCAAGGTGAAAGCGGAAGCGGAGACCAAGTCGGCCCAGGAAGCCGCCGTGGCTGCCAAGCAGGCTCAAGACAAAGCCGAAGCCGAACTGGCCACCGCGAAGAAGTCGCTGTCAGACACCGAAGTCAAGCTGAAGGAAGCGACCAAGCCGGTCCAACCTTCCGAGGAAGCCGCCAAGAAGGAAGACACCCCGAAGGTTGAAGAAGAGAAGAAGGACGAGAAAGCTCCGGAAGAACCCAAACCGGAAGCCGCCCCGGAAAAGAACGAGTAATCTCGACCCGGCCCGACATCCGCAAAATTAAAACACCCCGCTGGCTAGCCAGCGGGGTGTTTCTGTTGAATCACAGTTTCTCGTGAAGCCCCGGGAATGCATTCCTGGGGCATTTGCAGATTGATCACACGGCGGCAGGTTCGCCCTTGCGGGTCTTGCGATCCAGCAGTTCAACGAGTTGACGGATTTCGCCGAGTTCATCGCGGCGTTGAACATCGGCCTTCTCTTCGTCGCCCGATTTGTCCTGCAGGTCGCGAAACTCCATCATGCGGCTGCTGCGGACGTACCGCAGGCCCTTCAGAAGAATGTCGCGCTGAAAATCGCTCAGTTCGATGTGCAGTGGTTCGCTCATCGGTTGGTTCTCTTCCACGGGAGGAGACAGGGTCGCCATGGCAGCCTTACCATGCGCCCCATCAATCAAAATGGTACCGATCCCCGGGCCCGGTCTCAAGCTGTCAAGGGCAAAATCTGTGCCGACCGGAGGGAGTCTGCCAGCCGCCCGTCTCGCGACGCGGCTGGTCCACAGTCGATTTCCGCGAAGAATTCCGCGAGAAACCCTGTTCTACACCCATCATCGAACCATTCCAGGGCGAGAATTTGGCCCATCGAATTCCGGCTGCGGACCCGGCACAGCCGCCCAACTCCCCCGCAATCGGCACTTTTTGCCGGGCCGGTGGGGACACCGGTCATACAAGCAATTTCTTTGAGATTTCTCCGGTCAGCAATGTTTTACTTGACTTATGAGATGACTTAAACGAAAATACTGATACCTGACCGAAGGGTTCTCCGTGAACCCCTAGTGTATAGGCCCGCTCTTGAAAGCCGAGGGGCATAGAGCGTAGTCGTGGTTTCTCAGTCCCCACGTTACGCCGCTCCTTATAAACGGCTCAGAGTGAAAAGCTGAGGAATCATTTTCAAGCAAGATAAGCCTAGGGTTCAAATTGAGCCCTAGGGCTTATTACGCTTACGCAAGGAGATTCCTCTCATGGCTTATTCATCCCTTCCGATCAATCCCACCTCTGCCGTTGTCGACTTTATTGCTGCATTCGTGGATGCACGCTACCTCGACACGAAGGCTGGCGTAACCGGTGCTGTGATTGCAGAGGAAGTTCGAAAAAAATTTCCGAACCTCAATTTAAAGCAGCAAATCGGCACGCACTGGTTGGGAGAGCTTGTGACGCGCGCAGAAGCAGAGAGGAAAGTAATTCGAAACCACTCCGTTAAGCATCTTGAAGCATATCCACCTCACGCACGTATGCTCACATCCCCTGAGGCATGCGACAAGATCGCAAGTGCGCGGCCTTATCGCGAACACCTGCGGCCAGATTTATGGCGAGCGTTTGTGTATGTGACTCAATCCGCCCCTACACTCTTCCGTAAGAGTGACCAACAAATCTTTTCACCGCCACTTCTAGCGTCAGACAATGGTTCTGATTATGTAGAGATAAAACCAATCCCAGAGGCGGTACAGCAGGATTGGATGTCCCACTTTATAAGTAAATATCCTTATTTGAGTGCAGAAAGCTCCCCCGTTCAAGCAGCCTACTGGTGGATACGGTTCCCGGAATGGCTGCGGGAGACTGACCCATCACTCGTGCGCGACTGGAATAGCTTCCGAACCGAACGCGTTTTAGACTACGCTCGCCTATGGGCGAAGGAAAATGACGTTCAGTTCGAGACGATGCTTACCTCGGCAAAACCACAGCACGAAAAACTACACCAAAACCAAACACGTCAACCATTCAATGATCATATTCATCAGGAAGAGGCTATTCGCCGGGCCGTCCTAGCTTCAGTAGCCGAACTGACTCTCAATGAACTGATGTCAATTTCAATACCAGTACGTTGCATCCTTCGACATTTTAACGCGCGTTAGCCCACCTTTTAGATTCAAGGAGGCGGGCGAATGGTATCGCGTATTGTGCTCATCGGGGCATTACCTGGGGACCCTGTGAGAGCTGACATTCTTGGACAGCTCCGAGAGCGATCTGGCTCCATGGTCGATTGGGATTGGATACGCGCAGAAGTAGCATCGGGTGGACGCCCAAACCCCAAAGATATGAATCGCCTATTGACAGACATACAGCGTAGAGGCAAGTCACAAAGCGACAACAACACAACTATAGTCAAATTGCCTATACTACGGCCTGAGTCAATTAATACGATACACAAGTGTTGTGACCCTGTTAGGGTTCCTCTTGGATTGTCTTCGTTCACGGACATCATCGAATGGCTATTCTCCGATGACGCGAATCTTATCCCAAGAAATGAGTGGTATGGAACGCTAAGAGAATCCGCACTTGTTGCATTACTCAGCAAACTAATACGTAATAAATCTTGGAATAAGGATACTCAAGGCCATGCGTGGACTACGGAAGAAAATCTGCTCAACCAGGCGCCCGTTCTGCGATCAACATTCCAATCAATTGCAGTGGAGTCTCGCCGGATGTTGCCTAAACTAAGCAGCGGACTATTAATATGTAAAGGGGGAACGGCAGGCACGCCAAGAGAATGGTGTATCCGTCTAGAGTACGTAGGCGCAGCCAAGAGTGCAATAATTGGCCAGAATCTCACGCAATTGCTTTCCATCCAAGGGCTTGAAGCGATTTCACACTACATATACGCGAAACAAGAAGGTCACTTTCGTCTCGATGGTGAAATTGCAAGTGAGAAAGTTCGCGGAATATGTCGGGCACAGAATCATTAGTTTAGGTTCTGTAGACGGTGACTAGCAGGAGCACTCCGCGTGAGCCCCAGATGCGGACTTTGAAATCCGGCGGCTTCCTGACGGAACGTCCAGCCACCGAGCCGATACTGATATATATTCTTTTGCGGCTGTATTGTTCTACAGAGCGCGTGTGCCACTAGCTCTGTCAGCACTTCAATTTAACGCCGAGACTTTTGTGATCCTGCTAAAGTTTTCTGAATGTACGACCATCAAACCAAAGGATCAATCGACGTCAACATGCACTGGCAAAGCCAATGGCATACGAGCGTCATTACGAATCTTTACTTGGCTTTGGCCTCGGCTAGGGAAAGTTCGCCGCCCATCAGTTGCACGGAGACTTCGCCTGGCAGAAAGCCGGTATCGACGTAGGTGCAGGTGAGTGTTAGGTCGCCTTTCTTGAGGACGACGGTTCCGGCCAGGTCTTCCAGCGTGGCGGCTTCTTCCTTCCAGCCGTCTTTGGTGAACGACTTCTGCCAGCCGGCGACGATGGCCTTCGCTTGCCCCCCTGCCGTTTTGAACTCCAGGCTGGTGGCCTTTTTCTGCAAGTCTTTCACCCCGGCGGGCAGCGTGATCGGCACCTGAACTTTCGGGGCATTCTTCTCAGCGTTCTTCGCGGCAACCATTTTCTCGGCGGCGGCTTTCGCACGGGCGTCGATCTCGGCGACGACGGCCGCCGTTTGATGTTTCACCGCCACACGCAGTTTGTCATCGATTTTCGTGGTCTGAACTTCGATGAGGTCCTTCGCCGGATTCCGGAAGATTAGCTCCTCTCGAAAATCGACCTTCAGAAAGTGATCAGTGGTCGGCTTCCAGCCTTCCTTGCTCAAGGCGGACTGATAGAACTTCAGCAAGCCCTCGGCATCGAGCGCGGTCTCAAAGGAAATGGTCGTCGTCGTATCGGCATATTGCAGCGATTCGGCATTCGGCGGTGCAGGCAGATCGGCTGACATCAGGCTCGTCGTGTAATTGATCATCGACTTGCCAGGTTGATCCGGGGCGTCTGAGATCAGCAGTTGCAACTGGACAGCGTTCTGCTTGAACGTGTGCGTAGGGCCCGCGCTGCCATACGGTTGCCAGCCTTTAGCGGTGAGCAGCTTGGTGCATTCGGCCAGTGCTGCATCGGGTTTGGAATTGACCAGAAACATGTGGATGGTTGGAAAGCTGGCCATGACCTTGGCACCAGCCGGTGCAGGCACGGCCTTCAATTCGACATTGCCCAATTGCTGCAGCGAGATACTGACCGCATCTCCCGAGGGAAACGCCGAAAAGGCCAGGCGATAGCCCTGCTTCCCGAACGCCGCGCTGGCATAGGCCTCGGAAACCGTACTTCCGGGCAGTTCCTTCCAGCCCAGCTTGCCCAAGGCGGCCTGATGATACTTGGTGAGGTCGGCTACTGTCCCAGAGGCGTTGTAGCTCAGGTAGGCGAGGGTCTGCGATGCGGGCTTTTCCGACTTGGGAGCCAGCGGGAACGTCCGCAGGTCGAAGTTCTTCGCGGCCTCGGCAACCGTAGCAGGTTTCGTGGGCAGATCAGCAGCGACCAGGCCGACGGGAATCAAAAGACTGCAAACCAAGGCGAACCCAAACCAATCGCGAGACATGGCAACTCCTTTTTTCGATGAGAGAATGTGGCAAATCATCCAATTTTGTGATCAGAAACGCAATTGGTCGGCGGATCGTCGCGGTTTGGACCACCGCAGTTCTGCCTGCGGAAAAGACCGCGGGAATTCATCTTGCTCGGATTTTCAGGCCCCGTTAGAGTTCGACCCCCGCGGACAGCGGCAGTTTCTGCCGTTCGCGGACGGTTTCAACGTTTTGCGGGCGGACGATTGATGCGGCCGGAACTTTACCAGCGATTGCGCTGCCCCCGCTGCCAGGGTCGGCTGGGGTTGCAGGTCGAGGCCGGCACCTACGACAACGTCACCACCGGCTGGCTCGACTGCCTCGCCTGTGTGGAACGCTTTCCCATCGTCTCCGGCATCCCGCGCTTCGTCCCGTGTGAAACCTACGCCGACAGCTTCGGTATTCTGTGGGAAGCGTTTCGGCACGCGGTGCTCGATAGTGCGCTGGGACTCACGCAGAATCATGACCGCTTCTTCATGCAAACGGGGTGGACTTCTGAAGAGCTGCGGGGGAAGTGGATTCTGGAGATCGGCTGCGGAGCGGGGCGGTTTACCGAAATCGCATTTCAGAGCGGCGCCAACATTGTTGCGGTCGACTATTCCACGGCGATTGATGTCTGTCATAAGAATCTGGGAGACGATCCGCGACTGCATTACGTGCAGGGTGACATTTACGGTCTCCCCTTCAAACCGGGTCAGTTCGATTATGTCTATTGCTTCGGCGTGCTGCATCGTTTGCCCGACCCACGCTCGGCGATCCTCCATTTGCCCACGCATTTGAAGCCGGGCGGGAAACTGGCGGTTGATATCGCCCCGCCTAAATGGTTCCGCAAGTTCGGACCAACGGCGTGGTTACGGTTCATCACCCGCCGCATGTCGCGCGAACGAGCCTTGCGGTTCTCGATGGCCCTCACCAGTTGGCTGCTGCCGGTCCAGCGGGCGATGGGTATGGTGCCGGTGATCGGTCTGCGTCTTGAGCGATTTCTGCCGGTTGCCCCCATCGATACACTCGGCCTGTGTACCCGCGAAGTGCAACGGGAACGGGCCTGCCTGGCGATGTGCGACCGCTTGACCGCGACCCATCATCAACCCGGCTGCCGCGACAAACTGACCGAATGGCTGACCGATGCGGGTCTCGAAGAGCGGCATGTCTTCGCCACGAACATGATTGTCGGCCGAGGGGTGAAGTCGGCGACCAGCCTGTCAAACTCCGGCGTCATCCCGCCGATGCAGCCTCGCGCGGCGTGATGACCAGAGAACACTTCGAGAATCGCCGCGGGGGTCCGATACCATGAGTGATGAACTCCGTGAGGAATATGAGTTTGACTACCAGCAGGCCCAACCCAATCGCTTCGCCGCAGCGATGAAAAGTGGTGGCCGACTGGTCGTTCTCGACCCCGAAGTCGCCAAGGTCTTCACGAAGTCCGACGACGTGAACGCCGTCTTGAAAACCCTGATCAACACGATGCCACCGGGCACGCCCCTTAGTGTTGAGGCCAAATAGCAGCGGTACTTTCACGCCTCCGTAAACGGTCCGCCGCCGAGTTGCGTCAGCCGTTCTCTCACGGCGATGCCTCCGATCTCCTGTGGCGATGTTTTTTTTGTGATCGCTAATGCCGCGGCGACACCGGCGGCTTCTCCCATAGCCATCGCCGTCACGGTCACCCGCGTGGACGCATGGGCTCCGCGTGTCGCCGAGTGACAACGTCCCGCGACCAGCAGATTGTCGACGAGTTGCGGTAACAGCGACCGATAGGGAATGTCGTACGGTTCGGGCTGCACCTTCTCCGGGGCGAAGTCGTTGGCGCTGCCCACGGTCACCTTGTTGGGATGCAGGTCAAGATACCAGCACCCCGTGGCGATGGCGTCGTCAAACCGCCGGCTCTGCATCAGGTCGTCTTCTTTCAAGACATACTGGCCAATCAGGCGTCGCGATTCCCGCACGCCGATCCACGGGTAGGCTTCCAGAAAATAGGACTGCTCGAACCCCGGCACATGCTGCTTCCACGCTCGAAACATCGCATGGGCATCGGCACGGCCTTGCATCTCGGCCCGCGATAAGTCCGCCGCATCGGTGGGGTTCGCGGGAACGCGCACGCCATGCACATAGATTTCATCGTCTCCAAACAGGAACATCACGCCGGGGCCGTAGTACATGGGTAACTCGCCAGCCTGCTGGGCCAACGCGAGCGCGGCCCGGCACTTCTGGCTGAGATCGGGAGTCTTCCGCACATGCCCGATCCGGAAGTGCAACGTCAGCGGTTGGACCTCGGCGTTCTGCTCAAAAGGAGCACCAGACCACGCCGCGACATCGGCATCGCCCGTGCAGTCGATCACCACCTTCGGTTGCACGCGGACCAAGCCATCTTTATTGGCGATACAGACCTCGAAGATGCGCGATTCCTGCATCACCACATCGCAGACCGTCGAGTTGAACAGCACCTGCAACCGGGGCTGTTGTGCTTTCAGCAACTTGTCGAGCAGCAGTTTGAACTCGAATGTGTTTGGAATCGTGGGATTATGTTTCACCACGGACTGGGCATCCGGCGCACAGACGCCCGATTTCGACAACAGTTCCAGCGCGATTCCACGCACCACGATGCGATGATCGCGAATGTTGGCAATGCCATCAAAGTAAGGCAACCCGACACTGGTGATGATTCCGCCAGCAAATGGGGCCTTCTCGACGAGCAACACCTGTGCCCCGGACCGGGCCGCAGCCAAGGCCGCCGCCGTTCCCGCACATCCACCTCCGCACACCAGTACATCGACCGCAAGCGTTTTCGCAGAGCGCGTTCGCAGTGGCGGCTCGATCGCGGCGTGAGTCGGCGTCACGACCGCTGTGGCTGCCGCCGCCGTGGCGGCCTGCATGAATGTCCGTCGCGAATTGCCGGGCCGGTTCATGGTGTGGATCTCATGGGAGTGCTTGTGTGATCTCGTCTACGATGATAGTCAATCACCATGATTTCCTGAACCAAGCCGTGCTCGCTACGATTGCTCCCGGGTCGTGGGCAGTGCATGATGCGGTGATCTCTTCTTTCTTCGTGAGTCAACGATCATGCCGTTAACGAACCCCATCGCGGCTTACAATGCCAGCAGCAATCTGGAAGCCCATCTCGTTTGCACATTGCTGAACGAGTCGGGGATCGAGGCGATGGTCGTGGAAGATGTCTCAACCGCCGGGTTATGGGTCGGCGGCACCGTCAGCGAGATCCACAAGCCCCAGGTGTTCATCGAACGGGCCGAGATCGATCGCGCTCGCCTGGTGCTGACCGAATACGACCGTCAGAACGCGAACCGTATTGCAGCGCAACGGAACACGGCCCCGGTCGACTTCATACAGATGAACTGCGAGCATTGCCAGCAGTTGCTTCAATTCGCGGGTTCGCTGGCGGGCACCACGCAAATCTGCCCCCATTGCAGAAAATATGTCGACGTGCTCGATCCCAACTCTCCGGGAGACTGGGAGACCGATGCCGAATCGGAAACCTAACTCGCGGCCATTTCGTCCGCCCCTTGATTCTCGGAGTCTCCAGAGATGTCGGCTCGAGCCCTTGTCGTCAGGTTGCTTTGCGGGTGTGTTGCGATCGTCTTTACGGCCGGACTGAGTGCATCGGAACCGCAGCCAGACTCCACGGCCGTTCAGCAACAACTCGAATTGACCAAACCAGGACCGGAACATCAGCAACTGGCCCGCTATGTCGGGAAATGGAACGTGGCCGTCCGCATGGGCGGCGGTGCTACCGCCGTCAGCTACACCGGCACGGGCGAAGGCCGCATGGTCGTCGGCGGCCGGTTTCTCCAGGTCGAGTATCAGGCTAGAAATGCGACCGACGCCACTGAAGGCCTGATGCTGCTCGGATTCGATCGACGGCATCAGCGATTTACGATGAGCGCCCACGACAGCTTCGGAACCTACGCCGTTTCATCCCAGGGCACACAAGACGAGTCCACGGGCAAGATCCGCATGCAGGGGACCGATGACGACCCGGTGATGAAAGCTCTCGGCCACGAGAAAGCCTTCGTGCAGGTCCTCGACCCGCGTTCGGACGACGAGTTCGCCATCGAAGTCTGGTTCGTTGACACCCGCTCTGCTGCCCGGAAGGAGTTCAAATATATGGAGTATCTTTTCACGCGCCGTGCCGAGCCGTAGCGGAATTTCTCGTACAGCATGTGGAACTTCGCGACGCCATGGCGTTGACGTTCAGGAGGTCGCGCGATGTCTCGCACCATGAACTACGTTCAAGTTGGTCTCGTCTGCCTGCTGATGTGTGGATGTGGCAAACAGCCGGTTGAACATCCCATTCCAGAGGCGGCACTCGTCGCGCTCCAGCAAGCGACTCACTTTGAATTGCTGTCGCTTGACCCAGAACATCTGGAGGGCCCGCCACCGGATGCCTTTCACCGCTTTCGGGTCATCGGCAGGACGAACATTACCGACGCGGCGATTCGCCAACAACTCGTCGCGACCTTGGAAGCCGGCGCTCATCATCACGGTAAAACCGCTGTAGCGTGCTTCTTTCCACGCCATGGGGTGCATGTGATCGAAAACAACATGGCCTACGACTTCGTCATTTGCTTTCAATGTGACAAAACGCTTGTATACCAGGATGGCATACCTTTCGGCGATTTCGGAGTCACAAAAGCTCCCCAAGCCACATTCGATCGAGTACTGATACAGGCGAAAGTTGCCTTGCCATCGTATTGAAAGTGCGAACTATTCCCACTGGCCGTTCCAGTTCACCACCTGTTCGAGGAACTGCACCACGCCCGTTGAGAACGACGCGAACAGGTGCTCGCCTTTCTCTGGCGTCGCGAACTGTGGCGAGCCGATATGGCCGGGAACCGTGCGGTCCTTGGTGATCCAACCTCGATACGCCGGTTCAAACGCGAAACCGAAGTCGACGGTCTCGAGGTGCTTCACATCTTTGACCAGTTGCGGCTGAATCACCTGCATCATCGAGGTTTCCCATTCGCAGGCGTGCCCCATCTGGTGTTGCACCAGATCGCTGCGCGTTTCCCACGGCTTGGCGAACTCCCAATACGTGGCGAACAGCAGCAGCAGATCACTGCGTTCGCGATGTCGCTGCCGCATCTCGAAGACCGCCTGTTTGCCAGGCGTGATGTTGCCCCCATGCCCATTCAGAAACACGATGCGTTGGAACCCGTGCGCGAGGGCATTTTCGGTGAGATCGTTCAGCAGATCGAGGTAGCCGCGCGGACTCGCCGAGAGTGTCCCCGCGAAATCGAGATGATGATGCGAGTTGCCCAGCCATTGCAGCGGCGCGAAGATCACTTTGTCGGACAGTACCGCTTCAGCTCGTTTGACGGTCTCGCCCAGCAGGTAACTGTCGACATAGACCGGCAGATGGCGTCCGTGTTGTTCGACCGCCGCGACCGGAAAGACCAGCGGCGTGTTCGGTGCGTACTGTTGCACTTCCGGCCAGGACATCTCAGCGAGGTACATGCGGTTCCCTATCAACTAGCCGCGAGACGAAGTCGAGCGCTGCATGGAGGCATTAGAGCTCGGCGATGCCTCGCGGCTAAGGCACGTCATCCTACTCGGGAAGACGACCAGTGGCGACCTTGGGGAAGCTGCCGGTGCAGGCTTCCATGAAGGCGACGAGGTCTTGCTTTTCCTGATCGGTGAGCTTGAGTGGCACCATTTTGTCGCTGAGCCACTTGTTGGGCGTGCCCCCCTTGTTGTAATGCTCGACGACCTCCATCAGAGTTTTCTGGCTGCCGTCATGCATGTAGGGGCTGGACATCGCCACGTTGCGAATCGTGGGCGTCTTGAAGGCCCCTTTGTCCTTTTCCAGCTTGCTGATTTCATAGCGGCCGAGGTCGGGCTTGGCAGCATCCATCCCCACGCCCAGGTTGTGATAGAGTTCGTCGGTCAGGTTTGCGCCGACATGACAGGCCGAGCAATTGACCCGCTTGCTGAAAAAGAGTTCCTGGCCACGTTTTGCCGAATCGGACATGGCGAATTTCTTCGTAGCGGCGAGGGCTTCGACATAGATTTCATAAGTCTCCGGATCATCCTCTTTCATTTCGGCGATGTCTTCGTCAGTGAAGCGTGTGAAGGGCTGGAAGCGTTCCGCGTAATCGAAGGGGGTGGGACCGGTGACCAGACAGCGTTCAAACGTGGCAATGGCCAGTCCGACATGATCGATCGTGAAGTCTTTGGTGCCGAACACTTTCTCGAACTGCAGGGCGTATCCCGGGATTTTCTTCAGATCTTTGACAAAAGCATCATGGGTATGACCCATTTCGATGGGATTGGCAATCGGTCCAATTGCCTGAGCTTCCAGAGAATCGGCCCGGCCATCCCAGAACTGAGCCCCCGAGAGAATTCGGTTGTAGCTGACGGGAGAATTCCGGCCACCCAGTTGCCCGCCGATACCGAGGCCGAACTGCGTTCGCCGACCGTAGCCTTCATCGGGATGATGGCACGACGCACAACTGACGGTGTTGTCTGCCGAGACGCGCGTATCGAAGTAAAGTTGCCGACCGAGTTCAATCTTCGCCCGTGTGAGCGGATTCTTGTCGAGCCCCGTGATCTTCTGCGAACCGGCGGCCAGACCGAGAGGCAGCACAGGCGTCAAGATTTCGTGATTGGCCGGGTCGGCGAGCCATTTTTCAATCTCGGCCAGCGTGAGCGTCCCCTTGCCGGGGATGCCCATCAGCAAGTCCCCTTCGCCGAGTTTGACAGTCACCTCTGCGGCGAAGAGCGAGGTGGCAGCCGTCAGAACTGCGAAGATGGCGAGCAATCCCGAACATGTCCCCTGGCGATGCAAGAAGTTCACGCGGCGGCCCTTCAGTAAGCAGTTGTCCCGTGGTGATCAATCGTCGACACTTGGTCACATTACGACTCATGGATTATAGCGCCGCGGGCAACCATCGTCTACACGTCGGATTTCCAGTTCGGGTGGGCGACTGGACAGCCACTTCGCGACGGTTCAAGATGCAACACTCCTACAGAGAAATCCCTGCCGATTCGGAGCCTGCATGAGCGCTGCCCTACTGGTTCAACAGCTTGTTAAGCAGTATCCCACAGCCAATGGGAGCCTGGAAATTTTACGCGGCGTGAATCTGGCGCTGGAGCGGGGCCACGCACTGGCGATCACCGGACCCTCTGGCAGCGGGAAAAGTACGCTGCTATATATCCTGGGTGCGCTCGATGCCCCCACCTCGGGCGAGGTCACTCTACTGGGTGAGCACCCCTGGCATTTGACGGCAGTTGAACAGGCGGGCTTCCGGAACAAGCACATTGGCTTCGTCTTTCAGGACCACCATCTGCTGCCGCAATGTACCGTGCTCGAAAACGTCCTGATTCCCACGCTCGCGGGAGCCGGGACCGATGCCACCGTCGAAGCCCGCGCGAAGCAACTGCTCGACCGCGTGGGATTATCGCATCGGCTGGATCATCAACCCACGCAACTCTCAGGGGGCGAACGACAACGGGTGGCGGTTTGCCGGGCCCTCATCAATCAGCCCACGCTGCTGCTCGCCGATGAACCAACAGGCAATCTCGATCGTGCGACGGCCGATGCCGTCGGTACGCTGCTGCTGGAGCTAAACCAAGAGCACAACACGATTCTGGTCTGCGTGACCCATAGTCAGGAACTGGCGGAGCGTTTCCCCAAACATTGTGAACTGCGGGACGGAACACTCGTGGACCTGTAACCCGCCTGGAAGAAAGTTGGCCATGCTGCGGTTCGCCATCGTCATAGCGGCAGTCCTTTGTGTCTTCAGCTCATACGCCCGGGGACAGGACGAATTCGAGGACGATCTGCGTCCCGGCCTGATGATTCAACTGTCGACCCCTGCCGGAAACGTCGCCCGTTGGGCCCGCGATGTCGATGGTTCCGTCTCGCAAGCCGATGCCGCCACGTCCATCACCTGGCGCGGTTTGTTGCTGATCCGCCAGGAAGATGCGCATCAGTTTCACGCCTACGTCGCGGGAAAAATTCGCGTGCAGATGGGTGAACAGGTGGTGCTCGACACCCAGCGTGACACCGCCGGTTGGGTGAGTGGCCCACAGCAGCCCTTTCCACTCGGCGAGCAACCGTTCGTGGTGCACTATGAACCGGCAGACCCAGCTCAACCGCTGCTGAAGCTCTACTGGTCCGCCGACAGCTTCCCGCTCGAACCGGTACCACATCATGTCTTGTTTCACGAAGATGACAGCGAACCGCAACGGCAGGCGATCACGGGTCTGCAACAACTCACTGCGGCGAACTGCACTGGTTGTCATACCTCGGCGATCTCTGTCGTACCGCTGTCACGCTACTCCCTGAAACATGTGGCCAACGGTCGATCGTGGTTGGCGATGCGGGAACGGTTGATGCGCCAGGTGGCCGATCCGGATCAAGGCCGCATGCCCGCATACGGACTTTCCGCCGATGCTGCCGACGCCGTGCTGGCCTATCTGGCGAAACAGGCCTCGCCGGTTGAATTGCCGGAGCCACCGCAGTTTAAGGTCGATGCCAAGACCATGCCGACGGGACGCGAGCTGATCAAATCGGTCGGTTGCCTCGCCTGTCATGAATGGCAGGGCCTCGGACGTTTGACACCCCTCGGCGGAACCAAGCTTGATACGATTGCGGCACGCCGCACACCGAACTGGCTCGACCGCTGGCTGCAACAACCAGCCGCCATCAACCCTGACCATCGCATGCCCGTGTTCAACCTCGACGGTGCCGAACGCCAGCAGATCATTCAGGCGCTCCTCGGCGATCAGGCGTTTCCAGAGGAGAACTCCCCGCCACAAATCAGCGACGAACTCGTCGCGCGCGGCCGCGATGTGATCATTTCGAACCGCTGTGCCGTGTGTCATGAATTTCCGGGTGACATCCCCGCTGTTGCACCGTCATTACCCGCGTTGACGGCGAGTCAGGTACAGAGGAAAATCGGTTGCCTGTCGGATGAACCTGATCCCACCAAATCACGGCCGGTCTTTTATCAGGTCGATGCCGAAGCCATCGCCGCGGCACTCACGTCGGAGCTGAAACCTCGCTCGCTCACGATGCTCGATCGCTCGGGCTGTCTCAATTGTCATGATCGCGATGGGCAACGGGGTCTGTCGCAGATCACGTTGTCCATCCTCAAGACGGAACAGCAATGGGAGGGGCAAACACCGACGTTGTCGCTGCCCCCACTCACAGCCGTCGGTGATCGGATGCGGGACGACGCGCTCGCCAAAGCGGTGCGTGGGGAATGGCCCGTGCGCATGAACTGGCTCAAAGTCCGCATGCCCAAGTTCCGGGAAGATCAGGTCGCTGAGATTCCCGGTATGGTCATCGCCAAAGATCGCATCCCTGAAGACGCCCCCGCGACGCCGATCTATCCGATCTCCACCGACAAGACCGATCCGCAGGTGATGCTCGCCGGTCGCGAACTGACCGGGGGCAAAGGGTTCAGTTGCGTGGCGTGTCATCAACTCAAGGACTACGTGCCACCGAAAGTCGCGCTGGGCACGCGGGGTTCCGATCTGTATCAACTCGGCGAACGGATGCGGGCCCCGTACTTTTTCCGGTGGACGCGATCGCCATTACGCATACTGCCCGGTGTAGAGATGCCCTCGTATCAGCGACCACATCCCACACTGCTGGGTGGCAAACTGGATCAGCAACTCGCGGCGATCTGGGATGCGTTGCACGATCCGCAATTCACCGCACCGACCAACCCGGCGGTCGTCGAGCAATTGTGGGGGCCATCGGAATCGGGTCGCGCGCGGATTATACGCGATGTGTTCACTCTCAAGGATCCTGACGGCAAGACAATCACGTTGCCGAAGACGTTCGCCGCGGGGTTCAGCAATCGACAGAACGTGTTGTTCGATCTGGAACATGGCTGTGTGCGGACATGGACCATTGGCGACTTCGCTCGGCAGCGGACCCAGGGGAAAAGCTGGTTCTGGGAGCTGGCCGGCTCTGCGATCGCGGAGTTCCCCTTGCTGCCCGACATTTATTTGTTCGACGAACGAACCCGCGAGGTCATCAGCCCCGAAACCGGCTGGAAACCGCAGGTGCAGTTTGTGAGTTCCAAAATCGAGGCCGATGGTTCGGTGCGTTGGCAATACATTCTGGCCTGGTCGCGCGAGGGTGGACCACTGGAACGGCCGACGCACCTGTATGAACGTTGGCGGCCCGCCACACAGCGTCGCTGGGAACGGGGCATCGACTCGGACAAGGCACCGCTGGGTCACTCGGTCTGGTTCCGCAAACCAGACCTGCAACATCCGCTGGGAAATCCGCTGGTCAAATCCGACAAAGCCTGGTCGCGGCCAATCGAAACCGCTCCCGAAGGCCGCTTGGTCGCCGAACCGTCGCGAAACGGTTCGCCCTGGTGGATTGCGTATGAGACCGAGATCACGGCTCCGGTGGTGCAACCGCCGCCGCCTGTCGTCGAGACCTTTACGCCGCAAACGGTGACGGTTTTGCCGGGGTACACAGGCACACGGTTGCCGCTCACGCGGTCGATCATGCCCACTGCCATCACGTGGGATGCGAATCGCGATCTGCATTTCACGTCATTGAAGGGACAGGTCTTCCGCGCGACCGATACGGATGCGGATGGTGTGGAAGATAAGCTACACGTGATCGCGGAAGGACTGGCTGCCCCGTTCGGCATTCTGGGAACGAATGACGGTCTGCTCGTGGCCCACAAACCAGAAGTCCTGCGGATTCGCGGCCCCGCGGTGATGAATTCCGAGGTATCGGCAGCGGAACAGGTCGCCGAAGTCGTCGCGACCGGCTGGGGATACACCGAAGACTATCACGACTGGACCTGTGGCATCGTGCAGGATTCCCAAGGACGCTACTACGTCGGTCTCGGAAGTGACTATACGCACAAGAATCGCCCGGCGAGCGAGAGTCGCTGGCGCGGTCAGATCCTGCGGTTTGATGGTCGTGGCAAGGTGGAACCGATCGCGACCGGGCTGCGTTACCCCACCGGACTGGCGATGCTGCCGGGAGATCACCTCATCGTGAGTGATCAACAGGGCGTACAGAATTGTTTCAACGAACTGAACTGGATTCAGGCCGGTCATCGGTATGGGGTGCCGGCGAAACTCGACCCCCGCGATGCTGGTCCTGCAGACTCCCCGGCCGTGGAGATTCCCCACCCGTGGACGCGGAGTGTGAATGGCCTCGCCGTCTGGCCGCAGATTCAGGACCATCCTTTTGCAGGACACCTTGTGGGAGCGGAGTACAACGGGCGGTTCCTGTTACGGGCCTCGTTCCAGGAAATTGAGGGCCAGTTACAAGGAGCGGTCTATCCCCTCAGCCAGCCGGGAACGACCAATGGACCAGAAGAGCTGCTCGGGCCGATGTCCGTCGCCTTCACGCCGAATGGCGCGATGTACGTGGGGAGTCTGCACGACAGTGGCTGGCTCGGCGGCTTGAACACCGGGGATATTGTGCGATTCGTTCCTGAGGGCCCGCTGCCCAATGGCATCCGAGAAGTGCGCGCGATCCCCGGGGGATTTGAGATCGACTTTCTGCATCCCATTCGCGCGGCCAAAGCCCAGGATCTCGCGCAGTATCAGATTTCTGGTTACACCCGGATTTGGGGCGGTGAATATGCCACGCCCGACTCGGGGCGACATACACCCACGATCAAAAAGGTCACCCTCAAAGACAAAAGCCGGACTGCGTTGACGTTGGAAGTTGAAGGGCTCAAACCGGGGTACGTTTACGACCTGAACATCGGAAATCTCGGAAGTGAGAAAACATGGTGGCCGGGCAATGCCCATTACACGCTGAAAGTTCAGCCAAAATCGCAGTAAGGGGTGGTCAACGTCAGATTCGGCTCGCTTGCGTCTCTGTGCTGGCTACCTATAATTCATAAGTAGTGACCTCACGGCTGGAGTGTGACCCGCAGGGCTGATGCTTGCCAACGCGAGATCAGATCGAAAGCACGCCAATGATTGAATGGTTTCGCAACGTCTGGGTAGCGGTTTCCACCCTCATCACGGGGATGTGGGTCACCATGCGGACCATGTTGTGGACATTCCGCCGCAACACGTTCACCGAGACCTACGAGTACCCCGAGGTGCCCGTCCCCGTGAAGGCCCGTTATCGCGGCTTCCATCGGTTCGACCTGACAACCTGTATCGGCTGCGAAAAGTGTGCGGTCGCCTGTCCGGTTGACTGTATTTATATCGACAAGCAGAAAAGCCCCGTCGGCAAGGGGTTCCGGGTCGATGGGTTCACCATCGATTACACGAAGTGCATGTTTTGTGCGCTCTGCGTGGAACCTTGCCCCGTCGACTGCATCTTCATGGGGTCGAACTACGACTTAAGCTGCTACAGCCGCGATGGTTGCATCGTCGACTATGCAAAATTGCCGCTGCAGGTGGCCTGGGGCCAGGCAACGCTGAACCCCACCGTTGTGGCGGAATCGAAGGTCTTGTACGAGCCAGTCTGGGTGAAAGGGGAACCCAGTCCCTTCCAGTTTGTGGCGAGTGGCAACGAATAACCCCGCGGCGAACCGGACAACCTCGGATCAGAATTCAAGGAAACGAGTCCATGACGGCGACCCCTCAGCCTGTGAATCCTTTCACGGTCGCCACCGCGAACCGCACATTGCCCCTCGTCCGGGCGATTGTGACCGACATTGTGGCATTGCATCGCGATGTTTCGGAACGCAAGGAACGCCTGAAAGCCCTGCGAAAACGCCGTGGCAACGCCCAGACTGCCCAACCCGATCTGTACCGCGAAGAAGTCGACCAGATCCAGGAACATCTCGACCAGGACGTGGAACGTTTGCAGGGATTTGTCGAGGAACTCTCTGACATCGGAATTGAACTGAAAGATCCCCAGGTCGGACTCGTCGACTTCCCGACTCTCATGGATGGGAAAAACGCCTATTTGAGCTGGTCCTTAGGCGAACCGGAAGTGGAGTTCTGGCATACTATCGAAGCGGGCAGCCAGACCCGTCTGCCGATTTCCAATCGCCCGGCGGACCATGCTGTCTGACCGATCGATGACTTTTCCTGACTGGTATCAACCCGACCTGACTGGCTTGGCCAACCGAAGGCAGCAACTCGCATGACAGACGTCGTTGTTCACTTCCTCGTCTTCAGTGTGGTCTCTGTACTGGGACTGATGGCACCGCTCGTCATCGGGAAACTGCTGCGCCCCACCGGTCCTCCGTCCATCGAAAAAGATGCCATTTACGAGTGCGGCGAGCCCACGATCGGCAGCAGCTATGTGCAGTTCGATTTGCGGTTCTACGTGGTGGCCCTGCTGTTCATCATCTTCGATGTCGAAGTGGTGTTCTTCTTCCCGTGGGTGCTGGCTTATGGTGGCGCGACACAGCTCGCCGACACCCGTCTGACCTCCTCCGAACGCTCGAATCTCAGCGAGCACTTCCTGGGTCAACCCAACTTGGTCGTCACTGCCGACGAAGCCCTGCGTCTCGGCTGGACATCGTTTTTTGATGTGCTGTTTTTCTTCGTGATTCTGATGGTGGGGTTTGCCTATGTGTGGAAGCGTGGCGATCTGGACTGGGTGCGGGCTTATACCAAAAAGACCAAGGTCGCCCGCGTCGCCCCCCGTATGCCAGAGACCATGCCCGCACCATCAACCGCGATCGCGAGTTAATCGCGTTCCAGTGTACCCAATCGATTTTGTCCGCTCTTTACGGATGACTCAGGCATGACACCCGCGGAAATGCATCAGGTACTGGTCGACCGCTTTGGCGACGCCGTGGTTCTGGCTTTCCAGGGTGAGACCAAAGACCCCTGGGTCGAAGTCGCACCCACATCGATTCGCGATGTCTGCCTGTTTCTGCGTGATGATCCCCGCACAGAATTCGATACCATCAACGATCTGTGTGGCGTCGATTGCCTGGAAACGGACGCCAAGAAAAAAGACCCCGTCGAACCGCATTTGGAAGTGGTTTACCACCTCTATAGCTACTCCAAAAAGCATTGGGGCAAGCTGAAGGTCAAGCTGTCTCGCTGGCAAAACGATCAGGTCGGGCAAATTCCCAACGTCCCCTCGGTCGCCGATGTCTGGGCAGTCGCCGACTGGCATGAACGCGAAGCCTACGACCTGGTCGGCATCGAGTTCACCGGTCACCCCAACCTCAAGCGCATCCTCTGTCCGGAAGACTGGGTCGGGCATGCCTTGCGGAAAGATTATGTATTCCCCCTGGAGTACCACGGCGTCCGCGGCCATTAAGTTTTTCGCCGTCCGCTTGTGTCGAGCACACTCACCAGAATCGATCGATCATGCAAGTTGAAGATCCCCGCATCATCGAGTTTGACGTTCGTACCGACGAAATGCTCGTCAACATGGGTCCGCAACACCCCAGCACGCACGGCGTGTTGCGACTGCTGCTGCGAACCGACGGCGAAATCGTGCATGAGGTGACGCCGCACATCGGTTACCTGCACCGCTGTGCCGAGAAAATTGGCGAGCACCTCGCCCCTCCGCAATGGATCCCCTACACCGACCGCATGGACTACCTCGCGGCGATGAACATGAACCTGGGCTACGCCCTGTCCATCGAAAAGCTGATGGGGATTGAAGTCCCCGAGAAAGCGATGGTTTTGCGGGTCATCATCGCGGAACTTGGGCGCATCGCCAGCCACCTCGTCGGCATGGGGGCGTATGGTCTCGACCTGGGCAGCTTCAGTCCCTTTCTGTACGCCTTCCGTGAACGTGAAATCATTCTCGACCTGTTTGAAGAAGTCTGCGGAGCCCGGCTGACTTACAGTTACATCACCCCCGGTGGTGCCACGCACGATCTGCCCGACAAGATCACCATTCCCCCGGGTCTGGCTCAACTCACCGATCGCAAGCCGACCATGACCTTGTCGTGGATGGATGCCTGTCGGATGTTCCTGGATCATATGACCCCGCGCGTCAAGGAATATCACACACTGCTCACGCGCAATGCCATCTTCATCAAGCGAACAGCCGGCCTGGGAATTCTGCCTCGTGAGATGGCTGCCAGTTACGGTTGCACAGGGCCCGTCCTGCGCGGCAGCGGTGTCGATCATGACCTGCGTCGCGATGGTGAGTCCATCTATACGCGAATGTACACGGGTTACGATTACAAAATTCCCGTCGCCCCTTTTGCAGATGCTCCCCCCGAAGCGGTCCTTGGCGACAACTGGTGCCGGTTCTACGTCCGCATGATGGAAGTGATGGAAGCGATCAAGCTGGTCCGGCAGGCGATGGACAAGTATCCGTCAGCCAAGGGCGAGTACCGCCTCCCCTTCAAGATGAACCAGAAACTCCCCAAAGACGAGGTCTACCTCGAAACGGAATGTCCCCGCGGTCAGATGGGCTTCTATGTGGTCGGCGATGGTGATGTGGAACCGTTCCGCGCCCGTGCCAAGAGTTCCTGCTTCTGCAACCTCTCGGTCTGTGGCCCCCTCTGCGAAGGCGTCCTGATCGCCGACATCCCCGCCATCGTCGGCTCGCTCGACATCGTGATGGGCGAAATCGACCGTTAAGATCGGGTTGTCTATTTCAGCGAACGAGCGTTGGAGACTGAAAGACCTATCGGTCGACCCCAGACAGAGAGTGAAAATCATGCCATTCTGGGTTAGGGCAAGGTACCGAGCCCTGCTGTGTGTGTGGCTCTGTCTGGCATCGACGACGTGGATAGCGGCCGAGGATGTGATCGTTCGTCTTCCGCCGTCCGAAGGTCCATTGAATAACCCACTCAAGGGGTGGTGCCCGTACCCGAACGCAGGCACGATTCGCCAGCCCTATTCGATGGTCTTCCAGTACATCTCCTGGCGTGAACTTGAACCCACCGAAGGTGATTTCCGCTTTGAGGAATGGGAGAACTCCTGGGACGGCAAGGCATCGAAAGACAAGCACGTGATCTTTCGAGTGTACGTGGACTACCCCAAGAAACCATCGGGCCTTCCCGACTGGCTCCGTGCAGCTGGTGTGAAAGAAACCGACTACAAAGAGTACGGTGGCGGACAGTCTCCTGATTACGATGACCCCCGCATGATCGCAGGGATGGAGCGGCTGATTGAGGCCCTCGGTAAACGGTACAACGACCACCCTCGCATTGCCTTCATTCAGTTGGGCTTGCTGGGTTCTGGGGCGAGTGGCACACCTATCCCCGCCCCAAGCTGTACGCTTCCGCGGAAACAGAACGACGGATCATCGACGCCTATCGCAAGGCCTTTCCCAATAAGTCATTGATGGTTCGCTACGCCCGAGGGTACGCAGCCCAACAGGCGTGGATCGGCTTTCACGACGATATGTTTCCTGAAGACACAGATAACGGGAAAGACTGGAGCTTTCTTGCCGGATTGCGAAAGGCCCAGCGAACCGACAATTGGAAAGCCGCCGTCGTCGGTGGTGAAATGGTCCCGGGGAAGGCAACTCGTTGGTTGGGGGAGGACTTTAACACCACGCGTTCCATGCTGGACCGCTCGCACTTTACATGGGTCGGCCCGTATTGCCCGGCGCTCGTGGAGACGGATCATCAGGAATTCGACCTGCGCAGTGCCCAACTGGTGCGCAAGATGGGTTACGAATTTGAGTTGACCGAAGTCAGTCATCCTGCGACCGTACCAGCCGGGCAAGCTCTGCCTCTCACATTAAATGGCCAGAACCGCGGTGTCGCCCCGTTCTATTACCCATGGTCGGTGCAATGGGCGTTGCTCGATTCTTCCGGCAAGGTGGTCTCGGTTCAACAGACCGATTGGGATATTCGGAAGTGGCAGCCCGGGACATTTGCGGAACGCGCGGAACTATCTTTCGCGGCTTCCCCCGGCCAATACCGGCTGGCGATCGGAATTCTTGATCCCTGGCAGAATCGGCCCGCGATTGAATTTGCTAACAACGCACTCGTGAAAGAGGGTTGGACCATTCTTTCCGAACTCCGCGTTACCAAATAATCCTGACGACCGAACCTGTTTCTCCCAGACCAGGTAATACGGCTCACGAGTTGGATTGACCGCTACGACTCGCTGACCTGCGCGACCGCCAAGCGATCTGTTGCGCCGTGAGGCATTTACGCCTCGCCCGAGACGGCGACGTTCATGATCGACTCTTCGCTCCAGGCGGACGTGGGTCGGATCTCTTTCAGCCGGCCGCGCGACATCACGCCAATGCGGTCACAGACGGCGAGCAACTCGGTCAGATACGAACTGACAAACAGCACCGCCTTGCCCTGGGCGGCGAGTTCTCCCATCAGCCGATAGATTTCGGACTTCGTGCCCACGTCGATGCCGCGGGTCGGTTCATCGAGCAGGAAAATCTCCGCGTCCTGATGCAGCACACGGGCAATCGCAACCTTCTGCTGATTGCCGCCGGAGAGTTCCGCGATGGTCTGATCCTGTGAATGCCGCTTGACCTGCAAGCGGTCGAGCCAATGCTCGACCACGGAACGTCGCTTCGACAGATTGAGGAAACCAAATCGCGAGTACGACCCAAGACGACTGTAAGTCAGGTTATCTGCAAGAGACCGGGTCTGCGCGAGACCTTCCTGTTTGCGGTCTTCAGAGACCATGCCCAACCCGGCGGCGATGCGGCCGCGCGGTCCGTATCCGGGAGCCTTTCCCTGCACTGTCATCGTGCCGCTCTTCACGGCATCCAGGCCAAAGAGGCACCGGACGAGTTCTGTCCGCCCGGCTCCCACCAGGCCCGCCAGCCCTAGAATCTCGCCGCGTCGCAAGACCAGCGACGCATCGCGCGGTGCCGTGCGACCACACAGCGCGGTCAATTCCAGAATGGGTTCGCCCGGCGTGTGCGGCACCTGCGGAAAGAGTTCGTGGACCGTGCGGCCCACCATCAGCGCGACGATCTGTTCTTCGGTCACCTGCGTGAGTTTCCCGGCACCCACCGAACGGCCATCGCGCAGCACGGCGTAATCGTCGCAGATCGTGCGGACTTCTTCGAGGAAGTGGCTGATGTAGACAATCCCCAGCCCGGCCTGCTTCAAGCGGCGAATGACATCGAACAATCGTGCGGTATCGCGCTGGGTCAGGGAACTCGTCGGTTCATCGAAGACGATGAGCTTGGCGTCCATGACCAGGGCTCGAGCAATCTCGACGAGTTGCTGGGCCCCGACGGAAAGTTCGCCGACGATCGCTTCCGGCGACAGGTCGGTATGGCCCAGCCAATCCAGCGCCTGGGCCACGCGCGGCCTCTGCATGCGGCGCTGCAACATGCCGAACGCTGATGCCTCCTGGCCCAGCATCACGTTGTCTTCGACCGTCAGATGCGGAGCAAGATTGAGTTCCTGATAGATCATCGCCACGCCGGCCTGTCGCGCGGCGAGTGGCCCCGACGGTTGATACGGCTGATCGGCCAGCAACATCGCCCCGGTGTCGGGTTGATGGGCACCGCTGAGGATTTTCATCAGCGTGCTTTTGCCCGCACCGTTTTCGCCCACCAATGCCAGCACCCTCCCCGCCTGCACGTTGAGCGACACGTCCTCTAAAGCCTGCGTGGCTCCGAAGCGTTTGGAGATGCGGGAAACGGTGAGAAGAGGGTTGAGAGTTGAGGGTGTCATCAGGCCAAGTGCCGAGTGTCAAGTGCATTTCACTCAGCACTTGGCACTCAGCCCTCATCAAAGATAATCGTTAATGATATTCTCGATCAGTTCCTGGCGGCCCGACTTGTTCGGGGTGATCTCCCCTTTCTGCAGGACGTACTGCTGGAGCGTTTCCAACGTCGCGGTGCCATTCTCGATCTGCTGGCCGATACCGGAGTTGTAGCTGTCGTACCGCTGGGCCACGAAGTCGATCAGCACGCGGTCTTTGCGAATCGCGGCGGCAATTTTGGCACCTCGGGCGAAAGCATCCATCCCACCGATGTGGGCATAGAACAGGTCGATCGGCTCAAAGCTTTCGCGACGCACCTTGGCATCGAAGTTGACTCCACCCGGGCTGAGCCCCTTCTGGTTCAGAATCACCAGCATGCACTGTGTGCAAAGGTAGATATCGGTCGGGAACTGGTCGGTATCCCAGCCCAGCAGCATGTCGCCGGTGTTCGCATCGATGCTGCCGAGCTTGCCCTGAATCGAGGCGTATTCCAGTTCGTGCATCATCGTATGACCCGCCAGCGTGGCATGGTTGGTCTCGATGTTCAGCTTGATATGATCCCACAGGTCGTGAGCGCGAATGAAGTTCAAGCACGCCGCGGCGTCGAAGTCGTACTGATGCTTGGTCGGCTCTTTGGGCTTCGGCTCGAACAGAAACTGACCGGTGAAGCCGATCGCCTTCGCATGGTCGACCGCCATGTGCATGAACCGCGCGAGGTGCGCGAGTTCGCGTTGCATGTCGGTGTTGTAGAGGTTCTGATAGCCTTCGCGGCCACCCCAGAAGACATAGTTCTCGCCACCCAGTTCGAGGGTGACTTCCATGACCTTCTTCACCTGGGCCGCAGCGTACGCGAAGACATCGGCATTGGGGCTGGTCGCCGCCCCGTGCATGTAACGGGGATGCGAGAAGAGGTTCGCGGTGCCCCACAGCAGCTTGATGCCCGTCTTTTCCTGCTGCTCTTTCAACACCTTGGCGACAGCGTCGAGATTTTCGTTCGACTGTGCGAGCGTGGCTCCTTCCGGCGCGACATCGCGATCGTGGAAGCAGTAATATGGGACACCCAGTTTCGACATGAACTCGAAGGCGACTTCGACGCGCTTCTGGGCGTTGCTGACCGAGTCGGTGCCATCATCCCACGGACGAACCATCGTGCCTGGGCCGAATGGATCGCCGCCGGTGCCACGGAACGTGTGCCAGTACGCCACGGCGAACCGGAACAGGTCTTTCATCGTCTGGCCTTCGACGATCTCTTCCGGGTTATAGTGCTTGTAGGCCAGCTTGTTCTTCGACTTCGGGCCTTCGTATTGAATCGCGGGAACTTCGGGAAAGTATTCCATGGTGACAACCTAGGGTGTGCTGCTGGACCAGCGGACAGAACTCGTCCGCCGGGGAAATGAATCAGACAACGGCCGTAAGTCTAGCGGGTTCGGGAACGCGACGCCAATCGTCACGCGGCGACTCCAGGCTCGCACAGTCATCAGCGGCAACCTGCGACCAATTCCACTACAATTCACTTCGTCACACGGCTTCGGACTTCGGAAAACCGCAGAAATATCAGGCAGCATCTATGCGTATTGGCTTGGCACAGTTAAATCCCACCGTGGGCGATCTCGTCGGCAATGCCCGTCTTGTGTTGGATGCGGTCACGATTGCCCAGCAAGCCGGCGCGGAACTCGTCGTCACCTCGGAACTCGTGCTGAGTGGCTACCCCCCGAAAGACTTGCTGTTGCGGGAAGGTTTCGCCGCCGCGTGTGACCGGGCCGTAGAGCGACTTGCCCGGGAATTGCCCCCCGACATTGGCGTGCTGGTCGGTCATCCGTCGGTCCGTGGAATCCCGCACGACCGCGTCGCCAACGCCTGCAGCCTGCTTTACGGCGGCCATGTCGTGCAGACGATTCACAAGCTGCTGCTGCCGAACTACGACGTCTTCGATGAACGCCGTTACTTCCGCCCGGCCGAGCATCTCGCGTTGATGGAATTCCAGGGCCGCAAACTCGGCGTCCATATCTGCGAAGACGCCTGGTGGGGGGAAGCCGATACGTTTTATCACGTTGATACCCCGATCTATCCCGATCCCGTCGCCAAACTTGCGGAACTCGGGGCCGACATGTTCATCAATCTCTCGGCGAGCCCCTTTGAAGTCCATAAACCGAATCGACGTGATGGCATTCTGACACGTCATGTGCAGCAACATCGCAAGCCGTTCGTCTTCGTGAATCAGGTCGGTGGCAACGATGACCTCGTGTTCGATGGCAACAGCGTGGTCTTCAATGCCACGGGCGAAAAAGTGTGGCAGATGCCGGGGTTCAACTCGGCCGTCCAAGTCATCGACATCGACGACCTGCCGTCACCTATCACAGAGACCGAACCACCGGCACCGGCTCAATTGCTCGATGCCCTGGTGCTCGGCTTGCGCGACTACATGCGGAAGTCGGGCTTCACCGATTGCGTGCTGGGGCTTTCCGGGGGCATCGACAGTACGCTCGCCGCGTACATCGCCGCGGAAGCCGTGGGACCGACCCACGTGCATGGCATTCTGATGCCCAGCCGGTATAGCACGCCGCATAGTGTCGATGATGCCGTCGCCTTGGCGGAACGCCTCGGCATCGATGCCCAGGTGGTGCCGATTGATGCCGTGCATCGGGCCTATGAAACGCTGGACATTGTGGGACCGGAACTGTTGTCGAAACCGGCGGCGTTGCCCGATCAGAATTTGCAGGCCCGCATTCGTGGGTCGATCGTGATGATCCGCAGCAATCATCAGGGCTGGATCCCACTCGCCACCGGCAACAAAAGTGAACTGGCGATGGGTTACTGCACGTTATATGGCGACATGGCGGGCGGCTTCGCCGTGCTCGCCGATGTGCTGAAACGCGATGTCTATGCCATCAGCCGTTACATCAACGATGTGCGAGAAGGTCGCGAAGTCATTCCCCGCAATGTGATCGAAAAAGCTCCCAGCGCGGAACTCGCACCGAACCAGTTCGATCAGGACACGCTGCCCCCCTATCCGCTGCTCGATGCGATTCTGACGGGCCTCGTCGAGGAAGAACTCTCGGTCGAAACGCTCTGCCAGAAATATCCCGCAGAAACAGTGCGCTGGGTCGCGAAGCGCCTCGACCAGAACGAGTACAAACGCCGCCAGATCCCGCCCGGCATCAAACTCTCCGCCCGCGCCTTCGGCAGCGGCCGGCGCATGCCGATGGCGGCACGGTATGTGGTGGAGTGATTGATTGGGAAATCGCAGTTCCACAATCCATTGAGGCCATGCCGTGAAATCATCCTGCAACGAATCAAGGATGTACTTGACAGTCTTGAAGACGGTGCAAAAGTGCCCGCGCAATTGCCCCAAGTGGGCTTCCCATAAAAAAGTGCCAGGCATGCTGGGTTTGTACGGGGAAGTCTTGGCCACCTATCACGGCCTTTAGTACCTCACCAGGCGGACAGAGGGCAAGAAAGTCTCGTCGTGGAAGCACCTGCACTGTGACCTCATCGCAAGGGTTCATGCGATGGAATTTCCCAGCCAAGCCTCGCATCGCCGTCAGAAAGGAAATACTGACCTTGGCAGTACCCCGCGAGTTGGGATGCTCTTTAAGTCCAAAAGAGTTCACAGCTAGTCCCGCGTCATTTGCCCACACTTCATCGATGGCGCAGTAATGCTGGGTGTGAATGTAGCCAATGCGGTATGGACTGTTGCCGAGCGCATCGGCATCGTCCAAACCCACGTAGGCAGGGAGGACGTGGACGTCTGTCGGTGCGTGAATGTGTCGTTTGAAGGGAAACCGTGGCAAGGTAATCTCCCAAGTTCTAACCACTCAGATGTGAGCATTTGAACTCGGGATTGTTACCAAATTAGTGAACAGTTTCCAGTGACACGAGCTCGACTATGCACAAAAAAGCACGATCATTGCGAGCTCGTAACAGAACCTTCAGTTCACGCTCCGAGTCAGCTTCGGCTGCTACAGCCCCCGATCGCATATCAACTGCAAAGCAACCCACCTTCCCCTGCCTTTTGAGCTCCACTGTCGCTCGTTCGACATTCAGAGTAAATGTTGCATCAACATCTAATTCGTCATGAGAAGGTGCGCACACGGTTAACTCCCGTTCGTTAAGCGACCTGAAATCGTCGAGCACCTCATGAAGTGCCAGACGTTACCAGATCTCTGCGTGTCTGTACAGATTTATTTAACCATCGGACAAAGACGCCATGCGACTTCGATTATTGTTCCCGGCGGAAAGAAAAACCTTCAAGTTGTGGTTCTACTGATCGCACCGCTTCTAACGACGTCGAGGGCCATCGACGTCATTTGCATTTCAGACGAAGGTTGCCACCAAACTCACTCCATTGAGTCGCCGTCATATGCATTATTCCACCAGTCGTCCCCAACGGACCATCAGGATTCCACCGATTCTCATTCCAATTCTGTGGATTGCTCCTCTAAGTACACTAGTCGATACGGTCATACCTCACAACCAAGCCGAGTTGTTGCGCAGAAGACTTTGTGAGGTGCCTCTAGCGCCGCTCCAAGTTCTGGCCCGCACAGTCGCATCGAATGATGTCGATGGGTAAAATCGGCGTAACTGTGCACCGTTCGTCTCTGTTTCCGGAGTGGACTCGATGTCGTCGATCTCGCGTCGTGAGGCTTTGAAGCTCGCTACCACCTCTCTCACTGCCGCCGCTTTGGTCGGCTCAACACGTTCCGCAGTGGCAGCGACACCGCGCGTGCTGCCAGAGGGTCAACTCCCGAACGATCACCGTCTGGGGGCACTTAAAGACTACGACGGCTACTTCCCCTGGACTCCGTACCCAACCAAAGAAGCGTGGGAGGTGCGTGCCGAGGCGGTGCGTCGGCAGGTGCAGGTGGCGTGCGGGTTATGGCCGATGCCGGCCCGTCCGCCGGTCAATGCCACGCTGCATGGCAAGGTCGATCGCGACGATTACACGGTGGAACGGGTCTCGTTTGAATCCCATCCGGGGCTGTATGTCACAGGGAGTCTGTATCGCCCGAAGTCGGGTGACGGTCGCAAACCCGCGGTGATCTGCCCGCATGGTCACTGGGCCAATGGTCGCTTTCACGATCATGGTGAGGCCAAGGTGAAGCAGGAACTCGAACTGGGGGCGGAGAAGTTCGAGATTGGTGGACGGCATCCGTTGCAGGCCCGGTCGGTCCATCTCGCGCGGATGGGTTGCGTCGTCTTCCTGTACGACATGCTGGGTTACGCCGACAACACGCCTTTGTCGTTCGATCTCATTCATCGCTTCGGCAAGCAACGGCCCGAGTTCAGTTCACCGGAGAAATGGGGCCTGTTCAGCGCACAATCCGAATTGCGATTGCTGAATGCCCTGGGACTGCAAACGTGGAACTCCATTCGCATTCTCGATTGGCTGGAAACGTTGCCCGATGTCGATCCCAGTCGCATCGGCGTGACCGGCGCCAGCGGCGGTGGCACGCAGACCTTCCTGATTGGTTGCGTCGACCCGCGACCGGCCGCGTTCTTCCCGGCTGTGATGGTTTCCACCTCGATGCAAGGGGGTTGCACCTGCGAGAACGCCAGTTACCTACGCGTGGGGACGGGGAATATCGAGTTCGCAGCGCTACTGGCTCCGCGAACCGTGGGCCTCGCCGCCGCAAACGACTGGACGAAGGAACTGGAAACGAAGGGGCTGCCTGAACTGCAACAACACTTCGCGATGATGGGCGTGCCAGAGCGGATCAAGGGCAAGTACCATCCGTTCGAGCACAATTTCAATCATGTCAGCCGGACGATGATGTACGGCATTTTCCGCGATGCGCTGGGCCTGGGCGACGCTTCGCTGGAAGAACGCGACTTTGTGCCTTTGACTCAGGAAGAAGCCACGGTCTGGACCGCCGAACATCCGCAACCCGCCACAGGAGATGAAGCGGAATGGCAGGCAATCAAGGCGTTCGCGGATGAGTTCGACCATCAACTGGCGGAACTCACCCCACACGATGCCGCTTCACTGGCGGAGTATCGCCGCGTGGTTGGTGGCGGTTGGGAAGTGCTGATTGGTCGCACGCTGGCGGAAACGGGCACCGTGAGCACGGAAGCAAAAAGCGAAAGCGAGCACGAGGGCTTTCTGGCCCATTCTGTGCTGGTCCGGAACGAAACCCATCAGGAAGAATTGCCGGCACAAACGCTGGTGCCTGCCAACTGGAATCGTCAACTGGTGATTCTGTTGACGGATGAGGGCAAAGCCGGACTGTTTTCGGCCGACGGATCTCCCAGCGAAACCACCGCCGCATTGTTGCGGGCGGGCTATGCCGTTGTGGGGGTCGACCTGCTGCATCAGGGCGAGTTCCTGAAGGATGGTCAACCCCTGACCCAGATTCGCGTGGTACCCAATCCGCGTGAGTTCCTGGGTTACACCACGGGCTTCAATCATCCGCTCTTTTCACAACGGGTGCATGATGTGCTGACCGTGATTCAGGCAGCGCGGCAGCATGCGTCGGCTCCTGAGGTGATCCATCTGGCAGGCACTGGCAAGACGGGGTTGATTGCCGCCGCCGCGGCCGTGCTTTCCGGTGATGCGGTCAGCAAGCTGTCTGTCGAGGAGACCGGCTTCCGGTTTTCCCAGATCACCGAGATTCGCGATCCTTACCTGTTGCCGGGTGCGGTGCGATACGGCGATGCCGGCGGATTGCTGGCCTTACGGGCACCGCTGGCCGTGCAGATCCGCGTGGGCGATCACGAACAACCCTCGCTGGTCAGTTCGGCCTATGCCGCGAGTGGCAATCTGGCGAAGCTGAGCGTTTCAAAAAACAGCGCAGACGCATTGGTGAAGTGGTTGCAGTCGTAATGCCGCGGAATTCGGGATTGACGGGGAACGTGGTCTGACATAGGGTCCGCGCTCCCTCTCATTCTCATTTCTGCAGGTCTTGTCGTGTACCGACCACAAGCCGGTCGCGTGGTTACTTGCGCGCTGTTGTCGATCGCTCTCTGGAGTGCTGCGACGGTCGTTCGCGCGGACCCCGCACCTCCATCCAGCACCGAGCAGCTCGTCGTCATGATGGACGGCCGCATATTATATGGTGTGGTGCAGCGCCATGCGGTGGGCTATTACGTCGAGCGCAGTAACGGCAGCATCCTGGTTCCGAAAGAACAGGTGCGGTGCATCGCGCGCGATCTGGCTGACGCCTATCGGCTGCAGCGAGAGCAAATGCTCGACCCCACTTCGGCGTCCCTGATTCAACTCGCAGAATGGTGCATTTCCTACCGGCTTTACGATGAGGCCGGCCAGGAACTGAAACGGGCCTTGCGCCGCGATCCCCAGAATGACACGGCCCGCAACATGCTGGCCAAGCTGGAGGACCGCCTGCAAGCGACTCCGCAACTGGCAGTTCCTGCGGCGCGTGTCGATGCAGCGGGCCTGGTCGCCGCTGAAGTCGAATCGCTGGGAGGTCTGTCGAAAGGACTGGCTGAGGAATTCACGACGCGCATTCAACCACTGTTGATCAACAAGTGTGGCAATGCCTCTTGTCATGGGTTTTCCAGCCGCAGTGAATTTCGGCTGACGCATGTGCGGAATGGCAGTGCCAATCATCGGCTCTCTTCGCAGCAGAATCTGGCGTTGGTCCTGAAAAAAGTCGAATTGTCTGACCCGGCCGCGAGTCCGCTCCTGCAACGATCACAAGGGGCTCATGGTGGTGCCACGTATGCGACTTTTGGCGGTGCGGGCGGTGCCGCACAGCTTAAGACACTGGAAACCTGGGTGCTGGCCGTCTCGCGCGAGCACCAGCAACAAGCCGAAAAGCTGGCGAATCGGGGGACATTGAAACCCGCTAAACCACGCGCAGCGACCGCGACCGCGACCGTGGAAACTGTCACACAGGCCAAGTTTGAACCAGCCATCGACCCGATTCTTGCCGCCGGGGAGTTTCCGCCAGATCGCAGACAACATGAGGATGCGGCAGCCCCGCTCTCGACGTTGCCTCGCAAACAAGACGCCTTCGATCCGGAAGAATTCAATCGTCAATTTGGCGGTCAGCCGTTGTCTCGTGCGTTACGTGGACCATCACGCTGACCACCGCTGGCACGACGCTTCGGCCCGCTTTGCACTGTTGCTCATTTCATTTCGACATCACGGGAAGGAACGATTGTGATGCCGCGATATTACTCGCTGTCTCGCTGTGGACTCTGGTTACTGATCGCCTGCCTGTCGGTCACGGCGGGTTGCAGTCTGCTGCGTGGTTCCAAACCCAAGGCTCATGCTTTGGACGAGTTTTCGTGCGGGGAGAAAACTCCGCCCGGTCAACCGCTTTAGACCTGTGAGAACTCCGGCTGGTGACCTGCGGGATATCACGAGCACGGCAGAATTGGCCGGAGTCGAGAAATCACTTCGCAGAGAAGTGCCAAAATGGACTAAAAACAGGGGGGAATCGGGCTTGTCGCGGCGCATTCGGATTGCTGGGTGTTTACCGCGTCGTTACAACCCGCCGGTCATCTCCTGAAGTTCTCGTGAGTATGACCACGTTCCGATCTGTGACGGCCTGATCCACATAACCGTCACCGTTGAGGTGTGTCGATGCAACTGATGTCTGCACAACAAAACATAAGCACTCGGTTCCTGCGCTGGTCGCTTGTCTGGATCGGGCTGGCCCTGCTCCTGGCATCCTGGCCAACGGCCGTGTTAAGCCAAGATCCCTTGAGCCCGGAATCCTGGGCCAGCCAGGGGAACGGCGAAGACTCGGCTTTGTTTGGGTCGCAGTATAGTGGCAGGTCGGGCCAGGCCTTCGGCGGACAAGTCCGCGGCGGCTTTGTCACCGGCCCGGGCATTGGGCGTGAAGACAGCTTCGCTCCGCTGGAGTTCATGCCTTACTTCTTCCTCGAAGACGGCATGCTCTTCGGAGACCTGCGCGGCTTCCGTTCGGTCGAAGATCAGTATGGTGCGAATGTTGGCCTGGGCTATCGTCAGTATGTGCGTAAATGGGACCGCATTCTGGGTGCCAACTTCTTCTACGATTACGACAACACGTCGACTCAACTCTTCCGGCAATATGGCTTCGGTCTGGAAACGCTGGGCAAAAACTGGGATATGCGGCTCAACACCTATTTCCCGGCCTCGGAAGATCGGAAAGAACTGAGCCTCGAGTTTCTCCCAGAGACCATCCGCTACTCCGGCAACAGCATTCTGTACGACCAGTTGCGAACCTTTGGCGTGCAGATGAAGGGCCTGGATCATGAGTTGGCCGTCCCCTTGCAGGGGCGCATTCTGGAACAGCACGATGTGCGCGCGGTCGCTGGCTGGTATCACTTCCAGGGCGACAATGTCGATTCGGTCTGGGGTTGGAAAGGCCGCCTGGAAGGCGACGTCATTTCCAATGTTCACATGGGGCTGGAAGTCACCAACGACAGCGTGTTCGACACCAACGTGGTGCTGCAGGTCGCCGTCAGTTACGGCGGTTTCCAGCAGAATGATGGCGAGCCCACGAATCAGTTCAACCGCATGACCACGCATGTCCAACGCCAGTACACCACCGTCATTCAACGTGTCGGCGTGATCGAAGCCGGGCTCACCGCCTTGAAAGCCGATGGCACACCCTACTTCGTCGAACACGTCGCCAGTAACGATCCCTATGACCGTGACGACAACGATCCGTTCGGACCCTTCGGACCCGATTACGATCCCACCGCAACGCTGGGATCTTTCGAAAATCCGTTCCTGACAATCACCCAGGCCCAGGCCCAGGCAGGTGGCGATATCGTCTTCGCCTGGACCAACAGTGTCTTCGACAACCAGCCGATTATCGCGGAAGCGGGCGTGCAAACGCTGGGCGAAGCGGACGGCGTGAACCACACCATTCTGCTGCAACCCTTCGGTTTCGTCGATCTGCCACGGGCGATCAACAACCCCGACCCCGCAGCCCCCGAACTGCGCCCCTTGCTCACGAACATCGTGGGTGATGCCATTACGCTCACCAGCGGTGTCCCCCAGGCCAACGGCAGCATCCTGCGCACCGAAGTCAGCGGCTTCCGCGTGGGCGATCCCAACGATCCCACCTCTGGTCCTACGGGGAACGGAATCGTTGGCGACGGCGTCACCGGGGTCGATGCCGATTTCAATCAGATCAACTTCGCCGCCGGCGATGGCATCCTGCTGACAAGTGTCGGCGACGTGGCCATGCAGAGCACCAGTGTCTTCAATGCCCGCGGTATCGGTTTCCATGTGGATGGCGGGACACCCCGCGTGACCTTTGAAGGCGATGGCGATATCTCAACGCCTGAAATTCAATACAACGATACCCAAACCGCCGGGGGCCTGGCGGTCTTGATTGAAAACACCAACGCGGGCAGTTTTGTCGACCTGTTCGGTGCGAATCCCTCGGCCATCGATTACACGAATGCCGGTGGTGTGCTCATTCAGAACGCGGCCGGCAGTGCGCGGCTCGGCGACATCCTGATTTCTGATGACGTGATCAGCGACCTGGGATCAATCGAAATCTCGGGTCAAAGCAGCGGTGCCTTTACCTTCGCCCGGCCGGTCAGCGTCGATGGCACCCTGACCGATGGCCTGTATATCGACACCCTGCAAAATGGTGGACAGGTTACCTTCCAGAGTACGCTCGATGTCAGCGACCGACTGGGTTACGGCATCCACCTGCTCGGCAATCAAGGCAATGTCCTGTTCATTGACGATGTCACCGTGGATACCAACGGCCCCGTCGCCACGTCCGTCTTGCCCGGTGTCAGCTATCTGCAAAGTAGCGGCAACGTCATCTTCCGTGGAAACCTGGCGCTGGAGTTAGGGGGCGGCCTGGGGATTGAAATCGGTGAAGACAATAACGGCATGCCCAGCGACCCGACGAATCCCCCCGACAATACCGGCTCCTTCACGGTCAATGGCACCACGTCGATCATCGGGTTTCAGGGCACATCGCTGCGAATTCTGGAAGATGATTCCACCGTCAACTTCGATGACCTGACCATCAACGCCCGTGGCGCGGAAGGCATTGTCATCGATCAACAACGTGGCCGCGTCGACTTCAATGGGCTGACAAACGTAGCCAATTCGGCTGGCAGTTCGGTCACGGGGGTTGTCATCTCGCGGAACGACAATATCATCGGCTTCGATTCCCTCTCCATCACGGGAGCTTCGTCACTCGGAGTGAACGCGTTCGTGTTGCCCGGGGTGGATGGAAATCCGACACAAACCTTCGACCCCGTCGCCGGTCTTGCCGCCATCGACAACCCTGGCACGATTCGGATGAGTGAGCTGAACATCGATGCGGTCTTCGGTGCCGCCCTGTATGGCCGTAATATCGGTACCCAGTCGGTCACGACCGTGGTTCCTGGTTCGCCGGGCTCCAATCCGACAATCACCACGACGATTCCCACGGGTGGTATCTTCACGAATCAGGGGACAATTTCCAGCATCTTTGAAGCCGCCGTCGATATCGACACCTCGGTAATCGGGCTGGCGTTTGATTCGGTGAGTGCCACGCAATCGGCACGCCAGGGGATTCGTCTGGTGAACAACGATGTCACCGGCCGAATTGTGGGCTTCCAGGTCGATCCCGGGAACGATATCCAGCAGGCCGGTGGTGCGATTATTCAATCGGCTCTGGATGGGGCCCTGTTCCAGAACACGGGCATCGTCTCTCTGAGGGCTCAGGACTACATTCAGAACGGACAGCAGGGAATTCATGCCCTGAACGTCATACCGCAGTCCATCAGCACGGTGACACCGGTGCGCTACACGCCGACGCTGACCATGCAGTCGATGAACTTCATTCAGTCGGGTCAGGAAGGCATCCTGACCGAGAATGTGTTCAATCTCACGGTGTTGAATTCCACGTTTACGCAGAACGGCGGCTTCGCGGACTTCCCGGAAATCCGCGTGGTCTCTGCCTTCAATCCGGATGATGTCCTCAACGTGGCAGACTACAACGTGCTGCTGGATGGACTCGACATAACTGCCCTGGCGTCTGATGCCATCCGCGTCCGCACTGCCACGGGCGGAAACGGCTCGACTCTCGATCTGCAACTGATCAATTCGGATCAGCTGCAACTGACCGGGACAGCGACTATCGACAGTGATATTTTGCAGGTCGACTGGTCAGGCGGGATGGACATCCTGGTCGACAACAATGCTTCGATGCAGTTCTTTGCCCTGGGCTCGGGCGGGGTGAACATTGTAACTCTGGACCCTTTCGCCGAGGCGAACATCACCATCACGAACAACAACTTCCAGGCGATTAACACAGCAGCAGGAAATGTGATCACACTTGGCGATCCAATCGCCGACATCCTGATTGATACGAATGGCCCGTCGAACATCTTGATCGACAACAACTCTTTCAGCAATTCAAACTCGGCCATCGTAGCCAGCACAACCATGCTCCTCACGCTGGCGGGCGAGTCCAACACCACCATCACCAACAACATTATCTCGGATTCAGGAAACGGTTCGGTCGGTGTGCAGTTCCGATCCATCGAAGCTCAGGCCTCTGTCACGCTCTTCGGGAACGATTTCCTGTTTACCAATAACAATTTTGGATTCGATGAACGCGGGTTCGACTTCCAGGCGACCAATGGTCAGATCGACTTCTTCGGCAGCAACGCGGTTCCCAATCCCAACAACCCGCTGGGTGTGAACAACGTTGTGACCATCGACAACGTGCAAGGGTCTGGCTTCCCCTGGTTCAACTTCCCGGTCAACGGCCAGTTCTCGGGCTCGGTCCTCGTGAACGGTGTGCTCCACCCGTAAGCCCTGCCGTTCCGAATGACGCATGAAAATCAGTCGCCCGTGGTCAACACCACGGGCGACTTGCATTGCTTCAGGTCACGGGGCCAGCAGCCTGAGAAACGGCATACAAATCACCCGAGCGGAAAGCCAACAGCAAAAAGCGGACAGCCAGAGAGCGGGATACCTGCGAATTTCTGGCTTTCCGCTTTCTGCTTTCCGCAATCACTATTCGTGATTGGGAAAACAGATTCTACTGATCCGCGTCGAAGTGGCTAAAGTCTGGCGAGCGGGGGGAGGTGACTCCCCCCGGTAATGCTGGCTGCAAACGGGAAATTCCATCACCGAAGGGACTTACGTCCCCTCGCTCGCCTTGAGTCACTTCACCGCGTGTCAGCAAGACTTGAATCAGGATCCATACATCGGATGCCCCGACCAGCCCAGCTTTTTGTGCAGCGAGCCATAAAAGCTATGGTGCGGCATGCGGGCCAGCAGCAGCGAGACATCGGCCTTGCGCACCTCGACGACATCCGTCGGCGCGAGCGGCAGCTTCACCTGGCCATCGATCGATAACGTCACGCCCGGTTGAGCATTCGTCGCCTGCATGCGGTAGACGCAATCGGCCCGGTCGACCAGCGGCCGATTGGTCAGCGTATGCGGACAGATCGGCGTGATCACAAACGCCTGCAAATCCTGCTTCAAAATCGGCCCGCCCGCGGCGAGACTATGAGCCGTGGAACCGACCGGCGTACTGACCAGCAGCCCATCACCCGCATAACTGGAGACGGGTTGATCGTCGATCTTCAGTTCGATGAACAGCAGTTGCAGCGCCCCGGCCGAGAGGATCGCGACCTCGTTCAAGCCTAGGTAGGTTTCGACGGTGTCATCGTGGTGGATGATCCGGCATTCATACATCAGATGGGGGACGACCTGGTAATCGCGACGGACGATGACCGGCACGTTGGCCATCAACTCATCGGGAGTCAGATCCGCCAGGAACCCCAAATGGCCCAGGTTGACGCCAATAATGGGGCGTTGATGCTGGCCCATCTGTCGACAGGCTCTCAGGATGGTGCCATCGCCTCCCAGGGCGATGACCAGATCGGCATGATGATCGGGCAGCACGCCATCGGTCCCGACGACGCCGATGACCGAAACGTGGGGATACTGACGGAGGCTCTCCATCAGTTCCTGCCGCACGCGTCCCACGCGATCGCCCGGATCGCGCAGCACGATCAGCACATGGAAAGGCTGCGACATGGACCCCATTCCCCAACTGACTCCCTAATCTAGTCTGATGGGGATCATACGGCCCCCAAGGGGGATCGTCGAGGATCGGATCGAACACGAGTTCAGAGGCAAATTGAGGGGTGCCACGGCTCTGTGAGCCGTGCGACGGCCGAAAACGGGGTGGTACAGGCCCGGCTCGCAGAACCGTGGCACACAATCGGACGACAATCTGCTGACGCTTATCGCTGAGATACCCGCCCGGTGAGCACGGCCCGCTGCAACTGCTCAAATGGCAACTCTTTCACCGATCCCTTGGAAAGCTGCGACTCCCAGAGGTCGATCAGTTGCCGATCGAGTTCCGTCAGCGACGATTTCCACTCATGTTCCGCGACCAGTTCCGATGTCTGGCCAAATTCCGCGCGACGCTTCACCCGCACGGGCAACACGCCCTGCTCACGCAACTGCTGATTGAGCCGCAACCGGGGGCCCGGCAGAAACGACTGCGGATGCAGCACCGAGTTCAGCTCCACAATGGCATCGGCATAGCGCAGGTAAGCCTCGACCGTGGCGGGTTGAGGTGCAGCCGCAGTTTCCACATCATAGGAAAACTGCGGCGAGTGCAGCTTGAGTTGACGAGCCGAGGCAGAAAACGTGGTCTCAAACTGAGGCTGCAGCTGAAACTGCAGGAATTCGATGGCCGCATGATCATCGACCTGACCATTCCGCACCAGTTGTCCGGAAATCTCACGCGCGTGGTCTTCGGCGAGCGAGACATACCGGCGCACCTGGTCCTGCGAAATAATGGCAAAGTGTCCAGCCGTTTCGTTGAGCACGGTGAATCGCCGATGGGCCGGCTCGAAGATCGTCACTTCCCGTAAAGAGTCCATATAGTCGTACACTTTGCCCGCATGAAATAATGTCAGGCTGCGTGAGAGCACCGGGGCCTTGGCCGCGGGGTCGCTGCCGACATGCGTCAGGTCACGTGTCACCGTATAGATCCGCAGCTCCTGGGCGGTGACACGAGTGCTGATGACGAGCGTGGCCAATCCCAAAGCCAGAATCATCCCATGGCGCATCACGTGGTTCGCTCCTGCGATTCGCGGTTGAGACCGGGTACACGCCGAGTGCGTGACCGTCGAAATTCGCGCAATCGTCGATGTAGAACACTCGCGATTTCGTCACAAGGCGGGGAAGCATTTTCCGCAGGCAACTGCCACCATTTTCCGCGGGATCTACGATATCATCGGCAGTAGTCGCCGAACTCTGCGACCGTGACGGGGCTAGGAGGCTAACCATGCATGCGTGGGCCCACGTGGAAGTTCGTCAGGAAAGATCGCCATGCAATTGAAAGACAAAGTGGTCTTGATCACCGGCGGTCGTCGCGTGGGGGGGCAGCTCGCGATCGACCTGGCGGCCCGTGGTGCGCACATCGCCTTAACCTATTTTCAAAGTCGCCAGGCCGCTGAAACCACGGCCCTGCAGTGCCGTTCGTTGAGAGTGCAGGCCGCAACCTTTGCGGCCGATTTGAGAGATGCCGATCAGGCGACCGCGATGGTGCGGCAGGTGGTGCAGCAGTTGGGCCGCATCGATGTGCTGGTCAATTTGACCAGCATTTACCACCGCACCCCCTTCCAGAATCTGACGCCGCACCAGTATCACGAACAGATCGCGGCGAATCTGACGGCACCGTACTGGGTGGCCGTCGCGGTGGCCCGGCAGATGCAGCAGCAACCCTTGATTGACGGGTTACAAGGCAAGATCATTCACTTCACCGATTGGGCCGTTGATCGCCCGTATCGCGATTTTCTTCCCTATCTGATCGCGAAGGGGGGACTCGTCACGCTGACCAAGGCGTTGGCTGTCGAGCTGGCACCGACCATCACCGTGAATGCCATCGCACCGGGAACCATCGCACCGCCCAACGATGTCTCTGCCGAACAACTGGAACAGATCCGGCTAGCTTCCGCCTTGCACCGCATGGGCTCGGCGAGCGACGTGAATCGGGCGGTTCTGTATCTGCTGGAAGGGACCGACTTCGTGACGGGAGAAGTCTTCCGGATTGACGGCGGCAGGTTTCTGGGGTCACCGCAGCCATCAACATCGGATCGTGAGTGATGCCGACTTCTGAGGATTTACCGCGATATGCACCGGAGTTGCCGTTGCCCCCGTATGCGTATGTCCCCGGGCAGACACCGCATCCGGTCAGTGACCCACGGGGTCATGCGTATGGACACGCTCGCCCCCCGGTGGTGTTAGAGAGTCCGGATGATATCGCAACACACGTGCTGCATCGGCATGCCATCGACTTATTCAATCATGGTTACTACTGGGAGGCTCATGAAGCCTGGGAAGGACTTTGGCTGGCAGTTGGCAAAAGTGGGCCAGTGGCTGATCTGCTGAAAGGCTTGATCAAGCTCGCCGCGGCGGGGGTGAAGGCGCGAGAAGGAAACGTTGCAGGCATGGTCCGACACGCCCGACGGGCTTTGGAACTGATCCAACACAGTCGTGATCTATGGCCGGAGAACAACGCTCCGCTGGGGTTGGCATGGGCGAACCTGCAAGCCATCGCGGAGAGGTGTCAGACCACTTCACACGCGGAAACAGGCCCCGATTCCTTTCCCGGCAAGACGGAATCGGGATACATTCTGTGGCACCCGTCGTGATGTTGTAATAATGTCGGACGCATATCGGAGCGTTACATGGGCAGTTGGAATCCATTTCGTGGATGGGGTCAACCGACATGCCCCATTGATTCCGCAGCCAAGGCTTGGATTGAGCAACGGCTGCAATGGCTCTGCGGACAGTTTGGCCGCGATGTTTTCACACGGCGAGCCATCATTCAGCCCCATCCCGACTTTTTTCCCGACAAGTACGATGGCACGGAACGGACTCTGCCAGAGTTGTTCGAGCGGGTGTGTGGCTACATGGACGTCTCTCCCGACCGTATCGAACTGCAGGTCTATCGGAACAACGAGACGCTCTGGCTGGTGAACGATCGGGGTCAATACCTGCCCACGGCCGCCGGACTCTATCAACGCGAGGGCAGCCGCACTGTGGTGGCACTTGATGCAGCCCAACTGGGCAATCCGATGGATCTTGTGGGCACCATCGCCCATGAACTGGCCCATGAGCGCTTACTCGGCGAAGGTCGCGTGTCTCAGGAGATCTTCGACAACGAACTGCTCACCGATTTGACCGTCGTTTTTCATGGTCTCGGGATTTTTCTGGCCAATTCGCCACGTGCCTGGCCCAGTCAGGTTTCGCGCTGGCCCGGCACAGACATTCGTCGTCCCGAGTACATGACACACGCGATGTTTGCCTACGCCTTGGCACACTCTGCCTGGTGGCGCGGGGAACGTCGACCTGCCTGGGTCGCACATCTGCGTCCCGATTCCAAGGCGGCATTCCGCGCCGCGAGCCATTATCTGTGGGAAACCGGCGACTCTTCGTTTGCCCCACCAACCCCATGAAACTCCGCCAAAACGCGAACAGGCTGCGGAGTGCGACCTCCACAGCCTGTTGTATCTCGGTCCCTTGGATTCTCAGTGACCTTCGGCGGCTTCGCCGATCTGGTGGCCCAGGTAAATCTCCAGACCCATCTTTTCGATCAGCCCCAGTTGCGATTCGAGCCAGTCGACATGTTCTTCCGATTCCACCAGAATGCTGGTTAACAGATCTCGGCTGCCGGCATCTTTTTCCTCTTCGCACACCTTAATGGCATCGCGGTAAGCCAATACGCCATTGGTCTCCAAAGCCAGGTCGTTCTCGAACTGCTCTGGAACCGTCGTACCGACGCGAATCACGTCATACCGGGCGATTTCCGGCACGCCTTCCAGCAGAATGATGCGGTCGATCAGCTTCTCGGCATGCTTCATCTCGCCGATCGATTCGTGGTAATGCTTGTCGCCAAGTTTGTTGAGGCCCCAGTTCTTGCACATCTTGGCCTGGACGAAGTATTGGTTGATGGCGGTCAGTTCAATCGTCAGACCGGCATTCAGCGCATCGATAACCCGTTGTGAACCTTGCATGATCGTTCCTCAGTTCAATCTACCTTTTGGCCAGCATCAGACATGCCGGTCTACAGGAGAGGATTCTAGGGTCCGTGCGTTGTGCTTGCCTATTGCGCCGTGCCAATTCCCGGGGTTTTTCGGGGAATTGATACGTAGTCCTGAAGCTTGGACTCTCGCAGTCGCCACAAGGGCGGATTGAGTCTCAAGAAGCAACGGAAGCATGCGGGTGAGCGGGTGTGAGGGTGGGAGGGCAATTACCGGGGGCACCACGGCCATCACCTGGTTTCACCTGCGCGGAGGCGCTGGCCTTGGGCCTCGAAGAATTCTCACGGGGCGCTGCGTCCGGGCTTACGGCGTCGGCTTGGGGACATTTTCATTGAGCTGCAGCCAGTAGACACCCAGCCGGCCGACCGCATCCAAAAATTCCTTGAAGTCGACGGGCTTGCGAACATAGCTGCTGGCCCCCCGCGCATAGCTCGCCACGAGATCTTCTTCTTCCGCGGATGTCGTCAGGACCACCACGCGCAGATGATGCAGTTCCGGATCGTTGCGGATGGCCTTGATGACTTCCAGACCATTCATGCGCGGCAGCTTCAAATCGAGCAGCACCAGACCTGGCAACTGGGTCACGTCGCGCCCTGTGTAGGCGCCCGTCCCGTGCAGATAATCCAGCGCCTCCACTCCATCACGGACCACGACCACATTGTTACCCAGGCCGTGTTGAGTCAACGCCCGCAGGGTCAGCACCACATCATCGGCATTGTCTTCCACCAGCAATATCTGTCGTGTTTCCATGCCTGACCTCTGGCTGGGTGGAATGCAACGTCGATGCGACACGCTCTAACACCGGGCGACGAGATAACCTCAGCATACCATAGCGAATTCTGATTGATTTTCTATACGGGGAAGCACGCATTTCCCCTCGAATTCTGCTACGCCGCGCGCTGACTTTTTGCAACATCAGCCGACAATTCTGGTCGATTTTGCCATGCGCATAGGAATCCATAGGTAGTTCTGCATATCATCATGGCCACGATCCGTCATTTCGACGGGCCACACGCTCCCCAGAACTATTCGCCTCACGCGATCTTCAGGAGTCGACATGCAACGCCATCGGCTGAACGTGTGCTGGGGACTGCTGTTGCTGGCTGGTTCCACGTTATCAGCACAAGAACCCAGATCGTTGATCGGACATTCCGACCCCGCCTATGCGGCCCACTATCTGAATGATGGTTCACGGCTCATTACCGCCGCCTTCGACAAGTCACTGAAGCTCTGGGATCTCAGTTCGTTGACTTGCCTGAAGACCATGCAGGGGCATACCGGCCTGGTCCTTTGTCTTGATCTTTCTCCCGATCAGCGGCAACTCGTTTCGGGTTCGCTGGATAACAGTCTCCGCCTGTGGGATATCCCCCAGGCGCAACCGAGTGGCGAATGGCAGCCCCATGCTCAAGCCACCACGTTGGCGACCAGTTCCGATGGCAGTTGGATTCTCACCGGCGGCGCAGAGGCCACGCTCAAATTGTGGAATGCGGCAGATCTGCAACTGATCCGTGACTTCGGCCCCCAACCTCGCAGCATCGTGCGTGTCGCGATTCGCCCCGATAAACAGCAGATCGCCGCCGTCGACGCCGCCGGTTTCGTGCGATTCTACAACCCCCATGATGGTAGTTATCAGGGATCCGTAGGAGCCCATGCCGGTGAGGTGACCGGGTTGGGATATCCTCCGAACAATGCTTTCGTGCTGACGGCTGGTGCCGATGGCTGGGTAAGACGCTGGCCCAATCAGCCCCCACCGACGCGCACCGCAACAGGACATGCCGGACCATTAACCGCTCTGAAGGTGAGTCCCAACAATGCTTACTTCGTAACAGCCGCGGCCGACCAGACCGTCCGTATTTGGGGTGATGGAGATGCCATTGAACAGCGGAAGCTGGAAGGCCACACGGGCGTGATCGCCGCCCTGGCGGTTTCCTCTGATGGCGGCCGCATTCTGACCGGGGGTGCTGACAAAATCCCCCGCTTGTATGACGCAGGCAATGCCCAACTCATCAAGGCGTACCCCGAGCAGGCGCTGCCCATCAACGCGCTCGCCCTGCACCCGAATGGCCAGGAGCTCGCGGTCGCAGATGGCTCGGGCACCATTAAGGTCTATGGTGTGAATGAAGCCCAGGAAATCCGCACGCTGGCCGGACACGCGGGCGGAACCTACACCCTGCATTATGCCCAGAACCATCAATGGCTGATCTCTTCCGGTGCCGACAAAGCCCTGCGCATCTGGAATAACGGCGATGGCAATGAGGTCCGCAAGTTCGATCTCCCCGAGGTCTGCCGCGCCGTTGCCATCTCGCCGGACAGCCAGGTGCTGGCGCTCGGCTGCGATGACAAGCAGGTCCGCCTGCTTAGCCTGGGTGATGGAAGTCTGCAACACACATTTCCAGCCAGTGGCGATGCCATTTCGGGCGTTGATTTCAGTCGCGACAATCAGCATCTGGCGATTTCCGGCAAAGAGGGCCGAGTCACCGTCTGGAATCTGCCGCAGAAACGCTGGATCCAGCAATTCGCGTCACTCGCCGGTTCCCCCATCGTCGCCAGTTGGGGGGGTGATCACAAAACCCTGTGCTTTGCCGGTGACGAACAGACACTGCAAATCGATACGATCTCGCTGCAAATGAGCCACCCGGCGGATGAACAGCGCGTGAATGCCCTCGCTTTACACCCCAACAGCAGTTGGCACGCCACGGTCGGTAACGATGGCCAGGTGAAACTCTGGGACACCAACGGCGGCGGAGCCATCCGACAATTCCTCGGGCATCAGGGCCCCATCAAATCGATCGCGATTCGACCCGATCAGCAGCAGTTGGCCTCTGGCGGAAGCGATCAGCGTTTGATTCTCTGGAATATTAATGACCCGTCGCGGCCACAGTACGACATCAAAACCCCGGCGGAAGTCACCCACATCGCCTACTCTTCCGACAATAAAAAACTGATCGTGGCGGGCAGCGACAACCTGTTGCGCAGTTATGACCCCACGCCCCCAAATCCGCCACCCGCCCAACCGCCATCTCAAGACGCGGCTCAAGTGACGACGGGACATACCGCCGCCATCTCTTCCGTGAGTTGGTCGACCGACAACATGACCGCCTATTCCGCCTCCGCAGATGGCCTGGCACGTCGCTGGAATATCGCCTCGATTGGCGCGACGGCGGTCTTAACAGGACACCAGTCGCAAGTCTATGCCGTCGCTTTTGATCCCACAGGCAAATGGATTGCCTCGGCTTCCAACGATAAAACCATCAGAATTTGGGATGCCAACACAAAGCAGAATGTGCGCACGTTTGCCGCTCAGGCCGGTGCGGTCTACGCTTTTGCGTTCTCAAAAGATGGACAGCAATTAATTTCCGCCGGGGGTGACAAAACCGTGCGGGTTTACAAAACCGAAGATGGTGCCGAGTTGAAACAACTGTCGGGACCAACCGATGCGGTTTACACCGTGACGTTGAGCCCCGATGGGACACAGGTGGCCGCGGCCGGTCTCGATCGGCAGATTTTCTTATGGGATTTGTCCAGTGGCCAGTTGCTTCGGACACTGGCAGGCCATCCCGATGATATTTACCGCGTGGAGTTCAATCCCGCGGGAAACCGGCTCGCCTCCGTAGGGTATGCCGGCCACTTACGGATCTGGGATCCACAACAGGACCAGCCACTGCATACCCAGAAGTTGCCATATGTGACCTACTCGGTGGTTTACGCACCGGGCGGACAACAACTCGCGGTGACAGGCAATGACAGCAAGATCTACCTGTTGGATGTGCCACCACAAGCGCGTTGAACGGAATCCTGCGGTTCGCCTGAGAACAGCCGTGTTTCAAGACAGCGGCAGGTCTGTGGCTCGGCTCGACCCAAGGCCGCAGGGGAGATCTGCCGGGATACAAATGCCCACAGCCTCGTCATGGTGAGATGACGAGGCTGTGGGATGTATCAACAGGTTGGTGAGAGTTGAGAGCTTTTTGCACAGACGGTTGAGGGTTGAATCTCTTGCGTC